>Ga0224558_1000375_pt1 | contig 52418 bp, 45 predicted proteins | sample 714S32024metaG_FD_180682 | JGI IMG/M metagenome (GOLD analysis project Ga0224558, IMG submission 180682) | Peat soil microbial communities from Stordalen Mire, Sweden - 717 S3 20-24 | ecosystem: Environmental > Terrestrial > Soil > Wetlands > Peat | place: Sweden: Norrbotten County, Stordalen... | reverse complement strand
AGCGCCAATCGCCGCCTCGCGCGCGATTGCGAGCGCATGGAATCGTATTACAGCGGACTGCTGGCCCAGCTTGAAAAGCGCGCCGCGCGCCGGACGGCCGAGCCGCAAGCCGCCGAGAAGGATCGCGGCCGTATCCAGGCTACCCAGCTTGACCGCGCCGCGAAGCTGGAAGACCTCGTCCGCAAGTATTCCTTGCGCGTCCAACTGGAACTCACCGACGTCTTAGTGGTGTCTCTGCCGGTGCGCACGATTTCCGTCCGGCTCATCCGCAAGAAAGCGGAGCGGCAAGTGACGCTCGCCTGGAACGCAATCCTGCGCGCCCTCGACACGCCGCTCTGTGAAGCCTGCTCCGGCCGCGCCCACCCGCTGTATCTTTGCGACGACAAAGTCCACCTGCTCTGCGCGAATTGCTGGAGCCCGTGCCCCGCCTGCGCGCGCGTGTTCTGCCGCGCCTGCCAGTCGAGGTGCAAGTGTGGAGCTGCCAATCCTGGCCGCAGCCGCCTTTCAGGCGGCTCCTTCGCATGAAAGAATCTTATAATCAAATAGAAAGGGCTTCATGCTAACGGCGAAGGACCGGGAGGAAATCAAGCAGCTCGTTGGCGCGATGATTGCGGATGTCCTCGCAAGGGCAATCGAAGTTTCCGGAGAGCGGGAAAAATCGCTCCGGTGGCTTAGGACGCCTGTTCGATCTCTCGGTGACAAGACGCCAATCTCCCTTCTGAACAGCCCGGAGGGTCTGTCCCGCGTGCAAGACACCCTCGGCCAGATTGAACACGGCGTCTGGTAGATGATCGTCTATCGGCTCGGCAGTGCCCGGCACCTGGCAAACGACGGACTCGGAGCAAGCCTTGACGGCGGTCGTTGGAACCGTGCTCGAGGTGCTCGCCAGTGCCGGCGAGTTGGGCGCCGGCTACGTCATCACCCCAATTGAGAGTGGGCGAAGAGTCGGACCACGATTGCCCTTGTGGTCGCGGGCGGATGAAGAAGTGAGCCACAATTCGCACGCACGTCTCTGGTCCATTCACAGCGCGGCGAGCAGATCCTCCACCGTCGCATTATCCCCGAACGTGCGGCTGAGATGCGCATACCGGTCCACATCGCCCGGCCCAAACACAAAGCCCCCGCCAAGCTGAAACGGATTCTGTCCCAGCTTATGCTGCCGATGTCCACCCAACCGCGCCCGGTCGCGCGCGGTCTTGTTCTCGCTCCGCAGCAGATGCAAAAGGTTCGCGCTACGCAACCCGGCGGCGCGGTAAGCCAGGCGTTCCTCGTCGATAGGCAAAGGGAACCGAATCCCCGCCTCCTCCCGGAACAAGCGCGCGTAGTTCGCGTCGCCCAGCCCGATGGCCGCCAAGTTGGCGCCCCGCGGCAGAAGATTCAACCATAGTGGCGCAGGAAGACCACCGCCGCCGGCTGCCGCTCCCAAAGCGAGCCGAGGCGGATTTCGCGTCCATCCGCGTCGGGCAGAACCATCGGAGCCAGCGATTCGGCGAGCATCTTAGAAAGTATACGCCTTCCGCACACACACGGAATCCATCATCAGCGGCGACGGGATCATGCTATCGGGACGGGGCACCGCGCCGGGCAGACCGGCGATGCCGTAGGATTGATCGATCGCCTCCATGCGGTAGCCCGCGGCGGAATCCCGCAAGCGCATGCGCAGTTCGATGCCCCGCTTCGATACGTTGAAATAGCAGAGTCCCCAACGCTGCATGCTGTAGGCGTAGGCTTTCTGGCCGGGCTTCAACCCGGCGTAAGCCTTGGCGGCCTCGATGGGTGTACCGTCGACGCTAGCCTCCAGCACCGGGTTGCGCTCGTCGCCGTAAAGATACACGCGCGGCGCCTGCCGCGGCGAGCTCACGCGCAGGTGCAGCTCATTGGGCGCGCCGTCGAGCCGCTCGATCAGCGGTGCGGGCAAAGCTACGGCAGGCGCCTCGTGAATCAGGTATTGCCACCGCATGTACGGCACGTATTGCGGCAAGGGGGCGCGTTGCGGGTTAGCGCCCAGATAGTGCGCGGTCCAGTCGTCTTCCTGCAGATCGAGGCTGAACCAGACGGCTTTGCCCGTGTCGGTGTCCAGGCCGTAGTAGATGCTGTTGGTGCGCGGGTCGTCTCGACTGACGCCGGACATCGATGCGCCCGCGATCAGGCACCCTACACAGACCAATGCGGCGGCGCCGGGCAATCGCCAACGGCCTGCGCCGGCGATCAGGCTCAGACAAGGGACCAGCAGTCCCAACAGGAGCACGGTGGTGAAGGCGCCCACGAAGGCCATGCGCATGGTCAGGGACTGGAACAGCAGCTCGATAGTGGGCGCCATCAGGATCAGTCCGGGCAGCGCGAAGGCCCACTGCAGGATCAGGCCATCGCGACCCATCGCGACAATGCCCAACGCGACGGTCGACGAAAGCATCGGCCATAGGAATAGGTACGTCGCGCCTGGCATGAACGCGCTGCTGGCCAGCGCGAGCAGCAACCAGCCCAGCAGCGCGCCGGCCCACAGGTTCAGCACGCGGGCGCGCTTTTGGAACAACGCATAGAGGGCGGTGGTCAAGGCCACGGCCAACGCCACGCTGGCCAGGCGATAGATGCCCGCGTGATAGGGATCTCCGGCGAAGGCTTGCCAGAGTCCCGCGGACCGGCCTTTGGCGAGCGACCACATAGCCACGACCGCGGCGCTGGCAACCACCATCGACAGCAGAAATCCGAAGAAGCCTGCCAGCGTTCCGCCCAGCGTCAGCCGGCCCTTCGAAACGCCCAGCGCCACCACGGCCGCAAACAAGAACGCGGCGAACCCGGCCAGCGGCACGCTCCAGCTCGCCGGATACACGATGCACCCAAAGAACGGCAAGACGAAGTAAGTGGCGTCGGCGCTCTTCAAATCGCGCAGGTCGATGCTGCCGAAGCGCCGTGCCAGCGCCAGCGCGTAATCGCCATCCTGTTGCAGGCTGCGCGGATCCAGGTGCGCCAGGTCGTCATACTGCGTGTGATAGTAGGCCACATCGTTGACGTAGGCGAAACCCAGTCCGGCCAGCCCGGCCTGCTTGAAGAACGTGAGATCGGTATCGTTGGGCAGCAGCTTATAAGCTTCGTAGCTGAGCGACGAAGTGACCGGATGGGGCGCGGCGGCGGCGAATTCGCGGACCAGCTTGCCGTTTCCCTCGCTGGTTTCGAACATCATGGCCGGACCGCTGGTGCCGCGCGCTTCGAAGTTCATCACCAGGCCGATTTGTTTCACCAGAGGATGATGCTCCAGAAAGCCCTTGGCGCCCAGCAGCCCGCCTTCTTCGCCGTCGGTGAACAGGAAGACCACGTCGTTGCGCAGGCGCGGGCCGGCCAGCAAGGCGCGCAGCGTTTCGAGTTGCAGGGCCACGGCATGGCCGTCATCGCTGACGCCGGGGCCGGCGGAGACCGAATCGTAATGCCCGGCGAGCATCACCGCCTTGCTGCTGGCAACGCCGGGCAATCGCGCCACAATGTTGTACACCGTGGCGGCGCTGTAAGGGGAACCCCAGCGCGGGTTGACCACGATAGCGGTTTGCACCTCCGGCTGCACGCCCAGGGCGGAGAGTTGCTGCACGATATAGTCGCGCACCGCGTCGTGCGCCGCGCTGCCGACCGGATGCGGCACACGCGCGAAAGCCCGCAAATGGACGAGGGCGCGCGCGGCCGAGAAGTCCGTCGCCGGAGCGGTGGCGGGGACTACTGGCGGCGGGCTAACCTCGAGCACGCTCCAAGCGGAAGCGGCCGCCAGGAAGACGAAGGTCAGTCCCCCAACCCAGCCTGCGGGGAAACGACCGGCTGAAGCCGGTCCCACCTCAGTCATGTTTGGCGCACACGAAGTTGGCGGCGTCGTCGGTGCTGCCGCTGCCCTGGTAGCGTGCGATCAAAGGATAGGCGCACAACGGGCGCGTGCGCACGACGGCGCTCGCCGGGTCCAGGTCGCTCTTGCGTTTGGCGGCCACGATGCGCTCGGGAGCGACGCCTTTTTCGACCCAGCGCTCCAGCGCGGCATCCATGTCGCGATCGGCATCGCCTGAGGGGACTGTAAACTGGCCGAAGCTATTGGGGCCGGAGCCGCCGCCGCAATGTTGCATGCCCGGCACCATGAACAGGCGCACGAAGGTGCCCGCCTGCTGCGCGCCCATCTTCGCCGCGACGCTGTCGTAATAGTCGATGGTGTTCTGCGCCGCGATGGCGGCGTCGCTCCATCCGTGATAAAGGATCAGCTTGCCGCCGCGCTCGCGGAAGCGGCCAAGGTCGGGATCGGTGGCGTTGAGGTTGCCGGACTGCTTGTCGTCGGCGGCCTTGGTATCTCGGTCGGCATTGAAGGTGTGGTAATCCCAAGCGGCGTTGTCGAACACCATGTTCTTGAAGAACTGCGTACCGAAGGCATACATAAGGCTGCGCTCGGGCACCGCTCCGGTGATCCAGACGGCCCAGCCGCCGGACTCGGCCTCGCCGCCGGGCGCGTAACCGGGGAAAAGCTGGCCGTGGGAATTGCGCCCGCCCGCGTACAGCTTTTTGAGCGCGGCCACCTGCGGCGCGGTCAGGCAACTGTCTTGCTCCGCGGCCTGGCAGAGCAGCACGCCCGGATCGAAGTGGCAGCGCGAGGGATCTTCGATGACGCCATCCTTCACGCCGTCCAGCGCATCGCAAGCGGCCAACGCGGCGGCTTGAATGGCGGGCAGTTTCTTCGGCGGAATGAAGCTGTCCTTATCGCCGAGCAGCGCCAGATCATCCCAAGCGGCGTTGGCCAGCAGGTGCGTCCAATAGTTGGCGGGCGCGCCGGCGATGATGCCATCGTAATCCTCGGGATAGCGCTGCGCTTCCATCAGCGCCTGCCGGCCGCCGTTGGAGCACGAGCTGAAATAGGAACGCTTGGGGGCCTCGCCGTAGAAGGCGTGCAGGATGGCCTTGGCTTTCACGGCCGTTTCGTGAATCGCGCGATAGCCGAAGTCGGCGATCTTCTCGGGGTGGTCGAGCGCCCAGCCCGCATCCACCCCTGGCGTGGCGCGGTGACCGGTGTCGGTGGCGGCGCTGGTGTAGTTGTGGCGGACGGCGTTGGCCAGTTGGTCGTAGCCGATGTAGCCCGCGAAACCGCCGTTGCCTGCGCCCTGAAACTTGCCGTTCCAGTTGGAAGCCGGCATCCAGACTTCAAACTGGATGTTCGAGTCGGGCGATGGCTTGATCGCTCCGGTCACGCGGCAGAAGGCCGGCAGGTAGGTGATGGCTTTGCCGCCCGGCGGCGTGAAGCTTCCGGCAGCGACGGACTCCGCGCTGGTGATGGACGTGGCGGGGAGGTCGAGCTTGGCGAGGCTTTCGCAAGTCTGGGCCGCGCGCGCCGCCGACGAGACCTGCAGGCAGGCGGCGAGGATGACTGTTCTTGGGATCATAGGTGGTTGGCTTCTATTGAATATACGCCTAAACGGGCCTCGACCGGCGTAGCAGTCCCCGGGAATGAGTCGGCCCTTTCAGGATGGGGCTGACGGACCGACGCAAGTACGCCGTTTCGTTCCCGAGGCTCATGCTCAGGAGCCGCCGTGAACGCCAGCCTGCGTTCCGGGAACGGAGCCTTTGGCCTGGTTCACGCCGCGGCGGCCCGCGCGGTGGGACGCTGCCGGCTCCGCTTGCACGAATCGCAGCCGACTTGCGGGTGCCTGTTTCGGTGACGGCCGTATCACGGGAGCAGCCTACGACGAGAGCAGGACCAAACCGTCAACTGCCGAATAATCGGCTCGTGGCCACCGATACATGATCGAGATAATCTCGAATCACCGAAACATCGATTCCCGCCTGCAGAAGGGCAACCGCACAACTGTGTCGCATGACGTGTGGAGTGACTCTACGTTTTCGCAGCGCGGGAGCGTGTTGTGCCGCGAATCGGACGTACGTGCGCAGCAGATAAGCGACACCTGCACGTCGCAGTGAACCAGGCATAGGAGATACTCGAACCAGTCGAATGTCCGCTCGTACTCGGTCTCGTTCGGTAGGTACTCCCGAAGCGGATCGCGTAGAACCGCGCTGAGGTGGTCGCTAAGTCCAGTGTTGGTGCCTGCAAAGAACCACCGCTGAGCCTCCCCATCCATTACGGCCCGGTGGTGTAATAGCTTCGCAAACCGGCTGTTCTTGTTCGTAGCTGTTGTCCCTAATCCGAAGGTAGAAAAGGCGCTTGCAGCAAACTGTAATTCTTGCTGCCTATTGCACCCAGTCCGATTCCATAGAGCAGTAATAGGGCTGGGTAGCGTCTCAAGTTGCTCCAGAACGTGAGTTGACCACTTTGCAGATCGCCCAATTCGCAACCCTCTTGAAGCAGCCGACCCAGTGCGAGTTTTGGTTCGGCGTTCCCCAGACGGCGCCGCAGATTACGAGATTAAGCAGAGTGTCGATAGCGCACTCGTATGCCCGGAGCCTTGTACGCACATCATCCTGAGTGGGCTGATTGCGCGGATCATTCTTTGTCGTGAATGGTGCGCCTCTCAGCGTCGCATAAACTCGCTCGGTCTCTGCTTTTAGAAGGTCCGAAAGGCTAATGCGACGCGCATCGTCGACGAGGTACCTTTTCAACCGCGCCACGGCAACCTTCGTGGGAACGGGATCGGTGAGGGTCAGTTGTTCCAGGGCCGACACCCTGTCTAGCAGTTCTCTGAATAGCGTGTCCGCATCTACGATCTCAAACACACTCGCGCGGTGGGCAGTTTGCGACCCTCGTCCCGTTCCTGTTCGGACGGTTCGAAGTAGCCGCGCAGCAATTGCATCCTCTCGGATGGCGATTTTGCAATCTCGTCCAGGATTTCCGAGTAATCCGGGGATCCTCCAAATGTCGTCCGATACCACGCTTCGGCGTCTGCTGGGGTGCCCGCGCCCTTAAGAGTTGCCAGCTTCCGGATTAGATCCTGGACGACATCCCCACCCAGTCGGAACGCCACTTGATCGCGACACACCAGATCCGAGGAGCAGGGCGTACACGCCCCGGTTGCTGTGTACTGATATTGCGAGGCCGAGAATCGGGTCAATCATTTGCTCAATCAAAGCAAAAGAGCCGCGCCCCACAGGGGAGCGCGGCCTTCTGACTTCTGCCTTCTGACTTCTGTCTTCTCTCTTAGTAGTCCATCTCGGGGCCGCCGTGGCCGCCGGGACCGGCCGGAGCCGACTTCTTCTCCGGAATCTCGGCCACCATCGCTTCCGTAGTCAACATCAGCGAAGCGATTGACGCCGCGTTCTGCAGCGCCGTGCGGGTCACTTTGGTCGGATCGATCACGCCCGAAACCACAAGGTCTTCGTACGTGTCGGTCTGGGCGTTAAAGCCGAAGTTCGGATTGGAATGCTCGCGGATCTTCTCCACCACGATGGCGCCCTCGGTGCCCGAGTTCACCACGATCTGGCGCAGAGGATCTTCGCAGGCGCGGCGCACGATATTTACCCCGATCTGCTCGTCGCCATCCGCCTTCATGCCTTCCAGCGCCTTAGCCGCGCGCAGCAGAGCCACGCCGCCGCCGGGCACGATGCCTTCTTCCACGGCCGCGCGAGTGGCATGCAGCGCATCTTCCACGCGAGCCTTCTTCTCCTTCATCTCGGTCTCGGTAGCTGCGCCGACTTTGATGATGGCCACGCCGCCAGCCAGCTTCGCCAGGCGTTCCTGGAGCTTCTCGCGGTCGTAGTCGGAGGTGGTTTCATCGATCTGGCTGCGGAGCTGCTTGATGCGGCCCTCGATCGACTTCTGGCTGCCGTTGCCATCCACGATGGTGGTGTTGTCCTTGTCCACCGTGATGCGCTTGGCGCGCCCCAGGTCGTCCAGCCGCACGCCTTCCAGCTTGATGCCGGTCTCTTCCATGATGGACTTGCCGCCGGTGAGGATGGCGATGTCTTCCAACATGGCTTTGCGGCGGTCGCCGAAGCCGGGGGCTTTCACCGCGCAGGCGTTCAACGTGCCGCGCAGCTTGTTCACCACCAACGTGGCCAGCGCTTCGCCTTCCACTTCCTCGGCGATGATCAGCAAGGGCTTGCCGGCGCGCGCGATCTGCTCGAGCACGGGCAGCAGGTCTTTCATGTTGCTGATCTTCTTCTCATGGATGAGGATGTAGGGATCTTCGAGCACGCATTCCATGCGGTCGGGATCGGAGACGAAGTAGGGCGACAGGTACCCGCGGTCGAACTGCATGCCGTCCACGGTGCTAAGTTCCGTGACCATGGTCTTGGCTTCTTCCACCGTGATCACGCCATCCTTGCCCACCTTCTTCATCGCCTCGGCGATGATGTTGCCGATGGTTGCGTCGCTGTTGGCCGAAATGGTGCCGACCTGCGCGATCATCTCGCCGGAAACCGGCTTGGAGAGCTTCTTGACGGACTCGACAGCCACTTCCACGGCTTTGTCGATGCCGCGCTTGAGGGCCATCGGATTGGCGCCCGACGCTACGGCCTTCACGCCTTCGCGGTAAATGGACTGCGCCAGAATGGTCGCGGTGGTCGTGCCATCGCCAGCCACATCCGAGGTCTTGGAGGCCACTTCGCGCACCATCTGGGCGCCCATGTTCTCCAGTGGATCCTTGAGCTCGATTTCCTTGGCCACCGTCACACCGTCTTTGGTGATGTTCGGGCCGCCGAATTTCTTCTCCAGAACCACGTTGCGGCCCTTGGGGCCAAGTGTTACTTTCACTGCATCGGCCAACTGGTTGACACCGCGCAGGATCGCTTGACGGGAATTTTCTGCGTATACAATCTGTTTTGCCATTGATATCTCTCCTCCTTAGGAAGCCTTCTTGGCCACTATGGGCTGACTTTCCAAAATGCCGAGGACTTCGTCCTCGCGCATGATCAGGAACTCTTCACCATCCAGCTTGATGTCGCTGCCGGAATACTTGCCGAACAGGATGCGATTGCCAACCTCGACATCCAGTGGCACGAGTTTGCCGTCTTCCAGGCGCTTGCCCTTGCCGACGGCCACGACTTCGCCTTCCTGCGGTTTTTCCTTCGCGGAATCGGGAATGTAAAGGCCACCCTGCATGGTTTCCTTCTCCTCGATCCGTTTGACCACGATACGGTCATAGAGCGGACGAATCTTCATTAAAGTACAACCTCCATGTATTCGGTTTCTGTATTGGGGTCTGTCGGAATCCGGTTAACAGAGTCCGAAGACCATTATTAGCACACTCGGGCGGCGAGTGACAAGATCTGACTGTAAACTACTGAAAATATGGAATGATTAGGTGCTTGACGGCAAATGCCGCGAGCCCCGCAAATGCGGCTGTTTCCGCCGGCGGGCCAACCCCGCTATAATTGGAAGCGGAGGAATGGCCGAGCGGCTGAAGGCGGCGGTCTTGAAAACCGTTAACGGGGTAACTCGTTCGGGGGTTCGAATCCCTCTTCCTCCGCCAGATATCAAAATCGCTACCGTTGGAGTCTAAGGCTACCAGCCTCCCCACCGAAAAGGCAGAATTGCTAAGCCATTTATTTTGTGCGCGTTACAGGCTTGCGCCCGCTCCCTTACGGTCGCGGCGCGGTAACGGTTCGCGGCGGACTACGGCGCGGTCGTCCAATGGTACACCGCGCCCGTCCGGTCCGCGCGCAGGACTTGGCGCCGCTCCAGGTACTCCAGGTGCGCCATTACTTCGAAGATCGCAAAGCGGTAGTGGAAGGGCGAAAGATGGCGGTTCCACAGGCGCTCGGCGATCTGGTGGGCCGTAGTGGCGCCGCCATCGATGAGAGCTACGATGCGCGCGCAGCGTTCGGCATGGTGCTCGTGCGTTTTGCGTACCCACTCGCGATGGCCGGTGAAGGGCGCGCCGTGCGACGGCAGGATCAGGTCCACGTCGAGCGCTGCGATACGATCCAGCGAGGAAAGAAATTCACCCAAGGCGTCGCGGCCCGGCTGCCATCCGATATTGGGCGAGATATGCTGCAGGATGTGATCGCCCGAAACGAGCACGCCGCGCTCCCCGTCGTAAAGGCAGACGTGGCCGGGAGAGTGGCCCGGCGTCCAGATGACCTCCAGCACGCCGTGAGCGGTCGCGATGGTCTCGCCGCCGCAGAGGAGGCGGTCGGGCGTCAGGCGCTCGAAGCTTTGCTGGATATCGAACATGGAAGAGTGTACCAGCGCGCGCATCTCGGCTGAGACACCGGCGGTTGTCAGGATTTCCTGCTGCCAGTCGCGGTGCAGATCCGTGTCCGTGACATGGACCAGCAGCTCGTGGTCGGCCCTATGCAGGTCGAGAGGCGCGCCGGTCAGCGCGATGAGCTTGGAGGCCAGGCCCATGTGGTCCGGATGGATGTGAGTGAGCAGGATGCGGCGAATGTCGCGCCAGTCGACCGAGAGGCCCTCCAGCGCACGGGCCAGCGCGTCGAAGCAGGCTTCGGTCTGCATGCCGGTATCGATCAGCAGCCAGCCCGATTCCAGACGAACCAGGTAGACGTTGACGATGCCCAGGGAGAAGGGAAGCGGCAGCTCCAGCATGTGTATGCCGGGCACCACCTCGCGATAGTCGCCGCCAATTTCGAGATAGGGGGTCAAGGGGTGATCCTAGCACAGTGGGTGGTGGCCGGTGTCGGCCAGCTTGGTCGCTTGCGGCCAATGGACATTGGGCGGACTGGCTGATACCAATAGACTTGGCTTGTGGCACACGGAATGCTTTAACCCTGGCGGAGGTGGCACATGAAAAAAGGATTGCTGGTTCTGACATTTGCGCTGATGACACTGGCGCCGGTGAGCGCTTCGGCCGCTATATTCTATCGCCCGTATTGGGGGCCGGCTTACTACGGCGGCTACTATCCGTACGCCGGCCAGGTTAAGCTGGATACCAAGGTGAAGAACGCGGAAGTGTTCATCGATGGCGCTTTCGCGGGCACCACGCACGATAACAGAACGATGCATCTGCGTCCGGGCACCTACAATGTCGAGATTCGCGAATTGGGAGCGACTAAGTTCGTCGAACGGGTCTATGTAGTTCCCGGCAAGACGCTGCACCTGCACCCAACGTTGTAACGCCTGGAAGGCGGGCAATCGTGCCCGCAGCCGGCTTTTAGCCGGCTTGGCCGCCTGAAAGGCGGCTGCGGCCATGATTGGCCGCCCTCCAACTACGGCTTCAGCACCTCTTCGAAAAAGGCCAGCGCACGCGGGTCGTTGGATTGGCCCAGCCAGAACATGGCCTGCTTGCGCACGGCCGGATTCCTGTTGCCGCGGGCCACCTGGATCAGCATCGGAACACCCTCGCCCCCGGGAAGCTGCTGCAAGGCGAACACAGCCTTTTTCTTGACGTCGGTATCCGGATCGCGGTCGATCGCATCGGAAATCGCGCCGACGGCTTTCTTGCCGGCCTTCTGCGCGAGCCAGAAAAGCGCCTGCCCGCGCACGTGCGAGCTGGCGTCGTTGCGCGCCACGGCGATCATGGTATCCACTGCCTGCGGCTCTTTGCTGATGGAAAGCGCGAAGATCGCTTTTTCGCGGATGCGGTCGCTGGCGTCTTCCGACACGATGCGGCGCAACACGTCGTATCCGCGCCTTCCGCGCGCCGCGCCCAGCCAGAAGACGGCTTTCTCGCGCAGCGGCTCCGGCTGGCCTGCGGCGGCGAAGCGTTCCAGCGCTTCATCGGCTGCGCCATCCGCGTGCAGCGCGATGGCTGTCACCGCGCCGTCGCGTACCTGGTCGCGGTCCGCTGTGGCGAAGGACGCGAGGAACGCAACGCTCTCGGCCGGGCGTACGTCGCGTATCCAGCGCAGCGGCATACCGTCGGCATCGAGCTGGCAATCGCCCGAGATCGCGCGGATTTTGGCCACATGATTGTCCTGGATGCGAAACAGGATCTGCACGCGATCGGGTGGCTCAAGCTGCACTGGGCCGGGCGCTCGCACGCCCTCGTTATAATTGCAGTTTTGCTCGTGGCCGGGGACCGCGGGCACCGTGTAGCCTACCCAGGCCGGCTGCGGCTGGGCGTATTGCTGGTGGAAGAGTTGTTCGAGCGAAGAGGCGGGGCTCAAGCCCCGCGCGGGCTGAAGCCCGCCCTCCAAGGAGAGCGCCAGCAAAAACAGAATTGGTTTCATTTGTTTAGCAGCTCCAGCATGTATTCGGTGGAGTCCTTGGAACCCATAATCGAGAGCTTGCCCACGATCGCCTTCTTCATTTCGGGATTGGATTCCTTGCGTGCCAGATCCACCAGGGCCTTGGCGTTGCCCTGGATGAACAGCGCGTTGACGATCTCGCCGCGCAGGGCCGCATCGGATTCGGAAGTGTACATCGCTGCCAGCGCAGCCCCGGTGTGCTCCCCGCCCATAAGGCCCAGGCTATGGATGGCGGCCTTGCGCAGCCGTACGTCTTTTTCGCCGCGGGCCACTTCCATCAGCTTGTCGCTGTTGCCGCCGATGAACATGGAGTGCAGAATGGTCTCCTTAACCTCAACGGTAGGCTCGGCCTGATAAAGCTGCCAAAGCTCCGACTGGCCGCCGCTGATGCCAAGCTGATGGATAGCCTCCATGCGCAGATCGGGATTCTTCTCCGACTTGGCGGCCTGCAACAGGTGGTCGCGGTCGCCTGAAATCATGAAGCCGTGCAGCACCGCGCGCTTCACATTCACGTCGTTGGAACTGGCGTAGAGGTCCGCGAGAACCTGCCGGTTTTCTTTCGAACCCATGATGCTCAAGTAATTGATGGCTTTCATTTGCAGGTCGGGATGGGATCCGCCGCGGGCGATCTGCAGCAGGATCTGGCGGGCTTTAGGGTTATCGTTCTGGGAGAGCACGAACAGCGCCCGCTCCTTCAGCTTGGGAGACTGACTGCCTTGCAGGAGCTTTTCAAGAATGGGAAGGGCGCGCTCGGGATCGCTGTTCATGAGGCTGTTGAGGGCCATCAGTTTCAGGTCTTCATCCGGTTCGGCGTTGGGGTTGACTTTCTCCCCGGAAGCCTGGCGCACTTCGATCTCCAGCGCCCTGGCGTCATCCTGCCAACGGCTGTTGGCGTACGCCTTGCGCAACTGGGCCAGCGCGGTGAGGGCTTCCGCGCGGCGGGCGATTTTGTTCAGCGCGTAGGCCTTCCAGTAAAGCGCTTCATCGGCGTGCGCGCCTTTTTCGGATGCAACGGCGCTGAATGCCGCCAGGGCCTCGTCCCAGCGGGCGGCGTCGAGGGCGGCTTTTGCCTTTTGGAGCAGGCGGTCGTCGTCGGACGGTTTGGTGGCGGGCTTCTGGAAGAAGTTCTCGCTCTGGGGCTCTTCCAGGGTTTGCCCGAGCGCCAGCCCGGCGGGGGCCAGCGCGGAGGCCACGATGATCAAGAAACGTAATTTAGACATTTTGTTTTTCCCTATAAAGTGCTTTGGCCGATGTTTTGCCCTGGAGCGGGCGCGGCCTTTTCTTCGCGATGGCGCACCGTAGATCCAACCACGCGCACCTTGAACAGGATGCCGTCGCCTTCGATGCGTTGCCGCAGGTTCTCCACTTCTTCCGGCGTGAGGCGATCCGGCCCGTGCGCGATTTCCAGCAGCACCGGCTCCAGATCGTCCAGCACGCTGGCCACGCGGGTATCGCCGGTGCGCGCCGCGGTCTGGCGGTACAGCCGGTTCTCCGCGACCAGATCTCCGGCGCGCTCCCGCTCGGAGGCCACGTCGAGCGATTCGCCGGGGCGCGCATTCACCAGTTCGAGCAGCACGGTCTGGGAGCGCTCTAGGTGGTCGCCCACCGCTACTAACAAAATGCGCTCGCGCACCTGGCCGGCGTTCGCCGTTTGCGCGCCGGACTGGGCTTTCGGGTAGTGGCGTCCGGCCAGAAACGCCGCTACCACCAGCGTGGCCACCAAGGCGGCTGCCGCCCAACGTGGGGCGGGCCACCAGGATAGCGGCCACCAGGACAGGCCGCGAGGCCTGTCCCACCGCAGCGAGGGCTGCAGCCGGCTCCAGACTTGCGCCCCGTAATTGGCATCGCGCTCCGGCACAGGCGCCGAATCCACCACGTTGAGCACGCGCTGCAGACTGGCGTACTCCGCGCGGCAGGTTTCGCAGGCGTCCAGATGGGTGCGGACGGCCGGCGAGCCGTCGCCTTCGCCGTAGTAATACAGGACGAATTGTTCTTCGGTCAAGTGATTCATGATGCGGAACTCACTAAGGGCTCGAGCGCCCGGCGCAGCTTTTGGACCGCGCGAAAAATGCTGTGCTTGGCGGCATTGGGCTGCACGCCGAGGGTACGGCCGATATCGTCGATGCACATGCCTTCGTAGTGCCGCAGGACGAAGGCGGTGCGCTCCATCTCGCTGAGGCCATCGAGCACGGCGGCCACTTTACCCTCGATTTCGCCGCTCATGGCAAGACGGTCGGGCGCGGGGGCCGGGTCCGGCAGCGACTGCATGGGGTCGGGCGCGCCCTCCTCGCCGGCCGGTTCGGTTTGCGCCGCGCGGCGCTTGCGGGCGCGGATCAGATCCAGCGAGCAGTTGGCGGCGATGCGGTAGAGCCATGTGCCGAAGCTGGCCCGGTCGTCGAATTTCGAGAGTTGCCGGTAAGCGCGCAGGAAGGTTTCCTGCACCACGTCTTCAGCGTCTTGTTGATGGCCAGTCATACGATAGGCCAGACGGAAAAGGTTGCGGCTGTGGCGCTCCACCAGGACGCGAAAAGCGCCGGAGTCTCCGGTGCGCGCCTGCGCGACTGCCACGCTATCGCTCAATTCCATCAAGCTATCCATTAGACTGCAAACGGGACGGCGCGGTTAGCAGGCGGCCTGGGAGGCCGGGCCCAGAGGGCACCCCGGCTGGGAGCCTGCCCCACTTGTATAACGGACACGGACATCCTAAAACCCGCTACAATTAACTGTCCATGGAGACTGTAACCAAAGAGCGCATGCGTGAGCTGGAGCGCGTCAAGCAACGCCTGCAGCTTGGCGGAGGCGGCGATCGTCTCGAAAAACAACACACCTCCGGTAAGCTTTCGGCGCGCGAACGCCTGGCTCTGCTGCTCGACCGGAAGACCTTCCGCGAGGCGGGCCTGTTCGCCAAACACAACGGGCGCCTGTTCGGCATGGACGGCAAAGAGCTACCGGCGGACGGCGTGGTTACCGGCAGAGGCCGGGTCGAAGGGCGGCTGGTGCACGTGGCCAGCCAGGATTTCACGGTGGCGGGCGGTTCGGCGGGCGAGGTACACGCCAACAAAATCGCCGACACCATGAAGTCCGCGCTGAAGACCGGGTCGCCGTTCATTTTCATCAACGATTCCGGCGGCGCGCGCGTGCAGGAAGGCGTCGGCAGCCTGGCCGGCTATGCGCGCATCTTCTATCAGAACGTGGTGCTCTCCGGCGTGGTGCCGCAGATTTCGCTGATCTGCGGGCCGTGCGCGGGCGGCGCGGCTTACAGTCCGGCGCTGACGGACTTCATCATTCAGACGCACGATGCGCAGATGTTCATCACCGGTCCGGCGGTGATCAAGCAGGTGACCGGAGAAATCGTCGCGCCCGAGGAATTGGGCGGGCCGCGCGCCCAGATGAACAAATCCGGCGTGGTGCATTTCGTGGCCGAAAACGATGTGGAAGCGGTCAAGATTTGCCAGCGGCTGCTGTCGTTTCTGCCTAACAACAACCTGGAAGAGCCGCCCCATCTGGATCCCGGCGGCGCGCCGCGAGACGACGACGATCTCAACGATATCGTGCCCGCCGATCCCAAGAGCGGCTACGACGTAAAGAAGATCGTGACGCGCGTGATGGATCGAGGCGATTTCCTGGAGGTGCAGACGGATTTCGCCAAGAACCTGGTAGTGGGATTCGGGCGCATCCGCGGACACTCGGTGGGCGTGGTTGCCAACCAGCCGTCGGTGCTGGCCGGAGCGCTGGATATCGACGCCTCCGATAAGGGCGCACGCTTCGTGCGGTTCTGCAATGCATTCAATATTCCGCTGCTGACTTTTGTCGATATTCCGGGATTTCTGCCCGGCGTGGATCAGGAATACGGCGGCATCATCCGGCACGGGGCCAAACTGTTGTTCGCTTATTCGGCGGCTACCGTTCCGAAGATCACGGTAATCCTGCGCAAGGCTTACGGCGGCGGATACATTGCGATGTGCTCGAAGGAGCTGGGCGCGGACTGCACGCTGGCGTGGCCGTCGGCCGAAATCGCGGTGATGGGGGCGGAGGCCGCGGTGGAAGTGCTTTTTCGCCGCGAATTGGCGACGGGCAACGACAACGGCTCGAAGCGGCGGGAGCTGGTGCAGCAGTTCTCGGACACGTTTGCGACGCCGTACGTGGCGGCCGGCATGCGCTTGGTGGACGATATCATTGAACCGGCCGCGACGCGGGCGCATGTGGCCGAGGCGTTAGGGGCGCTGTCCGCCAAGCGCGATTGGCGCCCGCAGAAAAAGCACGGGTTGATCCCGCTGTAAACGGAGGAGCGGTCGCGATGGCCGATGACGACGAACGCGCGACGGCGGCGGGGACGAGTGCCTGGGCTCGGCACGGGCGCGAGGATATCCACGGATCGCACAGCTTAAGCGCGCCGCTGGCGCGGTGGGCGCCGGAACTGGTTGAGCCGGAGGCCCAGGCGCCGGTGGACGCGGCGTCCGGCGAGAGCGAGCCGGCCATCGCAATTCCCGAGTCCGTGCTGCACGCGCGCCCGCCGCAGCGGTTGCCGGAAGATGCGGTCTGCCGCAGCCCGATCGCGGGCCTGGTGATCGCGGTTCTGGCCATCAAAGGCGAGCGGGTCACACGGCGTCAGCCGGTCATGGTCATCGAGGCCATGAAGATGCAGAACAACGTCAGCCCGGAGGTGGATGGGGTGCTGAAGGTTGTGCACGTTTCGCCTGGGGAAGCGGTGAAGGCGGGGCAGGTGCTGTTTGAGTTGATGTAGAAAGGCCGATTGGAGGGCGGCCAATCTTGGCCGCAGCCGGCTTTTAGCCGGCTCTGGCCGCCTGAAAGGCGGCTGCGGGCATGATTGCCCGCCCTCCAGCCACGAATGTTTACTAGAATAGTGTTCATAACCTTTTGGCGAACCTCAGCCTGCATGAACAGTTCGACCGGATCGAGGAGCGGAAACTGTCCGACCGGGCGAGCGGTGTTGGGATAGCGTTCACGTTTGCGCTGGTTGCGTGCGCTCCTCTGTTGCGGCGGGGAGGGGTGCGCTGGTGGGCGCTGTGCGTTTCCGGCGTAATCCTGCTCGTTGCGCTGTGGCGGCCGCGTTTGCTGCATCCGGCGGCGTGGCTGGGGCGGAAGCTGGCGGATATCCTGGGCCGGGCGGTCGGGCTGGTCTCGCTGGCGCTGCTGTTCTACCTGGTGATCACGCCGTTCGGCCTCGTGCGCCGCATTTTCGTGCGCGATCCGCTGGGATGCCGCATCGACAAGACGCGCAAGAGCTATTGGGTGGAGCGCCAGCCACCGGGCCCCGCCCCCGAGAGCATGGCCCATCAGTTTTAGGAGGAAGAGATGTCGTTTGCCCGCGAGTTTTGGGCATTCATGCGAGTTCGAAAGAAGTTCTGGCTGCTGCCGATTATCGTGATCGTACTGGTCTTCGGGGCGTTGCTGGCGCTGGCCCAGAGTTCCGCGATTGCACCATTCATCTACACGCTGTTCTGAAGCATACGGCAGGCGATGCGCGTTCTTGGAATCTCAGCGTTCTATCACGACAGCGCGGCGGCGCTGGTGCGCGATGGCGAGATCGTGGCGGCGGCGCAGGAGGAGCGTTTCTCCCGCCGCAAGCACGATGCCCGCTTCCCCCGCCACGCCGTATCCTACTGCCTGGAGCGGGAGGGCGTAGGGCTGGAGGCGATCGATTACGTCGTCTTCTACGATAAGCCGTTCCTGAAATTCGAGCGGCTGCTGGAGACCTACCTGGCCTTCGCGCCGCATGGACCGCGCTCCTTCGCGATGGCGTTGCCGCTTTGGATTCGCGAGAAGCTGTTCCAGAGGAAGCTGCTGCGGAACGCGTTGTCCAGCTTTGGGCCGGGGTTCGATTTTGAGGGGCGGCTGCTGTTCGCCGAGCATCATCTGAGCCACGCCGCCAGCGCTTATTATCCTTCGCCGTTCGCGATGCACGAGGCCGCAGCCGTACTGACGATGGACGGCGTCGGCGAATGGGCCACCACCTCGGCGGCGCTGGGCAGCGGCAATCGCCTGGAAGTGCTGCGCGAGATCCACTTTCCCCATTCCCTCGGACTGTTCTATTCGGCATTCACCTACTATGCGGGCTTTCGGGTGAACTCGGGCGAGTATAAGCTGATGGGCCTGGCGCCTTACGGCGATCCCAAATACGCCGCGCTGATTCGCGACCGTCTGATCGATATCAAGGAGGACGGCTCGTTCCACCTGAACCTGGATTACTTCGATTACTGCACGGGCCTGGCCATGACCAACCGCAGGTTCGATGAATTGTTGGGAGCCCCGCGGCGGCAGGCGGAGGGAAAGCTGACGCAGCACTATGCGGACGTGGCGGCATCGGCGCAGGCGGTGGTGGATGAGATTGTGGTGCGGCTGGCGCGGTCGCTGGCAGCGGAGACGGGCGCCGAGGCACTGTGTATGGCCGGGGGGGTGGCGCTGAACTGCGTGGCGAATGCCAAGGTGCTGCGGGACGGGGCGTTCCGGCGGCTGTGGATTCAGCCGGCGGCGGGCGATGCGGGCGGCGCGCTGGGGGCGGCGCTGGCGGGGTTTCATCTCTATGCGGGCGGAGTGGGACTGGGCTCGCGGCCTGTTAGCGGATCGGATGGCATGCAGGGCGCGTTGCTCGGCCCGGAGTTCGCGCAGCACGAGATCGAGCAACGGCTGCGGGCGGTGGGTGCGCGCTTCGCGGTGATGGCGGAAGAAGCGCTCCTGGATGCGTGCGCCGAGGCGCTGGACCGGCAACTGGTGCTGGGATGGTTTCAGGGCCGCATGGAGTTCGGCCCGCGGGCGCTGGGCAACCGGTCCATTCTGGCGGATCCGCGCCAGGCGGCCATGCAATCCGAGCTGAATCTGAAGGTCAAATTCCGGGAATCGTTTCGCCCGTTTGCTCCGGCTGTGCTGCGGGAGGACGTGGGCGACTGGTTCGAGTTCGACGGCGACAGCCCCTATATGCTGCTGGTGGCTGGCATAGCTGAGCGGCGGCGGCGCCAGTTGACCGAGGACGAGCGGGCGTTGAAGGGCTTCGACGCGCTGCGCGCGATGCGGTCGGAAGTGCCGGCGGTAACCCATGTCGACTATTCCGCGCGTCTGCAAACCGTCGATCGGGAGACCAACCCGCGTTTCCACGCGTTGCTATCGCGGTTCAAGCAGCGCACGGGGTGCCCGGTACTGGTCAACACCAGCTTTAATGTGCGGGGCGAGCCGATCGTGTGTACGCCGGAGGACGCGTTTCGCTGTTTCATGGGCACCCGCATCGATTGGCTGGTAATCGGGGATTGCGTGCTGCGGAAGGAGGAGCAGGACGCCTCGCTCCAAAGTGACTACGCTGCCACCGTGGCGCCCGACTGAGCCGGACGTATCGGCGGCGACCCGGCTGCCCTTTGATCGATCAAGTCAACAGCGGTATACAATGGCTCAAGGGGACACCAATGCAGGCAGCCCATGATGCACTCCTTGAGCGGATCACGATCGACTCCGACGTGCGGTTCGGGAAGCCATGCATTCGCGGTCACCGGATCACCGTTCAGGAGATCCTCGAGTGGCTCTCAGGTGGGGCATCCCAGCAGCAAATCTTGGCCGATTATCCCCAGCTCGAGCCGGATGACTTCCTTGCTGTGTACGCTTACGCCGCCGAATTGGCGGGGCGCAAAGTTTCCAAAGGATGAAGCTGCTTGCTCTGCGCAGGCTCTGCCTGATCTACTACTACATCGTCCAGTTAGTTCTTTATAGATCGATGTTGCGGAAGCGCTATATCCGCGCTGGTTGACAAGTGAGTATGGCGTTTTGTGGGGCGGGCACCTCACTTTCAGCCGGCCTTTGCGACCACGACGGGGCGCGCCGCGAAAGCAGGAGCCGCCTGAAAGGCGGCTGCGGCCAAGATTGGCCGCCCCTCGGTGCAACCGAACTGCCAGTCTATAAGGGACTATCTGTACGACGTACTACTGCACTTCAAACCAGCTTCACTGGCACCGCTTCTGAAACCGTATCCTGAAATGCGACGGCAACCGTATAGTCGCCGGGCTGCGTACCGGAAGGCAGCATAGCGTTGATCTGTCGCAGGCCCTGCGCGTCGGGTTGGGAGAGGTACACGGCCGGCAGATCGTCGCCATCCAGCCAAACCGCGATGCCGTCCATGGCCGCTTCTTCCGGCAATCCCGAGACCCAGAGTGAGAGGCAGCTATCGATGCCGGTGTGGACAAGGTTGCGCTCCCAGGTCTTGCCATCCGTCACGATGGCGATGCGAATATTGCAGACGGTGGCGGCGGGGCACTGGCGGCGTTGTTCGGCGGGAAGATCGACGCCGATGCGCGCCGAGTTTCCCCAGGCGCTGTCGATCGTGCGCAGCGTGGCCGCATGACGGCCGGGCTCCAGGCCGGGCGGCAGTTTACAATTCACCTGCCAGCAATCGCCGCCGATATTCCGCAGGAAGACGGGATGCGAGCCGTAGGGACCGATGCGCGGGAACACATCGGCGGCAGCCAGGTTCGCACGCGGGCTGTTGAACCAGATGGCCACGTAATCGTCGTTCGCGCTGGAGAATGCGCGGTCCCGCGTGGCGGCGTTCTCGACCGAGGTCAGATAAGGCGCCGGCTCCCGCGGGTTCTCGATTTCCGGCCAATGGCGGTAGCAGGTGACGTGCGCGCGATGGTCCAGCACGCTTTCCAACTGCACGCGGGCGAACCCGGCGGTGCGGCACATGGCCAGCAGGCACGCGGTGTTCGGCCCCACCCAGTTGTCGAACTGGCCGCACAACTCGGTAGTCTCGTAGAATTCCATGAGCGGGGGGGCCGCGGGATCGGCGCCATCGTCGGTGACGAACGACTCCACGCAGACCATGCCGGTCGAAAGCTCGCACACTTTTTCCAACGCGAGCATGGGATGTTTCAAATGGTACAGCACGCCCAGGAACATCACGATATCGAAGTGCCCGATCTGGGCGGGCGAGAGGCGGCAAACGTCGCCGATGCGGTATTCGGCCTGCGATCCCAGCAAATCGCGCGCGATGCGGAAGCGCTCGATGGCCGTGGAATCGACCGCCATCACCTGCGCGCCGCGGCGCTCCAATTCGAAGGTAAACCAGCCGTCCCAGGCGCCGATGTCGAGGGCACGCTTGCCGTGGAGATCGGCCGGAAGGGGAAACTGGGCGAGGCGGTGGCGCAGGACATCGAGGCTTTGAAAGCCGGGAACCAGCTGGCCATCGGGCAGTTCCATGCTGTGATACCAGCCCAGGCGGGCGAGTTCTTCGAGTTTTTGCCGGTTCGGATCGGTTGCGGATGGGTTCAGTCCCACGGAGCCATTATAGGCTGGCGTCAGCCAGGATTGGCTGTCCCACCGAACAACAGAGCCGCACACAAAGAAGGCGGCCTGAGAGGCCGCCGCAGGCTGAGAGCCTGCCCCACAAGACACCTGCCAGCACTGGTGGTAATTGTAGCTCCGGGCGGGGCGACGCTAGGGGTAAACTGGGCGGATGGAACACGGCTGCTTGTTTTGCCGCATCGTGGCGGGGGAAGTGGCGGCGGCGGTTTTCGAAGATGAATTGACGCTGGCATTCCTGGACCACCGCCCTCTGTTTCCCGGCCATTGCCTGCTGATCCCGAAAACGCATTATGAGACACTTGCGGATCTGCCTGAGGAACTGAACGGGCCGCTGTTCGGCAACGCCAGATTGCTCGCCGGCGCCGTGGAACAGGCCATGGAAAGCGATGGCTCCTTCGTCGCGATCAACAACCGCGTCAGCCAGAGCGTGGCGCACCTGCACATTCACGTAGTGCCGCGCCGCAAGAAGGACGGACTGCGCGGGTTCTTCTGGCCGCGGCAGAAGTACGAGAGCGCGGCCGAGATGGAACGCGTGCGGGAAACCTTGCGCGCGGTGATCGATCGCACACGGCGCGCGCCACGGTAGAATCCGGATATGGAATACGTCAATCTCGGAAAAGCCGGCGTGAAGGTTTCGCGCATCTGCCTGGGCGCCATGACCTATGGGTCGAAGAAGTGGCGCGAGTGGGTGCTGGAAGAGGAAGAGGGCCGCCCGTTCATCCGGCGGGCGCTGGAGCTGGGCATCAACTTCTTCGACACCGCGGATATGTATTCCGATGGGGTGAGCGAAGAGATCCTGGGCCGCGCGCTCAAAGACTTCGGCGGGTCGCGCGACCGGGTGGTGATCGCGACCAAGGTGTTCAACCCCATGGGGGACGATCCCAACCAGCGCGGGCTTTCGCGCAAGCATATCCGGCACGCCATCGACGACAGCTTGCGGCGGTTGGGGACCGACTACGTGGACCTCTACCAGATTCATCGCCTCGACTATGCCACCCCGATGGAAGAGACGCTCGAAGCCTTGGACGACGTGGTGAAAGAGGGCAAGGCGCTGTATATCGGGGCTTCGTCGATGTTCGCGTGGCAGTTTGCCAAGATGCTATACAAGGCCGATGAAATGGGCCTGACGCGCTTCGTCAGCATGCAGAATCACTACAATCTGGTCTATCGCGAAGAGGAGCGCGAGATGATCCCGCTGTGCCGGGAAGAGGGCATCGGGGTGATTCCGTGGAGTCCGCTGGCGCGCGGGTTTCTGGTGGGCAACCGGCGCAAGGAGGATTTTGGCGAAACGGTGCGGTCGAAGACCGACCCGTTCGCGCACGGGTTGTACTACCAGCCGGCAGACTTCGCCGTGGTGGAGCGGGTGAGCGAGATTGCCCGCGCGCGCGGCGTACCGAATGCGCAGGTGGCGCTGGCGTGGATCCTGCAGCAGCCCGGCGTGACCGCACCCATCGTGGGGGCTAGTAAGATGCAGCATCTTGAGGATGCCGTAGCGGCGCTGAGCCTGAAGCTCGACGAGCGGGAGTTGCAGGCGCTGGCTGAGCCGTACCAACCGCATCGGGTGCTGGGGCATTCGTAGAGGGGGAGCTTTCAGCGGGAAGCTTTCAGCGGTCAGCTTTCAGCAGTCAGCTTTCAGCAGTCAGCTATCGGTGGCGTATAGTGAATCTATGGCGGTCGCGCCGACAATCCCGCGCATTTCGGCAGACGAATATCTCAACTCCAGTTACCATCCGGACCGGGAGTATGTCGACGGAGTTCTGGTGGAGCGTGGCGAAGCGACCATCGCGCACGCCCTGCTCCAGGTTATCCTCTGTAGTCATCTGAGCGCGTACCGGAAGCAGTTCCATTTTGAGCCGCTCCCGTCTGTTCGGACCCAGATTGTCGAGGGGGCTCGGTATCGCATCCCGGACCTGATGCTATGTCCCGTGCCTCTTCCGGCCGGCAAGATTGTGAACTCGATCCCTTGGGCCGTCATCGAAATCCTTTCACCTGACGACAGATTATCCGAACAGCTCGCGCGGTTTCGCGACTACAAACAAATCGGCGTCCTCCACATGGTGCTGCTCGATCCCGAGGATCTCGTCGCATACCGCTTCGAGAACGGAGCTTTGGCTCAAACACGGTTCACCTCACTTGAGTTGCCGACAGGCGACCTGCCATTCGACAGCGAAGAGCTGTTTCAGCGGCTTGCCGCGCGGCTCAGCCGAGGCGCCACGCTATCATAGGGTAGGTGCCGGGCGTCTACGTTTCCTATCCTTTCTGCGCGCAGAAGTGTACCTATTGCAATTTCGCCTCGGGTGTATTCCCGCGCGGGACGGAAGCGCGTTACCTGGATGCGTTGAGCGCCGAAATCGAGCGGCACGCCTGGGCATGGCGGCCGGAAACGGTATACCTGGGCGGCGGCACTCCCAGCGCCATGGAACCGGAAGCATTGGCGGCTGTGCTGGCCCTGATTCCGGGACGTCCCTGGCTTGAGGCTACGCTCGAAACCGCGCCGGGCACAGTGACGCCGGAACGCGCGCGCGCCTGGGTGGAGGCCGGCATCGACCGCGTCAGCCTGGGTGTGCAGTCCTTCGTGCAGGCGGAGATTGCGCGCACGGGGCGCAAGCACACGGCGCAGATCGTCGCCGCCGAGATGGACCTGCTGCGAGCGGCGGGCATCGCCAAGATCAACATCGACCTGATCGCCGGCCTTTCCGGACAGACCGAAGCAAGCTGGCGCGAATCGCTCGATTGGATCGCGCGTCTCGGGCCCGATCACGTTTCCGTCTACATGCTGGAGGTGGACGAGGACAGCCGGCTGGGACGCGAGATTCTGACGGGCGGGATGCGTTACGGCGCGGGTGACAGGCCCTCGGGCGATCTTACCGCGGACCTCTACGAGATGGCCGTCGCGCGCCTTGCCGCGCTGGGCCTGGGCCGCTACGAAATCTCCAATTTCGCGTTGCCGGGCCACGCATCCCGGCACAATATGAAATACTGGTTGCTGGAGCCTTACGCCGGCTTTGGCAGCGACGCCCATTCCTTCGATGGCCGGCTCCGTTGGCAAAACCCCGAATCCGTGAACGAATACCTCGGCGTCTGGCAACCGGTGAGCGTCGAGCGCGATCCGCTGGAGGAGCGCTTCTTCGTGGGTCTGCGTCTGACCCAGGGAATCCGCCCCGAGCCGCGCGAGTGGGAGCACTTCGGCGGGCCGATCCGCCGCTTCATCGAGCAAGGCCTGCTCGAAGCCGATGGCGATGTGCTGCGCCTGACCAGCCGCGGCGTGATGTTATCCAACGAAGTCTTTCAGGAGTTCCTGACATGATCGATCTGCGCAGCGACACTGTCACCAAGCCCACGCCGGAGATGCGCCGGGCCATGATGGAAGCCGAGGTGGGCGACGATGTTTATGGCGAAGACCCCACCGTAAACCTGTTGGAGAGCCGCGCCGCCGCCATCGCGGGGAAGGAGGCCGCGCTGTTCGTGCCCACCGGCACCATGGGGAACACCATTGCGGTGAAGCTGCACACGCACCACGGCGAGGAAGTGATTTGCGACGTACGCGCGCACGTGCTCGAATACGAGCTTTCCATGCTGGCCTGGTTTTCCGGCTGCGTGGGGCGGCCCATCCAGACTAGCGACGGCATCATGAGCTGGGAACAGATTGCGCGCGAAATCCGTCCGCTGGGGCCGCATCGCGCACGCACGGCCTTGATCGAGATCGAGGACACGAACAACATTGCCGGCGGCACGGTCTATCCGCTGGCGGTGATCCAGGAGATTTGCGGCCAGGCGCACGAGCGCGGACTAAAAGTCCATATGGATGGCGCACGCGTGTTCAACGCCGCCGAGGCTTTGAGCAAGCCGGTGCGCGAGATCGTGGCACCGGTGGATACGGTGATGTTCTGCCTGTCGAAAGGGCTGGGCGCGCCGGTAGGTTCGATGCTGGCTGGCACGGCCGAGGATATGGCGCGGGCGCGCCTCTACCGCAAGCGGCTGGGCGGTGGCATGCGCCAGGCGGGCGTGCTGGCGGCCGCGGGATTGATCGCGCTGGAACAGAGCCCGCGCCGCCTGGGCGAGGACCATCGCAACGCCCGCATGATGGCGAGAGGCTTGGCCGGCATCCCCGGAATTCAGATCGATCCGGCCAAAGTGCAGACCAATATCGTGATGTTCGAAGTGAGCGGTACCGGTCTTCCGGCGGCCGAGATCAGTTGGCGATTGAAAGAGCGCGGCGTGCTGATCAATCCGGTCGGCGCCACGTGGATGCGGCTGGTCACGCACTATGACGTGGACCGGGAAGGCTGCGAGATGGCGCTGGCCGCGCTGGCGGAAGTGGCGGCGGGAGTGGGTTCCGTCGCGGCTTCGTGAGCAGTCGTGTAGGGCGGGCACCCTCGCCCGCGCGGATGCCCCTGCCTCCGCGTCGGCAGCGGGACGGGGGCGTCCCGCGCGTCCAGGGGGACCGCCCCACCAAGCCGGAGTCAGCGCCAACGGCTGAGTGGAAGGGGAGGCGGATCGACGACCTGTAGGGACCGCCGCTATGGCTGCAGCTTCAGCGTGGCTTTGCCGGCGGGACCGTCGTAGATCAGCTCGATGGCATGGATGCTCTCGGCCTTGCCGCGGTACGGAAAGAATACCACTCCGGCCTGGGGAAGGGCGCGGTCACCTTCCGGCAGCACGCACTTTTCAACGTTCTGCTCCATGGCCCGGCGCATGGGCAAGGGCATTTTCGGCGCAACGGCTGGGGTATCGTCCTGAGTCTTTCCGCCCGTGCTGATGCCGCTACCTTTGCTGTCCTTCGCCTTCTTCAATTCGACTGCGGCAGCGTCCTCCCATTCGGGATCTTTGAGGGACCGGAACACCGCCCCGAAAGGCTCACTGGGCACGGGCTTCGCCTTCTTCGCGAGGATGCGCAGCGAAAAATCGGCGGACGATATCTTGAGGCGCGCTCCGGGCGGACCGAACAAACCGGTCTCCACCGCCACGTAGTCGTCCGTCGTGTAGGTCGCTCCTCCCGGCGTAAGGACCGCGTGCCCCATGAATTCGGCTGCCACGGTCACTGTGCCTGCGGGCGCTTGGGCCTGATAATCGCCCGGCGTCGCTCGCGGCGGCATGCCTTTCGTTTCGTTGACCTGGGCGTCCTTGCCTGGCGGGTTTTGCCCTTGTGCGTACAGGCACAGGGCCGCGATCGAGATACCGATTCTCCAGTTGCGAGAGAGTTGCATTTGTACTCACAACCTAGCACAGGTAGCCGGCCGGAATGTGGCGCCGGAGCGATTACGCACAAGTGAATGCGCCATGCGTGTGCCGAGCCGGCCCGGTGTGGCTCGCGGGCACATGGTACCCGATCGCACGCGCAACTTTGTAAAGCTTTGTTAAGCCCGTGCCCGTTTGCCGCAGGCAGGCCGTCAGTCGATATATACGGAGAAGAATCCAATGACGATTGGCAATTTTGAGAACGGCGCGGACTGGCGCGATTGGGAGATGGAGTTGGCGCGGGAAGTACAGAACCGCGCGTTCCCCGCCACGCGGCCGCGCATCGCCGGCCTGGACTACTACAGCGATTGGCGTCCCGCGCGCGGCTTGAGCGGCGACTATCTGGATTACTTCGAATTGCCGGAAGGCAACCTGGGTCTGGCAATCGGCGATGTGGCCGGCAAGGGGTTGGCCGCCGCGCTGCTCACTTCCTCGCTGCACAGCCTGGCGCGCGCGCTCCGCCACTATCAGCACGGCAGCTTGTCCGATTTGACGGCGGCCATCGATGAACTGTTCTACGAGGTGTGCCCGGACAGTTCCTACGCGACCATGTTTGTGGCGCGGTACGATCCGGCACGCCGCTTCCTGCATTACGTGAATGCCGGTCATGAGCCGCCGGTGTTGCTGCGCAAGACGGCTAACGGGTACCGTCCGGTGGCGCTGGAGCCAACCGGCCCGGTGATCGGGATGCTGCGCAAATCGTCTTTTCACGAGAACGTGGTGTCGCTGGCGCCCGGCGATCTGCTGGTGGCCTACACGGACGGCTTATGCGAGACCGCCAACGTCCGCGGCGAGGAATGGGGATTCCGGCGCCTGATGGCGGCCATTCTGGCCTGCAGCTATCGTAAGGCGCGCGATATCGTGGACCGGGTGCTGGATACCGCCGCGGCGTTCGCGGGCGGTTGCCCGCAGCATGACGATATGACTTTGTGGTTGGGGCGCATCGAAGAGGCCGGCTGCAGGACGTTTACGCTGGCCGATAGTGTCCCGTTGCAGGCGGTGGCGTGACGGCGGGCGGTGGGCAAGCTCTCCGGACAGAACAGAAGGGACGGGAAACCCAGCGCCCAGTTGCCATCGCGGTTAGTTGGTTAGGCCCTCCGCCCGCCTAGTTGGGTATCACAAGGACGCCGGTGCATCCGGGCGCGGTGGCAGGGGTCTGGCCGGTATTGCAAAGACCCGTAATCTGTGCAGAGGCTACTCTCGGAGCCGATACCGCCCTGCGGTAAATTACAGATAGTGAGAACCGCTAAACTATCGCTGGCCTGCCCGGTGTGCCAATCGCCGGAAGTGTTCTACAGTTGCACGCCCAACTGTTGTTTCAACCATGTGTGCGGCGAGTGCGGCGCGACATTCGAACCGGTGACGCATTTGGCCGGAGGAAGGCTGGCGGGCGTCGAGCCGCCCGACCCTTTGCCGGAGGCGTCAGACCCCACAGTGGCCTGCGTCAAGTGCGACTCCACGACCGTCTATGCGCTCGCGGACGGACGTCTGGTGTGCGGCAAGTGCGGATCGCTGCTGGCACTGGAGATCACCGAGATCGCCCCCAGCAGCGAGTGAGAGCCCCGCCGCAGGCGTGGACGCCCCTCCCACAATTGACAGATCAAGATTACTCCGTCTGCTTGTGATGGATGCGGGCGCAGGCCGTCTCCGCGCCAGTGGGGTCGATGGCCGCGCTGCCCTCCTCGATATGCTGGATGCGCCCTTCCTTATCGATCACGAACGTGGCGCGGTTGGCGAATCCGCGGTCCGCAATGAGCACGCCATAGTCCGCGGCCACCTGCCGCTTGGCGAAGTCGCTCAAAAGCGGGAAGGTGAGGTTGAGCTTTTCGGCGAACGCTTTTTGGGAGGGAGTGTTGTCGGCGCTGATGCCAAACACCTTTGTCTCAATGCCTTCCAATTTGGCGAGGCTAGCCTGGTAGCCCAGCATTTCCTTGGTACAGCCGCCGGTGAACGCCGCCGGGAAGAAGGCCAGGACCACGGCCGATTTGCCCCGGAAATCGGAGAGCGTCACCGGCTTGCCCGCCGTGGAAGGCAGCGTAAAATCGGGGGCCATGTCCCCCACCTTCAGGTTGGTCTTCGGGGGCGCCGGCGGGGCGGCGTTTTGCGCGGCCAAGCTCCCCGCCACGGCCGCCGACACCAACAGTACGGACAGTATCCTCATCGATCCTCCACGTCAGTCGTGAGCTTACCACTGTAGAGACGCCTGATACAAGGCGCTGGTATCGTCTTTACAATTATTAAAGCAGTTGCTTTGCTACCCCCCTTTGGGGTATTCTGAAATTGAACGTGGATTGATTTAGGGTCTGTTTGGCGAGGCCCGGCTAATTGCAACCACGCTAAAAAGTGCTAAAGGTGAGTCGGTCTGTTCGAAGTTCTCGACCCTGGGAGCCTTTGGCCCCAGGGTTTTTTCGTCTGGGCCGATCCGCCGGATGCTGGAGGATCTAAATGAGCGTCTGGTCAACTGCCGTTGGGGCTACCCTTCCGCTTTTGGGAACCGAAGGGGCCTTGGTTTCGGTTTCGATTTCCGTCGAGCCGCCCCGTCTGGAAGCGCTTCTGGATGCGCTGGCGCACCTCGACTTCCCCATCAACCCCCAGATCTATCACGATGCGGGGCCAGCCACCCATCCCGCAACGGTGGTCGAATTTCCCGCCTATGAGAAACGGCTGCCCGAAATCCGCGGCATGCTGGAGACTTGCGGCTTTCCGGCCAAATCCGTGGGGGCGAAGGCGATGCTGGACTCCATCCGCGGCGGACATACGGCAGCGGCGGTGGTATAAAGGGCCCTTTGCGCGGGGACCACGCAAGCGATCACTGGATATTGAACGGCACGTGACGTTCGCTGTTGAGCTGTGCGCTCAAATCGCGATCGACCGAAGAAAGTGGCGCCTGTTTCTGCTGGTGGCCGGTATCGAGGTAATGCAGGGCGCCGTTTTCGACCCAATAGGTCATCGCGGCGCGAATGCTCTTGTCGCGGAAGGCGATCAAATAGAGGATCGGGTGGCTCGCCTGCTCTGGCGAAATCGCGTTGTCCCCCCACTGGGTGTATTCGTGGATCACGGGGTGGGCCGTTTCCGCGACCATGGGAGGCTGCGCCGGCGGAGAATAGACTACCGCCGCGTTGGACCCGCCGGGGTCCGCGGAGTCGTAGAACGGCTGGTAATCGCCCCCATAGAACCCTCCATAGCCAAAGCCGTAGTAACGGCTGTGGCCCAAGGTCCGCATCGATCCATGTGCATGTCCGGGGTGGGATCCCGCCTTCACGCTGCCGGCATGGCCGCCGCTCACCGCACCGCCGCCCTGGTGCTCGGCAAAAAGGCCAGGCGCCAGCAGGCAGCACAGGCCAAACTGCATGAGTGGTTTCATGGGCGCCTCCATTCGAAGCTTAGCTCCAAAGACAACAAGTAGCAAGGCGGGTGGTCCTAGGTCCCAGGGGTACCCAATACGCTCTTTTAGAAAACGGTGGGCAGGGTGAGGCCGGCCTGACCCAGGTACTTCTGCAACAGGGCCACGGCCTCCGGCTCGCCGATGCCGCGCGCGGTCGAAATCTCGGTGACCAGCATGTGGCGGGAGCGCTCCATCATGTTCTTCTCGCGAAAGGAAAGCAGCTTATCCTTCTGCAGCCTTTGCAGCTCCAGCAGGCTCTTGAGAACTTCGGCTGCGTGCAAGAGGCTTCCGCTCAGCATCTTTTCGGAATTCGCCTTAAAGCGGGTCTTCCAGTCGCTGCTGAACGGGCAGCTCCCGCTGGCCAGGTACGCCAGCACCCGGCTAATCTCGGTATTTTTCGTGATGGGCCGCAGCCCGATATGCGCGACCTTGGAAAATGGAACCGTAACCGTGATGCTACCGTAGACCATGCGCAGCAGGTAGCATTTCTCGAACTGGCTCCCCAGAGCCCAAGCCCGAATATTCTCGATGGTCCCAACGCCTTGGTTGGGATAGACCACCTTTTCACCGATCTGAAAGGTCATTACGGGGTCCCCCTGTAAACCGCCGTTCCCCTCTGCTTGGTGCAGGCTCAAAAACGCAACTCTAGAATAGTAAACCCGGATAGCACGCAAGTCAACAGGCTCATGCGAACAGTGCGAACAGGCGCAGGCCGCAGGTTAGGGGCATGTGCCCGACTGCGTCTGCGTGGAATGCCCCAACCGGGACCGGCCCCTGCCAGGGATCTCCTTTCTTTTATTCGGCTTACGTTCTGGCAAGGGAATTGCCTTGAATCACTGGAATTCCTATGGCCTACGTTATAACCGAAACTTGTACCAAAGATGAACTGTGCGTCGATGCCTGCCCGGTCGATTGCATCCACCCGAAGAAAGACGAAGCCGGGTTCACAGAAGCGGCACACTTGTACGTCGAGCCGGACGACTGCATCGATTGCGGCGCGTGCGTGCCCGTCTGCCCGTCGAACGCCGTCTATCCGCTCGACGAGCTACCCGCAGAGTTGGCGCACTTCGCGGCGGACAACGCAGCGCACTACGGCAAGAACTGAAGCCTAGGGACTGCCCCACGCCGACTTAGAACAGGAGCCGCAACGCCAGTTGGAACTGGCGCGGCGTCCCGCTGCCGGTGGGACTGGTATTCGCCAGCGTGGTGATCCTGCCGAAACTCGCCGGCACTGAAATATCGGCCAGCGGGTTGCCGTACTGCGCCCGGTTGAGCAGATTGAAACACTCGCCACGGAATTCGAGCCCAGCCCGCTCCGTGATTCTGAAACGCTTGGACATGGCGGTATCGATCTGCCACAGGGCGGGTCCCCGAAAGGCGTTGCGCCCCAAATCGCCCCAGGCGCCTTTGGCGGGAACCGCAAAAGCGGCCGGGTTGATCCACAAGGCGGGAGTGGAACCTGCCGCGGGAGTCAACGACGCGCCAGGAACATAGTCGGGCCGCTGATTGTTGTTGTTGCCGTCGGGCAGAGCCGAAGAAGCGCGGTCCACCGTGATATTCACCGGCAAACCGGATCGCCCGCCCGCCAGCGCATTCAGCTCCCATCCGCCAAACAGAGTGCGCCACATCCCCGGGGTGCTCCAGTATCGCTTGCCGGCCCCGAAAGGAAGCTCATAGACGGTATAGGCTGAAAAGCTATGACGGGCATCCTCGTCGCTGCTGGAGCGGTCGCAGGCGCGGCAAGATACGTTCTCCGGAAATACGTCCTCAACACCGCTGCCGAGCGAAGCGTCGTTGATGGCGTGCGACCACATGTAGTTGGCCGCTACCAGCCATCCCCGCGCAAAACGCCGCTGCACGGAGCCCTGCAGACCGTTGAAGGAACTGCTGCTCTCGTTATCCCGGAACTCGATGCGGCCGAACTGGGGGTAGGGCCGTGCGCCGGTCAGCGGATCGATCAAGTTGGTATAGCTGCGGTTCATCACGTCGGTCCCCTTGGTTCCCACATAGGAGACGGTTGCCAGCGCCGAGGAACCCAGACTCTGCTGCACGGACAAACTCCAGTCCTGAGCATACATGTCCTTACGATGACGGTACAGATCCTTGGGCGTAAGAACACCGGTTGCATTCACCAAAAACGGATCGATCGGATAACTCAGGGTCGGAAACTGTTTCCCGCGCGTCAGACTATAGCTGGGCACATCGTTGGCGGTCGGAAAGTTTTGGTCGTCAAGTTGTCCGTCTTCGTGGTAGATCCCGTAGCCGGAGCGAATTACGGTCTTGCCGCGCAAAGCGGCCGGCGCCCACGCCAGGCCAAAACGTGGATCGAAGCCGCCGCGAGTGGGGAAATAGAAAGGCGCGCTGGCCGGGCAGAAGCCGCCGCAGGTGACAAAGTCAAAGGGCAGCGCGCGGCCGGTGGATTCATGGAAGACGCTGAAGTACTCGTAACGCATGCCCGCATTGAGGGTGAGATTCGAGCGAAGCTTATACTCATCCTGAATGAAGCCCGCTTCCTGCGTCTTGCGCATGCGTTTCAAAGGCATGTTAGCCACTCTGGTGGCCGAGTCGAGAGCATTGCCGGTGAAGTCCGCCAGCGTGGTGTAAGTCAGCGTGCCGCTTGGCGAACTGCCTTCATTCATCTGAATGCGACGGACATCCACGCCGGCTTTGATCAAGTGTTTGCCGTGCGTCCAACTCAGGTTGTCCAGCCAGGAGAAGGTGGTGCCATCCTGGTCCGACGTGTTGTCGGCGTTCAACGCGGTGAAGCCGGAAACATTCACGGAGTACGGAATGTCTGTCAGGTTGGTGGTATGGGTGATGGCCTGATTGACTCCAAATCTGAATTCATCCACCAGAGTGGGCGAGAATACATGCAAAAGCTCGCCCACGCCATTGAGGGGCGCTGCGTACGCCTTCTGCCGGTCGGTCAGCGTACCCAGCGGCGTGGTGCTGATGGCCTGGTCGTAATTGAAGCGCACATAGCCGGTGGTTTGAGCGGTAAAGTGCTGATCGATGCGGATCATTTCCGAGTTCTCGTTGTCCAGCAGGCCGCCCGTACCGGTGTACTGGGAGATGTTCGCGTTGCTGGTGGCGCTAGTGCCCAGCGGATACGCATTCAGGATCGGCGCCAAAGCGGGTGAGGCGGCCAGCACGCTCGCGCGGTAAGCCACTGCCGGAACAAAGCCGATCAGGGTTTGGTCCTGAATCTGCCGAAAGCCCTCATAAGTGGCGAAGAAGAATGTCTTGTTCTTCACGATGGCCCCGCTGAATGAACCGCCGAACTGATTGAGGTGGAATGGCAGCGGACCGTGAGTTTGATCGAGGGGCGAGCGCGCGTCGAAGAAACTGTTGCGCAGGTATTCGAACACCGACCCATGAAAGGCGTTTGCTCCGGAAGCCGAGGCGGCGGCGATTTGCGCTCCGGAGGCATCTCCGAATTCGGCTGTGTACTGTGAGGTGTCCACCCGAAACTCGGCGATCGATTCCGTGGGAACGGCCAGGCGCACAAAGGCCTTTTGCGCCTGGTTGGCGATGCCGGTCGCGTCCACGCCGTCGAAGGTGATATTCATATCGTCGCGGCCGCGGCCCACGAAACGGATGGACCGCTCGGTGCTGCCTCCCTGATCGATGGCTCCCGGCACCAGCGCCGTGAGCGTCGACCAGTTGCGGCCGTTGAGCGGCAAATTGCCGATGGCCTGGTCCTCTACGGCGCTGCCGAGTCCCGCGCCGGTCTGGTCTAACTCCACGCTGCTGGCCGTGACCGTGATTTCCTCGTTGCGGCTGGATGGCGCCAGCGACGGGTCGAGCGTGCGGGCCTGCCCCACTGCCTGCTCGACGTTTTTGTAGCGAATCTCCTGAAATCCGGGCTTTGAAAAGACCACGGTGTATTTGCCGATGGGCAAGTTCTCTATGGCGTACGTGCCTGCACTTGTCGTGATGGTGGTCCGCTCCAGGCCGGTATCGGCCTCGGTAGCCTTGACTGCCGCTTCCGGAATCACCCGGCCGCTCACATCGCGTACCGTGCCGTTCAAAGAGCTTCGATCCACCTGGGCGAAACAGGCACAGGCAAGAGAGAGGATCATGCCGGACGCCACGGTCCAGCGAAGAAGCGGCAATTCTGTAAACGTCGCCTGACAGCTCACCGTTGCCATGGCTCCTTTCGAGACTCTTAGTCACTATATCACTGGGCATGGCGGCCGGCAGCCGCAGGATTCCGGATTTCGTACTATACGTAGGCCGCCAGACCGGATTGGCCCAAGACTTGCTAAACTAAGATCGCTCTGCCGAAACGCCATGTCTAGATGAAACACCCGAAGGACAGCAGCAGTTCATGACGCGGCGTGACATGCTTTGGCTGGTGGCCTCGGCCGCCCGGGCGCAGCAATCGACCGGCATGGCTTCGCGCGGCCTGGCGCCGCAACCGCGCGGCAAGCCCTCCGGCCTTCCCTTTCACGCACGATTCACCGACATCGCCGCGCAGGCAGGTTTGCGCGAGCCGGTAATATACGGGCCGGCTGCACGGACGGATTACATTCTCGAGTCGATGGGGTGTGGGGTCGCATTCTTCGATTACGACAACGATGGCTGGATGGATGTGTTTGTTCTTTCGGGCACGCGGCGCGACGGTCCTGTGGCGGGCGCGACGAACCGGTTGTACCGGAACAATCGCGATGGGACCTTCACGGATGTGACCAAGGAATCCGGCCTCACACGCCAGGACTGGGCCTGCGGGGTGACCATCGGCGATTACAACAACGATGGGTTCGACGACATCTTCATTTCCCAGTGGGGCCAGAACGTGCTTTACCGCAACAACGGGAATGGCACCTTCACGGATGTGACGCTGGAGGCCGGACTGCTGCACCAAGGCACGCGCTGGGGAACGGGTTGCACGTGGGTCGACTATAACCGCGATGGCTTGCTGGATCTGTTCGTCGCGCACTACGTGGTGTTCGATTTTGAGAAGGTTCCGGCTACTGGCCGGAATCCCAAGTGCAACTTCATGGGCGTCCCGGTGTATTGCGGGCCGCTTAGCCTGCAACCCGAGCGGTGCCTGCTCTATCGCAACAATGGCGACGGCACGTTCACCGATGTGACCCGGTCAGCGGGAATCGACCGCGCGGCCCCTACTTTCGGACTGACGGCGATGGCGGCGGACTATTTCGGAAGCGGCTGGCCGGACATCTATGTCGCCTCCGATTCCACGCCGAGCCTGCTGTTCCGCAACCAGCGGGATGGTTCGTTTTTGGAACAGGGACTGCAGCTTGGTGTGGCGGTGAACGAAGACGGAACCGAGCAGTCGGGAATGGGGTTGGGTCTGGGAGATTTCGACACCGACGGCGAACTCGATCTGCTGAAGACGCACTTCAGCGGGGATCGGGCGGTGCTCTATCGCAACATCGGCCGCGGCGGCTTCGAGGACGTGACTTTGCGCGCGGGCCTCGGCGTGGAAACCCGCTATGTAGGTTGGGGCGCGGGCATTCAGGACCTCGACAACGACGGACTGCCGGACCTATTCTGGGCTACCGGAGCAGTCTACCCCGAAGTGGAGAAGGTGCATCCCGACTATCCGTACAAGACGCCGCGGGTCTTGTTCCGGAACCTGGGAAACGGCAGGTTCGAGGAGTTGGTCTCGGAGGCGGGGCCCGCGATTGCCGAAGGGCATTGCAGCCGCGGAGTGGCGTTCGGAGATTTTGACAACGATGGCGATATGGACATCCTGATCATGAACGTCAACGAGCCGCCATCCCTGTTGCGCAACGATGTCAGCGGCGGCGGGCACTGGCTCAAGGTCAGGCTCGTCGGCACGAAATCGAATCGCAGCGCAATCGGCGCTACAGTCATTGCCACTTACGGCGGCCGCAGGCAAGCTCAGGCAGTCACCGCGCAGTCGGGCTATTTGTCGGCGAATGACCGGCGGCTGCACTTCGGTTTGGGTGCGGTGCGGTCGGCCGATCTGGAAATCCGGTGGCCGAGTGGACTGCGGGAGTCGGTAAAAGCGATTTCCGCGGACCGATTGATCATCGTACGTGAAGGCGAGGGCGTGGTGAAAGTCGAGTCCTTTACTGGGGCGCGCACGGGACGGTCATGAGAGCCGTTCTGGCAGCCTGCGTTGTGCTGCTGCTTGGGACGCATGGAGCGACAGCGCAGCCGACCGCCCGCAGCGACGCGGCATCCCACGTCGGCAAAGCCGTCCGGCTGATGCAGGACCGGCTTTTCAGCGAAGCGGCGGCTGAGTTCGAGCAAGCCCTTGCCGGCGATCCCAACAACGACGTGGTGCGGATTCAATACGCCACGTGTCTGTTCGCACAGGAGCGCAACGACGAAGCGCGCAAGCAATTCGAGATCGAGCGGCAGAAGCTGGGTGACCGGCCGGGCCTGAACTACTATCTGGGGCGTCTGGATCTGCGGGCCAACGATTTCACCTCGGCGATCAGGAGGCTGGCGCCGCTGGAGAAGGATCCCGCGCTTTCCGACGTGTCTCTGTATCTGGGCGTGGCGTACATGTCTGTCGGGCAGCAGGCACGCGCGCTGGAATGTCTGGAGCGGGCCGCCAGAAACAATCCGCGCGACCCGCAGGTGCATTACCGGCTCGGGCGCGTCTACTCCATGGCCGGGCGCGCGGACGATGCCGATCGGGAGTACAAGCTCTACCGGGATTGGCAGGAAAGCCAGCGGCTGGCGGAACAGGATGGCCGCGAATGCAAGGATGCGCTGCGCAATCAACTCATCGCCCAGGCCCGCATCGTGTGCCAGCGCATTGCGGACCCCAACGACCCGCGCCGGCTGATTTTGTTGGGCCAACTGTATTCCGAAAATGGCGCCTTCCCGGATGCCATCGAACCGCTGCGGCAGGCCGTGAAACTGGAGCCGGAGTCTTTCGAGGCGTGGAACAGTCTCGGTCTGAGCCTGTTCTGGCTGAAGCGCTACCAGGAGGCGCTGCCGGCGTTGCGGAAAGCGGCCGATCTGAATCCGCAGTTTTTCAGCACGCTGACCATGCTCGCCTCCACGCTGCATGCGCTGGGAGACGATGCGGCCGCGCTGCCGGTTCTCGAACGGGCCCACCATCTGAATCCCGATGACCCGCGCGTGGCGTCGGGGCTGGAGCAACTCCGCGCGACATTGAAAGGGAAGCGATAGCCGCGTAGAGGGACGTTCGACGGGGACCGCTCCCTCACGGTCGCGGCTCGGCAACAGTCGCGATGATTTCGCAACAGTCGCGTTGATTTCGCAACGTGCAAGGTAGTTTACGCGCCGATTTCGCAATGTGCAAGGTGGTTCACCGAGCCGCGATCGTAAGGGAGCGGTTCCCAAGCCTCAATCCGAAGTGGTACAATTCTTTCACTCGCGGAGTGGGCGTAGATCATGACTCCTACATTGCTTGCCTGCTGTTTCTTTCTGCAAAGCCCGACGCCGGAAGTTATCGAGCACGCGCAGGCCGGGGCGGCGGCGGCGCAGCAGGGCCGGCTAAGTGTGGCGATCCAGGAGTTCCGCAAAGTCACTGAGCTGCAGCCGGAGTCCGCTGCCGGCCACGCCCGCCTCGGGGATGCATACTTCCAAAACGGCGACTACGGGGCGGCCATCCCGGAACTGGAGCTTGCCCTGCGGCTCAGTCCTAACCTGAATGACACGCATCAAACCTTGGGAGTCGTATTATTGATTCAAGGAAATCCCGAAGCGGCGCTGCCTCACCTGGAGAAGATGCGCACTCCTGAGTTGCTGGGGCTCGCCTATCTGGAGACAGGCAGACTGGGCGGCGCGATCGCGGCGCTGCACGCCGCTTTGGATAAACAGCCCAACGATCCTAATCTGCTTTACTATTTTGGCCGCGCGACGGCTTTGGCTTCGAAACGGAGTTCCAATCAGCTTGCGAAACTCAACTCCGACGTGGCGGGCAAGAGCGGCGGCGCCGCCGCGGACAACGCGAGCCGGCCGCCTCAAGACCTCCTTGGCCTGCAAGACGCGCTCGCAAAGGACCCAAACAATCGAGACCTGCTTTCCGCCTTCAGCCGGGCGGCGGCGCAGGCTTCCCAAAAAGCATTCGATCGAATCCTGCAATCGAACACCAACTCGGCGCGGGCGCATCAGATCCTGGCCGAACGGCACTTTGAGAGCGGCCGCCTTCCCGAAGCGGAACGCGAATACGTCGAATCGCTGCGGCTGAAGCCATACACGTCGAATGTGCACCTGGCGCTTGGAAATGTCTTAGCCGCTGAGAGCAAGTGGTCCGCGGCGATCGCGCAATTCCGCATGGAAACCCAGCTTCGGCCGCTCAGTGCCGACGCTTTCTATAGTCTCGGCTCCGTGCTGCTGCAACAGGGACAGACGCACGGCGCGGTCGAGGAACTTGCTCAGGCCGATCGGCTCAGGCCGGATACGCCGCAAATTCTTCTAACGCTGGGAAGGGCTGCGTTAGCCGCCCAGGATGCCGCACGCGCAGAAGCGTCCTGGACCAAGCTGCTGGGTGTCGACAAGAGCAGCGGTCTGGCCGCCTCAGCCCACCTGGGATTGTCCGCACTGTATCGGCAGGCCGGGAGATCGCTGGAGGCAAATCGCGAGATGGCGGCCTACGAAGAACTTAAAAAGCAAGGAGCCACTAACTAAGGTGCTCACCAAGAGGATTCGATCCGTCGCAATCGGAGTCGCCGCCGCCGCCATTTTCGCGGCCATATACACGCGCGGCGCCGCCGCGCCTGCCACGCCGGAGGTTCGCTATCCCCCCGAAGATACCTCGGCGCTGTTAGCCGCGCGAAAACAACAGCAGTTGAAAACCGTCGATCAGTTCAAGGTGTTCTATCAGTTTCAATTCGAAGACAAGCTCCCGCAGAGCGGAATCACCTTCGTGAATCATATCGTCGACGACGCGGCCGGCAATTATCAACCGGCGCACTATGACCACGGAAACGGAATCGCCGTCGCGGATGTGGATGGCGATGGGCTGTACGACATCTACTTCGTAAGCCAGGCCGGCGGGAACGAGCTTTGGAAGAACCTGGGCGGAGGCAAGTTCAAGAACATCACGGCGGAAGCCGGCGTAGGCGTGCCTGGCCGCATCGGCGTCTCCGCCGCCTTTGCGGACATCGACAACGACGGAGCGCCCGACTTGTTCGTTACCACGGTGCGCGGCGGCAATCTGCTGTTCAAAAATGACGGCCACGGGCGCTTCCGCGACATCACGCGCGAAGCCGGCATCGACGGAGCCGCGCATTCCTCCGGGGCCTTTTTCTTCGATTACGACCATGATGGGCTGCTCGATCTGCTGGTCTGCAACGTCGGAAAGTACACATCCGACCGGAAAGGCGCGCAGGGGCAATACATGGCGCTTCCGGATGCGTTCTTTGGGCATGAGTTTTTCGAACGTTACGAGTTCCCGGTTCTGTATCGCAATCTGGGACACAACCACTTTAAAGACGTAACCGCGGAGGCCGGTTTGAAGCCGGTCGGATGGTCGGGCGACGCCACGTTCACCGATCTCAATGGGGATGGCTGGCCGCAAGTATACGTCCTCAACATGATGGGAGCGAACCACTTTTTTGAGAATCACGGGGGCAAGTTTTCCGAGCAGACCAAACGGTATTTTCCGAAAACGCCGTGGGGCGCCATGGGGATCAAGTTCTTCGACTATGACAACGACGGCCGCATGGACCTGTTCATCACCGATATGCACTCGGACATGTGGACGGACGTAGGCCCGGAGGACGAGAAGAAGAAAGCGCCCCATCCTCTCGGTGAGGACGTGTTGATGGGACCGACCAGCAGTTTCGTTTTCGGCAATGCCCTCTATCACAATCTCGGCGCCGGTAAATTCGAGGAGGTTTCGGACCGCATGGGCGTGGAGAACTATTGGCCCTGGGGGCCAAGCATCGGCGATTTCAACGCCGATGGCTGGGACGACATCTTCATCGCTTCGGGCATGAACTTCCCGTACCGCTACGGGATCAATTCCCTGCTGTTGAATAATCGGGGAGAGAAGTTTCTCGACGCGGAGTTCCTGCTGGGCGTCGAACCCCGTAGAGGGGGACGGACGCACACCCCCTGGTTTGAGCTGGATTGCTCGAAAGTCCCGTCTGACGCAAAGAAGTATTATCAGGACCCATGTAAGGGGCAGACGGGAAAGATCACGGTCATGGCGCCGTTGGCAAGCCGGTCGGCCGCGGTTTTCGACCTCGACAACGACGGCGATCTCGATATCGTGGTCAACGATTTCAACTCGGCGCCGCAGGTTCTCGTCAGCAATCTCTCCGAGCGCCGGACGATTCACTGGCTCAAGGTGAAGCTCACCGGCACAGTCTCAAACCGCGACGGACTGGGCGCGTTTGTTCGCGTCACCTCCGGGGGGCGGACTCTGATGAAATACAACGATGGCAAGTCCGGCTACCTGTCGCAGAGTTCGCTTCCTCTGTACTTTGGCCTGGGAGACGCGCAGAAAATCGATCGCGTCGAGGTCGATTGGCCTTCGGGACACAAGCAAGTGGTTACCCAGGATCTCCGCGTGAATGACGTTCTGCAAATCACGGAAACAAGATAATTGGCAAGGCAGTCCGTCTCGCGGTCGCGGCGTTTTGAGATTGGTCCTCCCAGGCCTGTTCCGGTCCGCCAGGCAGGCGCTAGGGGCAGCGGAACCGCGCTCAGCTTTTGCCCTAAGGAATTCCCCCGGTCCGCGGGCAAAAAACAACCACCCTGGGGGCGTTGGATATGACTCCCGCTGTAAGTACCGTTACTTTTTCGGGTACCAGTACTTGATCCACCTGCGAGATTGTGTTTTTTCCCACCTTGACTTTGCCGCCGGATCTGATATCCTAAGGCCCGGAGTATTGTTTTGGAGAGCCTTAGCCTGTCTGCGGGTGGCCTCGCGGGAAAGCGGGAGTCGTGAGCAAGGCCGCAATGGCAACCAGAGGCTTTTATCGCCAAACTTTACTTGTATTGCCAGACCTGAGTCGGCAAAGGAGGAACCCAGCGTGAAATATCGTCTCATAATTATCTGCATGTGCCTTGGCGTTCTAGGAATGGCTCCGGCCATGTTCGCGGATGTCACCGATTACGTGCTCAACCTCAACGGAACAAGCTACTGCCCGGGATCGAGCAACGTAGCTACCTGTTCAAACTACGGAGGCCTGGCGGCCGTTCCGGGGCTTTCCAGCAGCCTCGACACGAGCAGCGGCGGCACCGGATTGGGCACCCTGACACTGACCTACAATCCAGGCGCGGGCAGCTACAACGTGGGCTTTTGGATTTTTGAGCAACTTCAACAACCCGGCTTCAACGAGTACGGCAATACCGGTGGGGCGGCTCCGTCCAGTCAGTCCTGGCAGATCGACACGCCGGACTACGACTACGGTGGCGAACTGGGGACCGCGGGCGCCGGCACCATCGTCGCCAACACGTTGGCAAATACCCTCGCGGACGTAAACTATGTTCCGGGTAACACCGACAATTACCTTTTGGACTGCACGTTCGGCCAAGCCACCTGCAACGACTACACGTCGGTTGCGATGGCCTTCGGCTTCACGCTGGGAGCGAGTCAGGAAGAAGTCCTCACCTTTAACGTATCCACTACTGCTCCCACCAGCGGCTTCTACATGGAGCAGATTCACCCGGTGGATAGTGCCAATACCGCCGAGACCGATTACTTTTTTACCGGCACCGCGAATGTGCAGCCGATCGGCACCTCCACTCCGGAGCCGGGAACCGGGATCCTTGTGGGCGCTTTGGTGGCTCTCGCACTATCCCCGTTCGGGCGGCGCCTTCGCACCCGGCTGGGATGAGTGGGATGTACTGGAAACAAGAAATGGCAACGAAGCATAACCAACCAGAGTAGAGGTAAACATGAAAAACGGATTATTGCGCATCTCCCTTGCGACAGTAGTGGCGATGTTTGTGCTCCTTCCCGTCATGTCGGCGGGGGCCCCGGGCCTGACGGTTCTCAGCGTACCGTGGGATCCGACCAACCCGCTGAGTCCCCACACAGCCTACCCCATCAATTCGACCACCGAAGTGACTGTCACTCTTGGCGCGACCGTGCCGGCCGGCGTGGTTACCGGAGACACGGTCACGGTTGACTGGCATTTTGGCGATGGCAGCCCGGATACGACGTTTCCCTTGGCGAATATCTACGATATTTCGACCACCCACCAGTACCCGGCCAGTGCCGGCGTGGGCACGGCGTGGACAGCTACGGTGACGGTGACCGACACCACGCAGCACACTTCCGGGACGGCGAACTACTACCTGATCCAGGAGGCCAACAATCTGGCGTCCCGGGTTAACGTGGCGATCGACGATGGCCTCTGGTACCTGCACCAGACCATGTGGCGCAACACGACGACGGTCAGCAGCAACACCGTCAATTGGGGAGGCTGGGACACCCAGACTTACGCTTGCCCCTTGGTGGGCGGGGCTGCTTATGCTTGCACCTACCCTGGTGTGATCAATGCGGAGAACGTCCAGGCATTCGAGGTCAGCGGACACTTACCCACGGGACCGGCCACCGATCCCTACACGGACGATGTGGTGCGCGGTCTGGCGCGAATGTTCAATTCTCTGGCATCGCAAGCCAACTTCACCAACACCTACCAATTCAATCCGGCTACGGTAAACTATGGTTGCAGCGATGGCTCGCAAGTGCAGACCGACGGCACGTGCGTGGCGCCGGCGACCCCGGTTTACTACGATGCCGGCTCGACATCCTGCACGTCGCCACCGTGCACGTTCACTTTCGATGGCAATAACGACGGCCAGATGATCTATTCCAACGATGGATCCGGCGAGCAAATCTACACCGGCGGACCATTCATGGATGCCCTGGTCGCCAGTAAAGACCCGACCGCCACCGCACCGACCGGTCCGACGGGAGTGTTGGGACTGAGCTACCAGAATATCGTTCAGAACATGGCGGACTGGTACGCGGCCTGCCAGTATGAATACGATTCCGACCCCGCCGAGTATCCCAACCAGGGCTACACACGCGGCGCCGGCTATTCGGGCTCGGGCGGCGGCTGGTTGTATGGCTGCCAGCAGGGCGACGACAACTCCACATCCCAGTGGGCCGCTATCGGTCTTATCGGGGCCAACCGCGGCTTCAACCTGGCCATTCCGCAAGTTGTAAAAGACATGAACAATGTGTGGGTAACCGACAGCCAGGACGTCACCGACACACGGCCGACGGGCCCGAACCCGTATTCCATTGGCGACGATTACGGCGCCTTCGGGTACAGGGGTTCCTTAGCTTATTCGAATGCCTGGGGAGCGTTTGCCGTTACCCCGTCGGGCATGGTGCAGATGGCGTTGGATGGGATCGGCAGAACCAACAATACGGCATTCGGGAATCCCAGCAACGACCCCGATCAACGTTGGAACAACACAGAGACGTTTTATGCCGACAACTTCTGCAACAGTATTGCCAGCGGCGCTGGCGTATCGCCAAGGGCTTATACGTACGGCATGTTCTCGTTCACCAAGTCGATGCTGTTGCACAATCCCGGCGGAGTTCTTTCGCCGATTCAGTACCTGAGGACCGAAACGCCGAGTGTCTTCACGGGAGATCCCAGCGATCCGACGAACGAGATCGACTGGTATGCCGCCCTTTCATCGTCCAATGGCGGAACGGATGCGTGCGACGGCGTGGCCCAAACGCTGGTAACATTGCAGAGCGCGGACGGCCACTGGTACGGGAACGACTACGACACAGGATACCAAGGCAATCAAAGTCCCTTCGAGACAGCTTGGTCGATCATCATGTTGAACAAGACGGTGTTTACGGCTTGCATCAAGAATCTCGCAGGCCGCGGCACTCCGTCCGGCGTCGGCTCGGCGCAGATCACGCTCACCTGGACTGCGCAGTCCCAAGCAACCGGCTACGCGATATCGCGCGGCACGGCCAACGGGGGACCGTACACCCAGGTGGGAACGAGCAAGTCCACGGTGTATAACGATAGAAGTGGCCTGAAGAATGCTTCTACCTATTATTATGTTGTCCAGCCAATTCAGGGCACCACGGAGATCTGTACATCCAACCAAGCCACAGTGACGATTCCGAAGTAAGGCCGCGATGCAGCACAGAGACCTTCAAGGCGGGCGTCACCGTCTTGAAGGTCTTTTTTTTTGTCATGCCTGTGGGGCAGGATGGCATCCTGCGCGCCGATTGCCAATCGGCGCAAGCTCGGGAGACGGAGAAAAATGAATCATAATTATAGAAGAAGCGGTTTTTGTCTTTTAATCTTATTGGGCCTCTTATCCGGAGGCTATCTCGCGGGCGCCGGCGCCAGCCAACCGGTTTACATTTATCTCTACGCGCGGGTGACGGATCAAGTGAATATCGCGATGAGCGAAGAGCGGTTGCGCCATATCTTGCCGCTGGTGGAGCGGTACCGTCAAATGCGCCCGGAAGGCCATCTTTCTGCTACCGTCCTGTTTTCGGGGGCGGTGGGCGAGGCGCTTCAGAAGCGCAACCCTGAGACTCATATTTTGGATTTTGTGAAGGATTACATTCGTCGCGGCGTGATTGCGGCGGGATATGACGGGATGGACGAGCCGACTTACAAAAGGCGCCCGACGCTGGAATTCTCCGGCCAGGAATCTCCGGAGGACCGGTGGAACATCCGTCAGTCCGTTGCGGAACGATTTCTCGCCGAGGCGCGCGACCCGGTGACTGGCGCTCCTGCGGGCGGAACTGGCGGCCTGAAGGAGATGCAGGCGGTTATCGGCCCGGCTGCGTGTATCCGGGGACTGGAATTGGCCCTGAAAACGACCCGTCCCGCGCCGCGGGCAATCACCAAGGCTGGATTGCCGCCTGCCGAAGTGCCCTTACCGGTCACCGGCATTTTTACGGAGGTGGGCGGCGACACGGAAACATTGCAAGCTCTCCGCTCCTACCATACGACGGCCATGATGAGTGGAATCGCCGCAACTAACCCGGCGCAATTCCCCGGCTTCCGTGAGGCATCCAGGCGATTCGGCCTGCTGATGGCCCCGATTCCGGAAGCGGCGCCGGAGATCTTCTGGCAGGACTATGTCTTGCGGATGTCGGAGGCCAGCGGCCCTGTGCATCCAGTCAAGGCCCAGGACGGTGTGGAAGCGGTGAAAGGCGTTCTCGATAGTGCGCCCCGCCAGACTATGCAGGTGGTTCGGGTGGAACTCGGTGGCGTGGAAAAGTATCTGCAGCCGGCCTTTGCCAAGACTGCTGCCAATGCCACTCTGAAGTATGCCTATGAGCACCCGGCGGACCCGAAGTTGCCTGCCGATGCCCTGCGTCCGGCGGCGGAAACCGAGGCCGCCTGGGCGAAGGAGGATGCGGTGATGCAATGGCTTGCCGAGGTCTACATCCCCGCCAACGCAGGCAGCCGTTTCGTGGCCGACGCCGATCTGCTCAAAATGGCCGGGCTGGCGACTGGATTTGAAATCGCCACCAGCGACCTGCGCTCCGCGCTTACGGACTTGCTGGCCAAATGGGGAAACGATACGTATCCAACATCCTATGTTCGCGTGGGTGGCCACTACCTCTCTCTGGCGGAGTTATTCCAGGTTATGACGGACGAGTTGGCGGAATTCCACCGCACGGGCAAATTACCGCAAACAGTCAAGACGGTGAAGGTTTATGGTCCGATTCGCCTGGTCACTGGTCACGGTCCCAACACCGGCGAGGTTACCGTGGGGGAACTGGCGCGGATTTGCGCGGAACTGGCTGGTCCCCTGCACGACGACAGCTCAACGGCGGTGCCGAAGAACGCCATCCCTCCCCTGCTAAAGGTGAACGGTATGGATCTGAATCCCGCCCAGGTCCTGCGGCTGATGGCCCAGGCGATCGTAAACCCAGCGCCGGAGACCAGCATTCGCGTGCGCATGACTTACATGCTTGCGGAAGCCGGCGGAGCCTTTCCGAAATCGCGTGAACTATTCGACGATGGGTTTGCTTGGACCATCAAACCGGCGCCTTTGAACGCCGCCGTGCGATGACGCTCCATTTAATCATACGTGCCCTGCGAACGGTCGCCCTTTTGGCGTTGGGTGCGATTCTGCCGTTGTCCGCTCAGGTAACCAGCGGAAGCATCACGGGCTACGTGTGGGATCCGGCAAACCGGCCCATCGCCGGGGCCAAGGTTACGGCGTCGGACTCCCTGCGCTCGACCGTCCGTGAAGCGGCCACCGACAGCAAGGGTCTGTACTACTTCGCCGATCTGCCGCCGGCCGCGTACACGGTGGATTGTTCGGCTCTCAACTTCGCCATGGCGGAAGCGCGCGTCGAGGTTGCTGTAAACGCGAATGCGCGCGTGGATTTTCACCTGCCGCTCGCCGCCCGGCGGGAGACGGTCACGGTGGAAGGGATCGTGCATGCGCTCGAAAGCGAATCGGGGGAGCTGGGCACGGTGATCGACCAAAGCCGCATCGACAGCTTGCCGCTCAACGAGCGCGATTTCCTGCAGCTTGCGCTGCTGACGCCTGGCGTACTGCCGCCGGTGCAGGACTCCGAACTTTCCACCCGCGGCTCGTTCGCCATGCACGCCAATGGGGGCCGCGAGGAGTACAACAATTATCTGCTGGACGGCGTGGATAACAACGATCAGGATGTGAACCGGTTCGTGCTCCAGCCTTCGGTGGACACTATCCAGGAATTCAAGATCGCCACCAACAGTTATAGTGCGGAGTACGGAAGGAACGCGGGCGGTCAGGTGAACGTGATCACCCGCAGCGGAACCAATGAGTGGCATGGCTTTGCTTACGACTATCTCCGCAACCGCGACTTAGACGCGCGCAATTTCTTCGATGGCAGCAGCAAGCCCGAATATGTACGGAACCAGTTCGGCGGCGGGGCTGGGGGGCGGCTGGTCAAGAACCGTACGTTTGTGTTCGTCAGCTACGATTCCCTGCGGGAGCGTTCGGGCTTGAGCCAACTGGCCACGGTTCCGACCGCGGCCGAACGCGCCGGCGATCTTTCGGCGCTGGGCTCGCCGGTAGTCAATCCTTATACGCAAGCGCCTTTCCCCGGCAACCAGATTCCGGCCTCACTGACCGATCCGCTGGCCGCCAAGGTGCTGGCGATGTACCCGCTGCCGAACCTGCCGGGCACGGTCGGGAACTATCTGGCCCAGCCGATCGGGCAGGACAATATATGGCAGTTCAACGCACGGCTCGATCAACGGCTGACCGACATGGATCGGCTTACCCTGCGTTATAGCTATGGCCACAATAACCTATACGAACCGTATGCGGAGAACTCCACGCAGGTGCCCGGATATGGCGATTACTTATACGATCGCGGACACAACGCACTGATTCACTACGAGCACGTGTTTAGTCCGCGCACGGTCGATTCGCTGGTGCTGGGCCTGAATCTGGCCACGCGCCTGTTGCTGCCCCAAAACTACCAGTCGAATGTCAATCAACTGTGGGGAGTGAATTACCTGCCGACCGACCCGAGAGACTACGGTTTTCCAAGCATCAGCGTTGCGGGCTTGTCACCGGTGGGCGATGTAACGAGTTTGCCGATCAACCGGCATCCGACCACTTACCAGGTTACCGACGCGCTTGCCACTCTGCGTGGCAAGCATGCTCTCAAGATAGGCGTGGAATATCGATGGCTGGCGCAGAACGGCATTCTGGATGTCTACGGCCGCGGGTCCATGTCGTTCGCGGGAGCGCTTTCCGGCAGCGGCATCGGCGATCTGCTGCTGGGCCTGCCGACGTTCAGCATCCAATCGACGTTCAACAACACGCAGACTCTGCGCACCAGCGCGACCAACGGGTATTTCCAGGACGATTGGAAGGTCGCCCCGCGGCTGACACTGAACCTGGGGCTGCGCTATGAATTCAACACGCCGCCCACCGATCCTACCAACCGGATGTCCGCGTACGACTTCTCGACCGGGCAGGTGGAACAGGTGGGGACCAACGGGCTGTCCCGCTCCGGCATCCGGCCGGATTACAAGGATTTCGGGCCGAGGGTGGGCTTCGCGTGGTCGATTACGCCGCACACCGTGATGCGGGGCGGCTACGGTATTTACTACGATGCCGGCATGGTGGTAGTGAACTCGGCGCTGTACTTTAATCCGCCGTACTTCAATATCCGCGCGTTCTTTCCCAGCCAGGCCGGTTTGTTGACGCTGGCCAATCCCTTCCCGCTGAACTTATCGTACGTGCCGCCGCCTTCGCTTTCCACGCTGAGTCCGAACCTGACCACGGCCAATATACAAGCCTGGAATTATACGATCCAGCGGGAACTGCCGACGGCCGGAACAGTGACTGTTTCCTATGCGGGATCGAAGGGAACTCATTTGATTTACTCGCGCAACATCGATCAGCCGCCGCCGGGGCCGGGAGATCCCACCGCGAATGCGCCGAATCCGAACTTCGGCGGCATCGACTATATCGACAGCGGCGCCAACTCCAGTTTCAACTCGCTGCAAGTCACATTCAACCGTCCTTTGCGGCGCGATCTTTCGGTGCTGGCGGCTTACACTTTCTCGAAATCGATTGACGACACCTCCGCCTTCGAGCCCGTCCAAACGGACCAGAATTTCCCACAGAACAGCTACGACTATCGTGCCGAGCGCGCGCTTTCGAGCTTCGACATGCGTCAGCGGGCGGTGGTGGCTTACGTCTGGCGGCTGCCTTTCCACAACCGATGGCTGCGGAATTTCGAAAACAGCGGGATCGTGGCGGCGCAATCGGGCCAGCCGTTCACGCCCTATCTGGAGTTCGATAACAGCAACACCGGCAATACCGGCGGCGCGGGCAATGGCTACGACCGGCCCAACGTGGTGGGCGACTGGCATCTGGCGAATCCCACGCCCCAAGAGTGGTTCAATACCGCCGCGTTTGCCATTCCGCCGCAGTACACGTTCGGCAATGCCGGCCGCAACATCCTCGTCGGCCCCGGGCTGTTCACCGTCGACACATCTCTCTCTCGCCGATTTCAGTTGAGCGAGCACGGCGCCATCGTTTTCGAAGCACAGGCCTTCAACGCCCTGAACCGCGTGAACTTCGACATGCCGCAGAACTTCGCCGACGTCCCGAGCACTTTCGGCCGCATTTTTTCGGCCAAGGCGCCCCGGCAGATCCAGTTTGCGCTGCGATATAGCTTCTGAATCCCGCAGGCCCGCCGCGATCCTCAACCGAGTTTGTACGGCGCCCGGTACTTGTAAGAAAGCCACTGGTTGGCGGCCGCATTATTGGGGAAGCGCTCGGCTTTGGCGTCCCACTCCAGATAGCTTCTGGTCCGCAGCGCCACGTTGCCGATCAGCGTGGCAGCCGTTGAGAGATGGCCGGTGAGCGTGTCGCAGTTGGTCTGTTTGCGGCTGCGGATGCAATCCAGGAAGTTCCGTGCGTGGGGCGCGGGATCGATGCTGCCCTTGCCGTGGCGCTCCTCCATGGCCGGCTTGCGGCTGCGAGACCAGGATTTCTCGTAGTCGCGGTCCAACGGCGTGCGCGCGGAAATTTCCAGCGATGCGTTCATCTCCGGCACCACATCCCAGCGTCCCATGTCGATGTACATGGTGCCCTTGGTGCCGCGCAGTTCCATCTCCGAGCCTCTGAGATTGCCGCCCGCGGCGTTGCAGTTGATCTGCGAGAAGGTCACCATGGTCCCGCCAAAGTCCCAGAGGATCTCGGCCGTATCCGGCACCTCGCGATCGTCCTCGACGGCGTACTTGCCGCCCATGCCGGTCACCGCCAGAGGAGCGTCCTTGCCCAGGCACCAGCGCAGAGCGTCCATGTAATGGACTCCGAAGTTGGTCACCTGGCCGCCTGAGTAGTTGTAGAACCACCGGAAGCGGTAGTACATGCGGTTCTTGTCGTAGGGCACCTTGGGCGCCGGCCCCAGCCACTTATCCCACTCCTCCTCGCTGGGCGGATTTCGCGGGGCGGCCGGGCCGATGCCGAGCGGCCACTCGTTGACCAGGTGATAGGACCGGGCCATGGTGACCTGACCGATGCCACCCGCGCGCACGAACTCGGCGGCCTCCTGGAGAAACGCGGACGAGCGGCGGTTCAGACCCACTTGCACCACGCGCCGGGTCTCCTCGGCTACCTGCACCATGCGGCGGCCCTCGAACACCGTCAGCGAGAGCGGCTTCTCGCAATAGACATCCTTGCCGGCGTGGCATGCATCGATGAACATCAGGGCATGCCAGTGGTCGGGGGTGGCGATGACCACGGCGTCCACGCCCTTGTCATCCAGCAGTTTCCGGTAATCGTCGTACTTCCTGGGGGTGGCGCGGGATTTCTTGACGGCCAGGTCCATGTAGTCGTCGCGCAGGTCGCAGACGGCGACGGTTTCCTGGTCGGCCCATTCGAGAAACGCGTCATGTACCTGATCACCCCGGTTGCCGACGCCGATGTACCCCATGCGGACGCGGTCGTTGGCGCCCAGAATACGCGAATAACTCAGCGCCGTCGCGCCGGCGGCGGCGACAAATCCCCGTCTTGACTGTCCTTCCATGAGTCCCTCTCCATTACTCGTTTTCGTCGTTCGTTCGCGGGAGCACGGGCACTTCCAGCCGAATCTCCTGCTGGAAACGAGGGCGCATGTTGCCCAGCCAATCCTGGACATAGCGCCGGTTGAGATCGATGGTGGCGATGGCCGCGGTTCCCCGCTGCGGAGCCTCGGCAATCACGGCGCCGAGCGGGTCCAGAATCTCGGTCGGAAAGTCGTAGCCCGACGCGGCTAGAAAAACCTGGTTCTCCAGCGCGCGGGCCTTCGCCAGCGTGGTGTTGCCGCCCCAGATAGGCAACAGGATCAGTTCCGCGCCGCGCAGCGCCAGTGCGCGGGCCGGATCGGCGTACTGCACGTCCCAGCAGATCATGATCCCGATTCTTCCGAAATCGGTATCAAAGACCGGATAGTCCATGCCTGGAGTAAGCCCGCCCTCGAATTCCTCGCGCGGCAGGTAGACCTTGCGGTACCTGCCCGCCAACTGGCCGCGGCGATCGATCAGGACTGCGGTATTGTAGACGGCGGAACCCACCCGCTCGTAGAGGCCGGCCACCACGTACGCGCCGGTCTTGCGGGCCAGTTCTCCCAGCCGGGCTGTGGTCGGACCCGGCACCGCTTCACCCACCTCGGCCGGACGGAATGGCGTACCGACCACGGTAATGCCTTCCGGCAGCACAATGATGTCGGTCTTCTGAGGCGCCACCTTCTCTGCCAGTTGCGCGAACTGCTCGACCGATTGGGCGGAGGTCTGGCTCCCTTCCGGCCGAAGGTTCAGCGATACCACCGTCACGGGGCGCGGGGCCGGGGCGGGGATGACTTCGAAGCTGATGCCGTCCCACCAGACGATGCCCTGCGGCGCGTTAGACAGGAACAACTGTAGCTTCACGGAGCGCGCATCGGGCGGAGCCGGCGCTTCCGCCACGAGCCGCCGCCAAAGACCGTCGCCCTTGGCGCGGGCGGCGAATTCCGGGAAACCGGATCGCGTTCCCACGGCGGTCTGCCAATCCAGGATAGCCAGCACCTGTCCGCGCTCGTAGGTCAGGTTTTCGGGCCTGTAATAGGCCGAGAGACGATACCACGTGCCCGGTTCCACGGGGACGCTGCGCTCCCAACCGCCATAGACGGCCGAGTTGCTGTTCCCGGAAATAGCCAGCGATCCGGCCGAGGCGCGGGCCACCAGGGGGTCGAGACAGGTTCGGGGCGCGATTTCGGGACGGGGAGCCCAGGGCTTCCAGCCTGCCGCGGGATCGGCCGCGAAAGCAATCGCGGCCCAGAGCAACCACAGGGCGTAGTTTGTCATTCGCATCCTGTGTCAATGCCGCCGAGATTTGAACTCGGGACCTCTTGCACCCCAAGCAAGAAGTATCAATCACATACGAGTACCGCCTTATGATAACACAAGACTTGCGAGCAGGCGATTTGGACGCCAAATGGACGCCAGGTCGCCGAATCGGGCGGTGTAGACTCCACGTTGACTCCAGAATCGTAGGTTTTGGCGAGTGTCACGGCAACCAGATTCCACATTGACACGAGGGCAAAGCATTAGGAAACGTGCAATAACGGGCAGAGCCACCTCCCATGAACCTGCTCTGGGCGAAGCTCCTCGGTGCCGCGGCGCGGGTCTAGCCTGCGGCATCTACGCCAACTGCTGCAATGCCACGATGGCCGAAGTGGGGGTCCGGAAGGACGGGCGCGTGCAGGTGAAGCGGGTGGTGATCGCGCTCGATGTGGGTGAAGTGGCCGGGCCCAGAAGGCACCCCCGGGGAGCCCGCCCGGGGCCTGCCCACATGGCGGCAAGCCGCAAATGGAGAGTCGCCTGAAGTCGGAGGAAGGGCCGATTAATTAACAATCGGCCTGCAGGTTGCCAACCTGGTTGCCAACCAGGTTGGCAACCCAATGCCGCTTACTTTGCTTCGCCAAGTCGGTATTGGCTGCCGGGTGGCGCGCTTTTTGAGTTTTTGGGGTGAACCGCTGGACATTTTCGAAGCCTTTGGGTATAGTTTGGTGGATGGGTCC
>Ga0224558_1000373_pt1 | contig 52528 bp, 39 predicted proteins | sample 714S32024metaG_FD_180682 | JGI IMG/M metagenome (GOLD analysis project Ga0224558, IMG submission 180682) | Peat soil microbial communities from Stordalen Mire, Sweden - 717 S3 20-24 | ecosystem: Environmental > Terrestrial > Soil > Wetlands > Peat | place: Sweden: Norrbotten County, Stordalen... | reverse complement strand
CCATTCCGGTGGGTCGCTCGCGGCCGAGACAAGATTGTGCGTCGACGTGTGCTCGTGGACGCGCACGTTGGCGGATTCAAACCCGACGCAACGCGGTCCAGCGTCACCGCTATCAGGCCGGGAACTAGGGTCGGGGAGGCGTTGACGGGTCTCGATCCACTCTGGTTGGTGCTGGCCGGGTTCGGTGCCGGCCTGAGCGGGAGCGTGGCGGGATTGGCGTCGCTTATCAGCTACCCGGCCCTCCTGGCAGTTGGGCTTCCGCCCGTCAGTGCCAACGTTTCCAACACGGTGGCCCTCGTGTTCAGCAGCGTCGGCTCTGTCCGGGGTTCGCGGCCCGAATTGACCGGCCAGCGCGCCCGGGCTCGGCACCTGGGCCCAATCGCCGTCGCCGGCGGGCTTACCGGCGGGCTCCTCTTGCTGGAAACACCTTCCAGCGCTTTCGCTCTGGTCGTACCGTGGCTGATCGGGCTGGCGTCGCTCACCATCCTCATCCCGCGCAACGCGGCCCCCCGGGTGCCGAACGAAGTGCACCGGCCGACCTGGAGGCTCGGCGCGGGCGTGTTCCTCATCGCTGTCTACGGTGGCTACTTCGGGGCAGCAGCAGGTGTTCTGCTTCTCGCCCTGCTGCTCGTCGCCACGGCAGAACCGCTGGCGCGAGGTAACGCCATGAGGAACCTGCTTGTCGGGTTGGCCAATGCGACCGCGGCGGTAGCGTTCGTGGCCATCGGGCCGGTCCGGTGGTCGGCCGTGATCCCTCTTGCCGTGGGCTGCCTGCTTGGCGGCCGACTCGGTCCTGTAGTCGTGCGCCGGGTCCCGGCGGCGCCGCTTCGGGCCTTCATCGCCTGCGCAGGTCTCGGCCTGGCAGTCCATTTGGGCCTGGACGCGTATCGCTGAGCCCTTCGCGGGCGCGCTCGTTGCATCGCTCGACTCTCCGTGGCCCGGCCCCGGCCGAGGCATTGACGACGAGCTCGGAGAGAACCCCGCTACAGCGGCGCGTAGACCTGGTTCACGTAGTCGTCGAGCATGCGCGTTGCGCAGTACTTCGGGCCGAGGGTGCGCATTGAAGCGCGTACCCGTTGCAGCCAAAGATTCGGGATCCCGCGCGCGTCGCGCTCGAAGAACAACGGCTTCACCTCGTCCTTGACCACGGCGTAAAGGGTCGCGGCGTCTCGCGCGTCCTTTGCAGATTCGTCCGGGTCAATGTCGCCATTGATGCCCCAGCCGTTCGAGCCGTCGAAGCCCTCCGCCCACCATCCGTCGAGCACGCTGAGGTTGAGGCAGCCGTTCAGAGCGGCCTTCATGCCGCTCGTGCCGCTTGCCTCGAGCGGGGGACGTGGCAGGTTGAGCCACACGTCGCAGCCGGCGATCAGGGTGCCGGCGACGCTCAGGTCGTAGTCCTCGATGAAGACCGCGCGATTGGCGACACCAGGTGAGCTCTTCAAGGCGAACATGTGCTGCGCTATCGCTTTGGCTGCGTCGTCGAGCGGATGAGCTTTGCCGGCAAAGACGAACTGTGTCGGTTGATCATGGTTGAGCAGCTCCAAGGCTCTGGCCGCAGGGTGCAAGAGCAAGTCGAGCCGCTTGTAAGTCGCCAGGCGGCGAGCGAACCCGACGGTGAGGAACGAAGGGTCGAACGCCTCGGCTCCGGCCCGCACAAAATCAAGGTCCTCGCCACGTGCCAGGCGGTCGACCACGACCTTGCGGCGTATGAGCGCGACCAGATCGTCTCTCTGTTCGCAGCGGACCCTCCACAGCTCCTCGTCCGAGATCGCCTCGATGCCGGCCCAGACCGCCGGATCGGACGAGTGCCGCTCCCAACCCTCGCCAAAATGCCGGGTGAGCAATTCCCGCATCGGCGGTGCCATCCAGGTCGGGAGGTGCACCGCGTTGGTGACGTGGCGAATCGGCACCTGGTCGATGGTCCGCTGCGGGAACATCTCGTGCCACATGTCGCGCGCGACCTCCCCGTGGCGCGCGCTCACTGCGTTCGTGAAGCGGGACGTATGCATGGCCAGCTGCGTCATGCCGCTGGGCTCGCTCGCATCGGACGGGTGCACCCGGCCGAGTTCCAAAAGCACCTCGCGGTCGAAATGCAGCTCGTCGGCAAGCGATCCGAGCACCGGGAAGATCTCCTCGCGGCTGTAAGTCTCATTGCCGGCTTGCACGGGGGTGTGGGTAGTGAACACGAAGTGGTCGCGGCCGCGTTCGAGCGCGTCACGTAGGTCATCGACAGGGCCCTCCGAAGACCCGGCTATCCGCGACGCCACAGCCAAAGTCGCCAGCGCGGCGTGGCCCTCGTTGAGGTGGAAGAGGGTGGGCGTGATCGCCATCGCGTCGAGCGCACGGACCGCACCCACTCCCAAAAGCGCATATTGCGCGAGGCGGATGGAGCGGTTGCCTTCGTACAGCCGTGCGCTGACCCAGCGCTGCAGGGGGCTGTTCTCCGCTATCTCTGCGTCGAGGAGGTAGAGGGGCACGCGGCCGACATCGATCCGCCACACGTGGGCGGCGACTTGCCCGTCCCAGACAGGGACATGGATCGTCAGCGGCGAACCGTCCACGTTGCTGACACGCACAGCGGGAAGCATCTCGGGATCGACTTCGATCCAGTACTCGTATTGCCGTCCTGTCCGGTCGACGCGCTGGTGGAAGTAGCCCCGGCGATAGAGCAGGCCCACGCCGACGAGCGGCAGCGCCTGATCCGACGCCTCCTTCAACAGGTCCCCGGCCAAGACCCCGAGTCCTCCCGAGTACACCGGCAAGGACATGTGCACGCCGAACTCGGCGCACAAGAACGCGACCAGCCCGTCGCCGAGGTCGGTCCGCGCCCGGCGGTCCAGGTCGGTATCTTGCACCTGGGCTACCTCGTTGACATGGGCGAGGTACTCGTTGTCGGTCGCCGCCTCCAGCAGCGAGAGCTCGGACAGGTCCCGGAGGAAGCGAACGGGATTCTCGCCACTCAGCTTGAAGCGGTGCGCGCCGAAATGGCGGAACAGCCCGCGGCCACCGGGAGTCCACGACCAGCGGTAGTTGTACGCGATCCGGGCCAGGGGGAACAAGGCCTCAGGCAGCCGACGCGCCAGACGGTCGACGGCACGTACCAGGTCGTTCGTGCCATCGAGGGCGGGATCTTGAGCGCGAAGCACATTCATCAGGGTGTGAACCTAGTGGTTCGCCGATGTCGGCTCACATTCGGCGTTGCCGGCCGGCCACTCGACCGACGCGGCTTCGGCCAAGGGTCCGAGCGCGCCCAGCGCCGCGGCCGTCTCCTTGGAGACCGAAGCATCGCACAGCACCGCGAGCGCGGCGCCCACCGCGTCGAGGTCCCGAGACGCCAGCGGAGCTGAGCCGGACACGAGCGCCGCGAGCACCACTGCGTCGTCGACCTCGGCCGGGCGCGTTCGCAGGCTTGCTGTGAGGCACCGCAGGGCGAGGAGAGGCTTGGCGTCGGCTCGTCCCGTCAGCCGGGCGGTACCGACGCGCGCGATGACGTCGGAGCCGGCATCGGCGAGCGACGTCTCGCGCCAAGAGTCCTCACCGGCGAGACGGCTACGGGCAACGACACCAACGGCCCCTGTGCACTCGGCTTGGATCTCGACCACGGTGCGCCGGAGTGTCGGGGTGTGCTCGACGACGACGACGCCTTCGGATCGACCTGCGAGTGTCTCGACCTCGTGAGCGGTCGCGACCCAGGCGCCACGGCGCATCGAGGAACCAGCGGATCCGGCCGCCAGCTCCAGGGCGAACGACGCGGCGATCAACCCCGCGTCGACCCGGTGCGGCTCTGTCGAGCCGGCCCAGAGATCGCGACCGGTAAGTGTCGGATCGGTGTTCGATCTCAGGCTCTCGAGGTGGGCGAGGAACCCGGTGGCGGCGTCGAGGCCGAGCACGCGTTCCGCGGTGTCGATCACGAGGGCCGCATGTTGCAGTGCCAACTGTGTCTCGATTCCCGTGGGATCGGCAAAGAACCACGCACAGCTCGTGAACGCCGAAAGGAGATGGCTCTTCAGCTCTAGAAGTTCCAGGGCGCGCGTAGTCTCGGCATCCGAGCAGGCACGGCCGGCTCGCCTGGCTACGAACTCCTCGGGCGCCTCTTCGCCCGCCAGCACGATGCCGTAGTCGACGAACGCGGCCAGGGGATCGCCCAGCAAGGGTCGCAGGCTGGCCGCGATCGGTTCAGCGAGCGTTGCCCTTAGCCAGTCGAGCGCCTCGCGAAGCGGCGCCCGCCAGGACTGGTTCCATCCCGGCTGCGAGCCCGTCGTGCAGCCGCAGTCGCTGCGCCACCGCTCGACGCCATGCGCGCAGCTCCACGAAGAAGGTGTGGCCAGCTCGACCTCCCAAGTCGCCGGATGCTTCGCGAGCCACGCGCCCAGGTTCGTGACGTCTACCTTTTCGGCCTGTAGCTCGCGCGCCGCCCACGCGAGCGCCATTTCGCCGAACTCATGATGATGCCCGTAGGTCTCCCCGTCGGTGATGATCGCTATCAGCTCGTCGTCGCCACTGCCTGCAAGGGCGGCTCGAATCGCGCTCACGAACGTGGCTCCGTCGTTCAGCAGGTTCCCGAACGCGAGCTCACGAGACAGCGGGCCGTGCCCGAACACGACTGTCATCGACTCACCGCCGGGCAACGACACGAAGTAAGCACGGCTCGGGTCGATCTTCTCCCCGCTCACGTCGAGCCAGGCGCCCCCAGGCGCGCGCACACGGTGTGCCTGCTGAGGCATGAGCACGGTGAAGCCGATGCCGTGACGAGCAAGCGTCGCGAGCGTGTCCAGGTCGACCGCAGTCTCGGGCAGCCACATGCCTTCGGGCGCGAAGCCGAAGCGCGCCTTGAAATCAGCGACACCCCAGGCGACGAGAACCTCGCGATCCTCCGGCTTTGCAAGCGGCAGGATCGCGTGGACAGCTGGTGACGCGAGTGCCGCACCGCTCGGTTGCCCGCCTGGTCCCCGCGCGGCATCGCGGACGACGGCGTCGACATCGGGCGCGTTGGTCGCCAGCCAGCGGTGAAGTGTCTTCACGACGTCGAAGCTCGCGATCGCGAAGTTGTCACATGACACACGCAGACGTCGATCGGGCGCCAGCACGGCGGCCGCCGTGTTGGGCCGGTAGCACTCCGCGGTGACCCGTTGGTTCCAGTCGTGATACGGGAACGCGCTGAGCTCGGGTTTCACGATGTCGAGCCAGGGATCGGAGCGCTCCGGCTGATAGCAGTGGAGATGGAAGCAGACAGCGAGCGTCATCGCCACCTAAACCGTGGGCCGGAGGACCAAGAGTGCGAGCGGCGGCAGTACGAGCGAGGCGCTCTGGTCGCGGCCGTGCCAAGGCATTGCGGTCGTGTCGAACGAGCCGGGCAAAGGGTAGCCGCTGCCGCCGAATTCAGCCGCGTCGCCGTTGGCGATCAGTTCCCACCGGCCAGCACGCGGCATGCCCACGCGGTAGTCGACGCGCGGGACCGGGGTGAAGTTGGCGACTACCACGAGCACGCCGTCGTTCCCGTCGCGCCGTTCGTAGCAAAGTACGCTCTGCGCCCGGTCCTCGCAGTCGATCCAGGTGAAGCCTCCGTCGGCGAGATCGTCGCGATACAGGGACGGCTCGGAGCGGTACAGCTCGTTGAGGCGGCGCACCCATGCGGAGACACCCTGGTTGGCGGGCAGGTCGAGCAGATGCCAGTCGAGGCTCGCGTCGTGGTTCCACTCTGATCTCTGGGCGAACTCGCCACCCATGAACAGCAGCTTCTTGCCGGGTTGGGTGAACTGGTAGCCGTAGAGGAGTCGCAGATTGGCGAACTTCTGCCACTCGTCGCCGGACATGCGGCCTATCAGTGAGCCCTTGCCGTGCACGACCTCGTCATGTGACAGCGGCAGGACGAAATGCTCGGAGTTCGCGTAGACCGACCGGAAGGTCAACCTGTCGTGATGCCACGGCCGGTGAACAGGGTCGTGCGCCAAGTAGTCGAGCGTGTCATGCATCCAGCCCATGTCCCACTTGTAGCTGAAGCCCAGCCCGCCGCTATCGACCGGCCGGGACACCCCCGGCCACGCCGTGGACTCCTCCGCGATGGTCATGATGTCCGGGAACGACGCGAACAACTCGGTGTTGCACTCTTGGAGCAGCTGGACCGCTTCCAGGTTCTCGTTGCCGCCGAAGCGGTTGGCTACCCACTCCCCGGGTTGGCGCGAGTAGTCGAGGTAGAGCATCGAAGCGACCCCGTCCATGCGCAGCCCGTCGGCGTGGAACCGGTCGAGCCAGAAGCGGGCGCCGGAGATCAGAAAGCTGCGGACCTCGTTGCGGCCGTAGTTGAAGATCCAGCTCTGCCACTCCGGCTGCACCCGCTGGCGGGCGTCCGCGTGCTCGTACAAGTGGGTGCCGTCGAATTGCGCCAACGCGAAGGCGTCGGAGGGAAAGTGCGACGGCACCCAGTCGAGGATGACGCCGATGCCGGCCTCGTGGAGCGTGTCGACGAACGCGGCAAAGTCGTCAGGTGTGCCGTAACGGGCGCTTGGGGCGAAGTAGCTGGTGACCTGGTATCCCCATGAGCCGTAGAAAGGATGCTCCATGACCGGCAGGATCTCGACGTGGGTGAAGCCGTGATGGAGCACATGGTCGATGAGCCGCGGGGCAAGTTCCGCGTAGGTGAGGAAGCGGCCTTGCTCCTCGGATACGCGTCGCCATGAGCCGAGATGCACTTCGTAGATCGATATCGGCTTGTCGAGACGCTGTATTCGCTCGCGGTCGCGCATCCATTCGCCGTCGAGCCACTCGTGGCGTGGCTCGAAGACGACCGAAGCGGTCTTTGGAGGCTCCTCATTGGCGAACGCGAACGGGTCGGCCTTGTCGAACTCGCCGCCACCGAGTCGCGACAGCAAACGGAACTTGTAGCGCGTCCCGACGGTGACCCCGGGAACGAAGCCTTCCCAGATTCCCGAGGTGGCGTGCGGCGAAAGTGGGTGCCTCGTGCCGTTCCAGCCGTTGAAGTCCCCGACGACGGCCACGCGCTCGGCATTCGGTGCCCACACGGCGAAGAGGACTCCCGAGACACCTCCGACGGTCATCGGGTGGGAACCGAGCTTCTCGTACAGGCGAAAGTGACGTCCCTCGTTGAAAAGGTGGACATCGGTGGACTCGAGCATGCTGACCCCCAGCACTGTCTCGGCTCCACGTGCCAGGCGGCCGACTGAGCCGGATGATGTCCACCCTCGGTGCTCTTGGAGTGGCGCCAGCGCGTCGTGCACCCCTGGATCGTCCACGATCTGTTCCAAGGTGGCGTTGGTAAGGCGCGTCCAGTTCGGGCGTTCGGTGCTCGTCCCCGGCAGATTGACCGATTCGGTTTGCCCGAGCAGGTCGTCGAGCTGCACGAGCACGAGCCCCGCGTCGCTGCGAGCCAGCTCGGCATGGATGGCGGCGAGCACAGAGCCGGGCGTCCTCGTCCCATCGAGCTCGTCGCGCTCGTTGGCGGGGGGCTCGTCTTGACCGAGTGTGGAAAGGCGCTCACGCAGATGCGCCCGTTCGGCCCGCGCCTCGCCGGCCGACGAAGCCTCCAGCTGGCCGCACTCGAGGCGCTCGTCGATGTCGCGACCGCTCCACCAACCGGCGAAAGTGGGCAGGTCGTGGGTTGAGAACGAGGCGACCGAACCGACGGGAGGTGGCTCGAGCACCGGCTCGCCGGCGGCGCGAATGGCGAACTGCGCTACGTAGGAGCGCCGGATGCCTGTTGCCTGCATCCCCTCGCGGACCTCGTCGTCGACGGTGCCGAGGTCCTCGCCGATGATGTCCGCATGGTGGCGCTGTGCCTCGATCGCGACGACGGCCAGCAGCTCGTCGAACGGCATCTTCACGTAGACGCCGTCGCGTGGCTCGCCTCCACCGGGGATCCAGAACAATCTTTGCAGCCCCATTATGTGGTCGATGCGAAGCATCCCAGCCACGCGCAGGTGGTGCGCGAGCGCAGAGCGGAACTCCTCGTGTCCGTCGGCCCGGATCGCCTCGGGGCGCGGTGGAGGAAAGCCCCACGACTGGCCCTGAGCAAAGAAGCCGTCCGGGGGTGCCCCGACCGTCATGCCGGTCGCGTAGTGGTCGCGACGGCGCCAGACGTCGTAGCCGCAGGGATGAATGCCGACGGGCAGGTCGAGGGCCAGGACTTGGCCGCGCTGTGACAGCCGCTCGGACAGCTCCGCCATTTGCTCGTGAGCGACCCACTGGGCGTAGATGTGGTAGCTCTCATTGACGGGGTCGACGTCGCTCCATCCGAGCAGACCGCTGCCAAGGGGTCCGGGCCATTTGTGCCAGTTGATCCCGAAGCGATCGACGGCCGCGCGAAAGCGCGCGTACTCGACGAGGTCAGGGCGCTCGAACATGAAGTTGCGCAGCGCCCTCTCCCGCCCTGTGCCCGAACGCTCCACGGCAGTCGCCATCGCGCTCAATGCCGACCGCTTTGCCGCGGTGACGGCCGCGCCGTCCACGATCGCGCCCTGGACCCACGCGGCGCGGCGGGCGGTCGCCTGTCGGCCCGAACCGAGCACTCGCGCTTCTGGCGACCAGGCGAACTCCGGCACGCGCTCCACGTCGATCCAGCGCTCGTGCCAGAAACGCCGGCTCACCGGCAGATAGGGGCTCGCCTCGAACGGCTCAGGCCCGAAGCCGGCGAGCAACGGAAGCGTCGCGACCACGCTTGCTTGCTCCTTGGCGGAAAAGCGCGCGAGCTCGTCCAAGTCGCTGAGGTCGCCCGACCCCCAGCTGCGGGCGGAGTGCAGTGAGAACAGCGGCACGAAGATCCCCAAGGCGCGCCAGTCCTCGCCAAAGCGCCCGCGGGCGCCGGCCACTGGCGCGACGATGAGAGCCGTCGTACCGACACGACCCCGAACGCGGACGGTGAAGGTGTGGTAGCCGCACTGCAAGAGGGCAGGCAGGGGTACGGCTCCGCAGTAGATGCCCCGGCCGTCGACGCGTTCGCACGACAGCGACTCGAGATCGTCGCGGCGGATGCGCCACTCGACGCGCTCACCTTCTTCGGATTCGATCCCGCATTCCAGGTCCGTGTCCGGCTCACGAAGAGAGACGAGGATCTTTCCGGGGGACGCGTTGTCGAGGACCGTCACCGGTTCCACGATCCGCTCGACGCGCGCGCTCCGGCGGCTCCGCAGCAGCCGGGCCGCATCGCTGGGCCGACCGATCGGCGCACCGAGCGCGTTCAACACGGCGAGGAGCACCTCCGGATCGGCACAGCGGCGGACACCGGTGGCGTCCAGGTACTCGAGCACGATGCCCGAATCGGCCGCGAGACTCCGCAGCGCGGCCGGGATCTTAGGGTTCGTCGCCACGGGCGTCAGTCCGACCAGGTGATGAGGCCGGGGACGTACGGATCGGCGAGCGCCGGATGGCACGGCAGGACGCGGGCGACGAGGACCGCATCAATACCGGCCTCATGCGGAACCTGCACGCTGTAGTGGGCGACGCGGTCCCGTCGTCCTTCGAACACGGTGGCTAGCGGGTAGGGATCGCCACGAGTTGGTGCGACCCAGAGCTGCACGGTGACATCCCGAGGTTCCAGGGAACAGAGATTCGCCGCTATCTCGGCGTGGACGGCACCGCCTGGAGCGATCGCGAGGGACTCGACCGTGACGCGAATCGCAGGCCATGCGGCGCGCAGCCGTTCAAGAGCTGAGCTGAGCTCGCGTGCGCGCGCGCCATCATGTGCCGCTAGCCAGCGCTCGCGGCGTGCACATGGCAGGTAGAACGACTCGACGTAGTCGCGCACCATGCGGTGCGAGTGCCACGTCGGGGCCAGGCTTGCCATCGACTCGCGAACCGAGGCCAGCCAGGCACGCGGCAGACCTTGGGCATCCCGGTCGTAAAACGTCGGAACGATCTCGTGCTCGAGGGCGTCGTACAAAGAGGCGGCGTCGCTGGCATCCTGTGCCTCAAAGTCCTCGTAGTGCCTGCCGGTTCCGATGCACCATCCGATCGGTGCCGCAGCGGGGTCCGCGTCGTTCCAGACCTCGTCCCACCACCCATCCAGCGTGCTGAGGTTCAAAGCGCCGTTGACTCCCGCCTTCATGCCCCCGATGCCGCACGCCTCGAGCGGCCGCCGCGGGGTGTTCAACCACAGGTCGACGCCCCGCGCGAGAGTTCGGTCCATGGTGATGTCGAAGTCCTCGATGAACACGACTCGGTGCTCGAGCCGTCGTTGGAGAGCGAACTCGATGACCTCACGCAGCATCTGCTTTCCGAACTCGTCGTGGGGATGGGCTTTGCCGCCGAAGATGATCTGAACAGGTCGGTCCGGATCACCGAGTATGCGGGCGAGGCGGTCGGGATCACGCAGGAAAAGCGTGGGGCGTTTGTACGCGACGAACCGCCCGACGAAACCGATGGTCAGCGCGTCGGCATCCAACAATGCATCGGTGGCTGCGAGACGGGTCGCGTCGGCGCCGCGACGGGCGAGCTGCTCGTTGCGACGGACCCGGGTGAACTCGATGAGGCGGGAGCGCGCCCGGCACCTCGCATCCCACAGCCCCTCATCCTCGGTCCCCATCAGCTGCTTCCACGAGGCCGGCGAACCCGGCGTCGTCTTCCAGTTCGGGCCGAGCTGTCGGTCGAGAAGCACCTCGACCTCGGTGGATATCCAGGACTTGAAGTGAATGCCATTCGTGACGTACCCGATCGGCACCTCGCCCGATGGCAACCGCGGCCAAAGGCCACCCCACTGATTACGAGTCACTGCGCCGTGAAGCCGGCTCACTCCGTTGCGAGCACCCGACAGCCGCAGTGCCAGCACAGTCGGGCAGAAAGTGTCAAGCGGGTCATCAGGCCGGTAACGGCCCAGTGAGCTGAGCGTCTCGAGGTCGACCCCTAACAGCGAGGCGTATGGCGCGAGGTACCGATTGGCCAGTTCGGCAGGGAAATAGTCATGCCCGGCGGCGACCGGGGTATGTGTCGTGAACAGCAGCCCGGGTGCCGCGGCGACGCGAGCCTCGGCGAACGAGAGCCCATCGCGAGACATGACCTGGCGGATGCGCTCCAGCGCGGCGAAGGCGGAGTGACCCTCGTTGAGGTGTGCTATCTCGGCCTCGTGGCCGAGCGACGAGAGCGCACGGACGCCGCCGACACCGAGCACGAGCTCTTGTTGGATGCGGGTCTCCTGGTCGCCGCCGTAGAGCCTCGCCGTTATGTGGCGATCGGTTCGTCGATTCGGCTTCAAGTCGGTGTCGAGAAGATAAAGCCGGTTCCGTCCGACGAGCACAGTCCATACCTGGGCAACGACGTCGCGCCCCGGAAGAGGGACCTTGACCCGCACTGGACGACCCATGGCGTCGCGTGCCAGCTCTATGGGAAGGCGCTCGAAGTCGAGAACCTCCCACGACTCTTGCTGCAGCCCGCTGGCGTCAAGCCACTGATGCGACGTCTCCCGATAGAGCAGGCCGACGCCGACCAGCGGAACGCCGAGCGCGCTCGCCGACTTGAGGAATTCGCCGGCGACGGCACCGAGGCCACCCGCGTACACTGGCAGCGAGTCGGTGAGGGCGAACTCCGCGGCAAAGAACGCAACCTCGAAACCGCGGTCCTTCCGGTGCGTTTGCGGGAACCAGTTCCTGGTGTGATTCGCCTCGTAGGCGGTCGCGTTCTCGACGACCGCGGCTGCGAGAGCTGCAAGATCCGGGTCGGATGCGAGCCGCTTCTCCACTGCGGCCCGTCCCAGGCCAGTCAGTAGGCGAAGCGGCCATTCGAGGGCCGATGATCCGGCAGCGGGGTCGAGGCGCGCGAAAAGCCCGCGCGTGCGCGCTTGCCAGGTCCATCGCAGGTTCGTCGCAACGTCGAGGAGGTCTTCGAACCCGACGACTTGTTGGCGCGACCTCTTCGGAGCTGACCGACGAGCCGTGATCTCACACCTCCTTCGCGTCATGATCGCGCGGGAAGATCTGGTGTGCTGGCCTATGGACGATGTTGGCTTGGTCGCGGCCAACGGCGCCGAGGAGGGGGAGGTGCCAACGCCCGCGGTGGCTTCGTTGCTGATTCAGCGAGCCGATCACCTGGTATCCACCAGACTCGACCTCGATGACCCGGATCGTCGGATGGCTGGAAGGCCGAGTCGATCGGGCGACGTGAGTGAGGCAACTGCAGGCCGTCTCGATGGCGGACGTGTCGGTGGGGCTTGGCGGCGCGGTGGCAGTTCGGCCAGGAGCTCGGTCGTGGCGGTCGCAATGCTTCGAACCGCCTTCTCGAAAGCAGCCTCAGTTGTAGGCGAGGTGGTCTTGACGCCACTGACCTTGCGCACGAACTGCCGAGCGGCAGACTCGATCTCCTCGACGGTGGCTTCCGGTTCCAGCCCTCGGAGCGTCGTGATGTTCCGGCACATGGGCTCAGGTTAGGCATGGCGGAGAATCGTCGCTGCTTGGCTCCTCATACCCGGGGCCACGGTGCTCACCGCCAAGTCGCTTGCCGACTCGGTGAGCGGCAGTCTCAACAACGCCCACAAGCTCGCCAACGACCTGGGCGGCGTGCTCGCCATCGTCGTCCTGCTCGCGGCGTTCCTGATCGCCGGCCTGCTCACCCTCTCGAGCGTCGCAAAGCGCGTCCGTGAGATCGGTTCGCTCCGGGTGATCGGCTGGTCGCGTGGTGAGGTTGTGCGCCAGGTCATGGCGGAGACCATCGGCATCGGCATAGTCGGCGGATTGATAGGGGTGGCGATCGGGGCCGGAGTCTGCGCGGTCATAGCCGCCGTGGGTCCCGGCTTGTCGGTCACCTCGACGGGGCTCGCGGTGGGCGCCTCCACTTTGAGCAATATGGTCGGTCAGTCGACCACCGGCACAGTGACCTCGGTCGTGCACCTCACGGCGCCGATCCACTTCACGACGATCTTGATCGCATTCGCCGGGGCGCTGGTCGGCGGCCTCACCGCTGGCATCATCGGCGGTTGGCGCGCGGCGCGGCTCGCCCCTGCATCAGCGCTGCGAGACCTCGGCTGATGGCCGAGGCACCGGGAACGAAGATCGGAAAGGACGACAAGGCAATGACGGAGAAAGAAGGGACCGGGACTGCGGAGGTGCCGCCGGGGCGGTCCCCGGGCGCCCCCCTCTACGAGTTGTCGCACCTCGAACGGACCTTCTCCAAAGGAGGCGTGGTCGTCAAGGCCGTGCGGGGCGTGGACCTCGTCATCAACACTGGAGAGATGGTCTCGCTGGAGGGACCGAGCGGGTCGGGCAAGACCACGCTCTTGCAACTGCTCGGCGCCCTCGACAGCCCGACCGGTGGCTCGATCCGCTTCGAGAACCGCGACCTTGGCGGGCTCAGCGACAGGGAGCTGACGAAGATCCGCGCAGAGGAGATCGGTTTCGTCTTCCAGCATTTCAATCTCATCCCGACTCTCACCGCCGAGGAGAACGTCGCAATCGCGATGTTCCCGAACCACGTCCGCTCCTATGAGCGCCTAGAGCGCGCCAAGGAACTGTTGAACCAGGTCGGACTGAGCCCCCGTCTTGGCCATCTGCCGTCGCGGCTCTCCGGTGGCGAGCAGCAGCGCGTCGCGATCGCCCGGGCGCTCGCGAACCACCCCAGCGTCATCATCGCCGACGAGCCGACCGGCAACCTCGACTCCGATACCGCCAAGGAAGTCATGGCGACATTGAACGCGTTGCGCAAGAGCGCCGGGGTGACGATCGTGATCGCGACCCACGACGAGGACGTAGCTCGGCTCACCGACCGCCGGATCCGAATTCGCGACGGGAAGGTCCGAGAAGACTCCGCCGCGTAATCACCGAACATCCGCCTTGTCGAGCCGGACCAGGGTTTCACGGCCCCAAGCCCCACCTATCCAGCGGTAGGTCAAAGAGGCGCAGCTCGGCTGCGAGGCAGGACTGGCTCGGCCTTCGGGAGCTTTGTCGTCTGTCACCCCGCGCGTCGTAGATACACCTGGGGGGTATGCTGACGACCATGGAGGCGATCGTCAGCCGGGGCTACAGCGATGACAAGGAAGCAATCGGCAAACGCCTGCGGCGCATCGAGGGACAGGTCCGGGGCCTGCAGCGCATGGTCGAAGAGGACCGGTACTGCATCGATATCCTCGAGCAGGTCTCGGCCGCCACGAGGGCGCTCCAGTCGGTGGCCTTGCAGCTTCTCGAGGACCACATGGGGCACTGCGTGGCCGAGGCCGTCAAGAGCGGCGGTGACGAGGCGGCAGAGAAGCTCAGCGAGGCGTCGGCCGCGATCGCACGTCTAGTCCGTTCGTGAGCCCGGTTACGGTGAAAGTGGCTCGCCCGGGACCCGCGCGATGACAGGCGCAATGTTGCTGGCCGATGTTGGCTGGCTCGATGCCATCGGAAGGAGCCTGCGTGAGGGCTTCTTCATGTTCTGGGAGACGCTGTGGCCCCTGATCTTGGGCTTCACGCTTTCCGGCGCGGTGCAGGCGTTTGTCAGCCGCGGAGCCATGCGGGCCAAGATGGGCGATCACGGGCCGACCGCGGTTGTCCGAGCGTCCGGCTACGGCATGGCTTCCTCATCGTGTTCGTACGCGGCAAGTGCCATGGCGAAGTCTCTCTTCGTGAAGGGCGCGGACTTCGTGGCTGCGTCGGTGTTCATGGTCGCCTCCACCAACCTTGTGATCGAGCTGGGCATCGTGCTCATCGTGTTGATGGGCTGGCAGTTCGCGGCGAGCGAGTTTGTCGGTGGCGTCATCATGATCGTGTTGCTCGCGTCCGTAGGCGGCTTCTGGCTGCGGGGGAGACTGGTCGTCGAGGCCAGACAGCGACTGACTGGCGATGCCGGGCACGACCACGATCACGCTCCATCCGAGAGCTCCGCAGCCCAGCACGAGCCCTTGGCCACGAAGCTGCGCTCCAAGGGTGGCTGGGCCGATGCCGCCGCCTACACCATGACCGATCTCACCATGCTGCGCAGGGAGCTGGTGATCGGGTTCACCGTGGCCGGGTTCCTGGCCGTCGTGGTGCCCGTTCAGGTTTGGAACACGGTCTTCGTCCACGGGCATGGCGGCTGGACGACGCTCGAGAACGTCGCAGTGGGCCCGCTCATCGCGCTCGTCAGTTTCGTCTGCTCGATCGGCAACGTCCCCCTCGCCGCGGCGCTCTGGAAGGGGGGAATCTCGTTTGGTGGAGTGGTCTCGTTCATCTTCGCCGACCTGATCAGCTTCCCTTTGCTTCTCGTCTACCGCCGTTACTACGGGACTCGCCTCATGGCGAGGATGTTGGTGATCTTCTGGGGCGTGATGTCGGTCGCCGGGCTCGTCACCGAGGTGATCTTCCGAGCTGCTGGCCTCGTGCCCGCGATCCGGCCGACCCAGGTAGCGCCGGCACACTTCTCGTGGGACTACACGACTTATCTCAACATCGTCTTTCTCGTGCTCTTCGCCTTGCTCTACTGGGCGTATCGGAACAGGGCCCGCTTAGGGGGCAATGACGGCTACGCCCTCGACTCGGTGTGCGGTATGCAAGTCGAGGTGGCCAACGCACCTGCCTCGACTGTGCAGGCTGGCAAACGGTTCTACTTCTGCTCGGACCGTTGTCGGGTGCGCTTCGAGGCGGATCCGGAGCGTTTTGCCGCCAAGAAGGGCAAGCTCGAGGAGCCCGTCGAACCCGTGTCGGTTCCGGTGTCCTTCGGCCGCACGGTCAGGAAAGAGGGGGGAAAGGAGCACTAGCTCGCCGAGCACCTGGATCCGAGTTTCTTGGTCTCGGCCAGCGTGAGGAGTGTCGCTAGGGCTCGTGCCCATCTAGCCAGGCTCGAGGTTGGCCCAGGAAGCAGAAGGCCTCAGGCGGAGGCTCTTTTGCCGAAGATGACGTCGTGAAATCCCTGTTATCCTGCGGCTTGACGGAACTATACCGCGGAGAGTAGTTGAATAACCGCGGAGAGTGCTAAAGTCGGGCTCAAGAAATACCGACATTATCCGTTATGCGAGAAAACCCAGGAATGCAGTCGAGAAAGACAGCTGGAAGAGGGTTCAAGGTTCGTCTTAAGGTGGCAGTGGGGCTCGGGGCTGTGTTGGTCGCCTCAACGGTCGCCTCCCCGTTCGCAGCAGCCTCAGTGCCTCATGGTGCGGTGGCCGCGTCCCATTTCGCGAGGGTCGGCTCCAGCCGAGACGCCCTGGTGCCCCTGCCGGCTTCCAGCAGCCGTCAGGGGACCAGGGCGCTCGTGGTCGTCGCCAGGGCACCAGTTCCGCTGTGGCCCCACTGGGGCGGGCCGATAGTGCCGCTCGTCGCCGTCAGGACACCGCGCCCCCTGTGGCCCCACTGGGGCGGGCCGATAGTGCCGCTCGCCGCCGTCAGGGCACCAGTTCCGCTGTGGCCCCACTGGGGCGGGCCGATAGTGCCGCTCGTCGCCGTCAGGACACCGCGCCCCCTGTGGCCCCACTGGGGCGGCCCGATAGTGCCGCTCGCCGCCGTCAGAACACCGCGCCCCCTGTGGCCCCACTGGGGCGGCCCGATAGTGCCGCTCGCCGCCGTCAGAACACCGCGCCCCCTGTGGCCCCACTGGGGTGGCCCGAAGGTGTAACCCGTTGGCAAGGAAGGTGAGATTCGCAGCAGCTGACGGAGAACGGGGATCACGCCGCCGAGGACGATGCTGACGGGCACGGTCCTCGGCGGACATTCGCCTCAGGTGGTCGCCGGGGGACGTCGGACATGATCTCGAAGCAGTCTCCGGTCACAACGATCGCGTTTCTGGGTTCGCGTGCTGTGTGACCGTCCGGGGCTGTCGCGGGGCTTCCACGGGCTTTCGCTCGGCCGGACCACCAGTCGGCGCCAAGCCGGTTCGCTCGCCGCCGTCGGCATGGTCGGCGGCCTGCGGGACTGCCGTATCGCCGTTGGGCGCTGCGACGCCCGTCGCGTCGGTGACCTCGGGGACAGCTAATGCACCGCCATCCTCATCGGATGGGGCGAACGTGCCGTCTGCTGCTGGTGCTCGCCAGGGATCGGTGACCCCGCCGTGAGCGAGACCCCGGTCCCGCCACAGGAGCCAGCCCGCGAGGGCTGCGCCAACGGCCACGAAGGCAAGAGACGTGACTAGGACAGCAATGTCTCCGCCTGTGTTGTGCGGGAGAAGCACGTACTCGTCGTTGAACCGAGCGGCACCGTACAGCGTGACGGCGGTCGTGGCCACGATCCCGATCGGGCCGCCCCGGCGAGCAATCCTTCGTTCGACCCACAGCGCTACGACGTAGACGACCGAGTCCTCCAGAGCCTGGAAAATCGGTACGGGCACGCGTTTCCCAGCTTGGCCGGCGTAGGCCATGCCATACCAGGCGTGCGTTGGGTTCCCACCACCCTGGTACATGAGCTGCGGCCCGAGCAGCCGGCCCACTGTCCACGCGATGACCAGGACTGGCGCGATCAGATCGAGAGCCACGCTCAGGCGGAGCTGGGGGCACCAGCGCCGTGCGCAGATGAGCCCAGTGGGCACGCCGCCGAGGAGTCCGCCATAGCTCGACAGGCCGCCGTGCCAAATCGCGAGGATGTCCCCGGGATTCTGGATGTAGCCCTGCGCCCCCTTCAGGTTCGCGACCACGTGCACGACTCGGGCACCGATGATGGACGCGACGACGATCCAGATGAAGGCACGCGCGAACCAGGCATCGGGATACCCGTGGTCGCGGAGTCGTTTCGCGAAGTAGCGGTACCCGAACCAGAAGGTGAGCGCGAGTCCAATGCCGTAGGTATGGACCTGCAGCGGTCCGAGATGGAAGACGACGGGTATTGGCTTCACGACTCCACCATGGTGGCGACAACGGTACTGCCACCGTAAGCCATCCACGCGGGCGGACCGGCCGGTCGAAGGGGGAGGACGACCGCCGGTCGTCGTGCGCGCAGAGCTCGCAAGCGCAGGACCCCAGACGCGGAGGGACCCCGGGTAGCCGGTCAGCTTGCGCCTCCGTGCTTCCCGGGGTCATCCCCTGGGCAGCTCGCCCTCCTGCCTGACGACCGGGAACCTTGCGGCCCTGCCGGCGCCTGGGCCTTCGTGCTTACCCCGAGAGGCAAGCCTTGGGGCGGAGGTCCGTCCACCTCTCCTCTGGCGGTTTGGATCTCGCACCAGATGCTCCGGACTCCCCTGCGGGCTTCCCTCGCCTTTGGCGTTCGAACCGTACCGCTTTCGGTTAAACAGAGCTTGCGCTCTGGACCGGATCGCGTCAAGCGTTTTCGCGAAATCCACCATAAGTTCACAGAACTTCTTACTTTTCCCCCTTCCGTCCCCAGATCGATCCCAGACTCGTCCACAGCCGAGGTGCAATGGTGGGCAGAAACTCGTCGGACGATCCTGATGTGGCCGAAGCTCGATGTGCTCTTCTGGGATGCGCGGTGTCTTCGGGCCGTTCAGGGTGTCCTCACGGGCGCTCCGGACGGTTGCCGCCGGATGGCCGAGAAGCGAGATCGACGTTGTCCTGTCGAGAAGGCCGACTGAGAGGCGTACCGCGGAGCCCGATCGCCTCTGACGCGGTGGTAGGGTCCGCTCGGCGGTGCGGTCTGGAGGCGCAATCTCGATGACTACTGACTGGGACGGGCAGGGTCTCCCGCCTGCTGCATTGGCCAGGATGGAGCGGGGCCGTTCCTCGGCCGTTCGTAGCAGCTTGCTCTCTGTGCCCGGTCACGTGGGTGTGGAGGCGTGCGGCTTCTCGGTGGTCGGCGAGGTGATGGGCTGCATCGTCGAGACGATCGGGTTCACAGGCTGGGCTGGTTGCGGCTACGGCGGCTACGGACTGGTTGGCAGCGGCGCGATGTTCGGCGGCTACGGCGGGGTGAGCAGCACTGTGACGAGCGGGCAAGCCGGCGGATTGGTGGGCTACGCCCCTTATGTCGATGCTCTGTACCACGGCTTCGACACTGCTTTGTACCGCATGTTGCTCGAGTGCCAGTCGCTCGGTGGCGACGGGGTCGTCGGCGTTCGTTTGGAACAGCGGCACCTCGGCCAGGGCAACCGTGAGTTCGTGGCACTCGGCACCGCGGTTCGGGCAGCCGGCGGCCAACGGCCGGCCCGGCTCTTCTCGACGACGTTGAACGGCCAGGATTTCGCCAAGCTGTTGCAGGGCGGCTGGACGCCGGCTTCGGTCGTCGTCGGGATCTCCGTAGCGATCCGTCACGACGACTGGGCGACCAGGAGTCAGGCCAGCGCGTGGACCTACAACACAGAGGTCTCGGGCTACACCGAGCTGGTGAACCATGTCCGGGCCGACTCGAGGACCCAGCTCAGCCGGCGTGTCGCCGCGATCGGCGCCAACGGTGCGATCACGAGCACGATGCAGCTCAGCATCCACGCCCAGGAAGTGGGCGAGAACCACACCGACCACGTCGCCGAGTCCAGGTTGGTAGGCGACGCCATCGTCCGGTTCCACGCCGAGGGCGCCACCCCGACAAAGAGCCTCAAGATCTTGCCGCTGTTGAACCCACAAGGGAGCAAACGATGACCATCGAAGCCAACGAGCTCGGGATCCCCGAAGATGCAATGCGGCGCCTGGCCGAGATGCGGCCGGGCCAGCCGGGTGCATTGTTCACCTCCGACTTGAGCGTGAACGAGTTCCTCCTGGTTCGAGAGGCAGGTTTTCGGCCTCTTGGCCTCGTGCTCGGATCGAGCATCTATCACGTCGGTCTCCAGATCGGTCGTTGGAGCCAGAACATGGAGCTCGACACGCTGTCGCAGGCCATGTACCACGCCCGCGAACTGGCCATGACACGCATGGAAGCCGAGGCCGACGCCCTTGGTGCGGACGGGATCGTAGGGGTTCGCCTCGAGATCGAGTTCAAGGAGTTCGGCAACGACCTCGCCGAGTTCATCGCGGTCGGCACCGCCGTCAAGTCCGACGACAAGGGCAACTGGCGTAACGACGAGAACAAGCCCTTCACCTCCGACCTCTCGGGTCAGGACTTCTGGACCCTGATCCAGGCCGGCTACGCGCCGCTCGGCATGGTGATGGGCAGCTGTGTGTACCACATCGCCCACCAGGGGGCCTTGAAAGCCATGGGCAACGTCGGCCGAAACGTCGAGATACCCAAGTTCACCGAGGCTCTTTATGACGCCCGGGAGCTGGCCATGAGCCGGATGCAGGCTGAGGCAGAGCAGCTGAAGGCCGAAGGAATCGTCGGGGTCCAGCTGTTGTCCCTGGCACACAAGTGGGGTGGCCACACGACCGAGTTCTTTGCCATCGGCACCGCCGTTCGGCCGCTGCGCGCTGACCACATCATCGCCAAGCCGCAGATGGTCCTCCCACTGACCGACCGGTGAGCTCCGAGATCGTTCCGGGCGCTGGAGGCGCCGACGCCGGCAGCGGAGACGGCTCCGGCGAGCTTCCGGCAGAGCGTGGCGGTGACGCGGCCGTCGTCGACCTCGTGGCCGCGGCGATCCGCGCCGACACTGCCGATTTGGACGCATATCACCGCGTGTTGTCCGCGACGGTGTCGGATCTCCTGCCGGTCGGCATGGTCGAGGTGGATCGTGAACGGACGATGAAGGACCGAATGTCCGGTAGAGAGGGACGCGCGACGTCGATCCGGATCCGTCTCGGCGACCGCACCCTCGAGCTCGTCGCCCGACATGGGGGCCTGGTTGCGACTGTCGCCCGCGAGGTACGGGGCGTGGTGATCAGCCGCCAGGAGATCAGCGTCGCCGAATGGACCCAACTGCTGGCTCAGTACCTCGCGAAGTTGGCGGCAGAGAGCGCGGACGCGCGGCTAGCGCTCTCAAAGCTTCTCGGCGAGGTCTGAAGGGCACTGCCGGCAAGCAACCTCGCAGGGCGGGGAGCCGCGGCCGTGAGGCGGGGCTACGGACCCGAGGCGTCGATGCGGCGCCTGGTCTGGCGGGCGGCGGCGAGGTCACCTGGCCTGCCACGTCGTTCGAGCCCGGCGATGATCGCCTCGCGGTGCTCGATGTCGACATTGCCGCCGTACTTGAACTTCGCCCGGACCTCTTCGATGACTATCCGGATTGCCCGTATGGTGTGCAGCTGCGCCTCGTGAGCCGTGAGCGGATCGGCGACCTCGAGGCCCGGTTGGAGCGCCGCCAGCTGGCGGCGCAGGACGGCAGCGACCGCGCCGGGATCGGACACGGTCGTGGCCCTGCCTTCCAACTGGACGGCGGCGTAGTAGGTCGTCGGGATGCCGAGCAGGGGATCCTCTTCATCGATGGCCTTCCATGAAGAAGGTATGAAGGCCCAATCACCGGCGACGCTCATGAGAACCCGGGGCTGCTCCTCGATTGCCTCGAGGATCGGGTTCTTGCCCACGAGATGGAGGATCGCCTCGTCGCCGTCGAGGACGAACTGTGTCGGCACGACGACAGGGACCTCCCGCCCCCTGCCGGCGGCGACGAGATGGCCGAAACCCTGACTTGTGACGAACTCGCGCCACTCGTCCTCGCCGAAGCCTCTGTCAACCTCTGCGATGTACACGTTTCTTCCTTACCAGGTCGTCCGCGGTCACAGGCTACGGCGGGGAGTGTCAGTGCTGATCGGCAGAGGCGGTCTTACTTCTCACCTTCACCTCGCCCATGATGGGAAATGCCCGGATCAAGATGCGGGGCGAGCCCCGCAAGACCGGGACGTCGCGCACCTTGAGGCTCCGCTGGCCCATGATGGACAGGCCCGTTAGCTCGACGTCGATCCCCTCGGGGACGACGATGTCGACCGATCCCATGATGCCCACCGCCGTGATCACGACCTCGGGACCGTCGATCTCGGCCCGGCGCAGATCCATGTGGCATTCGCCCATCACGGCGACGACAGATGTGTGCTCACCGGGCCTCCATCGTCCCTTGGACTCCGACTGGCCCATGACCGCCACGATCCAGCGCCGGGCGCGTCGCCGTGCCACTTGAGGCAGAGGCTCCGAGGCGACAGGCAGGTCGGCGAGCACCGCGTCGAGCTCGCCCCTGGTACGGGCCGCAAGGGCGGAACCGGTTCGTTCCGAGAACTCGTCGAGGGTGAGTCGACCGACCGCGAGGTGGTCGCGTAGCAAGGTGACGACGTGGTCCCGGTCGGAGTCGCTCGCGCGTTCCGCGGCTTGGCCGATGTGCTGGGCCGGACCCGGAGGGGCCGGTTCCACGGAGTGTTCTTCCGCCATACCGCCAGTCTCTTCCATTCTCCTGTGACTCGCCAGAGGCTCTCAGCGGCACGCCGGCCAAGAGCTCGCGAAGGCCGCCTGAACTAGGGTCGGTACGTTGCGGGTTTCAGGAGAGCAACGAGGAGTGGTGCACGATGAAGGCTCTCGTCAAAGCCAAGCCCGAAGCGGGCTTGAGCTACGAGGACGTGCCGATACCGGCGATTGGCCGGGGCGACGTCCTGATCAAAGTGCTTCGCACCGGCATTTGCGGCACGGACCTGCACATCTATTCATGGGACCCATGGGCGCGGGCTAACGTCCCGGTTCCGCTCGTCATCGGCCATGAGTTCGTCGGCGAGATCGTGGAGCTCGGTGTCGATGTCGACGACCTCGAGACAGGCGACCTCGTGAGCGGCGAGGGCCACCTGGTCTGCGGGCGATGTCGTAACTGCATTGCAGGCCGGCGCGTGCAGTGTGCCCGGACAAAGGGGATCGGGGTCAACTTCCCGGGAGCATTCGCGGAGTACATCGCTCTGCCGGCCACGAACGTGTGGCGTCATATGGCCGGCATCGACCTCGACGTAGCGGCGATCTTCGACCCGTTCGGCAACGCCGTGCACACGGCGCTCACTTTCCCGGTCCTCGGCGAGGACGTCCTCATCACCGGAGCCGGCCCGATCGGGATCATGGCGGCGATCGTCGCTCGTCACGCTGGCGCGCGTTACGTCGTCATCACCGACGTGTCCGACTACCGGCTCGAGCTGGCGCGCTCGGTGGGCCTGACACTCGCGGTCGACGTGTCGCACACGCGCATCGCCGACGCGATGGGCCAGCTCGGCATGCGGGAAGGATTCGACGTCGGTCTCGAGATGTCCGGCCGTGCTTCGGCGCTCCAGGAGATGCTCGCCAACATGGCTCACGGCGGAAAGATCGCCATGCTGGGCCTGCCGACCGAGCATTTCGGGATCGACTGGTCCCACCTTGTCATGAACATGATCACGATCAAGGGCATCTACGGCAGGGAGATGTTCGAGACGTGGTACTGGATGTCCGTGCTCGTCCATTCGGGCGTCGACATCTCCCCGGTGATCACGCACAGGTACGCCGCCACCGACTACGAGGAGGGCTTCGAGGCCATGCGCAACGGTCGTTGCGGCAAGGTCGTGCTCACCTGGTCCGAAGCCTGATCGGAGGTCCGCCATGTTCACCCACGTCCGCGACGAGATCAGCGCCCAGCTGGAGGAGATCCTGTCGGATGGGCTTTTCAAGGCCGAGCGCGTCATCGTCACGCCGCAGCAGGCCACCGTAAAGGTGTCGGACGGCAAAGAGGTCCTCAATCTCTGTGCGAACAACTACCTCGGCCTTGCCGATGACCCCCGAGTCGTCGCTGCAGCGAAGGAGGCACTCGACCGCTGGGGCTACGGCATGGCGAGCGTGCGGTTCATCTGCGGCACCCAGGAGGTCCACAAGGATCTCGAGCACCGGCTATCGGGCTTTCTTCAGACCGAGGACTCCATCTTGTACTCGTCGTGCTTCGACGCGAACGGCGGTCTGTTCGAGACGCTGCTCGGCAAGGACGACGCTGTCATCAGCGACGAGCTGAACCACGCGTCCATCATCGACGGCATTCGGTTGTGCGCCGCACGGCGTTACCGCTATCACAACCGGGACATGGCGCACCTCGAGGAGCAACTGCGCGAGGCCTCCGACGCACGGCGCCGGCTGATAGCGACAGACGGTGTGTTCTCTATGGACGGCTATGTCTCGCCCCTGCGCGAGATCTGCGAATTGGCAGAGCGCTACGACGCCATGGTGATGGTCGACGACTCGCACGCCGTCGGGTTCATCGGTGAGCACGGACGCGGGACACCGGAGCTGCACGAGGTCGCGGACCGGGTTGACATCGTCACGGGCACCTTGGGCAAGGCGCTGGGCGGGGCGAGCGGCGGGTACGTGAGCGGCCGCAAGGAGATCATCGCCCTCTTGCGGCAGCGTTCCCGGCCTTACTTGTTCTCCAATTCCGTGGCGCCCGCGATCGCAGCCGCCTCGGTCGTCGTGCTCGACCTGTTGGCCGAGAGCGACGACCTGAGGGCGAAGCTCAGGGAGAACACGGTCTGGTTCCGGGAGCGGATGACCGGCCTCGGTTTCGACATCCTCCCGGGCGATCACCCGATCGTCCCGGTGATGCTCGGCGACGCCGCGCTGGCAACCCGCATGGCCGACCTGCTCCTGCAAAGAGGCGTCTATGTCATCGGGTTCAGCTACCCGGTGGTCCCCATCGGCAAGGCGCGCATCCGCGCTCAGCTGTCCGCCGCGCACACTCGCGACGATCTCGAGCGCGCCGCGAAGGCCTTTGACCAGGCGCGAGCGGAACTGGCCTGAGAGCGTGACGACCATGTACGACCCGACCGAGGCCACGAAGCCTTCCCGGCACGCGGAAAGGGTGAGCTACGACGAGGCGAGCGTGCACGAGATCCTCGACGAGGCGTTGGTCTGCCACGTTGGCTTCGTTGCCGACGACCGCCCCCAGGTGCTCCCGATGCTCTTTGTCCGCGTCGGTTCCACCGTGTTCCTCCACGGCTCGACCGGCGCTCGCATGGCGAGGATGGCGGCCCGGAGAGGCGGGCTCGAAGTCGTCGTGGAGGTGAGCATCGTCGATGCGCTCGTCCTCGCCCGCTCAGCGTTCAACCACTCGGCGAACTACCGTGCCGTGGTCGCGCACGGGACGGCCACCCTGGTTCAGGATGCAGGCGACAAGGAGGAGTTCCTCACGGCTTTGATGGAGAAGGTCGCACCGGGGCGCGCCGGCGACGCCCGCCGACCGACTCAGGCTGAATTGTGCCAGACCGCCGTCATGGCGCTCCCGCTCATCGAGGTCTCGGCCAAGATCCGGACCGGACCGCCGAGCGACGAGCCCGGGGACCTATCCCTCGAGCACTGGGCCGGACTCGTGCCGATCCGCGAAGTTCGCGGTACCCCGGAGCCGGCGCCGGATCTGGCGCCGGGCATCACGCTGCCCGCGTACCTGCAGCCAATGACCGAGGTCCGCGGAGGCGCCTGAGGTGCGGGCGGTCGTGCAGAGGGCGGCGTGGGCCCGGGTGAGCGTCAACGGAGAGCTCGTCGGATCGCTCGACGGGCCGGGCCTCGTCGTGCTGCTCGGAGTCGCCAACGGCGACGGAGAGGTGGAGGCGTCCACCATGGCCTCCAAGCTGTGGACGTTGAGGATCATGCGCGACGCGGAGGGACGCATGAACCGCTCTGTGGCCGAGGTCGGAGGCGGGCTGCTCGTGATCAGCCAATTCACCCTCTACGGCGACGCCTCCAAAGGGCGACGACCCTCCTTCGTGGCCGCCGCGCCGGGCGAGGTCGCAGAACCGCTCGTCGACCGGGTGGTCGAGCATCTCCGCGTCCTGGGGGCCCGAGTCGCGACGGGCCGTTTCGGCGCGGACATGCTCGTCGAGCTCGCCAACCAAGGTCCGGTGACTGTGATCCTCGACACGGCTCGGTGAGCACTTCCCGGATCTGAAAAGCTCGGAGCATGCGTTATGTGATTCTCGGCGCCGGCGCGATCGGCTGTGCCATCGGCGGGCGCCTCTTCGAACATGGCCACGACGTCGTCCTCGTCGCGCGCGGTGCCCACCTGGCGGCGCTCGCCAGCGACGGGCTCGAGCTGCGCGATCCCGAACGGACCGTCAAGCTCCCGATCGCGACGGCCCCGAGCCCGGCGGCGGCCGGATTCGGGGCCGGCGACGTCGCCGTCCTCGCCACCAAGACCCAGCACAGCGAGCCGCTCCTCATCGATCTCGCTGCTAGCGCACCGCCGGGCACGCCGGTGGTCTGTGCCCAGAACGGGGTGGAGAACGAACGTCTCGCGCTGCGACGTTTCTCCAACGTGCAGGCGATATGCGTGTTCATGCCCGCAACCCATCTAGAACCGGGTGTGGTCGAGGTTCCGTCCTCTCCGCTCACCGGGCTCCTCGATATCGGGCGGTACCCGGCAGGCGTCGACGAGGTGAGTGAACAGGTGGCTGCAGATCTGAACGAGAGCAGTTTCGGTTCGATCGCCGACACGAAGGTGATGGCTCGCAAGTACCTGAAGCTGCTTTCGAACCTCGGAAACGCGCTGCAGGCCGCCTGTGGCACGCGTTCAGAGGACCCAGCGGCGCTAGAGCTGTGGCAGCTCGCTCAGGACGAGGGCTCCCGGTGCTTTGCAGCGGCTGGGATCGAGGTTGCAGAGCCCGCCCTGGACGCCGAGCGTCGTGCGGCCTTCGGCGCTTTGCGACCTGTCGGAGGTCGCGACCTTTCCGGCGGCTCCTCGTGGCAGAGCCTTGCCCGCGGGACAGGCAACATCGAGGCCGACTGGCTGAACGGTGAGATCGTCCTTCTGGGCCGTGTGCACCAGATCGCGACGCCGGTGAACGAGTTGCTCCGCTCAACAGCGAACCGGATGGCCAGAGAAGGGATCACCCCCGGATCGATCCCGGCCAAGGACCTGCTCGATCAACTCTGAGCGGCCGCGACAAGCCCGCGGAGCTCCGAGGTTCGTTCGGTCGGCGTCACACGCTCGATGACGATGTTGTCGCTGTCGACCCAGGTCGCGGCTTGAACCAGCGCCGCAGTGACGTGGACGGCGGCGTCTTTGGTTTCGAGCGAGACATGCTTGGCGACGAGGGTGTGCCCAAGGCGACCGGGGTCCACGAGGCCGACGAGGCGGTCGCCGCCGAGGACCGGCATCGAGAAGTACCCGTGCACCCGCTTCGCCCGTGGCACATAAGCCTCGAGGCGATGGCGGAAGCCGAAGAGCCGTTCGGTCCTCTCCCGGTACCAGGTGAGGGAGTCGAAAGGAGAAACAAGCACCGCGCGGCCTCTCATGCGATGATCGAGTACCCCCGGCGCGCTCTCAGAGACGTAAGCAGGCTGGTCCCATCCTTCGACCGTGGCCGGGAGCAAGGACGTCTTGGCGACCACTTGTTCGACCTGGTCGCGCCTGAGCCCGTGATAGGCGGCGAGGTCGCCCGTCGTTGCCACACCCAGAGCGCCGCCTGCCGCCTCGATGAGGCGTACCTGGCAGGCCTCGTCACTGAGCTCGATCCCGAGGAGCTCGGCGGGGATCGCGCGCTCGGCGAGGTCGTAGACACGCTGGAAACCCTTGCGCTGACGACAGACGAGCTCGCCGATGTCCAAGAGCCACTCGGCTGCGATCTTGGTCTCGCTCCAGTCCCACCAAGGGCCGCCCTTCTTGGCGCCGCCGAGCTCCCGGGCCGAGAGCGGTCCCTCGGCACGGAGGCGGTCGCGGACATACGAGCAGCTCTTGTCCGCGTCCTCGAGGCGGTGCCAGCGATGGCCCCGCGCTTTGCGAGCGCGACGTTGGAAGCCGTAGGCGGGCCAGTCCTCGAGAGGCAGGATGCATGCCGCGTGCGACCAGTACTCGAAGGTGGCGCTCGCCGGCCCCCAGTACCCCTTGTCGATCCGGGCCCGTCCGATCGGCCCGAGGCGGGCGAAGGTGACCAGCTCGTGCGACCGGGCGAGGACCGAGATCGTGTCGAGCTGCACGGCCCGGACCCGGCGGAGCATCGTCGCGGGGCCGCCGGTCGACCGGGCCCCGACCAAACCTTGCGCGACCAGGGTGACTCTTCGCGCCTCGCGGGCACTCAAGGAGATCTCCGGTTCGGCCATGCCACCTTCCTACTCGGTACTGGGACATCGCGGGGCCGCCTCCGGTTGGAGACTGCGAGCGCGGCGACTCGGCCCGCTGGCGTAGTCTCCGTCGTCTGATGGAACAAGCGCCGTATGAGATCCCGAGGATCCCGGCATCGGCCGGCGCGCTCGTCTTTGACGCGGCCGGACGGTTGCTGATCTTGAGACCGACCTACAAAGCGGGTTGGACGATCCCCGGCGGGCAAATGGAAGCCGATGGAGAGACACCGTGGGAGGCCTGCCGGCGCGAGGCTCGTGAGGAGATCGGGGTCGAGATCGATACCGGGCGGCTGGCGTGCGTCGACTTTCTCCGCCCACGCGAGGGCCGCCCAGGCGGCGTGCGCTTCCTGTTCGACTGCGGTGTGCTCGATGCCGAGGAGTCGGGACAGGTCGAGGTGCAGGTCGAGGAGATCGCGGAGTTCTGTTTCGTGCCGGTGGCCGAAGCGCTCGAGCTCCTGAGCGGGCCGCTTCGCCGTAGGGTCCGCGCCGCCTTGCGTGGCCGCAGGTGCCAGTACCTGGAGGACGGAAGACCGGTCGGCGGTGTGCGCAATTGAGCCAAGAGCCCGGCGTCGATGATGTGAACGCCACATTCGAGGCAGCGATCGAGCGCGAGTTGGGCGATCTTCACCGCCGTGACCTTCGCGGCCCGGCCTCGGTGTTGTCGGAACGATACCGATTCGGAGACGTCACAGGTGTCTCCCACGGTTTCGCCTCGGGACAGGCTCAGGCATACCTCGCGACACGAGCTCCGGCCACGTTCGCCGCGACCCGCAAAGTGCTGGCCGAGCTCGGCTCGCTGAGGCCGGGCTGGGCACCCAAGAGCATCCTCGACTTGGGGGCGGGCCCGGGAACTGCCACATGGGCGGCTGTGGCGGTGTTCCCGTCGATCGAGCACGCTGAACTTGTCGAGCGCGAGCCGGAAATGGCTGCGCTCGGGATCCGGCTCGGCAGGAACGGCTTGCCTGACCTGTTGGCTGACTCTGCGTGGACCATCGCAGACGCCGCAGAGGTGACAACTCCGAAGAGCGACTTGGTTGTTGCTGCATACATTCTCGGAGAGCTCCGACACGACCGGGAGCGCTCGGCGCTCGAGCGGTGGTGGTGGGCCGCTCGGGGCGAGCTGCTGCTCATCGAGCCAGGGACCCCGGCAGGCTTCGAACGGCTGCGTGCCGCAAGGAGCGCGCTCATCTCTTGGGGCGCACAGGTGACTGCCCCCTGCCCCCATGACGATGCCTGTCCCATGGCGGGCTCCGACTGGTGCCACTTCGCCGTGCGCCTGGAACGGTCGAACTTGCACCGGGAGCTGAAGGGAGCACGGCTCGGGTACGAGGACGAGAAGTACTCGTATCTAGCCGTGTCGGCGAGTCGGCCGTGTGTGCCCGTGGCCCGGTTGGTGCGCTCGCCGCGCCCGCACAAGGGTCACGTGCGGCTCTGGCTGTGCGAGGCGGGTGGTCTCGATGAACGCGTCATCAGCCGGCGCGAAGGCGAGGTCTACAGGCGCGCCCGCGCTGCCCGCTGGGGAGACCGTCTCGAGCTGAACTGACCTATATAATGCTTGCTGGCAAGCAAGTAGATGGGTGGTTCAAGCTGACTGGACAGGACGGAGTTCCGGGGAGCGGGGGATCGGAGCTGAGCGCGGCGCGTCTTCGAATCGCAGTGGCGAGGCTTTCTAGGCGGCTCCGGCCCACCGAGGCCGCTGGTTCGCTCACCGCGACGGAAGTGGACGTGCTCGTGGCTGCTGAGCGCCGAGGTCCGATCCGTTTGTCGGATCTGGCAAGCTTCGCCGGGCTCAACCCGACGATGCTGTCTCGTCTCATCCCCAAGCTCGAAGAAGCCGGGCTGATTCGCCGGCTCGGCGTCGAAGGAGACCGCCGCGTCTGTCGCGTGGAAGCGACCGCAAAGGGGCGCCGCCTGCTCGAGCGAATCCGCACCGAACGCAACGACGCGTTGTCCAAGCGGCTCGAGGAGCTCGGTCCTGTCGAGCGCAAGGCCGTACTTGTGGCACTCCCGGTCTTGGAGGAGCTGGCCGAACGACTTGCCGGGCCTGAGCCGGGGTCCCCGAGTGGGAGCAACCGATGAGCCGAGCGTCCGCGATCGGCCGTCGCACCTTCTCGGCGTTGTCGGTCCCCAACTACAGGCGGTACTTCTTCGGCCAGTCCGTCTCGCTCGTCGGGACTTGGATGCAAACGGTGGCCCAGTCGTGGCTCGTGTACACCCTCACCCACTCCGCCACGGCGCTCGGATTCGTGGTCGCATTGCAGACACTGCCTGTGCTCGTCATCGGGCCCTATGGAGGTGTCATCGCCGACCGTGCCGACAAGCGAAGGCTGATGATCGTCCTGCAGTCGCTCATGGGTCTCCAGGCTCTCGTCCTCGGTCTGCTCGCGGTCGCCCACGTGGTGCGCTTTTGGGAGCTGTGCGTTCTCGCGGTCGTGCTCGGCCTCAACAACACCTTCGAGAACCCGGCTCGCCAGTCCTTCGTGCTCGAGATGGTGGGAGCCGGCGAGCTTCGCAACGCTGTCAGCCTCAACTCCACGATGGTGAATGTGGCGCGGGCCATCGGGCCGGCCATTGCAGGGCTGCTGATCGCCACCGTCGGCGAAAGTGTTTGCTTCTTGATCAATGCCGTGAGCTTCGTCGCGGTGGTCTATTCGCTTGTCTCCATGGACACGGGCGCGCTCAGCCCGACCGAGCCGACTGGCCGCGCCAAGGGCCAGCTGCGCGACGGGTTCCGTTATGTCAGAAGAGAGCCGCGACTCGGTGCCCCCTTGCTCATGATGGCGATCGTCGGGATGCTCGCCTACGAGTTCCAAGTGACCCTGCCGGTCGTCGCGAAGCAGACCTTCCACGGGGGCTCGGCAACCTACGGCTTCCTCACGGCTGCCATGGGTGTCGGCGCGGTGCTCGGTGGCCTCGTGACGGCGGCCCGCGGCCGTACGGGGCTCCGGCACTTCACACTGGCCGGCTTGATGTTCGGGGTTGCCATCGGTCTGGCTGCTTTCGCGCCCGTGCTGGCCGTCGAGCTCGTTGCGCTCGCGGCCGTCGGGTGGGCGAGCGTGACGTTCATCGCGACCGGGAACACGACACTGCAACTACAGGCGGAGCCCACCATGCGCGGCCGCGTGATGTCGTTGTGGGCGGTCGCGTTTCAGGGAACGACGCCCATCGGTGGTCCTCTGATCGGATGGGTCGTCGCCATGGCAAGTGCGCGGATCGGCCTCGGCGTGGGCGCAATTGCCTGCTTTGTAGCAGCAGGCATCGGGCTGATCGCCATGGCCAAGCTCGGGATCCTCCACGGCCCAAGCCGACGTGGTCACGAGGCTCCCGGTAGCGAGGGGCCCGTTGTCGAGACCCCTTTGGGACTGGTGACCGACGGAGATTGAGGCCCGGCCGCTCGAGGATCGTGGCACGGATGCCGCGTCGGGGGCAGGATGAGGTCATGGCTGACAGCGACAAGTACGACAAAGCCCTTCTCCGGCTCCAGCAGGAGTTGGTGAGCATGCAACAGTGGGTCCGCGAGGAGGGCAAGCGGGTGGTCATCGTCGTGGAGGGGCGCGACGCGGCGGGGAAGGGAGGAGTGATCAAGCGGATCACCGAACACCTCAATCCTCGTTGGTGCCGGATCGCAGCTCTCCCTGCCCCGAGCGACCGCGAGAAGACCGAGTGGTACTTCCAGCGCTACATCACCCACCTCCCCGCAGGAGGGGAGATCGTCCTGTTCGACCGCAGCTGGTACAACAGGGCCGGCGTCGAGCGAGTCATGGGATTCTGCACCGACGAGGAGTACCACCGCTTCTTTCGCCAGTGTCCGGCCTTTGAGCGGATGCTCATCGACGACGGCATCATCTTGGTCAAGTACTGGTTCTCGGTGAGCGACGAGGAGCAGGAGCGAAGGTTCAAGGACCGCCTCAACGATCCCCTCAAGCGGTGGAAGCTGAGCGACATGGACTTGGAGGGCCGCAAACGCTGGGTCCAGTACTCCAAGGCAAAGGACGAGATGTTCGCTCACTGCGATCTGCCGGACTCGCCGTGGTACGAGGTCGAGGCCGACGACAAGAAACGGGCTCGGCTCAACTGCATGGCCCATCTGTTGTCGATGATCCCCTACGAGGAGCGCAAGCAGCCCAAGCCCAAGTTGGCTGCGCGGGCGCCGGTGGGCAACTATCAGCGACCGCCCCGCGACCGGTACCGCTACGTTCCCGACTATGCGGCGACGATCATCTGACTTTCAGTGCCTTCTGGGTCCCTATAGTGGACTCCATGCCCCTAGAAGGAGAATACGAGCCGAGCCCAGATGAATGGGTCAGGAACCAGGTTGCCGAGTACGAGAGCTCCGCAGGCCAGCGAGGGAACACTCTGTTGGACACCGGATGGCCCATCATCATCGTCACCACCCGAGGCAACAAGAGCGGGAAGATCCGCAAATTCGGCCTCATGAGAGTCGAGCACGACGGGGAGTACGCCTTGGTCGCCTCCAAGGGGGGAGCTCCGACGCATCCGGTCTGGTACTACAACGTGATTGCCGACCCGGCGACTGTGATGATCCAGGACGGGCCCGAGCCCTTCGATGTGGTCGTCCGGCAGGTGGGTGGTGACGAGAGAGCGACCTGGTGGGAGCGCGCAGTCGCCGCCTACCCGCCCTATGCCGAGTACCAGGCCAAGACGGACCGGAAGATCCCCGTCCTAGTCGCCACGCGCAAGCGCCACTAGGCCGAGCTCGCGGGAACCGTGATCGCCGAGGACCGCCGCCCGTGTCGAACGGGGGCGATCCTCTGTGGTGAAACTGTGGCTCCGGTCGTGCGTGTCTCGGTGAGCCTAACCCCGGCGGTTGCCGTGACCGGGAGCGAAGGAGATCGGGGGCAGGATCGTCACCGCGGTCGCCGCCAGCACACCGGAGGACAGGGTGCCGATCGCCTCGACGCGGCCACCGACGCAGACGTTGGCGAAGGTTGCCGAGGTGGGCGTCGTGAGAGTGGCGTCCGTGAAGGTCGTTGTCGAGGTGACGTCAACTGTCGTGAGGAGTCGCGTAGGAATGGCGGCCACCGGTAGGGGCACGATGCCTATGGGTACGATGCCCGCCACCGTGAAGCTGCCCGCTGAGCCCGTGGTGCCACAGGCGCCCGCGGTCGTGCTCGTGGTGCCTCCCACCGTCACCGACGTGACGATCCCTTGGGTCTCGGCCGGCATGATCGTCACCACGCTCGCTGCCAGTGCACCGGAGGAGAGGGTGCCGAGGGCCTTGACCTGGCCACCGACGCAGACGTTGGCGAAGGTCGCCGACGCAGGTGGTGTGAGAGCGGCGTCCGTGAAGGCCGTTGTCGGGGTGACGTCAACTGTCGTGAGACGCTGCAGGGCAGCTGTGGCCACCGGAAGGGCCCAGAAGCCGCCCACCGTGAAAGCGCCTGCGGAGCCCCCGGTGCCACAGGAGCCTGCGGTTGTGCTCGTGGTGCCGCCCTCCACCGTCACGGACGTGACGGTCCCTTGGGCCTGGGCCGGCACGATCGTCACCAAGGTCGCGGCCAGCGCACCGGAGGAGAGGGTGCCGAGAGCGGTGACCTGGCTACCGACGCAGACGTAGGCGAAACTCGCCGACGTGGGCGTCGTGAGGGCGGCGTCCGAGAAGGTCGTCGTCGAGGTGACGTCAACTGCCGTGACGAACCGCGTGGTAGCCGCGGTCACCGGAAGGGCCCAGAAACCGCCCAGCGTGAAGCTACCCGCGGAGCCCCTGGTGCCACAGGAGCCTGCGGTTGTGCTCGTGGTGGTACCCACCGTCACGGAGGCGACCGTCCCTTGCGCCTGGGCCGGCACGATCGTCACCAAGGTTGCTGCCAGCGCACCCGACGAAAGGGTGCCGAGAGCGTCGACCTGGCTGCCGACACAGACGTCGGCGAAGCTCGCCGACGTGGGCGGGGTGAGGGCGGCGTCCGTGAAGGCCGAAGTCGACGTGACGTCGACGGTCACGATGTCGCGGTGCCTGGCCGCCAGCGTGAAGCTGCCCGGCAGGGTTGTGCCGCAGGTGCCCGGGGTCGCAACGCCGTTCACGGACGTGACGATCCCTTGAGCCTGGGCCGGCACGATCGTGACGGCGGTCGCTGCCAACGCCCCAGAGGAAAGAGTGCCCAAGACCTTGACCTGGTCACCGACACAGACGTCGGCGAAGCTCGCCGACGTGGGCGGGGAGAGGGCGGCGTCCGTGAAGGCCGAAGTCGACGTGACGTCGACGGTCACGATGTCATGGTGTCTGGCCGCCAGCATGAAGCTGCCCGGCAGGGTTGTGCCGCAGGTGCCCGCGGCCGGGACGCCGTTCACGGAGGCCACGATCCCTTGGGCCTCGGCCGGCACGATCGTCACCTCGGTCGCGGCCAGCGCCCCGGAGAAGAGCGTGCCGAGGACCTTGACCTGGTCACCGACGCAGACGTCGGCGTAGGTCGCCGACGTTGGTGGGGTGAGAGCCGCATCCGTGTAGGTCGTCGTCGCCGCGACGTCGACGGTCACGATGCCCTGGCGAATGTGGCCGACCATCGTGAATGTGCCCGTGTCCGAGCTGACGCAAGCACCCACGCTTGCGTGGCTGCCGTTGACGGAGGTGACCACCCCCGCGGCGCCGCCGGGTTGGTGCGGGCTCGCGGATGCGGCGCTAGCGGCGACCACAGATCCTGCGAGAACCACGACCAGCGCCGCGGGCAGAATTGCCCCGAGATGTAGTCTTCTCGGCTTGCTCGACATATGCGGCCTCCTTTTCGGGAGCGCGCAAAAACGCCCTCGCTGAATTCAGCTTATCGGCGCGTAGGGCAGATGGGTTTAGCGCGACGTCCGGCGTTGGTCCGAAGTCCCGGCATTCAGGCCAAATGACGAGGAGGGCTGTGCCCTGCTGCGGGCGGAGCAAGTCGATGTCTCGGTGGAACTAAGGTCGACCCCGACCGCCTCGGGCGGATGCCGATCGACGAAGCTTGATGGAGGCCGTGCCGTACATGCCGACAATCCAAGCCCGCGGGCTGACGAAGCGTTTCGGCGCGGACGTCCTAGCCCTTGACCACCTCGATTTCGACGCAATCCCAGGTGGGGTCACAGGTTTCCTCGGGCCCAACGGTGCCGGCAAGACCACGACGCTCCGAATGCTTCTCGGGCTGGTGACCCCCACGTCGGGCTCGGTGCTCATCGACGGGCACCGATACCGTGACCTGCCCAACCCCACGATGCGGGTGGGCGCTGTGCTCGAGGCTTCCGGATTCCATCCGGCCCGCACGGCGCGCAACCACCTGAAGGTGATCGCGACGGTGGCAGGACTGCCTTTCAGCCGGGTCGATGAGTGCCTCGAGCTCGTGGGCCTGTCCGAAGTCGGGGATCGGGCCGTCGGCGGATTCTCAATGGGCATGCGCCAGCGGCTCGAGCTCGCTCGCGCGATGTTGGGCAAGCCCGACGTTCTCGTTCTCGACGAACCGGCCAATGGCCTCGACCCTCAGGGCATCGCGTGGCTGAGGGACTTTCTCAAGCTGTACGCCTCCGAGGGCGCGACCGAGCGTGATGGCGGACGCATCGTGATCGTGTCGTCTCACTTGCTGTCCGAGGCGCAGTTGATCGTGGACGACGTCATCGTTCTGACGGCCGGTCGGCTCGCGGCTCAAGGGAGGTTGCAGGACCTGCTTGCCGGGTCCAAGCGGTCTGTGAGCGTGCGGACGCCCGATGCCGAACGCCTGATTCAGGCGCTGCATGCCGCGAAGCTTCCAGCGGTGGCGAGGGACGGCTATGTGGTTTGCGAGGGCTGCACACCTGAAGCAGTGGGCCCGATAATGGTCGAGAACCGCATCGAGGTGCATGAGATGGTCTCGTCGACTGAGTCCCTGGAATCGCTCTTCTTTGCATTGACGGGCGGTGAGGGTATGCAACTGGGGCACGCGGCGGGTGCGACAGCTGACTACCGGCGGTTCAGCGACGGCCCGTCGGCGTCGCCCGCGGCGTCGCCCTCAGCCGGGCCGATCGGCGGTCAGTGATGACCGGGTTGCTCAAAGCCGAGATACGCAAGCTCTGGACGATCTGGTCGACCTATGTGCTTTTCGGCATCGTCGTTCTGATCGACCTCGCGTTCGGCTTCGGCCTCGCCTTGGCTCCCGGCGGCCGACACGGCGGCAGCGCCGGCATCGTTCCTCACGGTTCTTCTCAGTGGTTCGCCAACGTGTTCTCCGTGCTCGACGTCTCGCGGATCCTCGCCCTTGTTCTGGGCGCGATCATCATCACGGGTGAGTACCGGCACAAGACAGTGACCCCGACGTTTCTCGCGGAACCGCGTCGGGGCCGCGTCGTCACGGCCAAGATCGGCATCGGGTTCGGGAGCGGAATGGCGCTCGGCGTGCTCACCATGTTGACGGGGCTCATCCTCGGCTTCGTGCTCGTCGCCATGAAGGTGCATTCCTGCCTGACGCCAGTCGGCGTGAACCAGGGAATGTCGCAGGCACTGTGCGTCGTGCAGCACGGGACCTACTACGTCGCCACAACCCACAACATGTGGCACGACTGGTCGAGGATCGCGCCCGGTGTCGTGCTCGGAACGGGCCTGTTCGCCATCTATGGCCTCGGTCTCGGCGCTCTGCTCAAGAACCAGATCGTCGCCATCGTCGTGGGTCTGGTCTTCACCCTGGTAGTGGAGTCGATCATCGGGGCCATATGGCCGTCTATCGGCGAGTACCTCCCAGGACAGGCCGCCACGGCACTCGAGGACGCCGCTCGGACGAACTTTGGGGGCGGCACCACCCAACTTCTGCCTTGGTGGGGCGGTGCCATCATGCTCCTGATCTACGGTGTCGCGCTCGCCTTCATAGGTACCTTCACGACCCTGCGCTCCGACATCACTTGAGGTGTCCCGCCGCCGAGCGCTGCGCTGTCACCCGCCCCGCGGGTCGGAGAGAACGACGTCGACCGACCATCTGTTGGGATTGCCTTCCACGGGGCGCCCGTCAGCGGCGGCGACATAGCGGCCGCCCGGCACTGCATTGGAGAACTCGACAGGGTCGCCCTTTCGGGGCTTTTCACCCTCGACGATCGTTGTCGAGCCCCCGGACAGTCGCGCGCTGAGATCGACCAAGTGCTTGACTCCGGCCCGGACGCGCACTGAGTCGCGCTGGCGCATCCCCGAGACGATGTCCGCCGCTGCCTTAGAGTACGGTTCGGAGTACAAGAGGAAGTAACTCCCGTTCACGAGCCGGGCCCAACCGTGGGCGATCTTGACCGCCAACTCGTAGGTGTTCTTTGTATCGGTATCGGTCAGGTTCTCATGCTTGAGCCGGTCTATCAGCAACGCTGAGGCATCGACCAGCTGATCGAATTCCTCGTCGATCCCTTGCTTGTTCCATGATCGGCCGAGATCGTAACCGAACTGCGCGCGAATACGACTTACGATTGTCTCAACGGCCGAATACCCGCGGATTGTCCGCCCTTCGTCTCCCTCGTTCAATCCCTTCACGAAGTCGTCGCATGCGGCCGCCAGCGGCTGTGTCAGCTCGAGTCGCTCTCCAAGCTCTGCCAACCGTGCAAAGCCCGTCCACGCCGCGATCGCCTCTTGTACCGCCGAAGGGCCCGCTCCTTTCTCGGGTTTCTTCGAGAACAGCTCTATGGCATTCGCCAGATGAGTGTGGCTCAGGCCCCATATCTTCCGTAGCGGGTCGCCCTTGGTCCAGCCGAGCTCAGAGCTCATCTGGCCTTGCTCGACAGGACCCCAGTTCGCCATCGGCAGGTTCCCTCAGAATCTTGGCAGCGTCACCGACCGCTGAAGACCGATCGGGGCGGCGCAGAAACCATTCTTGTACAAGACACGGAAGAGGCTGTCACTCATGAACAGCACAGTTCAAGACTAGCTGTGGGGGCTGCCACATTGGCACGAGGTCGGCGGTCCGCTCTTCGACCGGGTGGAGCACCTAGCACCCTGAAGACGCGCGGCCCCGCGGACGCTGCGACCTAACGGCGGTGGCCGACGACCCACGCCGTCGCCGCGGCGCCAGCGGCGGTCCATGCTGCCAGGACCACGAACGAAGTTGCCACGTGAGCCACGATGCCGGAGGTGAGGCCGGCCCGGATGACGACGGCCATGTTGTAGAAGGGCAAGAAGTAGTGGACCGAGGCGAGCCATGCGGGCAAATGCGACGCCGGATAGACGATCGGGGAGAACAAGAGCACGACGAACATCAGTGCATTGGTGATGACGTTGGTCACCATCGGGTTGGGGATGGCCAGTGCCATGCCGTAACCGACCGTGATCGCCATCAGCGCGCAGAGAAGGACCGCCGGGACGAGCAGCGGTGAGAAGGCGAGGTGCACGTCGTAACGCCACGCCGCCACGAGGAGGGCAAACACCGAGCCCGGGAGGGCGAACAGCGTGAAGAGCGTGAAGGTGGACGCGGCCTGGGCGCTGCGCGGTGCGGGCAATGACCAGATGTAGTCGAAGGTCCCCTCGAGCTTCTGCTCGGCGACAGTGCCCGGGAGCATCACGAAACCGACGGGTATGAGAGCCAGAGTCGGTGCGCCGGTCGTGATGTACAAGGCTCTGATCGCAGTGACATGCGGGTAGAAGAACCCGTACAGCAGGGCCATGCCGGCCCCCATGAGGGTCTGGATGACGATCATCATCGGCACCCACTGGCGCACGCGGCCGTAGTCGAAGCGCACCATCGAGGCCAGGCTGGCAACCCAGTAGCCGATGCCCGACCGCAGCTCGGATTGCGGAACGTGCCTCGGGCGGACTCCGACGGCACCGGCGGTCATGGTCGCCGCCCGAGCGCCCGGCCGGCAAGTGCCGCACAGACGATCGCCCACACACACAGCACGACGTACGCGGACAGCACCGCCGCGTGGCCTCCCGGTGTGAGAGCGGCCCGTGTGACAACGGCCATGTGACGGAAAGGGAGCCACCAGTTGACCGCGCCGAGCCAGCGTGGCATCTGGGAGAGGGGGTAGAGCACGGGAGCGAAACCGAACACGACGAAGACCAGGAGCTGTGTGACCATCCTCGTCGCCATCGGGCTCCCGATGGCGTGCCCGAGGGCGTAGCCGAGCATCGTGCCGGCGAACGACGTGAGAAGGACGGCGGGGACGATCATCGGCGAGACGTGCAGGGGAAGGTCGTAGCGCAGCTGCGCCACGCCGAGGGCGACGACCATCGCCGGCACGCCGCCGATGAGGCAGACCGTGTACCAAGCGGCGGCGGCCACGGAACGGCTGACGGGCATCGAGCGCAGGTACTCGTAGCTGCCGTTGGACCTCTGGTCGGCCACGAGCTGGGGCCCGAGGATCATCCCGACCGTCAGCAGGTTGATGACGGGCACGCCAGTCGACACGAAAAGTGCAGCCGTCGTCGGGATGTGGGCGAAGAACAAGGAGATTCCGAGCACGAACCCCACTCCAGCCAGCAGCTGCACGATCGTGAGCGTCACGAGCCACATGCGCAGGCTGGCGAGGTGCCACCGGACCATCACCGTGTACTCGTGCCACCAGTGCCTCGCCCCGCGCTCGACGGTGCCGTGCGGGACGAGGGCTGCGGCTGAGGCCTCAGCCACCTTCGTCGTCCCCGTCTTCCGACATGTGCGAGGTGAGCCTGATGTACGCGTCCTCCAGGGTCATCGCGGCCAGCGCGTACTCCTCGGCGACGCCGGCATTGGTCATCTGCGCCGCCCATGTAATCGCCGTGGAGGCGTCGGTTTCGGCGATCGTGGTGACGAGGTTGTTCCCGACGCGCACAGGCGGCCCAGCCCATGGCGGCAGGTCGGGCGTGGTTGTTCCCGGAGTGAGCATCAACTGCAGGCGGAGTTGTGACCTGTCGGCCGCCTTCATGGAGGACGGCGTTCCTTCTGCAACGAGTCGGCCCTTGTGGATCACCGCCAGGCGGTCGACAGACTTCTCGGCCTCGAGCACATTGTGGGTCACGAGCAGCACGGCGCACCCGTGCGCGCCGAGCGCGCGGATCTCCTCCCATAGCAGGCGCCGGCGCAGAGGATCCACGTCGTTCGTAGGCTCGTCGAGGATCACCACCCGCCCGGGTCGGACGATGGCCATGCAGAACCCGACCAGGCGCCTCACGCCGCCGGACAAGCTGTGCCCGAGGGCGTTCTTCCACTCTCCGAGATCGAGCGCGTCGATGAGCGATGCCGTGCGGACCCGGACGTCCTTCGCGCTCCCGCCGCGGATGCGGCCGGCGAGCTCGATCGCTTCGGAGACGCGAAACGAGTCGATCGGCATTTGCACCTGCGGCAGGTAGGAGCACAGTTGCCGTGCTGCATCGGGGTCAGCGACGAGGTCGAAGCGACCCAGCGTGATACGACCCGAGGTCGGCTTCAGAAGGCCGATGGTCTGTTTCACGAGCGTGGACTTGCCGGCTCCGTTCGGGCCGAGCAGACCGTAGACCTCGCCTGGCTCGACGCGGAGCGTGATGCAGTCGTTGGCGGCAAGGGCACCGAAGCGCTTGGTGAGAGCGTCGACGCGGAACGTCCAGTTGTCAGGTGGCTCCGCGGATGACGTGGACGGGGCTGGCAGTTCCGCTGGCGGGGGAGACATCATCGCCAGTCGTCAATGACGTAGCAGTTGTGCTTGTCGTAGGCGGGCCCGTTCGGGCGATGCATCGAGACCCCCTGGTATTCGTTGCGAAACCCTCTCTGCCGAAGCGCAGCGTAGGCCCGCTCACGCCCGAGGTTCACTCCGGCGGAGATGACCGAGGCACCCGCGGTCGCGGCGAGGTCCTGGCACGCGCCGATGAGCCGGCCGAACGAAACGGCCGCCTTGCGCCCGGGCCTTGCCGCCCCGAACTTCACGTAGCATGTGCCGCTCCCCGCCTCGGTCCCGGGACCGATGTGACATACCGCCACCGCCTGCAGGCCTGAGGCGTCGTGGATCAACACGGTCTCGCCGAGCTTCTGGTCGAGAACGGCGTCGAGCTCTCGGGTGACGTCGAGGCCGTCGAAGACCGCGGACGTGAGCTCACGAACCTCGCTGGTCGCGCTGGTGCGGTCGTGCGAGGCGACCTCTGAGAACTTGGTGTACGAGACTGTCCGTTCCGGTGCAACCACCGGCGCTGACATCGCGGCGATCAGGTATCTGGGCCAGAACCCAAAGCTTTGGTATAGGCCGACGTGTTTCGGGCTCTCGGCAAAGGTCAACAGCCCTACGTGCCGGGTCTTCCACGAGGCGAACAGGTCCATGGTCGGCTCCAGCAGCCGCCGGGCTATGCCGCGGTCCCAGAGCTCGGGCTGCACGGTCAAGGGCCCGAAGAACCCGACACTGCCCCAGTTCGTGAGGAAGTTCGAGCCGACCAGCGTGCCGTCCAGCTCGGCTCCGAAGGCCGCCGCCGGATCGGCCCGCCAGCGTGTTCGCACGAAGTCGACGTCGCCGAAGAACTTCTCCGGCTCAGGCGCTCCCAGGAAAGTGCCGAACGCAGTGCGATAGATCCGGTCAGCCCGGTCGAGGTCACCCTCGAACAGGGGCCGGACGACCAGGCCGCTGAGGCCTCCTGAACTTTGCGTCGTCGTAGAGCTCACGGCGCGTCTCCCGCGTGAAGCTGGCTCTCAATCCGGTCCCGGAACGAGATGCTGGTCGCCTGTCGTCCAGGAGTGCAAGGTCTTCAGATAGTTGGCCCGTTCGAAGGCGCTCGCGTCGAGCGAGGTCGCTTGAGACACCGAGCCTCGAAGCTGGGCCACCGAGGTGTAGTCGTGTTCGGCCAGCCACAAGCGCAACTCGGACTCGACGACACTCACGTGGCCTGGGCCCGACTGCAGGATGGCCGAGGTCATCATGGCCACGTCAGAGCCAACTGCCAGGACCTTGACGACGTCGGACCCGGTGTGGACCCCGGAGGTTGCGGCCAGGGAAATGCCTGTTCCCAGCTGGGGGCGCAAGATGGCGATCCAACGCAACGGCAGGCGCAGCTCCCAGGTTCGGGACAACTCGACCTTCGATATCATGTCCATCGTCTCCAGGTCCAGGTCGGGCTGGTAGAAACGATTGAACAGGACCAGTCCGCGCGCGCCGGCGGCAACGACCCTGGCGGCGAAGCTGGCCATGGCCGAGTAGTAAGGGGACAGCTTCACGGCAACCGGCAGTGACACACTGGCGCACACATTCGTCACGAGCGCCAGGTCCGCTTCCTCCACCTGTGCCGCCGTCAGCTGCGGGTCAGTGGGGACCCGGTACACGTTCAACTCGAGAGCATCCGCTCCAGCCTCTGCGAGAAGCTTGGCGTAACGCACCCAACCACCGCTCGACGAAGCGTTCAGACTGGCGACGACGGGTATCTCTACCGCCTTCTTGGTCTCCTCGAGCAGCTCGAGGTAGCGGTCGGCCGTGCTGGTGAAGTTGGTGACAGCGGGGAAGTAGTCGAGCGCCTCGGCGAAGTGCTCGCTCCCGGCTTCGAGGGCAAAGGACAGCCCGACCTCCTCGGCGACGATCTCTTCCTCGAACAGCGAGGGCAGGACGAGAGCGCCGACCCCTGCGTCGGCGAGCGCCTTGGCGCCGTCGACGTCACGAGTGAGCGGTCCTGCCGATGCGACGATCGGCGACGACAACCGGAGGCCCAGATAGGTGGTCCTCAGGTCCACTGAGTCTGGCCCGGCCATCACGCGACCTCCTCGCTGTCGCTGTCTCCAGTATCGGGACCCGTTTCCGGTTCCACGTCGGACGCGACCCGGGGAACGGTGCGCTGCACCGAGGCGAGCTGCTCGTAGTACCGCCACCTCTCGGTCACGTCGGCCTGTGCCAGGGCGGCCAGGCGAGCAGCTTGGCGGGGGTAAGTCCGGGCCAAGGTGGCATAACGGGCCTCCGTGGCGGCGAACTCTGCGAGCGGGATCGATGGCGCTTTGGAGTCGAGCTGGAAGGGCTGTCCCTCCTCGGCTTGCGACGGGTGGAACCGGTACAAGGGCCAGTAGCCGGACCGGACTGCATCTTTCTGGTGGGTCATCGACTTTGACATGTCGATCCCGTGGGCGATGCAGGTCGAGTAGGCGATCACGAGCGAGGGGCCGGGGTAAGCATCGGCATCGAGCAGGGCCTTGGTCGCCTGAACGTCGTTGGCCCCCACCGCGATCTGAGCGACGTACACGTTGCCATAAGAGCGAGCCACCGCACCGAGGTCCTTCTTGGCCGACTCCTTTCCGGCGGCCGCGAACTTGGCCATCGCGCCCCGCTGCGTGGCCTTTGACGCCTGGCCACCGGTGTTCGAGTAGACCTCGGTGTCGAGAACGAGGATGTTGACGTCGCGTCCGGTGGAAAGGACGTGGTCCAGCCCACCGAAGCCGATGTCATAGGCCCAGCCGTCACCGCCGAAGATCCACACGCTCTTGCGGACAAGAGCACTGGTCAGTGCGAGGAGATGGCGTGCGCGAACACCGACGGCCGCGTCGGGGGAGTCAACTAGCCGGCCCAGCACCTCGTCGAGCTGGGCGACACGCCGTCGCTGGGCGAACACGGCCGCCTCCTCGTCCTGCTCGGCATCGAGGATCGAGGTGGCCAGTTCATGGCCCACCTCGGCGGCGAGCGAGACGAGCAGGGTCCGAGCCCCTGCCTGTTGCGCCTCGAGACCGAGCCGGATGCCGAGACCGAATTCGGCGTTGTCCTCGAACAGCGAGTTACCCCAAGCAGGCCCGCGCCCTTCGGCATTGGTCGCCCACGGCGTCGTCGGCAGGTTGCCGCCGTAGATCGACGAGCAGCCGGTGGCGTTGGCAACGAGCATGCGGTCCCCGAACAGCTGGCTGGCCAGCTTCAGGTATGGCGTCTCCCCGCAACCGTCGCAAGCTCCGGAGAACTCGAACAGCGGTTGGAGGGCCTGGGAGCCCTTCACCGAGTCGTGGGGCAGGAGGGAGCGGTCCAGCTCCGGGATTGACAGGAAGAAGTCCCAGTGGTCCCGCAGCCGGTCTCGGTGAACGAGCGCGGGCTCCATGTTGATGGACTTGTGCTTGACCTCGGTCTTGGACTTCGCCGGGCAGACGTCGACACAGACTCCGCAGCCGGTGCAGTCGTCAACCGCCACGGCGATGGCCATCTTGTGACCGGCGAGATCTTTGGAACGGAAGGGCTTGGACAAAAAGCCCTCAGGAGCCCTGGCGAGTGCGTCGGGAGTGAAGACCTTCATGCGGATGACCGCGTGCGGGCAGACGATCGTGCACTTGCCGCAGTCGATGCAGATGTCCGGGTCCCAGATCGGCATCTCCAATGCGATGGCGCGCTTCTCGTAGCGGGTCGTCCCTGACGGGAACCGGCCGTCCGCCGGCAGGGCGGACACCGGCAACAGGTCGCCCTTGCCGTCCATGAGCATCGAGGTCACGTGCCTGACGAACTCCGGGGCCGATTCGGGGACAGCGACGCCGATCGAACCGCCGGCGACAGTCTCTTCGGGAATCTCGACCTGGACCAGGTTGGCGAGCGCCGCGTCGATGGCGGCGAAGTTGCGGTCCACGATGGTGTGACCCCGCTTGCCGTATGCCTTGGTGACCGAGGCCTTGATCTCAGCCGCCGCCTTGTCGGCCGGCAATATCCCTGAAAGGGCGAAGAAACACGGCTGCATGACTGTGTTGATCCGGTTGCCGAGCTGGGCCTCTGTCGCGACCTTGTTGGCGTCGACCACCCAGAACTGAATGTGCTTGTCCTGTAGCTGGCGCTGCACCTTGCCCGGTAGCTGGTCCCACACCTGTGAGGGCCCGTACGGGCTGTTGAGAAGGAAGGTCGCCCCGTCTCTCGCCACCTCGAGGATGTCGACGCGGTTGAGCAGCCCGAACTGATGGCAGGCGACGAAGTCGGCGTCGCTTATGAGATAGGTCGAATTGATGGGCTCGGGCCCGAATCGCAGGTGCGAGGCGGTCATGGCGCCAGACTTCTTGGAGTCGTACACGAAGTAGCCCTGCACGAAGTCGTCGGTCGCGTCGACGATGATCTTGGCGCTGTTCTTGTTGGCGCCGACGGTGCCGTCAGACCCCAGCCCGAAGAAAACGGCCTGGACCTCATTGGCGGGCCTTGGTGGGCGGAAATCCTTGTCCCAGGGAAGGCTGAGAGATGTCACGTCGTCGAAGATGCCCACCGTGAAGTGCCGCTTAGGCCGCTCGGCCTTCATCTCGTCGAGGACGGCCTTGGCCATGGCCGGCGTGAATTCCTTGGAAGACAGGCCGTAGCGGCCCCCGATGATCCGAGGCGGTTGGCTGAAAGCCGGCTCGGGGCTTTCCATCGCCTCGTCCACCGCCGCGCGAACGTCGAGGTAGAGAGGTTCACCGACGGCGCCGGGCTCCTTGGTGCGGTCGAGCACTGCGACTGAGCGCACGCCCGGAGGCAGGGCGGAGACGAGCTCCGCGGCAGGGAAGGGTCGGTAGAGCCGAACGGTCACCATCCCCACCCGCTCGCCCGCATCGACGAGGGCGTCGACCGCCTCGCGCGCTGCGCCGACACCCGAGCCCATGAGCACGATCACCCGTTCGGCGTCGGGGGCGCCCCGGTACTCGACCAGGCGGTACGCGCGTCCGGTCCTCTCCGCGAGAGAGTCCATCGTTTCTTGCACGATGCCGGGAACAGCGAGGTGATAGGGGTTGGATGCCTCGCGAGCTTGGAAGAACACGTCCGGGTTCTGCGCGGTGCCCCGCACGTCGGGAGTGTCGGGGTTCATCCCCCGGAGGCGGAACTGGATCAGGGCGTCGTTGTCTATGAGCGCGGCTATGTCCTCGACCGAGAGCAGCGAGATTTTCGCCAGCTCATGGGAGGTCCGGAATCCGTCGAAGAAGTGGAGGAAGGGCACGCGCGACTGCAAAGTGGCAGCGTGGGCGATCAGAGCGAAGTCATGGGCCTCCTGGACGGAACTGGCCGCCAGCATCGCCCACCCGGTCGTCCGGGCATGCATCACATCAGAGTGGTCGCCGAAGATCGACAGCGCATGAGTCGCGATGGTGCGGGCTGCGACATGGATCACCGCCGGAGTCAGCTCTCCGGCGATCTTGAACATGTTGGGCACCATCAACAAAAGGCCCTGCGACGCGGTGAATGTGGTGGCCAGAGCTCCCTTTTGCAGGGCACCGTGGAGGGTGCCCGCCGCGCCGGCTTCAGACTGCATCTCGATGACGTCGGGCACTTGGCCCCACAAGTTCTCCTTGCCCGCTGTCGCCCAGTCGTCGGCGTACTCGCCCATCGGGGACGCCGGGGTGATCGGGTAGATCGCGATCACTTCCGAAAGGGCGTAGGCGACGCGAGCAGCGGCCTCGTTGCCATCGACGCAGACCCACTGGCGTCCGTTCACGCTGCCTCCTTGGCTTGTCAGACTTCTGCCCCCCTTTCTAGCCCAACGGTGAAAAGAGGACGGAGGGCGATCCAACATCGCCGATGGGCCGGTGCAGGTGTCCTGTCCTTGGCACGGCAGGCGACCGTCCCGGCAGGTGAGCTTGCGTGCGTCCGTGAGCTAAGAAGGTCGACATGGAAGAACTGAGCCGTGGCCCGGCCCGCTTCGCCGAGGAGCTCCTCCGTCTCGGCGTCACAAGCGCCGTGAGGGAGATGCCCGAGAGCACCAGGACAGCGGCAGAGGCCGCAGCTGCGTTGGGCTGTGACCTCGCCCAGATCGTGAAGTCGCTGATCTTCCGCTCCGTCGTCGGCGACGAGGCGGTGCTGGTCCTTGTGTCGGGCGCAGACCGCGTTGACGAGTCCCGCCTGGCGCGCGTCGTCGGCGAGGAGGTGGAGCGGGCCGCCGGCAGGTTCGTGCGCGACCGCACCGGGTACGCCATCGGAGGCGTCCCACCTGTGGGCCACACCCAGCCCCTTGTCACCTATCTCGACGAGCACCTGCTCGATCACGCTCTCGTGTGGGCGGCGGCCGGTACGCCGAGAGCCGTCTTCTCCGTCAAACCTGCCGACCTGGTTCGAATCACGTCGGCCAAAGTCGTCGCCGTCGCTGCCGCCCAAGTCCCCGTCGCCGATTGAGCGGCGGCACGCAATTGCCCGATGGGTGAGCTCCACGCCGGGTCGTCGATCGGGCCGGGCCCCTACAGGCAACCGATATCGGGAAGAACCGGTTCGTCGCAGTCGGTACGATCCGTCCGTGCCGCAAGGGACGGGCGAGCCGCCCGATGTTCGGAATTACGTGCGCGACCCCATCACGTCCTATGACGCCGTCCCGACGGAGGAACGCCACGCCGCACTGCGCAGAGATATCCGTCTCGTTGCCTCCCTGCTCGGCGACGAGCTCGCCCGCGTCGAAGGTCAGGAGTTCCTGGATCTGGTCGGACAGATACGAGGCGTGGCCAAGCTCGAGTGGTCGGAGCGTGGACAGGCGCGCGACGGCGGGCTCGCCGCGCAGCTTCCGAACATTCCGACAAGTACCGCCCTGCTCCTCGCGCGCGCCTTTGCTGCTTACTTCCAACTCGCCAACGTCACCGAACAGGTCCACCGCGCTGCGGAGCTCGGCCAGGCCCGGCGAGCGGAGCGAACATTCCTGCGGGACACCCTGGACCGAATAGCGGAGCACCGCATCGACATCGACAGCGTCGGGGCGACCCTTGCACGCCTCGAGTTCCGTCCCGTGTTCACGGCGCACCCGACCGAGTCAGCGCGCCGTTCGGTCCTGTCGAAACTCCTCGACGTGGCCCACATCGTGCAAGCGCTCGGAGCTGACTCGACGCCCGCCGAGGAAAGACGACTCACCACGCGGCTTCGCGAGACGATCCTGCTCTTGTGGCAGACGAGCGAAATTCGAGTCGGTCGTCTGCGTCCCGAGGACGAGGCTCAGAACATTCTCTATTACCTGTCCCAGCTCTACGACAGCGCCGTGCCCACACTCTTGGAGGACCTCGACGACGAGCTCGAGCGGCACGGCATCGTGCTCGGGTTCTCGACCTCCAATCTCCGCTTTGGCTCCTGGGTCGGCGGTGATCGAGACGGCAACCCGTTGGTGACGCCTGCCGTAACGACCGACGTACTGCTCATTCAGCACGAGCTCGGGTTCCGCAAGCTCATCGGGCTCGTCGACCGGCTGACCAGGGCGCTCTCGAACTCGACGGCGATAGTCGACATCTCGGACGCGCTGTCGGCGAGCTTGGAGGCGGACCGCCCCTCGTTCCCCGACGTCTACGACCGCTACAAGGGCCTCGACGCGGAGGAGCCCTATCGGCTGAAGTGCTCCTACATCCGCCAGCGGCTCGTCAACACCCGAGCACGGATGGCAGCAGATACCGCGCACGTGCCAGGCGAGGACTATGCGGACGTGGAGGGGTTCATCGACGAGCTCCGGCTCGTGCGTGACTCGCTCGCGGCCAATCGCGGCGAGGCGATCGCCGATGGGCTGCTTCGCCGCATCGGTCGACTCGTAAGGACCTTCGGGTTCCACGTGGCAACGCTGGACGTCCGCGAGAACGCCGAAGCGCACCACAAGATGCTCGGCGAGCTCTTCGATCAGCTCGGAGGGCTCGCAAGGCCGTACGGGGACCTCGACCGCTCCGAACGGAGCAAGGTGCTGTGGGCAGAGCTGAGCAGCGCGCGGCCTCTCGGAGTGTCGCGTTTCGCGCTCTCGTCACGCGCCGCCACGACCTATGCGACTTTCGAATCGGTTGCGGCTGCGCTTGACCGTTTCGGTGACGGAGTGATCGAGAGCTATGTCATATCGATGACCGAAGGGGTCGACGATGTCCTTGCCGCAGTCGTGCTTGCACGTGAAGCCGGGCTGATCGATTGGCGTGGTCGTTGGGCCCGGATAGGCATCGTCCCGCTCTTCGAGCGGGTGGCGGAGCTTCGCGGCTCGGGTGCCCTGCTTGACGAGCTTCTCTCGAATCCGAGCTACCGGGCCGTTGTCTCGGCACGCGGCGACGTCCAAGAGGTCATGGTCGGTTACTCCGATTCGAACAAGGATGCCGGTATCACGACCTCCCAGTGGGAGATCTACAAGGCACAGGGCGTGCTGCGCGACGTCGCACGGCGTCACGGCGTCGCACTCCGGCTGTTCCACGGTCGCGGAGGTACGGTCGGTCGAGGCGGTGGGCCGTCAGCCGAGGCGATCCTCGCTCAGCCGGAGCGAACCGTGGACGCGTTCTTGAAGGTCACCGAGCAAGGCGAGGTGATATCCGACAAGTACAACCTCGCGGAACTTGCGCGGGAGAATCTCGAGGCGAGCCTTGCCGCGGTGATCGAGGCGAGTCTCCTCCACAGCTCGTCGCTTCGTTCGACAATTACGTCCGATCGCTGGCACGAGGTGATGGAAGCGGTCTCTTCTGTCGCCGAGCGCGCCTATCGCGGACTGCTCGGGAACGCCGGCTTGGCCCAGTACTTCATGTCTTCGACACCGGTTGCCGAGCTCAACGACTTGAATCTCGGCTCGCGCCCGGCCTATCGCCCGGAATCGGGATCAGACCTCTCAGCGCTTCGGGCGATCCCCTGGGTGTTCGGCTGGACTCAATCACGCCAGATCATCCCGGGGTGGTACGGCGTCGGATCCGGGCTCGCTGCCGCTAGCTATCAGGGCGCGGGACAAGTTCTCGGCGAGATGTACGACAAGTGGCCGTTCTTCAGAACCTTCGTGGGCAACGTCGAGATGACCCTAGCGAAGACCGACATGGATATCGCGTGGTTGTACGTGAAGTCGCTCGTCGAGCCGGGACTGCATGCGATCTACGAGGAGATCGCCGAGGAGCACACGCGCTCGGTCGTCGAGATCCTCAATCTGACGGGCGAATCCAGTCTGATCGAGGCGAGGCCGCTCCTGAGGCGGACCCTCGCGGTGCGTGCCGACTACCTTCGGCCGGTCCACCACCTCCAGGTCGAACTGCTGGGGAGGCACCGATCCGGCTCCGAGGAGCCGGACCTGCGACGCGCGCTCCTCATTACGGTCAACGCGATCGCCGCCGGACTGCGCAATACCGGCTGACGCCTCGGTCGCGGTGCTTCTCGGACCGAGGCCGCCTGAATCCGCCATCCTGTGTGACCGATCAAGTGCTCATGACGGCCGAGACGCGGCCTCGAAGGCACGTGGGGAACTTCGTGCCACACCGTTATGTTTGACCGTATGCACACCGCGTCACGCTTTCGCGTCCTTGCGCTGATCGTCGCCGCCGTTCTAGGTGGAGGACTCTTGCCGTCCGCCCGAGCCGCCGCCGGTCCCGCTCGCCCAGAGGCAGTGCCGACCTGGTCGGTCAGGACGCCCAATGTGCCCGGCGCGTCGATCACCTCTCTCGTCGGGGTGACCTGCGTAAGCGCCGGCGACTGTTGGGCTGTGGGCGATCGCTTCAAGTCATCCTCGTCGAACTCCGGACCTGCCCTCATCGAGCATTACGTCGGCGATGACTGGGCTCCGGTTCCCGCGGCCCCCGCTCTGCGAGGCACGCTGGACGAGCTCTCCGCAATCAGCTGCCTGTCGGCTACGAACTGCTGGGCCGTCGGCATGCGCAGCGGTTCGCACCCGGGGAACCTCCTCGAGCACTACGGGGCTCGCTCAGACTGGACGGTCGTCGATACGCCGGCACCGCAGGGGGAGCTGTCCGCGGTGACGTGTGAATCCGCGAACGACCAGTGCTGGGCGGTCGGGTCGTCGAGCGACTTCCGTAGCGTCATGACGTTCCGGCTCGTAGGCGGTACCTGGCATTACGTGAGGGCCGCGCCGCTTTCGGCGGCGTTCGTCGAGGTGAACGGGGTGGCTTGCGCGACCGAGGACGACTGTCTGCTGGTTGGATTCGCGACGCCGAGACATGGTGTCGGACAGGCTCTGGCCGAGCGGTGGAACGGCCGTGCCTGGTCGCGCGTCACAGTCACCGGCGAGCTCTTGGGGGGCGGCTCCCTGGCGGGTGTCTACTGTCGGCCGGGGAGTTCTCCCACGACGTGCTGGGCCGTCGGCCAGACCGTGACGAAAGGTTCCGGCCTCATTCCGATCCGCCCCCTCGTGGAGCGCTGGAACGGGAACTCGTTCACCTTCGTCCACAGCCAGCTGGGAGGCCCCGACAACTACCCCGAGCTCAAGGCGGTCGCATGTGCCGTTCCGAACGCATGCCAGGCGGTCGGCTCACGCGGGTCCGGGGAGGACGAAGCACTGGTGCTTGCCGAAGGGTGGAACGGTTCCAGTTGGTCGGGGGAAACGAGCCCGAGTCCGTTGTACGGCTTTCAGACGCTCACCGGCGTGGCCTGTCCGTCAGCGAATGACTGCTGGGCGGTAGGCGAAGGACTGAACCACACTGGGTCTGGTAGTCGGATGATCATCGAGCACTTCTCCTCCTAGGGACACCCGACAGGTCAGTGCAGGTCAGCCAGAGGCTCTAGCCGGCGCTGCCTCTGTCGCGGCCGGGGCCGCGAGTGTTTGGAAGATGCCTGGTCGAAGCACGCGGATTACCACGAGCGCGACGGCCAAGAGAGCGCCCGCACCGGCGGTTGTCCAGGCCAGACCGAGCGAGTCCGCGAGCGGTCCTTGAATGAGTGAACCGATCGGGTACGACACTCCGAGCGCAACCAGGTAGAGGCTGAGCACGCGCCCGCGAAGTTCAGCCGGGGCACGGAGCTGTACGACGGTGGACAGGCCGGACAGCACGCCGATGTATACGAGCCCGACGACGAAAAGCGCGGGCAGGGCGACCGCGAGCGACGGAGCGAAGCCGTACACAACAAGTACCGGCGGTAGGACCGCGAGGCTACCGATGAGCACTCTGCCCCTCCCGAAGCGAGCCGCGAGCGGGGCGATAGCGAGGGCCCCGGCGACGGCTCCCACGCCCTGGGCGGTCGTGAGCAGGCCGGTCGCCGAAGCAATCCCGCGCGCTCCGGTATGGGTCAGGTGTCGTGCCATCACCGGCACGAGGGCGATGAAGGGAGACGCCAAGAGCGCAACAAGCGCGATCGTGCCTATCGCAGCACGACAGCCCGGCTCGCCGCGCGCCGCCCGGGCGCCGTTTCGAAGCGCCGCGAGCAGCCCGATCTCCTCGGCGCGTCCGGACGGCGGGGAGAGGCGGATGAAGAAGAGAGCCACGACGACGGCGAGGAAGGACGCCGCGTTGGCGACGAAGGCGACCGGGTAGCCGAAGGCGGCGATCGTGACCCCTGCGAGCGCTGGGCCGACAACACGCCCGAGATTGAACTGCGCCGAGTTGAGCGAAACCGCGGCGAGGAACTCTGATGGAGGCACCAGGTCGGGGAGGATCGCCTGCTGAAACGGTCCGACCATGGCGCTGACAGATCCCTGGACCGTGATTAGCAAAGTCAGGATTCCGGGGCCGTCCCGGCCTGCCGCGACCAGGAGGGCGATGGCGAGGGCGACGGCGCCCGCGAGCAGATTGCCGGCGACCAGGGCCGGCCGCCGGGGTATGCGGTCGGCGAGCGCGCCCCCAACCGGCGAGAGCAGCCCGATCGGCAAGAACGCTCCCGCGGCGATCACCACCGCCCAGGTGGCCTTTCCGGTGTGCGCGACGATCAGTGCTCCGACGGCGACCGTCTGCATCCAGGACCCGATGACCGAGACCATGCCACCCGACCACAACAGGAAGTAGTTCCGGTGGTGGAACGGGCGGAGCGAGGAGAGGCCGCGTGCGGGCAAGGCGGGCGAAGCGACGGCCTGGCCGCCGATGCTTTCCCTGTACGGCCAGTCCTGGTCCCGGGACCCCGTGTTCGACGACTCAGGCCGCGCAACCACGTGGTCATGCTAGATACTCCACGGCTTCGGCCTCGTCGACCTCTCGGCCTGTTGCCGCGGCAGCCGGCAACGCGAGCCACATCCACGAGGACCAGTTTGTGCGTCAAATGACGCGACAAGATGGCGGAGCACTTCGGCCCGACTCGACGAAATGCGCGTGTCGTGTGTTGTTTCGCCTGGTCATCGGGCTTACCGTGTTGAGCAACGTGGAGAAACATGA
>Ga0224558_1000371_pt1 | contig 52567 bp, 52 predicted proteins | sample 714S32024metaG_FD_180682 | JGI IMG/M metagenome (GOLD analysis project Ga0224558, IMG submission 180682) | Peat soil microbial communities from Stordalen Mire, Sweden - 717 S3 20-24 | ecosystem: Environmental > Terrestrial > Soil > Wetlands > Peat | place: Sweden: Norrbotten County, Stordalen... | reverse complement strand
CAGCCTGAACCACAACTGAAACCGCAAATTCGCCCCGGCACGCCGCCAAATAACAACCGCTTGCCGGAAAACCTTAACCAGAACACCTCGCTCAGTCGGAAATGCGAGCGTTTTCACGCAGACACTTCAGCCCCCTGAAAGAGAGCGCATTTCCGGGGCCTTCAGGCCCGGGCTTTTGCTGCTTTTCTTGGCCTTGAAGGAAATGCAACTGTAGTTCCATGCTGCCGCGGATTTCAATGGACAAACGGAAATAAATCTCGACCGGCAGAGAAACTTAGCGGCTGCTTCCGGTTTCTTACAGACAGAGGACACACCATGAAGACGAAGTTAGCTCTTGCCCTGCTTGGAATCAGCCTGATTTCAGGTTGTCAGTTAAACGGTCATCTCTTCCCGGTTCAAGGTCCGCTGGCTTCGTTGACGCCACCGCCAATCTACAGTGTCAAAATGACTGGCGCTATCAATTCCGGAAATTTCGTCATCGCGCTTGCAGACGGAGAGAAGTTCAGCGGGCCATGGAAGCAGTTATCCGTGAACGCGCGTTCGCAGAGCGCGGGCGACGCGGCTTCCTTCAATCTGGCATCGGCCTGGGATACTGTCTACGGACAGAACTTCTATTCGGCCCACGTTCTGGGCTCACGATTGTTTACGCGAGCCGCCATGACGGGCAGTCAAGGGACAATCCTGCAGGTTGAGATGTACAAGCGGGAAGATGGAAGAGACGATGCAACCTCATCGGGCATCCAAGGCGTAGCCAAAGACAGCAAGGGCAACATCTACAAACTTGTCTTCTGAAGTTCAGCACTGCCCTGCCGCGCCATCCAAAGCAGATACAACCCCCATGCCGCCAGCGTGCAGCCGTCGCGTATCACCCCTGAGCGCATCAACTCCTCGAACTCTTCCACGGAAACCGAGCGCACCATCAGGTCATGCTCCTCGGCATCGGGCTTTTTCGCGGTCTGCGTCAGCCCGGTGGCCAAAAAGACGTGCTGCTTCTGCCGCGTGAATCCGTAAGCGATCCACAGATCGCCCAGGTGCACCATCTCCGCGGCCTCCAGGCCGGTCTCCTCTTTCAGTTCGCCGCGCGCCAACTCCTCTGGATTCTCGACTTCCATTTCCCAGCCGCCCTGCGGCAACTCCAGCGCCCGCTCCTGAATCGTGTACCGGAACTGCTCCACCAGCCAGACGCGCCCCTGATCAATCGGCAGGATGATGGCCGCGTCGTGCTTCTCCACCACGCCGTAGATGCCGCGCTCGCCGTTCGAGCGGAGAATCTCGTCTTCGCGCACCCGCATCCAGTGGTTGCGATAGACCTCGCGGCTGGAAAGCGTGGTGATGGAGGGGGCTGGTGTGGGTGCGTTTTGATTCACGGCTTTTCCTTGCCCCTCAAGGCGACGATTGTCCCGTTATTGTTGCTTTGAACCAGATTGCTGTCATTGCTTTGAAAGGGCGCGGCGTTGCTCTGAATCGTATCGTCGTTATTGCTTTGAAAGGGCGCGGCTTTAGCTGCGCCAATAGGGGCCAATAGAGAGTCGTTGGGCTTTAGCCCCCGAGGGAATGCATCCAACTCGAAACACCCACCGGCTGAGCTATATGTATATTGCTCCGGCCTTTCCACCAAACCAGCCTTGACCGGATTATTTGCAATATAGGCGCGATGAATCTCGAAATCTTCATCATCGCGAATCCGATGATCCGAATATCCCGTTGTCCAAATGCCGTCAATCCATTTGAGCTCTCGCTTGGTCCGAAAAGAAAACCCGCCTTTGATGCACTGAACAGCCAATTCGAGGCTTGCGCTCGGTGTAATGATCAGATGAAAGTGATCGGGCATCAACACAAACGCGTGAAGCAGATAGCGCTCCGGACGATACCCATAGAGCGTCTCAAGGAATAGCTTGGCCCATCGCTCGTGGCGAAATAATGGTCTGCGTTCCGCAGTGTTCGAGGTCACAAAATAAGTTTGCCCATTGTTGGTAGCAACCTCTCGTCTCGGAATCATACATTCCCTCAGGGGCTAAAGCCCGGCTTCATTTTGCACCATCGAGTGGCGCAGCTAAAGCCGCGCCCTTTCTAAACAAAAGGATTCCATGACCAGCCTATTCTTCCCGCATCCGGTACTGCCGCAGCCGCCCCACCAGCGAGGCCGGTCCGCTCACGGTCAGCCGGACAAAATTTCCTTCGTACTCCCTGCTGTGTATCACCATCCCCGCCTCAATGGCCGCCAGCGCCGCGCCCTCCTGCTGCGGAACACGCAGTTCTGTTTCGATGACCGGATCGGAGTGCAGCGCGCCGTCAATTGCCGTGAGCAGCGCCTCCATCCCTTCGCCAGTGCGCGCCGAAACGGCCACCTCAGTCCCGGCTTTGCTCCGCTCCAGCAATCCTTCTCGCTCATGCTCGCTCAGCAGGTCAATCTTGTTCAGCACCTCGACGCGCGGCTTGCTCAGCGATTCCAGTTCGTCCAGCACCCGCTCCACCTGCGTTTTTTGTTCTTCGCCGTAAGTTGAAGCGGCGTCGCGCACGTGCAGCAGCACCTCAGCCTGCGCCACCTCTTCCAGTGTGGCGCGGAAGCTGGTCACCAGCGTGTGCGGCAGGTTGCGGATGAAGCCGACCGTGTCCGACAGCAGAACCTTGCGGCGGCTGGGCAGCTCGATTGCTCGAAGTTTTGGGTCCAGCGTCGCGAACATCTTCGGCGATTGCAACACCTGCGCACCGGTCAGTTGGTTGAAGAGTGTGCTCTTGCCGGCGTTGGTGTAGCCGACCAGCGCCACCGTGGGCACCGGCACTGACTCGCGCCGCCCGCGCTGCTGCTTGCGCACCCGGCGCACCGCCTCCAAATCAACTTTCAGCTTGTCGATGCGGCGATTGATCTGACGCCGGTCGGTCTCCAGCTTGGTTTCGCCCGGGCCACGGGTGCCGATGCCGCCGCCCAACTGCGACATCGCTTTACCCTTTCCGGTCAGCCGCGGCAGCATGTACTCCAGTTGCGCCAACTCCACCTGCAACTGTCCCTCGCGGGTCCGGGCGTGGCGCGCAAAAATGTCCAGGATCAACTGCGTCCGATCCAGAACGCGGCAGGGCAGCGCGGCCTCCAGGTTACGCAATTGGGTCGGCGTCAGGTCGTGGTCGAAGAGCACCAGGTCGGCTTCAACCGAAGCGGCGATCCCGGCTATCTCCTCCACCTTGCCGGAGCCGATCAGCGTGGCCGGATCGGGCTTCGTGCGCCGCTGCATGATCTCCGCTGCTACAACGCCGCCGGCGCTGGCCACCAGTTCGCGAAACTCGGCAAGAGACTCTTCCGAGTCCAGCTCCGTAAGCGAACGCGGCCGGGCTGCTCTGGCCGAAATTATGCCTGGAGGAACAGATTGCGGAGCTGATTCTTCGACAGCGGAATCCAAGGCAACAGACTCCGCGCGCACCGTTGCTCGACGCGCCTCCGTCTGGGCTGCATGGCCGACGCGGGAACGGAGCCCGAGGTCCACCCCCACCAAAACCGCCCGCTCCAGAGTTCCACTCTCGCGCCCGGAATCAGGTGCGGGGATGGAAGTCCGAAGGCCTGTCCTGCTTGCCTTTACGGCCAAAGGAGACCGCTTCCCGCCTGCTATCGCTGCTCTCCAGCGGCCACAGCCGTGAAGGGGGCCGGAACCACCGTGTCAGTGGCCACGCCAGCCAAACGGTGATCGCTGTGAACCGAGCCCCGGTTACTCACCACCGTCGATATGGCGTGCTTGAAGATCAACTGCTCCTGGCTGTTGTTCTCCAGAAGCACGGAATACTTGTCAAACGAACGGATCTTTCCGGTGAGCTTGACGCCGCTGACCAGATAAATCGTGATGGGGGTCTTGTCCTTGCGGACCGTGTTCAGGTACGTGTCCTGAATATTTTGTGCCGGCTTGTTTTCCATATGCCGATCTCCTGCTTTCCTTGGGGAGGGTGGATGCTATTCGATAGCATGTAAATCAGCGGATGCGGCGCCGGAAGCTCCAGTGCCGCCAATTACCGCAATTCATTAACAATATAGGGCTTTGCCGACCTTTTCAACCCTCACTTGAGTTAATTTTCTTTTCCGGTGCTGTTTTCCGCAATTATAAGGGTGCCCCATGTCCGGATTTTCGGACCTGGGAAGCGATGCAGCCCGATGCCTTATCCCTGCTTTTGGGACCGGGGAGTCCATGCGGCTGCTAGCATGAATGTGTGAAAGACTCATCGAATCAGCCGGAAAACCCCGCCGCAACCGCCCAGCCGGTGCCCATGATGGACCTCAAACGCCAGTACCAGCCCCTCCATCAAGAACTTCTCAACGCCCTCGATCAGGTCCTGGTCTCTCAGCAATTTATTCTGGGCGAGCCGGTTGCCGCCTTTGAAAAAGCCGCCGCGGAGCGGTTGGGCGTGGCCCACGCCATCGGTTGCTCCTCGGGCACAGACGCTCTCTGGCTCGCATTGGCAGCCGCCGAAATTGGCCCCGGTCACGCCGTCGTCACCACCCCCTTCAGCTTCTTCGCCTCCACGAGCGCCATCCTCCGCGCCGGGGCCACACCTCTTCTCGCCGACATCGAACCCACCACCTTCAACCTCAACCCTGTAGCCGTCGAAGCAATTCTCAATGGTCCGCAGGGCGCGTCGATCAAAGCCATTCTCCCCGTCCACCTCTTCGGCCAATGCGCCGACTGGATCGCTTACGACCACATCGCAAAGCAGCACAACCTCAAGCTCATTGAAGACGCCGCCCAAGCCTGGGGCGCTGACTATCAAGGAGTTAAAGCCGGCGCTTTAGGCGATGCCGCCGCCTTCAGCTTCTATCCCACCAAGAACCTGAGCGCGGCGGGCGACGCGGGGATGGTCACCACCAACTCAGACGAAGTGGCCGAGCGCGCCCGCATGTTGCGCCAGCATGGAATGCGCCGCCGCTACCACCACGACGAAGTGGGCTGGAACACGCGCATGGACGGCTTACAGGGAGCCATCCTCTCCGTCAAGCTCCGCTACATCGACACCTGGAATCAGCTTCGCCGCACTGTCGCCAAGCGCTATCACGCGCTCTTTCACGCCGCCGGACTGGTCGAGGCTGGCCCCTATCCCATCCACGGCATCGTCCTGCCGCAAGAGGTACGTGGCACGCATCACGTTTGGCATCAGTATGTGATCCGTACCACGCGCCGCGATGAACTGCGCGCATTTCTCACCGAGCGCAAGATCGGCTCGGAGATCTACTACCCCGTCCCGCTGCACCTGCAAGCGGCGCTGAAGAGCCTGGGCTACAGCGAGGGCAGCTTCCCGGAGGCCGAGCGAGCGGCGCGAGAGGTGTTGGCCCTCCCCATCTTTCCCGAGCTGCGCGAGGACGAACAGCAGACGGTCGTCAGCGCCATCGCCGAGTTTTTGAGTTGAAAATCAGGGGTCGGTGATCAGTGTCAGAAGTCCATTGCCGGCTCACTTTTCCTCAAACAAAAATACAACCTGTCCGTCTATCTCCTAGAATGGCGTTTACGCTATTCCTATCAACTGAAACCCTGCCTGGCCAACCCTCGCTACCGCCGGGTATTATCGGACACGGAAGCCGCACCTAAGAATCTGAAAGGCGAATGCATGCGTATGCGAAGACTTATCGCACTCTTTGTCACGGCTATTGCACTGTGCGCCACCACGCTGGCTCAGAATTTGCCGCAAGGCGTTCAGAAGGTAACCTCCATTGAAGGAATCACGGAATATGCTTTCCCGAACGGCCTGCATGTTTTATTGTTTCCCGACAACTCCAAACCCAAAATCACGCTCAACGTGGTTTACAAGGTCGGTTCGCGCAACGAAGGGTATGGCGAGACCGGCATGGCGCACCTGCTGGAGCACATGCTGTTCAAGAGCGCTACCTCGGGCAGAGAGATCTTCAAGGAGCTGACCGACCGGGCCGGCGGCTACTTCAACGGCACCACATCCTACGACCGGACGATGTATTTTGAAATGTTCAACGCGAGCGACGAGAACCTGCGCTGGGCCCTGGGACTGGAAGCCGACCGCATGGTCAATATGACCATGCTCAAGAAGGATCTGGACACGGAAATGACGGTGGTCCGCAACGAAATGGAAATGGGCGAGAACAGCCCGGAGTATATTTTGGAGAAGCGCGTTCTGGCGGCGGCCTACAACTTCCACAACTATGGAAAGTCAGTGATCGGCAATCGCACCGACGTGGAAAGAGTGCCCATCGACAACCTGGCGGTTTTCTACCGGAAGTATTACCAGCCCGATGACGCCGATCTCATCATTGCGGGACAATTCGATGAATCGAAGGCCCTGGCGCTGGTCTCTGAAACCATTGGCGCCATCCCCAGGCCGCAGCGCGTGCTCACACAGCCGTATACGGCCGAGCCGACGCAGGAAGGAGAGCGCTCCGTCATTTTGCGCCGCGTGGGAAATATTCAGAGGGTCATGGCGGTCTACCACACTCCGGCCGCCCTGCATCCGGATATGGCGCCTCTGGAAGTGATGGCTCAGGTGCTGGGCGCTGAGCAGACGGGCCGGTTGTACAAGGCGCTCGTCGATTCCAAGAAGGCAGTGTCGACCGGTATGAACGCCGAGGACATGCACGATCCGGGATATGCGGAGGCCTTCGCGCAGCTCAAGCCGGATCAATCCATCGACGAGGCGCAGCAGATTCTGCTCAAGACGGTCGAAGGTCTGGCCAATGATCCTCCCACCCAGGAGGAGGTGGACCGCGCCAAGGCCCGCATCCTGAAGAACATTGAACTCACGCAGACGAATTCGCAAATGGTTGCTTTGATGCTTGGCAACGACGTGGGCGACGGCGACTGGCGGGAATTCTTCCTCGATCGCGATGAGGTGAGCAAAGTCACGCCGGCCGACGTGGCGCGCGTGGCTAAGGCCTACCTGAAATCCTCCAACCGCACGCTGGGCGAGTTTATTCCCATCGCCGCTCCCGATCGCGCCGAGATTCCCGCTACGCCGGATCCGGCGGCGCTTTTCAAGGATTATAAAGGCGGCACGGCCATTCAACAGGGCGAGGTCTTCGATCCCACTCCGCAGAACATCGAAGCCCGCGTCATCCGCGTCACACTGCCCAACGGGTTAAAGCTGGTGATGTTCCCCAAGAAGACCCGCGGCGGAACGATGGTGGCTGTGATGAAAGTCCACTTCGGCGACGAGAAGTCGCTCTTCGGTAAAGACACTGCCGCGGAAATAGCTGGAGTATTGCTGAAGCGCGGCACGAAGAACAAAAACCGTCAGCAGATACAGGATGAGACCGACCGCCTGAAAGCACAGATCAATGTCTGGGGCGGGGTTGACAACGCTGGGGCGTGGGTCAAGACGCTGGAGGCGAACCTGGCCGATTCCTTGCGCTTCACCAGGGAGCTTCTTCGCGAACCCTCGTTTCCTGAGACTGAATTCGAACAGATCCGCCAGGAACGCATCGCCAATGCGGAGAGCGGCAAGACCGAACCTTACACGCTGGCCCAGTTGGACATGAACCGGCACATGAACGCCCGCTACACTCGTGGCGACACGCGCTATGTCTCGACCATCGATGAACAGATCGAAGATCTGAAGAAGGTGACGCTGGACGACGTGCGCCAGTTCTACAAGCAGTTTTACGGCGCCAGCGAGGGAGAAATCGTCATCAGCGGCCAGTTTGATCCGGTACAGGTGCGGAAACTTGTCGAAGAACTCTTCGGCGATTGGAAGAGCCCCAGCCGCTACGAACGCGTGAGCAACATGTACGCCAATGTGGCGCCGATCAACGACAAGATTGAAACGCCCGATAAGCAGAATGCGCTTTTCCTGGCGGATATGCCCATGAAGATGACCGACGAGGATCCTGACTACGCGGCACTCACCATTGCCGGCATGGTCTTCGGCGGTTCTCCCAACTCCCGCCTCTTTCTGCGCATTCGCGTTAAAGACGGCCTGAGCTACGGAGCCGGGGCGTCGTTCTCCATGCCCATCAAAGACGACGGGGGCAACCTATCCGGCTATGCCATTGCGGCGCCACAGAATATGCCCAAAGTGGAAGCTGCCTTCAACGAGGAACTGGCCCGTGCGCTGAAAGACGGCTTTACCGCCGACGAGGTGGAAAAGGCCAAGAAGACCTGGCTGGACCAACGCACAGTGGGGCGCGCCGACGAGGGTTCCATCGCCGATATGCTGCTCAACCACGAGCACTGGGGACGCACCCTGCAATGGGACGCCAAGCTGGAGACCTCCGTCGCCGCGCTGACGCCGCAGCAAGTGAATGATGCATTCAAGCGCCATGTCGATGCAGCCGCCATCTCCATCGTCAAAGGCGGCGACTTCAAGAAGGCAGGCGCTTACCAGTAACATTTTGGGCAGGCCTTCGACTTCCCACCCCAGTGCACAAAGATCGTGCGCCGGGGGCCCCGGATCGCTCAGGAGGACAAGCGAAAAAGCCCTCCGCCAATCGGCGGAGGGCTTTTTCGTTTTGGTAGCTTCTCAAATCCAAAAATCCGAATCTCCACGTCGCTGGGGAAACCGAGAGGCGGGTCGTACGCCATGGTGCAGGAACCTTGAGCCGGGGAATGCCAACTTCGGCGGGATGTTCTTGAGCAGTGAATCAAAAGATAAGAACAAAATTTCTACTATACTTATCATTCGTGCTACTTTACACTGCTTGTGACATGAAAACCACATCTGCAATTGTTCTCTATTTTTCCCTTTCTGCATTTGCTCTCCTTGCCGGTTGCGGCGGATCTTCGTCGAACACCGGCGGGACGACACCGCCTGCGGTGACAGCACCAACGGTGACCTCCATCACGCCAACCACGGTGGCTGCGGGTACAGGACAATTGACCCTCACGGTGAATGGGACGGGTTTTCTTTCGACATCCACGGTTCAGGTGGGTGCCGTAATGGATGTTACCAGCTACGTGAGCAGTACCGAGGTGACTGTAACAGTAACGGCGGCGCAAGTGGCGAGTGGGTCACAGCTTTCTGTTGTCGCGTGGAACGGCTCGGCAGGCAGCGGATCGAGCGCGGCGGCCAATCTCGAGGTGACGAACCCGGCGCCGGCGATCACGCAGACGATTCCCGCGTCGGTGGTGCTGGGAGCGGTGTCGCCGGTGATTTCCGTGGCGGGTACAGGATTTGTTCCGACGACGGTGATCGACGTGAATGGCAGTGCGCGTACGACGATCTTCGTGAGCGCCACGCAAGTGGATGTAGCGCTGACTGCGGCCGACGTGGTGAGCACGGGCAGCCTGACCTTGACGGCGGTGAACGCAACGCCGGGTGGAGGAACGTCGGCTGCTGCGGCGGTTGCGGTGAACAATCCACCGCCGATAGGGCCCATCACGATTTCGCCCTCTTTAGTATTTACCGGAACGACGACACCTACCACTGTGACAGTGACTGGGATGAACTTTCTTCCGACATCAACAGTATTCCTTGGCGGAACAACCTCCACTCTGGTCACTTCGCCGACGAACGGAGTAGCAGTAGCAACCACCTATGTGAGTTCCACGAAATTGACCTTCCAGCTATCGGTGGCGGAAGAGGCGACATCACAACAACTCCTTGTTTCGGTAGTGAACCCAACGCCGGGGGGCGGGAGCGCGCTGGGGGCAGGACTCGAGATACTCCCACAGACGCCCACACCGGTGATCACGTCAGTTTCTCCGACGCAGTTCGTGGTTGGGTCGGGCGCGACACCAATGACGATTTACGGCTCCAACCTCTTTGCAGGAGCCCTTATGGGCGATATGCCATTCCAGAGGTGAAACCACACATGAGGAATGCTCTTCAGATCTTGGTCTTTGCGGGCTTCTTTGCTGGCAGCTACGCACCGGCGCAGCAGCTTCTCTCCTCGATTAACCTGGAGGATCATGGATGGCAGCATCCGACGCGTGAGCAGGTAAAGGAGATGGAGTACACTCAAACACGGCACATAGGTTTTGACGATGCAGGAAAAGTGTATGTCGGGTTCGCATTAAAGGGCGGTCCTAAAATACTGAAACCAGGAGAGACGAACAACCTGTTCAGGGTTTTGACTGTGGACCCAAATAAAGGGGCAGTAACAAGAGAGCTAGACTTCGAGACTCAGTCTAGATATAGGACCGGCGTGGATATATCCGCAAATGGTTCCCTGATCGTGACAGCGAATGACAGAGTACAATTCATCGGAGAAGATGGGCGGCCAAAGGCGGTATTTGGTCTTCCAGCACCAGATTTGCACACTTTAGGCTGGGGACTTTTTGAGTCGGCATCCGGGAAAACGCTCTTAGCTAGTACTACCGGAAGTCAAGGCGGTTTTTTCTTTCTTAATTCCGAAACATTATCCCTTGAGAGCAAATGCAATCAAACAAGCTCGCAAGAATATGTTCCAAAGACTTTCACCGACTTATTCAAGATGAACGATGTGGAATTAGGAAACTCGCTGCAGTTCGAGCTTATGAGGGGTCCGCTCTGCGGAAAGGCCGAGACATTCTGGTCTGTAAGCGGGGTATATTTTGAACCCATCCTGCTTGACGATTCTACTCTTCTTGAAATTCATCATAGAAGCCCAATCATACAAGTGCAGCGGTTGAGCGGTCAGGTTCTCTGGACTGAAACTTGGCCAAAGCATTTTGTCCCCGATTTAGATAATGGCGTAAGTAAAACAAGAGACGGGAGCCGTTTCGCGATTATTTTCACGGAAGAAAGGGGCGGGGTTCCCGCCCTTGATATTTCGTCTAGACCTGTCACTTCGTCGATTAGAGTCTACGATTCTCTAACAGGCAAGCTGGTTAGCGCAGTAAGAGGCGGCAAATCAGGCGTAAATGAATTTGTCTTGAGCCCAGCGGGGGATATGCTGGCGATTCAACTCGGCCACACCGTGGAATTCTGGAAACTCTGAGGCTGTGCTGTGTCTGGGCCCTCTGTGCCAAGATGAGTGAGACAGGTTCACCCTCAACAATTACTGTAGGCGGCGGGTGGCCCCGGTCCCTCGCTGTCAAGTGCCGGGACATGGTTTACATTTTGTCTCCAGACATCCTTTACAGTTTTCCGATGCCGGGATGAAAATCAATTTGGCCGGTGAAGCGGAGGCGGGTTCTGCTGGAGAGCAACCTGCTGAGGAATAGTCGGCTGCGACTCATCGAGACGGTGAGCAGGCGGGGATGAGGCCGAGTTTGGCTTTGTCCCCGCTGCGTTTGCGCCCTCACTGGACGAAAGATCGCTGATGCCTCGGAAAACTCACTCTTGCGGTTGCGATCACACCGTCGACGGCGCAGTTTCCACAAAGCAATCGATGATCGTCGAGCGATTTAGTGCCGGGTCCAGCTCGGCAGGTGGCCCAGTCATTAACTTCCTGAATCCTGTGTGCCCCATTCATCCACAGTTTTATCGTGGATGAGTGGGAGACCACGAACCCCGATTCTCCGTTTCCAGCAAGCCAGCCGTCTTCCGGGGCGGCTTGCTTGCGTCTGTGGCTCATATCCGGCGTCATGCTGGACACCCACGGTGTGTTTTCCGCGAGTGAAGCGCAAGCACAGGCAGGAACAAGAGAGCGCAGGTGCTTGCATTCAATGAAACCACCTTCAACCCCACTGGTAGCATTCCAGTGAATGGCGTCGGTGTGCAGGGTTATCCAACAAATTTCCAGAAGATCGTGCGCTGGGGACAGAACGGAATTGCGCTGAGTGCCGCCGCAAGTGCGTTTGCGTCAGTCAATCAAATCTATATCTTCCAGACGCCTCTGGTGGAAGATCTCTCGGCATCGCCCGCGGATCTTTCCGTCACGCTGACTGCGCCGGCCACAGCCACCACCGGAGCAACCGTCTCCTGGGTCGCAAAAATCACCAACAGCGGTCCTGATCAGGCACAAGGCGTAGCGCTCACCATGAATTTGGATTCTTCTCTGATCATCAACAGCGTGACGCCGAGTCAAGGAACCTGCGGGACTGGCACGGAGTTCGTCTGCGATCTAGGCAGCCTGGCCAACGGAGCGAGTGCGACCGTCACTGTGAGCGCTACACCTTCAACTTCGGGCACACTCGCCGGGGTTGCATCCGTTTCGTCCACCAGCTACGATCCGACAACAACCAACAATCAGGCCACTACAAGCACCGTCGTGTCGGGAAGCATATATGCAGCTACTCCGTCGCTCACTGCGATCTCGCCCAATTTCATCCAGGCCGGATCATCGGACTTTACCCTTACCGTGACAGGCGCCGGCTTCAATGAGGGGTCGACCGTAAACTTGGGCACAAATCCACTTGCCACAACGTACGCAAGCGCAACCCAGTTAACCGCCGCGGTCACGGCTTCTGAGATCGCGAATTACGGTTGGGCGGCCGTAACGGTCACCAATTCCGCTCCGGGCGGGGGCGTCTCGCAAGTCCTGCCGCTGACCATTTACTCAGTGGTCAACGTGCCTGCGAGCGCACTTCTCTTCGAACCGTACTCCCAGCAACTCTACGCCACCGTCCCCAGCACGGCGACCAACCTGACGGGCAATTCGGTGGTGACCATCAATCCGTTTACCGGTGCGGTGGGAACACCTGTGAACGTTGGAAGCAACCCCACTGTGATGGCCGAAACAGCCGACGGCAACTATCTCTACATCGGGTTGAGCGGATCGGCCAGCCTGGCGCAATTTGATCCGATACACCAGACGTTGCTTCAGACACTGTCGCTGTCATCGGCGTCGAGTCACGCCGGCAGTAATCCAGTCGCAACATGGCTGTCCGTCATGCCCGGAACCGATACTACGCTCGCGGTTGACTTTTCGGGTGAGGACGGCATTTTCGATATCAATGGGAGCACAGGTACATTCCGGACCAATTTTGCGGGAGATAGTTTCCCCCAATTTGGAGATGCTTCGCATCTCTACACCTACGACAATTACAGCACCGGAGCCGAGTTTTACCGGTACAGCATCAATGCAAATGGCGCAACGCTGATCGATGGCACGACCCTGGATGGCATGGGTGGTTTCAGCGGATCGTTACAAGCCGCCAATGGCCTCGTATACGGCGGTAATGGCGGAATTATCAACCCTTCCACTACTCCTCCATCGCAGGTCGCCACGCTTCCACTTTTTGATTTCTACAACTCAGGCGATAAAGGGGATGGCGTTGCGATTGCCGCGGATCCATCACTGCAAAAGGAATTCCTGATGATGGAAAACACGGCTGGAACGTGGGCGTACGGCCTGGCGCGCTATGACCTGACCACGTATACCCCCGAAGCGCTCGTCGACATGCCGGCCTCGGCGTCCAGTGTCGAGGCAGGGTGGACGATGTTGCGCTTTGGTCAGGATGGGCTGGCACTCCTGTCCTCGGCAGAGGATTATTCCACCAATCAGCCCGTCACTGTCGTCATGCTTGTGCGCGGACCGTTTGTAACGCCGCAGTTGCTGGAGACCAATTCGGCGGCGAGCCTTACGTCGAGTTTGGCGACGACGATTGCGCATGGCGTGGGCAATACGCTGCTCACACTAACCGGGTCGAACTTTGTTCCGGGCGTGGCAGTGACGTGGAACGGGAGCTATCGCACTACGACGATTGTGGATGCGACGCATGTGACGGTGGCGATTCCGGCAAGCGACCTGGCGAGCGCGGGAAGTGGAACGCTGGTGGCGACCAATCCAGGGGCGTCGGCATCGAACACGCTGACGGTGACGATCAACTAGGGAAGAGGCGAGGCTGATGGAAAGCCCCCGGCGGGTTGGCCGGGGGCTTTTTGTTTTGGCGGTTTCCCATGTAGGCCAACGCCGGCTTTGGCCTTATCTGTCTCACCATTGCTTTGCTTCACTGGGTTGGCAGTCACCACAATGGGATGTTTTGCTGGTTGTTGTTGATTGCCGGCTACCTTGTTTGACTGACCGAACACGCAGACTGCCACGAATAGAGCAATTACGAGGATTGCCAGACGTTTCCATATAATTCCGAGATTCTTCTCTTGAGATTGAGCCTGTGGACATCAAATTGGACACTAGGCAGGCTTAAACCATACCCGCCTCCCCTTGTGATAATCTGAAAAGCCTACCACTTCGAGGCACATTCCTGTATGTCGTCTTCCGCTTTCGCTCCGCCGCTCGCCCCACTGCACATGATCGACCTGATCCGCAAGAAGCGCGACGGCGGCCCGCTGAACGCGCGCGAGATCGGCTTTCTGGTCGCGGGCGCGGCCAACGAATCCATCCCCCATGATCAACTCGCCGCCTGGCTGATGGCCGCATGGATTCGCGGCCTCTCGCTCGACGAAGCGCGCACGCTCACTCTGTCCATGCGCGACTCCGGAGATAAGTTTTCGCCCGCGCGCCTGGGCAAAACCGCCGTCGATAAGCACTCCACCGGCGGCGTGGGCGACAAGACCAGCTTCCTCATCGCGCCCCTGGCCGCGGCCTGCGGCGTGGCCGTGCCCATGATCAGCGGCAGGGCGCTGGGCCACACCGGCGGGACGCTCGACAAGCTGGAAGCCATCCCCGGCTACCGTACCGCCCTCTCGCTCCAGGAATTTGAGGCCGTCCTGATGAAGTGCGGCGCCTCCATCATCAGCCAGACCAAGTCGCTGGTCCCCGCTGATCGCGTCCTCTATGCCTTGCGCGACCGCACTGGAACCGTCGAAAGCCCCGGCCTCATCTGCGCCTCGATTCTCAGCAAGAAGCTGGCCGCCGGCCTCGATGCCCTGGTGCTCGACGTAAAAACCGGCTCCGGCGCATTCCTGCGCAAGAGGGAAGACTCCGAGTACCTCGCCGCCTTGATGGTGGCTACCGCCGAAGCCGCCGGAACCCGCACCGTGGCTCTCCTAACCGACATGGGCCAGCCGCTGGGCCGCGCCGCTGGCAACTGGATCGAGTTGATTGAATCTGTGCAACTGCTGCGTGGCCAGCGTCCCTCCGAGAGTGAAGACCTGCGCGAACTGTCGCTGATCCTGGCCGGCTGGATGATTCATCTCGGTGGCCAGGCCGCAACTCCTGAAGCTGGCTACGCCCGGGCCGAGAAAGCTCTCGCCGACGGCTCCGCTCTGCGCGCCTTCTTCGCCATGGTCGAGGCCCAGGGCGGCGACGTTTCGGTTTTTGACAATCCGAACTTTCACAAGCCCGGCGCAACCAAAGTGGTCGCGGCCTGGGAGAGCGGCTTCATCTCCTCGATGGACACCACCGCCCTGGGCTGGGCCGTGCAGCGCACCGGCGCGGGCCGCGAAAAGGCCGGTGAACCGGTCGACCCCCACGCCGGCATCGACTTCCATGCCCGCCGCGGTGCGCGCATCGAGAAAGGACAATCAATCGCCACACTCTACGCCACCAGCCCCGCGCTTCTTGCCGAGCCGGAGGAGATTCTTCATCAGGCGATTGTTTTCTCTCCGGCCCCACCGCAGGTGGTGCCATTGGTCAGCCGCATCTTCACCCGCGAAACGGCGGAAGCCCATCTGCGCGATGTTGTAAGGTAGTTTCCAGTTGTCAGTATTCAGGGATCAGTTGTCAGATCAGGTTCGTTGGAATAAGTTAGTTTGCACTTAGCAACCAGAACGCGGCAGGGATGATCCATAGAGTATCTTCCTTGCACAGCACTGACCGGCGGAAACTGATCACTGACCACTGATCACTGACCACTGTTCTTCAAGGAGATTCGCCGTGGAACGATATACCGGAGTGCTGGGAATTCTCGCCGTGCTGCTGACGGCCTATTTGTTCTCCACCGACCGCAAGCGCATTCGCTGGCGCACCGTTGCCTGGGGACTCGGCCTGCAACTTACCTTCGCCTTCCTGGTGCTGCGCTTCGACTACGGACAACGCGCCATGACTTGGGCCGGTGGCGTGGTCAACTCTATGCTCGCATGCACCTTCGCCGGCACCAAGATGCTCTTTGGCCAGCTTGGCCTTCCCAACTCCGGAGCCTTCGGCAATCTGCTGCCGCCCAACGCGGGCGCCATCTTCGCCTTCCAGGTGCTGCCCACCATCATCTTCATCTCCGCCTTCTTCGCTATCCTTTATCACGTCGGCATCATGCAGCTCATCATCCGCGGCTTTGCCTGGGTCATGCTGAAGACCATGCGCATCTCCGGCGCGGAAAGCCTGAATGTAGCCGCCTCCGTTTTCATGGGCCAGACCGAGGCGCCGCTCACCATCCGTCCGTTCCTCTCCAAGGCCACGCGCAGCGAACTGATGACCATCATGACCAGCGGCATGGCCCACGTCTCGGGCGGCATCATGGCGGCCTACATCGCTTATGGCGTCGAGGCACGCCATCTGCTCGCCGCCGTCATCATGACCTCGCCCGGCACCATTCTGTTGTCCAAAATGCTGGTCCCGGAAACCGAAAAACCCGCCACCGAAGGCAAGGTCGTCATCCCCAAGGACGAGTTGCATAAGGATGAAAACTTCATCGGCGCCATCGCTCGCGGCACCATCGACGGCGGCAAGCTGGCCATGAACGTGGGCATCATGCTCATCAGCTTCATCGCCCTCGTCGCCCTGCTCGATAGCCTCCTCGGCTGGACGCACGGGCTGGCTTACATGCACTGGGTTCCCGGCTCACTCGGCCAGATTCTCGGCTTTCTCTTCGCTCCCGTTGCCTGGCTGATCGGCGTTCCCTGGCACGATTGCCCCGCCATCGGCAACCTGCTGGGCATGCGCATGGCGCTCAATGAATTGCTCGCCTACGTCTCGCTGGGCGCGCAAAAAGCCACGCTCTCGCCGCGCTCCTTCACTATCGCCACCTTTGCTCTGTGCGGCTTCGCCAACCTCGGCTCCATCGGAATGCAGATCGGCGGCATCGGCGCGCTGGTTCCCGAGCGCCGCAACGACCTGGCCAAGCTCGGATTCCGCGCCATGTTCGCCGGCACCATGGCCAACCTCATCTCCGCTTCCATCGCCGGCATCTTTCTGGGATAGGATTTTGTTATTCTGTCTCTTGTGGAGTATGACCGCTACATCTATCCGCCCTATGATGCACCGCTCGCAGACGCGTACGGCGGTCTCTTCGAATCCGTCTACGTAATCTTTCACCCGTTTGTCAGCGTACCGGACCATCTCGCCTGGAAGGCGACCAAAAAGTATCCATGCGACGAGCAGATTCTGAGCCTGGGAACAAAATGCTCCTGGGCCAGCGTTGCCGCTAAGACAGGACTGAGTACCTGCTGCAAACTGAACCATGCGCTGTTGACTTCAACAGAATCGATCGCCTCCGAATTGTGCGACTATCCGGCCCGCGATGCGCTGCAGAGCTATCTGCAATCCGCATCCGTTTGGATGCCCGTTCAGGGCCGATTCGAACCCTTGCTGCAAATGGATTTCCTCGATGCCTTCGCCGCAGCCGGTCAGGAAGAACTGATCTTCGTGCCGGAATTTCCCCATACCGATCCCATCCAGCTAATCCATGTTTCCAGCCTCAGGAGTCGCAAAGATGCATTCCCCTCCCGCGGCACTCTTCTTGCTCCGGATGAATCCTTCCTGCTCACGGTGGATTGGGATAGTTTTTTCACCCTCTTCTACGGTCCGCGCGCGTTTGTAACCGAAATGGCTCGCCTACAGCATCTCGAAGGCTTTTTCGCCACCCCCACCACCGAGCACTTCTGGTTCAACTATTCGCTTGGATGCTGTGTCGTCACCATGTCACCGGAGGTCTGGCCGGCTGCTTGAGAACTCCTTTTCTCCTGCCGGTTGTCCCACAAATGCCCCGTGCCCCTGTCATCCTGAGCGTAGCGCAGCGCAGTCGAAGGACCTGCTTCTCGTACTTTTCTGGCGAAAGAGTGGGATACAACGAATCTCAATTCCCCGCCCTCATCCTCTTCAATCTGTAATATATCGTCAGCGCCGTCACGCTTCCGCACGTCAGCAAGCTCGCCGCCATGCCCAATATCAGCGACAAATCCCGCTGATAAACCCCATGCACAATCCCCACCACCTGCAGCACGCTGAAGCCGCCAAAAGTCAGCAGCGAAATCCCCACGTCGCTCTTCTTCCTCCACACGGCCACAATCTGAGGCACAAACAGCAGCGCATTGCACCCCAGCCCCAAACCGAAAATCACCGCAACAATCTCTTTCATTTTTCAAGTCTCCCCTCGTCGGAGCTGTCCGATGCTTTTATCCTCTCACCCAGGGCAAATCCGGAGCGAGCAGAGCGTGTCATAGTAAGGCATGGCGAACGGTCGAACGGCAAAGGCCTATCTTGCCTTGGCGGTGGGTGTCATCTCCATCGCATGGTCGGCGATTTTTGTCCGCTGGACCCATATGCCGGGGATCGCATCCGCTTTCTATCGCGTCCTCTTTGCTTCTATCGCGCTCTGGCCGTTTCTGCTGTTCTCCGGAACAAAGCTTCCTCGCGTCCGCTTGTCAACATTCGGTCTTGCCGCCTTCGGCGGAGCCTTCTTCGCGGGCGACGTTGGCCTCTATAACATTGCCGTGCTTCATACCTCGGCCGGCAGCGCCACTTTTCTCTCTATCAGCACGCCCCTGCTTGTTGGGCTGCTGACCTGGGGAATCACGCGGCAAGTGCCGTCGCGGCATTTCTGGATGGCGTTGGCCATCGCTATCGCTGGCGCATTTCTGATCGTCGCCGCGGATGCGCGAGTCCTTGGCTCCCGGCCCACTGCCGATCTCGCCGCGGTGTTGTCCTCCATCTGCTTTGCGCTGTATCTACTGGCTACTGAGCGGCTGCGGAAGAGTTGCAACACGATTACACTTCTTGCTCTATCGACAACGGCAAGCGCCGCGGTGCTGCTGGTCTTTGCCGCATCGGCCCGCATCTCGCTGGCCGTGCCGAGTCTATCTTCCCTGGCCGCTCTGGCCGGCCTTGCGTTGGTCTGCCAGTTGACCGGTTACTTCTGTCTCACCTACGCACTCGGCCATCTTCCTGCCACTGTGACCTCGCTGATCCTGCTCGCTACCGCGCCTCTCACGGCGGTATTCGCGCTGCTGATCTTCGCGGAGCGCATGACGTTCATTCAGATCCTCGGCGGAGGCCTGGTGCTACTTGGCGTGTGGATCATCACCGGCGCAGATCGTAATCGTGCCCCATCATCCTGCACTTAATGAGGAGGGCAACGCGCACAAAAAGGACTTGCCTGTAGAATGTCTAAAGCACATCGTCTGGCGCAAAAAATGACCTACTACGACCAAGTCTCCGAAGCCGCTTCGTTCCTCCGCATCAAGCTGGGTTCGCTCCGTCCCCGGACCGGAATCGTCCTCGGCTCCGGGCTGGGCGCTGTGGCCGACGTGGTCACCGATCCGGTCGCCATTCCCTACGCCCAGATTCCGCATTTTCCACAATCCACCGTCGAGGGCCACTCGGGCCGCATTGTCGCTGGCCTCTTGGGCGAGGTCCCGGTCGTCGTCATGCAGGGCAGGGTGCATTTTTACGAGGGCTACTCACCGCAGCAGGTCACCTTCCCCATGCGCGTGCTGGGCGCGCTCGGCCTCCAGGCGGTCATCCTGACCAACGCCGCCGGCGGTGTCCTGCAGGGCTACCACGTGGGCCAGCTCGTCGTGCTCAGCGATCACATCAACTTCATGGGCTGGAACCCGCTGGTTGGCCCCAACGAGCCCCGTTTCGCCGCGCGCCCCGGCGCCGGATTGCGCTTTTTCGACATGACAGAGGCATACTCAAAGCCGCTTCGCGCCCTGGCACACGAGGCCGCAAAAGAAGAGAATTTTGCGCTGGCCGAAGGCGTCTATCTGGCCGTCAGCGGGCCCAGCTACGAGACCCCCGCTGAGATTCGCGCCTTCCGCGCGCTGGGCGCAACCCTGGTCGGCATGTCCACCGTCCCGGAGACCATCGTCGCCCGCCACATGGGAATCGATGTGCTGGGCATCTCCTGCGTCACCAACCTGGCCGCCGGGCTGGGCGCTAAGCTCCTCGATCACGCCGAGGTCGCGGAGATCGGCCACCAGGTCGAGCACCGCCTCGCCCGGCTGCTCAAGCGGCTCGTGCCCAAAATCGCCGCGGCCACACCGGAGACAGGAGTTCAACAACCATGAACCAGGAAGCCGGGCACAGCGCGCGCCTCCCCTTTCCGCCTGTTGTGGTGGGAATTGCCGGCTGCACCGGCTCGGGCAAAACGACTCTCACGGCCGAGTTGGCTCGCTCCCTCAGCGGCATCCACTTCCATACCGACACGTACTATCGCGATCTGGCCCACCTGCCGCTGGAAGAGCGCGCCCGCCAGAACTTCGACCACCCCTCGCTGATCGAGATTCCCCTCCTGGCAGCCCACATTGCCGCGCTGGCCAGGGGTGAAGCCATCGAGCGCCCGCTCTACGACTTCGCCTCTTATACCCGCGTCCTCGACTCCAACGGAATCGCCCTTACTGAGACCGTCCGCCCCGGCGCCTATCTGCTCATCGAGGGCATCTTCGCCCTCCATTTCACCGAACTGCTGCCCTTCTACCAGTTGCGCATCTACATCGACACTCCCGACGAGGTCTGCTTTCAGCGGCGGCTGCAACGCGATATCGCAGAGCGCGGCCGCACGCCCGAGGTGGTCCGCCAACAATATGAGGCCACCGTCCGGCCCTCCAGCATCGCTTTTGTCCGCCCTTCGGCCGTCAACGCCGATCTCATCGTCGACGGAACCGGCGCCCTCGACTGGAAGGTGGAGCAGATTCTGGGCCAGATGAACCGCCGCGGCCTGTTGCGCTTCCAGGATTGAAAAATCTTATTGTTACAGTTTTTTATTGGTTTATTTACTATAGTTTCATTGGAAAGCTCTCATGATTCAGATGCACGTACCGATAAGTTCCCCATGATGCTTGTGAAATTCCTCGATTCAATGAAGCACCACGTGAACTCCTGGCTGCTGCAGGGCATCTCGCCCCGGAGGCTGGCGCTCACCCTCGCCCTCGGGTTCGCCATCGGATGCATCCCTGTGCTGGGCGTGACCACCACCCTGTGCGTCCTCGTGGCCCTCGCTTTGCGGCTCAACTTTCCCGCCATTCAAGCGGCTAACTGGACCGCTGCGCCGTTGCAATTGGTGCTGATTGTGCCCTTTATGCGCCTCGGAGGGCGTATCTTTACCTTCGGTTCACATCGCGCCGTCGAGATTGGCTCTCTGCTGCACACTTCGCCGCTGGCGCTGATTTCGCAGCTGGGCGGCATGGCCGGTCAGGCGCTGCTGGCCTGGCTGATGATTGCCATACCCGCCGTCGCTCTGATGACCGTGATGCTGACCACTCTGCTGCGCAGGGTTCCGGCCATCGCCCAGGCCGAATCCGGCTACTGAGTATCAGCGACCGCCATAGTTGCGCGGACTGCCACTTACAGAGCCTTACCCATTTCATAGGCTTGCTTCATGGCAGGGCGCGTGAGGATATCGCCTATCTCCCCTTCAGCGGCCGGTCATCTTCTCGATGGCTTCGGGGTAGCGTGCGCCCTCTACCTTGATCTCAGCGGCGGCGCTTTCGATCTCTCGGAGATCGCCGGAAGTAAGCTCGACTGTAGCAGCACCAATGTTCTCTTCCAGGCGATGCAGCTTCGTCGTCCCCGGAATGGGGACGATCCACGGTTTTTGCGCCAGCAACCAGGCAAGCGCGATCTGGGCGGGCGTCGCCTTCTTTTCTGCTCCGATTTTGCCCAGCAGATCGACCAGCGCCTGGTTCGCCTTCAGGGCCTCCGGTGTATAGCGCGGCAGCTTGCTGCGGAAGTCGGTTTCGTCGAACTTGGTATTCGCGTCCATCTTGCCCGTCAGAAAGCCTCGGCCCAGCGGACTGTAGGGAACAAAGCCGATGCCGAGTTCTTCCAGCGTAGGAAGCACTTCCGCTTCCGGGCCTCTGGTCCATAGCGAGTATTCGCTCTGCACCGCTGTCACCGGCTGGGCGGCATGTGCGCGGCGGATCGTCTTCGCGGCTGCTTCGGAGAGGCCAAAGTGTTTCACCTTGCCCTGCTGAATCAGTTCCTTCACCGCTCCCGCTACATCCTCGATGGGCACGTCGAGATCAACGCGGTGCTGATAGAAGAGATCGATGGCATCGATCTTCAGGCGCTTGAGCGAGTCTTCCGCGACCTGCTTGATGTGCTCTGGGCGGCTGTCCAGCCCAGCCTGTTTGCCGGTGCTCGGATCAAGTTTGAAACCGAATTTGGTGGCGATCACTACTTGGCCCTTGAAGGGCTCGAGGGCTTCGCCGAGCAGGGTTTCATTCGTGAACGGGCCGTAGACCTCCGCCGTGTCGAAGAAAGTGACGCCGCGCTCGACGGCCGCGCGCAGCAGAGTGATCATCTCATGCTTGTCTTTGGGCGGCCCGTAGGAAAAGCTCATTCCCATGCAGCCGAGCCCCAGCGCCGATACTTCTAGGTTACTGTTTCCCAATTTGCGTTTTTGCATTGCTGTTCCTTTCAGCGGTTCAAAACCAAACCCATCGCTTCGAATTCCGTGAGCAAGAGAGGTACTACGAACCTCAACCTCGCAACGTCCGAATTCTCGCGACAAGGCCGGGGATCAACCTCATTTCGGCGCGTAAGGATCGTTCACCGGCTTGGCACTCTCCAGCCAGGCGGTGTAAATCATGTCGCGCAACATGCTGGCCCCGGCTCCCAGACGCTCGGCGGTATACTCCCGTGATTCCGCAGTTCCTGCTCCCACAAACCCGCCTGCCTTCTCCAGTTGATAGACCTTTTCCGTGTACGACTTGGTGTTGCGCAGGTAGGCTACATAAGCATCAAACAGATCGCCGTCGATGGCCTTGGCCGGCGTCATCGTCGCCCGCACGTCAGCCTCGTGGATGTTAGCCTCCACAAACGGCCCCTCAAACTGCCAGTGAATCTTGTGCTCGGTGGTATAGCCGTTGGGGTTCGGCCCTGTCCAGCCGTTGTATTGGACGGTAGTGTGCAGCGGCTGCGAGCCGTCTCCCACGTAGTGGCCCAGCCATCCGGCGTAGAAGATAATGACATGCTCAACTGCGCGGATGTCTAGGTCGGCGGCTGGCTTGGCCGCGGTCAGCCTGCGGTACTCGCGTAGGCCCGACTTCAGCCGCTCCCAAACCTCGTCAGTCTCCCAGGGTTGCAGGCCGATCTTCTCCGGTCGCTGTCCGGCGGCAAAGACCTTGGCTTCAAAGTCGAAGCGACGATGCGGCAGGGGGCCCAAAGCGTCGGCCAGCTCCATGTCGATGAAGTGCTCCGGCGCCTGCGCGGCCACCAGCTCCGGCTCGGCGGGCGAGCGCCAGCGATCCGGCTCGGGCCCCAGGTACTCGATCTCCGCTATCGCCTCCGGCGAGCGCAGAAACGCCGGCACATCGGCTGGCAGCGAGCTGGCCGCCAGCTTGTTGATCATCCGATGGCCCCCGTTGCCCCAAGCATGGGCAGTCGGCGGCATAGCAAGAACGCAAACCAGCCCGGCTAAGGCCAGAGCTGACAGAAACACACGGTACGACGCAGAGGTAGAGAACATGAAGGCAGTATACCGCCCCCCGCAAAGCGCCGTTTTAGTTGCCGGTAATTTCCGATTCGCGCGCGAATGCCTTTCGATTGGAGAATTTTTCAGTGCTATCAAAACGAGCACAAAGTCTAGAGTATGATTGAAATAAGGAGGAATTCCATATGGCAACCCAAGCCCGGCCACGCATACAGCCAATCCGCTCCTCCAAGCCTAAAGTGAATATCTCGGTTGCGAAGGCAGAAGAGGATCTTCTAGCCAACGTCATGGTTTCCGTTTCCGCTTCGCTGGAAAAGATGAGCGAGAAAGAGCGGGAGCAAGCGGTGACGAACGCGGAACGAGCCGTAGCCCATATTCAATAGAGCTTTACAGGCAACTGCCGGAAGCCCCGCAAGTGCGCCCGCCCAGCTTCACTTTCAGGATCGATCCCCAGCGCGGTTAATGCCGCCGCAAACGCCTGCTCGTCTCGCGCATCGACTGCTCTCTGCTATGCCGCCTGCGCCCTGAGTTTTAGCTGATCGAGATGCTTTTTCGATCCGGTATCCTCGCGCATCTGGCGAAGAATCTCGTTCGCCTTCTCGCTGGGAATACCTTCCTTGTTGTGCATTCAGTTATACCTCTATCCTGACCAGTATAGGGGTACAACAGAGGGAGGTCCCGAAATCGCCATAACACTAAGGCGAGAACGTATCGTTCTCCGGGCGCCCTGAATCCCAGATCTCGATTCTATGACCCGGGTTTTCCCGCATCAGTTCTCGTCGCTGAAGATGGCTTCGATAGTGGTTTCAAACAGCCGCGCCAGTTTGAAGGCCAGCGGAAGGCTGGGGTCGAACTTGCCCGTCTCAATGGCGTTGACCGACTGGCGCGAGACCTCCAGCCGTTGGGCCAGATCGGCCTGCGACCAGTCGCGTTCAGCGCGCAGCACACGCAATCGGTTCTTCATCTGTACCTCGCTTTGACGATTCCGTAGGAGATGCCTACGAAGACGAGGTAAAGCGGCCAAATCATCAGAATATTCAGCCGCTGGAAGTGAGCGTAATTCTCCAGAATTCCCCACGCCGTAGTCACCACAAGAATTGCTCCTATGCCGCCGAGCAATGCCTGGACCAGGACCGCGCGCTGAAAATCATCCTTCTCTTCGCTCATGTACCGGCCAGTGAGAAGCACTGCCATAGCGATAGGAATCGCCGGCAAGATAGCCAGCAGCCAGATCACGATGCCGGTTGGGTGCCAGAGAAGAAGTCCGTAAGCAGACAAACCCGAGAAGAATCCATACAGCAGCGAGAGGACAATAAAGCGACGCGTGAAGCGCCAGACGGCTGAATTGTTGGTCTTACAGTCCATGGTTGGTCTCCTTTACATTACGACAACTAAACCTTACATAATTAGCCGGATAATGTCAAGTGTCATTGACATATTTTTCGTGCCTAGAAGCCTCTGGACGAGAAAACTAAGGGACAAAAAGCTGATAATTAACCACGCAGTGGATGATTGTCAGCCGTTAGAGCTACTTGCAAAATTCAAAAAGGAATGCAAGTAGAGTCAGCGTTTGCAGATCATTTTGGCATCTTGTAGCACAATCATTCTCAGGTGCATTTTCTCCAATCGTCCTCCAAATGTGCCGCTAACTCCTTATCCTGGACGACTTTGCAGGGAACTCCTTTGTTATGACGATTTTACAGCGACACCATTCTTGTAACCTCAAGAAAACAACGAGGTTACGTCCAAAGTACGGGTGGGGGTACCATCCAACGCAGCACCAGCTTTGCTGTCGGAACAAACCAAAGTCCCGAAGGGATGCCTGAATAGGCAATGCCGGTCTCTTGGTTATTTTGCAAGAGGCTCGTTATGGGGTTGATAATCTGCGGAGCCTCAGCTCACGTCTCTGCGACTTGAGACTGTAACCCGCTTCTCCACTTCATCCGCCAATGCACTAAACTCAACCCATGGGCTTCCAGGATTTTCTCGGCAATTCGGCCACCGTGACCCGGCTTCGCGAGAGCATCGGCGCGGATCGTTTTCCCCAGTCGCTGATCCTGGCCGGCCCGCGCGGGGCGGGCAAATACACCTTGGCCCTGATGCTCGCCAAAGCCGTCAACTGCCTCCAACCCACCAAGACAGACGGCCTGCCCGATTTCTGTGGCGTCTGCGCGAACTGCGCCCGCATCAGCGACTCAGCCAATCTCGAAGAGCGCGTCGCCGAGGCCGTCGCCGCCCGTGAGGAGATGCGCGACACCGACAAAAAAGAGACCCGCATCCTCATCCAAACCCACCCCGACGTACTCATCATCCCGCCCGATCCGCCGCAGTTGCTCATCAAGGTGGGCCAGATTCGCCAGGCCATTCATGTGGCCTACTACCGTCCGCCGGTCGAGTCGCGCCGCACCTTCACCATCTTCACCTCGTCCGCATTTATGAAGGAAGCGGCCAACTCCCTGCTCAAACTTCTCGAGGAGCCGCCCGCGCACGCCTCGCTGATTCTGCTCACCGAGAATCCGCAGGAGTTGTTGCCCACCATCCGCTCCCGCGCCGTCGTGCATCGCCTCGGCGCAATCCCTGTCTCAGAACTGGAGGCCCTGCTCGCCCGGCGCCGTCCGCTTCTCAAACAGTCCGACCGCGCTCTCACCGCGCGGCTGGCCGAGGGAGCCGTGGGCCGCGCGCTTACCATTGATCTCGACGTGTATCTCGCCAGCCGCCAGGATGCCCTCATCCTGCTCCGCACCGCCTTGCGCGAACCCGGGGTCCCCGCGGACAGGTCTTCGTCCGCGGGGTGGGAGCCCGACTACTCCGCGCTCTTCCACGCCACCGAGAGCTACCGCGCCGGCGCGGATGGCCAGGAGAAGACCCTCAACCTGCTCCGCGCGCTGGGCAGCCTCATCGAAGACCTGCTGCTCATCGTCTCCGGCGCGCCCCAGCTCATTCGCAATCTGGACATTGAAGCCGAGCTCACCCGCCTAGCCCAGGGCCTCAGTGTTGACTGGATCGACAATGCCGCCCACGCCCTCGTCCAGGTCGAGCAGGGCATGCGCCGCAACCTGCTCCGTTCCCTCTCGCTCGACGCCATGGCCGTCAGTCTCGACCCCAACTAGCCAACGCCTTTTCCAACGTTATTCAGGAGGACCGCTCTTTCATGACCATTCAATCCACTCGGCCCCGCACCCAGGCGTATACTCGCAACCAGCCGGCCGCCATCGCTCCCTTCCGCCTGTCGCCCTATGGCCAAGACCAAGGGCAGCAGCCTCCCCAGCGCAACGCCGAGCTCTTCTACCTGCAAAAGCAGATCCAGTCCCAGACGCCCATGGTCATCGTTTTGGAAGATGGCGAACTGATCGAAGGCTGCATCGAGTGGTACGACCGCTACGCCCTCAAAGTCCGCGGCCGCCAGAAAACCCTGGTCTACAAATCCGCCATCAAATATATGTACAAGGTCGGCGACCAGGGGCAGTAATCTTCGAGGGAATAGGGAATAAGGAACAGGGAACAGGGAACAGGGAATAGGGAACAGGGAACAGGGAACAGGGAATAGGGAATAGGAAGCTGGACCATCCAATCAAGTTCCGTGCCCCATCCTTGCGCCTTTTTTCTGGCGCAAGGGTGGGAAACCACAAACCCAAAACAGCCCTTCTCTCCATGACACTGTAACGCTGGCAGACGGATCCCTGTTCCCTGTTCCCTATTCCCTATTCCCTGCTTTTTCCAGCCGGTCGCGGATCGCCGCGCCGATCCCATCTGCTGGCGGCAGCGGGCAAAGAATCACCGTGCAACCCGCGCCGTCCAGCGCCCGCAGCCCCGCGTACAGCTCCCGCGCCATCTCCTCCGGCGCAGACCATCGTCCCCAGGCGACCACCGCCGCCGCCCCGGCTGGCGCAGCCACCTCGGCGGGCAGCATTACGCCCACCTGGTCCTCGGGAAGGTCCAGCACCGCCCCTTCCAGCCGTGCGGCCAACTCGGCTAGCTCACCCCCAGCCTGTTCTGACTCGATAAGCACCAGCCGCGCTCGGGGCGCATAATGACGCAGCCCCATCCCCGGCGAAGGCCGCGACCCACGCGGCTTGATTTCCAGCACTCCACTGTCGCGGTACATCTCCACATCTCCGGCAGTGTATCGAATCTGGACACTTGTCACCGCCCCCGGCCGGTAGATCATCATCGGGCTTTGGCAAGGGTCCAGCACTGTGGACTCGACCCCGTGCTCCGTTGGCCCCGCGTCCAACACAGCATCAATCCGTCCGTCCAGGTCGGCGAGCACATGTTCGGCTGTCGTCGGGCTGATGTGGCCAAAGAGATTGGCGCTGGGCGCGGCCACCGGAACTCCGGCTCGCCGAATCAACTCCAGCGCCACCGGATGCGCCGGCATGCGCACGCCGACCAGCGGCCGTCCCGCCGTCACCACATCCGGCACCGCAGCCGTCCGCGGCAGCAGCAGCGTCAGCGGCCCCGGCCAAAAGGCCGCGATCAGCTTGCGCGCCGCGTCAGGGATTTGCTCGACCAGCCCGTCCAGCATATTTTCGTCGGCCACATGCACAATGATGGGGTCCCACGCCGGCCTTTGCTTGGCCGCAAAGATACGCTCAACCGCCGCCGCATCCAGCGCGTTCGCACCCAATCCATAAACCGTCTCGGTGGGCAGCGCCACGAGGCCGCCAGTGCGCAGAATACCCGCTGCCTGCTCCAACGTATCCTGAGCGCCGGCGGTATCAAGGTGCGCTGGGTCGATGACCAATCGCAGTGTCTTCATCTCTTTCATTGTCGCCTGTTGCGGGCAACTGCCGCTACCTGCCGTATACTCACCGTGATAGCTCCTAGCTTCTAGCCTCTAGCTACTAGCTTGTTCATGACACAGCAGACTTGGTAAACGTCACGCTGTCACACAGGCAAGCACGGCTAAAAGCTAGCAGCTAGAAGCTAGAGGCTGCTTTTACCATGCCCATCGAGACCGAGATCAAATTCCGCGTGGACGACCTGACCGGACTGACCCGGCGGCTTGAGGCTGCCGGCTTTCGCCTGCAAACGCCGCGCACCTTCGAGAGCAATGTTCTCTACGACACGCCCGACCGCGCTATGCGCGCCCGCACTGAGATTCTGCGCATCCGCAGCTACGCCGGACGCTGGACCGTCACCCACAAGCGCCTGCCCGACTCTGGCCCCGGCGAAGACACCCACAAGCATCGCCTGGAGACCGAGACCGAAGTGGCTGATGGCGCGGCGCTGGAGCAAATCTTTCTATCCCTCGGCCTGGTCGCCGCCTTCCGCTATGAGAAATGGCGCGCGGAGTGGAGCGACGGCGAGGGTCATTGCGTGGTGGATGAAACCCCCATCGGCAACTACGCCGAACTGGAAGGCTCCGCCGAATGGATCGACCGAGCCGCCGCCCGCCTGTGTATCGATTCGGCACAGTACATCACCCTCAGCTACGGCCGCCTTTTCGATCTCTGGTGCGACGAGCACCGCGCGGATGCGCAGGACCTGACATTTGAAGCCGTAAAGGCAGCTTTTAGCTGTTAGCTATTAGCTTTTAGCCGATGATCGGGCGGATCAAAGGTCGATTCGCAACTGTTGTGTGCCTCCAATCTATATAGCGCCATATTTCGAGCTAAGAGCTAACAGCAAAAAAAGCTAAAAGCTGTATTTTCCCATCCCTCTACAATTAAATCCTGAAAATCCATTAACGTAGGCTCCCCCATCGCCGATAACTTCAATGAGTTGTAAGAACTCTGCGAGGTGCCCATGAACATAAAGTGCTTAGTGCTTTCTCCCAACCGGTTGCGGCGTGCCGGAACCCGCATGATGCAGTCAGCCGCGCTGGCGCTCTTGGTGACGCTGACCATGCCTGCCGGGGCGGCGGACGCGCGAGCCGTCAAATCACGGGTTCCGCCCGTCTATCCAGTGATTGCTCAGCGCATGAAGATTACCGGCGTGGTCAAGCTCTCGGTCACCGTGAATGCGGAAGGCAATGTGACAGACGTGAAAGGGATCAGCGGGAACCGCTTGCTCTCCGACTCCGCCGAGGAGGCCGTGCGCAAATGGAGATTCGAGCCTGGTGAAGGCGCCTCCACAACGGAAGTGTCTGTCAACTTCGCTCTCTAACAGCCGGAGTTGAGAAGGGCGCGCAGAATAGGGGCGGTTCGCCGTGCGCGAGCATCCTCTTAAGGCTAGACTCGCGCTTCGCTTGAAACACGTACCTTTCCCGGATTCTCGACCGCGCTCATCCGGACAAGATCAGCCTGCCTTGATGCAGGCAGACGGAAGCAATACATGCCATGCCCATCTTAGACCTGACCTCCGATGCTTCGAGCGCATTATCCATCGCGCTCATCGATCCGGATGATCTGCGCCGCGAAGAGGTAGCCGGTGTTCTGAGGGGATTTCATGGAATGTCCGTGCGGAAGTATGCTTCGTTCCCTGACGATCTCTGCGGCCTGCCTGTGATGTTGGAACAGCATTACGACGCTGTCCTGATCGGGCTGGATAGCGCCCCGGAGCGCGCCTTCGATGTGGTCGAGGGCCTCTGCGCGGATCACTCTACCACCTTGATGGTCTATACGGCGCAGAACAACCTGGAGTTGGCCATCCGCTTCATGCGCGCCGGCGCGCGCGAGTACCTCACTCTTCCCCTCCTCCAAGCCGAATTGGCCGATGCCCTGGACCGGGTTTCAACCCATCGCCTGGAGACGCCCCAGAGCAGAAAAATACCCAAAAAGCTGTTCGTCTTCCTGGGCTCCAAGGGCGGCAGCGGTGTCACTACCCTAGCCTCTAATTTTGCCGTTTCGCTGGCCCAGGAGTCAGGTGATAGAACCCTCTTGATTGATCTGGGCCTGCCTCTGGGAGACGCGGCGCTCAACCTCGGAATGACTGTCGAGTACTCCACCGCCAACGCCTTTGAGGATTCCAGCCGGCTGGATTCCAACTTTCTCCGCTCGCTGCTGGCCAAGCACGGCTCGGGATTATCCGTGCTTCCCGCGCCCAGCGAGTTCTCTTCCCACCTGGCCACCAAAGAAGCCATCGACAAACTGCTGGCCATCGCGCGGCAGAGCTTCGCCTATGTGGTCGTTGATGCCGGTTCAAGAGTTGACTTGATGGATACCTCTATCTTTGGAGAATCCGCCATCGTCTATCTGATTACCCAGGTCGGCGTAACGGAACTGCGCAACTCCAATCGCCTTATCACACAATTTTTTGCCGCGCGCGGACGCAAGCTCCAGATCGTGCTCAACCGCTATATGCCTCATGCTCTGCTCTTCGATGAGAAGCAGATTACCAAGGCCCTCACCAGGCCGGCCCTGTGGAAGATTCCCGACGATTATGCCACTGCTCGCCGCATCAACAACAGAGCCACTCCCATCGCGCTGGCAGACACGCCCATCTCAAACGTGATCCGGCAGATGGCCAGAACCGCCTGCGGCATGTCCGCTATTCCGGAGAAGAAAAAAGGCTTCTCTCTCTTCGGAAGAAAAAAAGATCCATTGCCCGGCAATAGGTCATTTTTGGAAGTCGCTGAGCAGGAATAATAAATCAGCCCGATCCGCCGCTACTTCCCAGCCCCGTGGCACTTTTTGTATTTTTTCCCGCTCATCCTATTGATTTTATTTGTAACAGTATTAGCTAGCTATGTACCAGATTACCTCAGAATTCGTTCTGTATACAGAGCTAGAAGAGCTCGCTGTGAGAGCCGAGACGCATCAGAATGAGACGGGGAGGTGTGTCGGCTTTTGCGTAAACCAGAAGCAAATCCGGACGCAGATGACATTCTCGGAAGCCAGCCATCTCGCCGGTGAGAGCATGATCATTGAGTTTTGGTTCGATATTATGATCGGCTGCCAGCGTGTCCAAAACAGCGGGAAGCAAAGTCTCAAGATCGCCGCGATACCGGGAGCTGGATCGCAGTTTTTTATAATCCCGCTTGAACTGGCGCGTCCAGTTAATCTTCCGCATTCAGTTGATCCATCAATTCTCGAACGCTGGAGGCAGTGCGGAGATTTCCGCGCCTGACCTCTTCCATCGCGGCTCTGGTCACCGCGTTGGGAACCCGCACCTCGAAGGGAAGCGCCTTCTCGGCGGCAATGCGCTTAAGCAGCAGACGCACAACATCAGAAAAGCTCAATCCCATGGCGTCCAGAGTCTTGGCCGCTTTGGTTTTCAGTTTCTGATCCACGCGGACATGAATCATCGCAGTCGCATTGGGTGTGGTGGCGCTCATGGATACATTGTATACCAAATGAGACTTGAGATTCAAAAGGTGAAATCGCTCGTTATTTCCCGGCCCCGTGGCACTTTTTGTATTTTTTCCCGCTGCCGCACGGGCAGGGATCGTTGCGGCCTACTTTTTCGCCCGTCCGCCGCTGCGTAGGCTGGCTTGCGTCTCCCGCGCCGGCCATGCTGGCCGCCTCCAGCTCCCGCTGCTTCTTGCGCTGGAACTCCTTCTCGAGAGAGTCGATGGTCGTTGAGGGCTGTCGTGTGGAAATCCCAATCTCCCGCGGCTCCGCATCCATCGTCAGAGGCCGCGCGCTGCTGGCCACCGGCGGCGCGGAGGGAACTGGCCCCCTCGGTCGCGGCGCGGTGCCTCCCATAGGCTCTCCATCCGGACCCAGAATCTGCATGCGGAACAGGAATCGGACCGTGTCCTCCTGGAACTTCAGCATCATGGCTTCGAACATGTCGAAGGACTCGCGTTTGTATTCCACCAGCGGATCGCGCTGCGCATAGCCGCGCAACCCGATCCCTTCCTTGAGGTGGTCCATGGAGAGCAGATGGTCCTTCCACAGCCCGTCGATCACGCTCAGCATCATCCAGCGCTCGTGGTTGCGCATCTGCGGCGAACTGAGTATCTTCTCCTTGGCCTCGTAATCCTGCTTCAGCTTCTCGAAGATTGAGTTGCCCAGCTCGTGCCGGCCCAACTCGTGCGGATTGACTCCCGTAGCGCCGATATTCAGCGAAGCCAGTTTCAGCCCGAAGTGGTCGAAGAGCTTTGCGTCCAGCCCTTTCATGTCCCACTGGTCCGGATGCAGCTTCTCACCGGCATGTTCATCCAAAATGCTGCTCAGAATTCCGCCGACATAATCCTCCAGAATCAGCTCCCGCTGCTCCACGCCTTCCAGCAGTTGCCGCCGCAGCCCGTAAACCGCCTCGCGCTGCTTGTTCATCACGTCGTCGTACTCCAGCAGATGCTTGCGGCTCTCGAAGTTTTGCGCCTCAACTGCTTTTTGCGCGCCCTCGATCCGCTTGGTAATCATCTTCGATTCGATGGGCTCGTCCTCCTGCATGCCCATGCGCTGCATCATGGTGCTCATCCACTGCTTGGCGAAGATGCGGATCAGGTCGTCTTCCAGCGAAAGATAAAATCTCGATTCGCCGGGATCGCCCTGACGGCCCGCGCGCCCGCGTAGTTGGTTGTCCACGCGCCGCGACTCGTGCCGCTCCGTGCCCAAAATGATCAGCCCGCCGGCCGCGATCACCTGCTCGTGCTCCTCGCGCGCCGTCTCGGCGTGAACCTTGAAGACCTCCGCCCACTCCGGCTCGGCAATCTCAAACTCCTGACCCTGATAGTAAAAGCGCAGAAATCCCGCCGGCGCCATGGGACTGATGGCGCCCTCGGCCACGCTGATGGCCCGCGCCTTGTTCTTCTTCACCAGCTCCTGACGAGCCATGAAATCCGGGTTGCCGCCCAATAAAATATCGGTTCCGCGGCCGGCCATGTTCGTCGAGATGGTCACCATCCCCAGCCGCCCCGCTTGCGCCACAATCTCCGCCTCGCGCTCGTGGAACTTGGCGTTCAGCACCACGTGCTTGACGCCCTTGCGCGCCAGAATCCCGGAGAGCCGCTCGCTCTTCTCGATGGATGTAGTCCCCACCAGCACCGGCTGCTTGCGCTCGTGCAGGATGCCGATGTCCTCGGCCACCGCCTTGTACTTGGCTTTCTCCACCAGGTAAACCACGTCCGGATTTTCCTTCCGCAGCAATGGCTTGTTGGTGGGAATCACTACGATCTCCAGCTTGTAAATCTTTTCGAACTCCGCCGCTTCCGTCTCCGCCGTGCCCGTCATGCCGCTCAACTTCTTGTACAGGCGGAAATAATTCTGGAAGGTGATGGTGGCCAGCGTCTGGTCTTCCTTGCGGATGTTCACGCCTTCCTTGGCTTCGATGGACTGGTGCAGCCCGTCGCTCCAGCGGCGTCCCGGCATTAGCCGCCCGGTGAAGGTATCGACGATGATGACCTCGCCTTCCTTCACCACGTACTCCACGTCGCGCTTGTAGAGCGCTTCCGCCTTGATCGCGGTTTCGACGTAGTGCTTCATCTCCCAGTTCTCGGCGTCGGCAATGTTGCCGATGCCCAGCAGCTTCTCGATGGTCACCCAGCCCTCGTCGGTGACTCCAATCGTCCGCTGCTTCTCGTCCACAATGTAGTCGCCGGTCAGGTACTTCTCACCCTCCCGGAGTTGCAGGCCCAACTCCGCAACTCGCTGAGTGTCGATGGCCTCGATCTCCTCGCCCAGCACCAGCTTGGGAACAATCTGCCGCGCCTTGGCGTACTTGTCGGTCGTCTGGTCGGTCGGCCCGGAGATAATCAACGGGGTGCGCGCTTCGTCAATCAGAATCGAGTCCACCTCGTCCACGATGGCGTAGTAATGGCCGCGCTGCACGCAATCCTTGATCTCGAACTTCATGTTGTCGCGCAGGTAGTCGAAGCCGAATTCATTGTTGGTCCCGTAGGTGATGTCGGCCAGGTAGGCTTCGCGGCGCTCGTTGTCGTCCAGGTCGTGAACGATGACGCCGACAGAGAGCCCCAGAAACTCGTATATCTTGCCCATCCACTCGGCGTCGCGCTTGGCCAGGTAGTCGTTCACCGTGACCACATGCACGCCGTGGCCGGCCAGCGCATTCAGATAGCAACTCAGCGTGGCCACCAGCGTCTTGCCTTCGCCGGTCTTCATCTCGGCAATCTTGCCCTGGTGCAGCACCATGCCGCCGATCAACTGCACGTCGAAGTGGCGCATCTGCACGGCACGCCAGCCCGCCTCGCGCACCACAGCAAAGGCCTCGGGCAGAATCTCGTCCAGCGCCTCCCGCTCAGCCGCTGACTGCTCCGCCGCCCGCCGTTCGGCAGCCTCGCGCGCTTCCGCCTCGTGTCCCTCCGCCCGCAACGTGTCGGGGTTCTCAAATCCCTTCAGCCGTTCCTCAACCTTCGCCGCAATCCGCGCCCGAAACTCCGCTGTTTTGGCCCGCAATTGCTCGTCGCTGAGCTGCTTGGTATCCGCTTCAAGGGCACTGATCAATGCCACCATGGGCATCAGCCGCTTGATCAACCGTTCGTTCGCCGTGCCAAAAATCTTGGTAAGAATTTTATCGAAAAACACAGGATTCTCCGTTTACCAGTGTAAATGCTGAGGGTTAAATGAGTGGAATGAAACTTGTTTGCGGCAATGAGGATGCGCGCCTCACCTTCGGCGCAGTTTCGTTGCACCTTCTCAAAAGCGAGACCCTCTCGGACAGTTCAGGATAGGTTCTGAGGCGCGGGCATCAGGCGTGTCAGCAGGCTGTGGCCAGCATGTGACCCGGATTCGAGAAGTGGCCCACCCGCACGAATTTTCTATGAAGGGCGACGCTTCACTCGGCCGGCTTGCGCCTCAGCAGCGGCGCTGCGAATGTGGCCATCGCCGCCACCACTACATTTGCCACCACCACAGGGAAGGCGTGGATGATCAAGCCGTAGATCACCCACAAGGTGGCCGCGCCCGCCTGCACGCGGCGCAACGACTTGGCGCCTTTGCACAGGTAGGAACTGGCGAAGGCGGCGGTTGCGACCCATCCAATCCAGTCGAGTCTCATCATCAGGCCACCGCCCGAGCTGCCGCCGGCGCGGCGCTGCTGATAGTCAGCGAGTCGGTTCGCACCTTGTCCCACTCCTGCAAGACCAGCCCGTGCTGCTCGAAGAAGGCGCGAATGCGGATCGAGTCCCACCCGGCGATCTCCTCCAAAACAGGCACCAGCACACTCAGGGCATCCTCGCTGAGAATGGTGCGGCTGGCAATCGGCGTGATGTAGCGGTTCTCCGAGACTGCGATGGTAAGCCCGGAGAGGCGATTCACATGCAGCATCACGTGCACGTCCGAGCTGCCGTCGCCCACGTAGACGATGCGATCATGGCCGACGCGCAGGTGGTTGCGCAGCTCCTCCACCACCACCACCTTTCCGTAGCCCGCGGGGACGCGCACTATGGCTTCAATTTCTCCGCTGGCGGCGTAGTGAAAGCGTGTGCCGTAGATGTGATCGGCGGGCACAATGCCCTCCAGCGCGGATTGAATCACCTCTTCGGGCGCGGCCGAAACCACGTAGAACTTGAAATGGTTGCCGTCCAGGTTCTCGAGAAGTTGCACGAGCAGGCGGATATTCTTTTTCAAGCGGATCCGCTTGCCGGCTTCGACCAGGTGATGCTTGCGAACGCGCCGGAATTCCGGGTCGTGCAGCAACAGATAGGCCAGCTCTCCGCCCTGCTGCACCATGTGGATGCGCGACAGGCCGGCGATGCGCTCCTCGAATCCTGAGAGGCCCAGCAGATCGCTCAGCACAATTCCTGAATCGTTGAAGCTCAGCGTCTGATCGAAATCGCTGACCAGCAGAAATTCCCTTGCAATTCGTCCACTATCTGGTTCCATATACACTCCTCCTGATGCAGTTTTCCTATCTCGTTCGAAGGGGTTGACGGGCAATTGGCTGAGGTTTAGGCGTAGTGGAAATCGGCTATCATCGCCGTTACTAGATTGCTACCAGTCTAACATTTTAGATGTTACGGATCCGTGAAGGATGCAGTCGCGAACATGAGATTCGTCTCATGCTGGCGACGAACAGGAGGACGCTTGACATAGATTCGTTTATAAACGATAATTCAATCATGTACGAGATTCGCCATTACCTGACGCGAAGCGAGAAAGACCTCTTCATGGAATGGGGAGGGTAGGGGAATGAGAGACAGAAACCACGACGAAGCCATGGCGGAGGAGTTCAAGCAGGATCCTGCCTACGCGCTGGAGTTGTTGAACGAGATTCTTGCAGATGGCGAACAGGGCGAATTGCTCATCGCTCTGCGCCAGATGGCCAAGGCCTTTGGCGGCGTTCAAAGTGTGGCGGAAAAGGCCAACCTCAATCCCACGCAACTCTACCGCACATTATCCGAAGAGGGCAATCCGGAACTGCGCAGCCTCTCCGCAATTCTGAAAGCCATGGGCCTGCGCCTTGCCGTCGAACGCGTTCGTGCAGCTTGAGTTTCTGGTGGAAACTGTTTGTTGAGGTTCGTGGTCTCCCCCATCTCAAAATCGAGATTTTGGGCACTCGTCACTCGCCGGATTCACATCAGCTATTCCTTGCGATTCAAATTGTTCTCTACTACCTTCGTCATATCTCCAGTTTCTCCGCCGCCAACCATGATCAGCGCGACCTCCCCATCCGGCTGAATCAATACCAGTGCAGGCAATTCGGCAAAATAGTCAACCGCGCTCACTCCCAACTGGATCGGCAAGGGCGACATATAGTTCATCGCGGCGACCGGAATCTTGATTTGAAAATGCTCCATCAACTCCTGAACCGCTTTCGGCTTGTAATCCATCTCAACTGCCACCACCGCCATTCGGTCCTTCTCCTTCTCGGCCAGCGAGAGAACTTCCGGCAGCCTCTCGACGGAAGGAGCGCACCATGAGGCGCCGAAATCAATCAGAACCCATTTGCCTTTGAACTGCTCTAGCGTTATTGTTCCGGTGTTGATTGATTCAAACTCCACGTCGGGTGCACTGAATCCCTTCGCCACGTGCGCAAATGGCTTTGCCCCAACCGGCGAGTAATCCTGCGTGGGAATTTGGCGCAGTGCAATCTCCTGGCCGAACTCCATCCGTTTAATGTAAGCCTTAATACCGCGCCGATACCCCTCGTTCAAATAACTGGCCATTTGCATCGGTCCGGTTTCAGCTGCATTCTTCCCGTCGATTCGGATGATCAAATCGTCCTTCATCAGATTCCAGTGAATCGGCCCGGGCTTTTTCTCCTGCACACGCCATCCGTGTTCCTCATGAACAAGCGCAATATTCGCTACCACCACAACAGGTTGAGGGTGCGCTGCGGCATACTGAGCGGCAAGAACCAACATTGGAAGCAATAACAAATATTTCATTTCAACCGTAATCTCCTTTTCGACCCAGAGTCCCTGCTTCTGGCATCCCCAGATCTCCATTTTGAGACCTGAAAATCACGCCCTACACTTTGCACCTCAATCTCTACGCCGTAGCCGCGTCCGCCACCGACTGCAATCCCCGCGCCTCAATCTCGAATTCGCGAATCTTGTACTTTTGTATTTTGCCGCTGAGGGTGATCGGGAACTCGGTGACGAAGCGAACGTGTTCGGGAACCTTGTAGTATGCGATCTGCCCTTTGCAGAATTCTTTGATCTCTTCTTCGGTGGCTTCGACGCCCGGCTTCAAACGCACCCAGGCAGCAACGATTTCGCCCAGCCGCGCGCTGGGAATGCCGACCACCTGCGCCTCGCTCACCTTGGGATGGGTGTAGAGAAACTCCTCGACCTCGCGCGGATAGATATTTTCTCCGCCGCGAATAATCACGTCGCGGGAGCGGCCGGTGAGGTGAATGCAGCCGTCCTTGCGCATCATGCCCAGGTCGCCGGTATAGAGCCAGCCGTCTTTCTTGATGACCAGCGCGGTGGCTTCGGGATCGCCGTCGTAGCCCTTCATCAAGGTGAATCCGTGCACGCAGATTTCGCCCTGCTGGCCGATGGGCACAACGTCGCCCGTTTCGCGCGAAACAATCTTGATCTCCGTCTGGGGCATGGCGCGGCCCACTGTGTTGACGCGAACCTCGATGGAGTCGCCGGCGTCGCTCATGGTCACCACCGGCGAAGTCTCCGTCTGGCCGTAAGCAATGACCAGTTCACCGATGTGCATCTCGTTCATCACACGCTTCATCAGCTCGATGGGGCAAGGCGCGCCGCTCATCATGCCGGTGCGCAGGCTGGTCAGATCGAAGCTGGAGAACTCGGGCAGCGCAAACTCGGCGACGTACATGGCCGGAACCCCGTAGACCGAGGTCCCCCGCTCTTGCTGGATCGCTTGCAGCGTGGTGTGCGCATCGAAGGTCCAGTTGGGCAGAATCAACGCCGCGCCGGAGTTCAGCGCGCTCATGGTGCCGATCACGCAGCCGTAGCAATGAAAAAACGGCATGGGCATCACGATCTTGTCGATTTCGCTGTAGTGAAAACCCTGCGCCAGGAATTGCCCGTCGTTCACAATGTTATGGTGCGAGAGCATCACGCCCTTGGGCATCCCAGTGGTCCCGCTGGTGTACTGGATGTTGGCCACGTCGTCCACGGCAACATGATCGGGCAAGCGTCCCTCGGCGTCCAGCAGCGCCGGCCACTCGGGCGAATCGAAGTAGATAGTATGTTCCAGCTCGAGCGTCAACCCGTGGCGCGCGCGGGCAAGAATCTCCTCGTAATCGGCGTACTTGTCCTTGTGCCACAGAAACAGCGCCTTCATGCGCGAGCGGGTCAGCGTGTACTGCAACTCGAACGAGCGGTAGGCCGGGTTCACGTTCACCAGCGCCGCTCCGGAGCGCGCGCAGCCCATGTGCATCATCAACCACTCGATGCAGTTCCTGGACCACAGGCCCACGCGGTCTCCCCGGCGAATGCCCAGCGACCAGAGTCCGCGCGCCACGCGGTCGGCGGCGTCGCTCAATTCCGCCCAGGTCATGCGTTTGGACTGGTGGAGCGAAGCCACGGCCAGGTTGCCGGGATAGCGGCTGGCGGTGCGATGCAGCAGATCTCCAACGGTCAGTTCGAGGAGAGCGCGGTTGGGGCCGCGTGAATAACTCAGTGTACAAATGTCTTCATCAACGGGCATGGCTTTGTTTTTTTCAACGGATAAGGCAGTGTACACCCGCGGGGCAGGCTAAAAAGTGTGACCCGGACCACAAATATCATTGGGCTGGCGCAGGCCGGGCGAATCGCTAGGGATCCTCTGAACAAGTCTTTGTTGCAGTCCAAAATTCCCTCAGGGGCTAAAGCCCGCGCTCGCATTGATGCATTTGCGGCGCGACTGAAGTCGTGCCCTGACGCTTCTTGCGACGACGAATGAGTTTTTCCGCAAGCTGTGAAGCCGTACCCTTTCAAAACTTGGCTTTCACCACAGACTGCTGAACTTGCCTCTCGTGTAAACACGCAGGCCGTTGTTGCCGTCCAATCTTCATGAGGGAAGCGCTGATGGCCAGTTTTCGTTGCCCATGTTGCGGATACAAGACGCTGGACGCGCCCGAAGCGCTGGCCCTGTGTCCCGTCTGCTGGTGGGAGGATGATGGCCAGGAGGATGGCGACGCCTCCGAAGTCCGGCTGACGGTGAATGGAACCCTCAGCCTGGCTGAGGCCCGTGCCCACTTCGCCCAATGCGGCGCGGCCCATCCCCGATTCCTTCCTTACGTGCGCAAGCCCCAGCTCACGGAGCAGTAACCGGGGTTCCCACGGATTCGGGGCCCCCGGCGACATGGGGTCCCCAACGAGCGATTGTTGCTCGTTGGGGTGTGGGATGCGATCTTTGCTCGCTGGGGTGAACAGACAGGTCTTCGTTCGTGGGGTGGAGTATTGCCCATCTTGGCACTGGAGTGCCTTTCCCGGTGCCTCCTGGCGCTTAAACTGGCCCGGCCGTTTGACCCTGCCAGCAAACCCTCATACCATGAGGGTAGGGATTTCCCTCATCCGCGCGGGGCTCGAGTGCCCGTGGCGGCAGCCGGTAGCTGCAATCTGCTGATAAGACGGCAGTTTTTCAGCCTTGAATCTCGTTTTTTTGCCCTGAAACAGGCAGTTTATCCCCCACTCTGGCATCTTGTTTGGCGCGCACAGCGCATGGAAGGCACAACGTTGAGTTCTACTGGCACAGTCGAAAACAATCCACAACCTGATGAGGCCCAAGCGCCGCATGATGGCCACGATCACGATTTAGCCCACGATCATGAGGGTCATGATCACGAAGGTCATGATCACGAAGGTCACGACCACCAGCATGGGCCGGTTCTTAACCCGGACTGCACCCGCGAACTGGTGCTGGACATTCCCGCCGAAGAGGTCTCCGCGGCCTATCGGACGGTGACCGGCAACTACAAAAAATACGCCAAAATCCCCGGCTTCCGCGCCGGCAAGGTGCCGGAATCGGTCGTCCGGCGCCGCTATGCCGACGGCATCCGCAAGGACGTGATCGACGGCCTGCTGCCGGAGCGCTTCAACAAGGCGGTCGTAGACCTGGGCATCAAGCCCGTCGGCGAGCCGCGCGTGACCGAGTTGACCATCGAAGACGGCCAGCCGCTGCACGTAAAGGCGGTCTTCGAGTTTGTGCCGGAGTTCTCCATTGAGGGCTATCAATCGGTCACTGTAGAAAAGCCTTCGGTGGAAATCACTGAAGAGGAGTACCAGCGCGAACTGGAGCAGTTGCGCGATTCGCGCTCCACCATCGAGCCGGTAGAAGAAGACCGCGGCCTGGCAGACGGCGATTGGGCGCAGATCACCTACAAGGGCATCATCGCGGATGAGCCGGAAGCGGTCCCGGTTGCCGGTGAAGACACGCTGGTCGAAGTGGGCGGCAAAGACACTGTGGAGGCTTTCTCCTCCGCCCTGCGCGGCGCCAAACCCGGCCAGGAACTGAAGGCCGAGGTCATCTACCCCGCCGATTATGCGGAACCTAAGCTGGCCGGGAAAACCGTGGCCTATGAGGTCGAGGTCAAGGCCATCAAGAAGCGCACCGTGCCGGAGCTGAACGACGATTTCGCCAAGGAGCTTGGCCACTACGAGAATCTGGCGGAGCTGGAAACCCGCGTCCGCGAGTACATGACCAGCCGCAAGCGCCGCAGCGTGGAGGGCGAGACCAAGGACCGGCTCCTGGCCGCGCTCGCCGAGCGCTACCCCTTTGCGGTTCCCGAGTCGCTGGTGCAGCTGCAGATTGACACGCGCCTGGAGCGCGGCCTGCGCGCTTTGGCGGCCCAGGGCATGAAAACCGAGCAGATGCGCAATCTGGACTTTGCCCGCCTGCGCGACGCCCAGCGCGACGGCGCCGTGGCTGAGGTCAAGACCAATATCCTGCTGGAACGCATCGCCGCTGAGGAAAACATCATCATCAGCGATGAGGAACTGGACCACGAATTGCAACTAGCTGCTCTGCAGTCCGGCGAGTCGGTGGACGCGTTGCGGACGCGTTTGAAGTCCGACGGCGGACTGGACAGAATCAAAGAGCAAATGCGGCGCGAGAAAACCGCGTCTACACTTTATGAACGGCTGCCCGCTTAGGCAAGTGCCCAATCCGCGGTCGATAAGGAAAACACAGCCTTAAGAGGCAGGAAAGCGGCTAGGAGCTAGAAGCTAGCAGCTAGGAGCTAAAAAGAATGGCATTGGTACCCATGGTGGTTGAGCAGACGAGCCGGGGCGAGCGCGCCTACGACATTTACTCCCGTCTGCTGCGCGACAACATCATCTTTCTGGGCACGCCCATCAGCGACGATATCGCCAATCTCATCGTGGCGCAGTTGCTGTTTCTCTCCGGCGAAGACCCGGATAAGGACGTGCACCTGTACATCAACTCCCCCGGCGGCTCCATCTCCGCCGGCTTGGCCATCTACGACACCATGCAGTTCATCAAGAACAAGGTGGAAACCATCTGCATCGGCCAGGCGGCCTCGATGGGCGCGTTTCTGCTGCTGGCCGGCGCCAAGGGCAAGCGCTTTGCCCTGCCCAACTCGCGCATCCTCATTCATCAGCCGTCGATGGGAGGATTGAGCGGCCAGGCCACGGACATCGACATTCATGCCCGCGAAATCCTGCGCATTCGCGAGATTACCAACAACCTCATCGCCAAACACACCGGCCAGCCCCTGGACCGCATCGAGCGCGACGTCGAGCGGGACTTTATCATGAACGCGCAACAGGCCATGGAATACGGCATCGTCGATGAGATTATCGACCGGCCGAGAACCTAAACGTTACCGGAGTTTGCAGGGATAAGGACACAAACGCCGCTAACAACGCCAATTCTGCTAACATCGTCCGAGGGAGCAGCATGATAGAAGCGCACACGGGTTTTGAAAGTGGATACGCGGTAAGGAGCGATTGAGGATGGGATTTATTGAGGAAGGACGTCAATTAATCCAGGACTTCGTGACTCCGGAGATTCGCTCGATCGATGCTCGGCTCAGCGCCGTCGAAAAGCGCCTTGAATCGCTTGAGACCAACGTCGATAAGCGGTTCGATTATGTCGATAAGCGGTTTGATTCTGTCGAAAGCAAAATGGAACGAAATCAGGCTCAGGTGTTGGAAACGTTGAACAGGATGGAGAACTATAGCCATATTCTGGAACGCCTGGCACGTGTCGAAAGCAAACTTCAAAACGTTGCGTAGACCCATTCGCACAACGGAACACGGTTAACTCGCCAGAAAAGGAAGAGGGAGATGAAAATGCGCACGGGACCTGAAGAAGCACTGCGCTGCTCGTTCTGTCACAAGTCGCAGGACGCCGTGGCCAAGCTGATCTCCTCGCCCAGCGACTACCCTCGCGCCTACATCTGCGACGAGTGCGTAGCCGTCTGCAATTCAATCCTCGAGGACGACCGCAGCGGCGGCGGTGAAACCCCCGTTACGGCCAATGTCGCCGGCCACCTGCCCAAGCCGCAGGAAGTAAAAAGCTTTCTCGACGAGTACGTCATCGGCCAGGATCAGACCAAGAAAAAGCTCGCCGTCGCCGTCTACAACCACTACAAGCGCATCCAGATGAACAAAATGCGCAACAGCGAAGTTGAGCTCTCCAAGAGCAACATCCTGCTCATCGGCCCTACCGGATCAGGAAAAACGCTGCTCGCTCACACCTTGGCCAAGATGCTCGACGTGCCCTTCGCCATCGTGGACGCCACGACACTCACAGAAGCGGGCTACGTGGGCGAGGATGTGGAGAACATTATCCTCAAGCTGCTGCAGGCCGCCGAGGGCGACGTGACCCGCGCCCAGCAGGGCATCATCTACATCGACGAGATCGACAAGATCGGCCGCAAGGACGAGAATCCATCCATCACCCGCGATGTCAGCGGCGAGGGCGTGCAGCAGGCGCTGCTCAAGATTCTCGAAGGCACCGTGGCCAACGTGCCGCCGCAAGGCGGGCGCAAGCACCCTCATCAGGAATTTACCGCCGTCGATACCACCAACATCCTGTTCATCTGCGGCGGAGCCTTTGTCGGCCTGGAGCGCGTCGTAGGCCGCCGCGTGGGCAAAAAGGCGATGGGCTTCAAGGCCATGGATGCCGAGGCCGATTCCGCCACCACCCGTTCCCATCGCGACACCGAGCTGCTGCGCCGTACCGAGCCGCAGGATCTCATCAAGTACGGCCTGATTCCGGAGTTTGTCGGCCGCCTGCCGGTCGTCGGCATCCTCGACGAGCTGGACGAGTCGGCGCTGATCGAGATTCTCTCCAAGCCCCGCAACGCCATCCTCAAGCAGTATCAGCGCCTCTTTGAGTTCGAGAACGTCCGCCTGCACTTCACCGTGGAAGCCATCGCCGCCATCGCTCGCGAAGCACTGTCCCGCAAAATTGGCGCGCGCGGCCTGCGCATGATCCTCGAAGAGCTGATGCTCGACCTCATGTACCACCTGCCCAACAACAAGAGAGTCCGCGACCTGGAAATCACCAGCGACATGGTCGAGCGCAAGGATCTCTCCCTCTGCCTGCTGGAAAAAGCGGGCTGAAGCCGCGGCTTTCGCTATATCGTGAATGATCCAAGAAAAACCCCGGATCTCGATTCTGAGACCTGGGGTTTTCAGTTTCTGGATAGCTAAGGAAATCCGGGCGTACCGTCTTTACAAATTCTCCTGCACCTTCAACACCAGGCAAGTCACCGTCTGCTCGCCGGCCACCAGCATCTGATGGGATAAGCCCGCCGGCACGTGCGCCACATCGCCCGCCCGCAGCTCCTGTCGCACTCCACCTTCAATCGAGGTCCCGCGCGTCTCGCCCGGCTTCGTCAGCCGAGCGCCCGCCACCGTGCCGCCGGTCACCAGCGTGGCCCGCCCCTCCAGCACATAGAAGACATCGGCAAAGTTTTCATGCACCTCGGCCTCGCCATCGCGGCTGCGAAACGAGAGCATGGCGCAATGCAGTGGATACTCCTTCAGCGTCTCGCCGGCCGAGCCGTCGCCCTGCGTGGCCATCTTGTGCAGGTACGCCGCCCGCTCCAATAAAACGGCTGAAGTCCAGTGATCCAGATGCAACGCAGTCTTCTGTCCCTTAGCCCGCGCACTCGCCACCGGCGCAATGTCCTTCTCCGCCGGAAGTAATTCCTTCAAAATGTCTTTCGCAATCTTGTCCATCACGTCTCTCAGTTTACGCTCAGTACGGCTCAGCTTAACCCCGCCAGCTTCCGCGCCTTTTGAAAAATCTCCAACAGCATGGGCTTCGTCAATTTCCCGGTGTTGGTGTTTTGCTGCGAAGGATGATAGCTGGCCATCACCGTCACGCCATTCGGCAAAGTAAACTCCGCGCCGTGCGCGAAGTTCATGCCCGTGCGCGAAGTGATCTGACCCGTCCGCCGCGCGTGCGCCAGAAATCCGTCGAAAGCGATCTTGCCCAGGCAAACCACCACGCGTAGATTTTTCAGCAGGCCGATCTCCTCGTCAAGAAAGGGAGCGCAGTTGCGCAGCTCCTCGGTCGCGGGCTTGTTAGCCGGCGGAGCGCACCGCACCACCGCGCTAATCCACAAATCGGTGAGCTTCATGCCGTCGTCGCGGCTCACCGCCAGGGGTTGCGAGGCAAATCCGGCCTCATGCAGCACCGGGTAGAAAAAATATCCCGACCCGTCGCCGGTGAACATTCTTCCCGTCCGATTGGAGCCGTGCGCGCCCGGGGCCAGTCCCAGCGCCATTACCCGTGCCCGCGAGTCGCCAAACGAGGGCACGGGCTTGCCCCAGTACTCGCACTCCAAATAAGCACGCTTGCGGACCCGCGCCACCTCGGCACAGTACGCGCGCAGCCGCTTGCAGCGCTCGCAGGCAACGATGCGGGAATTCAAATCTTCCAGCGAAGAGCAGGCAGCAGCCATAGCGAAATTCTAGGCTATTCCTGGAGAGCGTGGAATGTGAAACCGGTGTGTAGGATTGTGCGCCCATCCAAACTCACGGCTGACCCCTGACCCCTGATCTCTGACCCCTGTCTCTTCGCCTGTGCTATATTTTTACTGGCCTTTCAAGCAACCCAGGAGCAAGTCAGCGATGCCGTCACCGGCAAATCCCGAGTTTCTGCGCCGCGCCATCGCGCTGGCCACCGAAAATGTGGTCCACGGCGCGGGCGGACCGTTTGGCGCCGTGATTGTGCGCGACGGCCGCATCGTGGGCGAGGGCGTGAATACGGTGACCGCCGCGAACGACCCCACGGCGCACGCTGAAGTGAATGCCATTCGTGCCGCCTCGAAGGGGCAGGGAACCTTTTCGCTGGCCGGATGCCAGCTTTATTCGAGTTGCGAGCCATGCCCCATGTGCCTGGCCGCGGCCTACTGGGCGCGCATTGACGACCTCTATTACGGAGCCAGCGCCGCCGACGCCGCCCGCGCCGGCTTCGACGATGCTTTTCTCTACGATGAGCTGCGCAAAGATCGGTCCGCGCGCACTCTCCCCGCCACGCAACTGCTGGGCGACGAAGCCTGGTCCAGCTTCGCCGCCTGGATCGCCTCGGCCCATAAGATCGCTTACTGAAGCGCATCTGGCGCTGCCGCCAGGCGCGCGACTATACTGCAAGCCATGCAAGTTCTTCGGCTTACTCTGCTTCTGGCCGCCTCGGCCTTCGCCGCCGCACAATCCCCGCCTCCGCTCTGGCAGATGCAGGAGTCGGGCACGACCGCCGGCCTGCGCGGAATTGATTCGGTGGATGGCACAGTCGCCTGGGCCAGCGGGACGAATGGCACGGTGCTGAAGACCATCGACGGCGGCGCGCACTGGACGGCTTGCTCGGTTCCCGATGCAGCCAAGGATGGCGCAACACTGGACTTTCGCGGCGTGCAAGCCTGGGATGCGACGACGGCTATCGTCATGGCAAGCGGGCAGGGGGAGAAGAGTCGGCTGTATAAGACGACCGATGGGTGTGGGACGTGGGCGCTGTTGGAAAAAAACACGGAGAAAGATGGCTTCTGGGATGGTTTCGTGTTTCAACGCTCCGACTACGGATATTTGAGCCTACCCGACGATGGCGAATTAATTGGAGATCCATTACACGGAAGATTCGACACTCACGTGGGATACAAGAGGAACATTCAGTTCCTTGACACTGCGGGCTGCCAGGCCAAGGAAGGCGAAACGGCATTCGCTGCGAGCAACTCATCATTTGTAGTGCTGGGATTTGGAAGATACATTCTGGGCACTGGCGGCAAGAGCGGCGCACGCGTTTTGATTGCACCAAAGCTCAATCGAGGCGTGAGTACTGATCCTTGCCTCGGCATTGATGTCCCAATCATGGGTGGAAATGAGTCTTCCGGAGTCTTTTCATTGGCCATCCGCGACGTGAAGCATCTCATTGCAGTTGGCGGCGACTACACGAAGCCAAATGAATCCAAAGGCACAGCAGCGCATACTGACGGTGATTGGAAGCATTGGACCGCTTCCACCACCCCTCCGCACGGCTTCCGCTCAGCCGTGCAATGGTCCGAAGCGCTGAAAGCCTGGATCACGGTAGGGACCAACGGCTCGGACACCAGCCGCGATGACGGCAAGACCTGGCAGCCGCTCGACGACGGCAACTGGAATGCTCTCTCGCTGCCCTTCGTCGTCGGACCCAACGGCCGCATCGCCCGCATTAATCCCGCTGCGCTGCCGGCTGGGAAGAATTGAAACGCTTCGCCATTACCATCGGAACCCCATGCGGCGCGAAATCAGCCCCCGGCACGGTAAACTAACAGCAACCGGATGCCGCAAACTTCTCCAGCCGCCGCGCCCCAGACCACCCGCTCCGCGGAGCCACGGGCGCAAGCCGGCCGGGCCCCTATCATTCATCTCCGGAACCTGGAGAAGACCTACACCACCGCGCGCGGCGCGCTCACCCTCTTTCGCGGCCTGAACCTTGAGGTCCAGTCCGGCGAGATGGTGGCCATCGTCGGCCAATCGGGCGCGGGCAAGAGCACACTGCTGCACATTCTGGGCGCGCTGGATGCGCCCACCGCCGGAACGGTCACCTGCGCCGCGGTCAACGTCGCCCAGCTTTCGCCGCAGGAAGCCGCGGCCTTTCGCAATCGCGAGATCGGCTACGTCTGGCAGTTTCATTACCTGCTGCCGGAGTTCACGGCTCTGGAAAACGTCGCCATGCCGCTGCTGGCTCGCGGCCTGCGCAAATCCGAGGCGCTCGCGGCGGCGGCAAAGTGGCTCGGCGAAGTGGGCCTGGAGGATCGCGGCGACCATCGCCCCGGCGAGTTGAGCGGCGGCGAGCAGCAGCGCGTGGCGCTGGCCCGCGCGCTGGTCAACAATCCCCGGCTGCTGCTGGCCGACGAACCCACCGGCGACCTGGACGAGACCACCGCCGGCCGCGTCTTCGACCTCATCGAGAGGCTGCACGAGAGCCACGGCCTTACCTCGATTTTAGTTACGCACAACATGGACCTGGCCGCGCGCTCGACGCGAGTCTTGCGCCTGGAAGCGGGAAAACTGTCCACCGGCCCGTTGTCCGCGCCTCCAGTGTATACTCCTCAAACGGGACCGAGAGCCGGAAAGATTTAGCGAAAAATGCGCCGTTTCGTGCGGAAACCGAGTCTAATCATAGGAAGCGGCAAGTTGCAGCAAGTTTACACAAGTTTGAATTAGCCGAGGTAAGTTGGAACAAGGGAGGTCCTGATGTTCGAACGCTATACGGAGAAGGCACGGCGCGTGATTTTTTTTGCGCGGTATGAGGCCAGCCAGTTCGGTTCGCCCTATATCGAAACCGAGCACCTGCTGCTCGGCCTGCTGCGCGAAGACAAGGCGTTGACCAACCGCTTCCTGCGCTCGCATGCCTCGGTGGATTCGATTCGCAAGCAGATCGAGACGCACACCACCATTCGCGAAAAGGTCTCGACCAGCGTAGACCTGCCGCTCTCCAACGAGTGCAAGCGCGTGCTGGCCTATGCTGCCGAGGAAGCCGAGCGCCTGGGCCACAAGCACATCGGGACTGAGCATTTGCTTTTGGGCCTGCTGCGCGAGGAAAAGTGCTTTGCCTCCGAGATTTTGATGGAGCGCGGCCTCAAGCTGGCGCAGATTCGCGAAGAGCTGGGCCGCGTCACCCAGGAAAAAGCCCAGCCGCAACAGCGACAGCGCGAGAACAGCCTACTCAGCGAGTTCAGCCGCGACCTCACACAAGCGGCCTCGGAAGGCCAGCTTGATCCTCTCGTGGGCCGTGACTCCGAACTGGAGCGCGTCGTCCAGATTCTCTGCCGCCGCACCAAAAATAATCCCGTCCTCATCGGCGAGCCCGGCGTCGGCAAGACGGCCATCGTCGAAGGCCTCGCGCAGCGCATCGCCGACGGCGTGGTGCCCAGCTTCCTCGCAGATAAGCGCATTCTGGGTTTGGATCTCTCGCTCATCGTCGCCGGAACCAAGTATCGCGGGCAGTTCGAGGAGCGCCTCAAGAACATCATGAAAGAGCTGATGGAAAACCAGAACTCCATCGTATTCATCGACGAGCTGCACACCTTGGTCGGCGCGGGCTCCGCCGAGGGCTCGCTGGATGCGGCCAACATTCTCAAGCCAGCTCTCTCGCGCGGAGAGATTCAGTGCATCGGCGCCACCACTCCCGCCGAGTTCCGCAAATCCATTGAGAAGGACCGCTCTCTGGAGCGCCGCTTCCAGGCCGTCAAAGTGCCTCCGCCCAACGAGGCCGACGCTATCAAGATCATCCACGGCATTAAGGACCGCTACGAAAAATTCCACGCCGTCAGCTACACCGATGCCGCCGTCGAGTTTGCCGTCTCCCACTCCAATCGCTACATCCCCGACCGTTTTCTGCCCGACAAAGCTATTGATTTGATCGACGAGGCCGGCGCGCGCGTCAAGCTCCGCCAGACCTCGCTCCCCGAGGAGATCACCGAAGTCCAGAAGCGCATCAAGTTTATCGTGCATCGCATGGATTCGGCCATCGCCAACCACGAATTCGAGAAGGCTCGCTTCTACTCCGACGAGGAGCGCAAAGAGCGCGAAACCTTGCGCGGCCTGCGCGACAAGTACCACCTCGACGACACCGCCAGCGGCATCGTCGCCCGCGAGGACATCGAGGACGTGGTCAGCCGCTGGACCGGTGTGCCCATCACCAGCATCAAGGAAGAAGAGACGCAAAAACTTCTGCGCGTCGAAGAAGAACTGCACAAGCGCATCATCTCGCAGGAGAAGGCTATCAGCGCCCTCGCCCGCGCCATCCGCCGCTCGCGTGCCGGACTGAAGTCCCCCAACCGGCCCATCGGGAGTTTCTTGTTCCTCGGACCCACCGGCGTCGGCAAAACCGAGATGGCCCGCACCCTCGCCCACTTCCTCTTTGGCTCCGACAAGGCCCTCATCCGCTTCGATATGTCGGAGTTCATGGAGAAGCACTCCGTCTCCAAGCTCATCGGCTCACCTCCGGGCTACGTGGGCTACGAGGAGGGCGGCCAACTCACCGAGCGCGTCAAGCGGTCGCCGTATTCCGTCGTCCTGCTCGACGAAATCGAGAAGGCCCACCCCGATGTCTTCAACATTTTGCTGCAAGTCTTTGAGGACGGCCAGTTGACCGACGGCTTGGGCAACACCGTCGATTTCAAGAACGTCATCGTCATCATGACCTCCAACATCGGCGCGCGCCACCTGCAAAAGAAGCAGGGCCTGGGCTTCGCCAGCGACCGCGACGAGATCGTCAGCGACAAGGTCGAGGAGTTGGTCAAGAGCGAGGTCAAAAAGACCTTCAACCCCGAATTCCTCAACCGCCTCGATGAGATCATCATCTTCCAGGCGCTCTCTGACGCTGATCTCATCCAGATCGTCGAACTGATGGTGCAGCAGCTCAACGCCAATCTGGCGCAGAAGTCCATTACGATTTCGGTCACCGAGGAAGCCAAGAAGTGGATTCTCGATAAAACTCTCGTAGACCGCAGCTACGGCGCGCGACCGCTGCGCCGCGCTTTGCAACGCTACGTCGAGGACCCCTTGAGCGAAGCCATGATCGCCGGACAGATCACCGCCCGCCCAGCTTTCCTTGAGGTTTACCTGGAAGCCGATCAGCTCTTCTATCGCCCCATCACCGCCGACGAGAATGCCAGCGAAGAAAAACCCGCCGGCGTGCTGCTCTTCAGCGCCTGACGCCGCTCAATGATCGAAATGTGTCATCTACTAAGCGTTTGTAAGGGCTTCAACTGGAACGAAAGCTGGCCAAGGGGCAAGAGAAATTGTCTTGCCAGAGTGCTTCGTGGAACTGGCAGGTCTAATTTCAGGAAAGTAGCTGTAGGTTTTTCCATCGAGGTTTCGTCCGGATGCCTTTTTGCGCGTACCACCCCATTGCTTGAAAAAGAACGGAACTCTATCTCGACTGCATTGATTTTGAATGGACCTAACCCAGGCAGGTTGCATGGGACGCGCGCCCGGCCCACTTTCCCCGCCGACGATTACCCATGAAATTCCGTGCAGATCAATCTCTCCAAGGTCCTCAAGCAAAGGCTCAATCGACAAAAAGCGCACTGCAATGGGAGTGTTCTGTAGTTTGCGCAGCCGCGGGAGTCCATGCTTTTTGTCCTCGACACTAACACCCCACCAGATGTGCGGCTCGGCAGCAAAGGCTTTCATGGGTCCACTGAGGAGTTTTGCCATGCGATCATGGCGCTTGGTCAGAATCTGAAAAATATGCCAGTTTGCCTCCCGCATCACTTTCGCGATTTGCAGGATGTAGCTGTCAGGAATCGATTCATGGAAAAGGTCGCTCATCGAATTGACAAAGATCTTCTTGGGGGACTTCCACCGAAGAGGATCCGGGAGCTTTTCCGGTACCAAGCGAACGTCGAAGCCTTGTTCAAAGGGATGACCTGGAACTCCGCGAAAACGCTCCGCAAATCGTTCGGCGTAGCAGTTCTTACAGCCGGGGCTGATTTTCGAGCAGCCGCGCACCGGATTCCAGGTGGCGTCGGTCCATTCGATGGTTGTGCCAAGTGACATTTTGACCTCCTATTAGAACAGGCTGCTTTGTTTGAGTATTTCAGTACTTGCGCCCATAGTTTGAAGGCCGTCTGGTTTTTAGAAAACATTGCCAGGTAGTACAGCGGAACATTCTTATCGAGAGTCTTGACCTCTCTCATCTGATGTAAAGGAGTTTCCAAATATTCAACCTCCGACAAGCTCTGAGCAAACTCTCTTGCAAGAAATTTGGCAAAATCTTCATGAATGTCAGTTCTCTCGTTCCATCGTGTTCTCCAAGTAGTATTTCCAATCATCCTGTCTATCTTGCTGTCTAGCTGGAGGTAGTGCGGGACATTACGCTTTGCATCCATCTGGAGAGCCAAAAGGCAGAGGAAGTCCACACCACGGGCACACTTCGATATGGTCTTGAGATTATCAATATCGAAATCGCAGTCAAAGGGATCAACAAAACATAACACCAGAGATTTGCCTGGAATCTTCGAGCAAATATCGTTGATGTGCTCTTCAAATTTTCCGGCAACCAAGTGAACATTATGCTTAGCATAATTTTTCTCCACTCGTGACTTCAAAGCTGAAAATCGCTCTGGGTCGCTTTCGCAAAAAATATAACGATCAAAGGGAGCATCGACAGATAATGCAATCAGTGGCGATCCGAGAAGAACCTGATCGCGGCCCTTGATCCTGCATAAGCCGCTTCCAGCGTAAAGGTCCACATAGACCCTCGTCCATTTGTTCTTCATAGCCGACGAAAAAATTTGGCAGTAGAGGCGAATCAGGTCAAATTTGTCCTCCGTCCATGGCCCCACATCGGGGATAAGCAATCCGTCGTCTTCGCCAAACAGCGTTTCGTTCTTCATGGGCGAAATCATACACCCCAGCAAGGCGAATGAAAAGGGAAAATATCGCAGGTATCCATACAATACCGGCTACGGCAAATTGCCTCACTAAAGGCCCCGGTAGTCTTTTCCAATCGAAGGATGAGCCTGAAGGAAGCGAAGGGTAGGCGAAGCCGGGTTTTTGTCCTTTCGGGTTTTGAAAGATGAATTATATTCGTCGTCGCGTTCCGGGGCGGAGGGAATGTGGA
>Ga0224558_1000369_pt1 | contig 52575 bp, 51 predicted proteins | sample 714S32024metaG_FD_180682 | JGI IMG/M metagenome (GOLD analysis project Ga0224558, IMG submission 180682) | Peat soil microbial communities from Stordalen Mire, Sweden - 717 S3 20-24 | ecosystem: Environmental > Terrestrial > Soil > Wetlands > Peat | place: Sweden: Norrbotten County, Stordalen... | reverse complement strand
GCCGGAACCACGGCGACTACATGCGGGGCAGGACGCCTTCTCAGATCCTCGACAACCACAAGAAGAATAAGGCAGCATGACCATCAACCAGAGAGTCCATCTGTCACCTCGACCCTCGGTCCGGAAGACCTAGGGGGTGGGTGCTTTCACCACGTTTGGGCAGGTAGGCGGCAAAGGACTGCCAGATAGCGTCGACGACGGTCGGCTCGAGTGCAAGCATGGAACCTCCACTGGTTCGTTGGGTTGGTTGAACACAGCCGGATCATGTCCGGTCCGACACAACGACCGGTGGACCTTTTTCCTGGTCATGGGTGGTCCACCTCTCACGAGTTCTCGGCGGTGACAATGGGCTCAGAGGAGGTGGTCATGGCCAAGATCAGACGCAATGGACCGTGCCTGTGCGGGAGCGGCAGCAAGGCCAAACGGTGCTGTTATGGAACTCAAGAGGCAGTGGACAGCGGGATGTTGCCCCGAGATCTCGGCGACGACGCCATCGCAGACCTCAACGGAACCGACGAGATCGAGCTGCGCACCTACTTCGACCAACTGCTCTACCTACCCGAGATCGACACGTCTCTCCAAGTGCGCTTGCCCGGCATCATCACGCCAGACATGGACCGAGCGATCAACGCCCTGAGAGACGATGACGACGAAGAATTCGACGAGGCACTGGACAAGGTGGTGTCCGCCATCGATTCGGCCGATCGACGCATCGATCTCGCCCAGGCCGTCCTCACACTTCGGGATCAGGGTCAGATCAAGCAGAAGTTCGCCGCCATCGCCGTCCTCGAGCTCGATCGCAATGAGTCGATGGTCTTCCGTTCCTCAGTGGCAGAATCACTCGCCATTCTCGCCGGCGATCAGCCCACGCCAGCAGGATTGCTCGTCGCAACGAGGTAGCTCCGACGTTCGTTCGAGCGACTGAATCAGCCACCTATTGGCGCGCGCTCTTAGCCAAAGGAGGAGGCTGCTCGATCGCGAACGGCGCGAGCCGCCCTCTTCGCTTCGTACATGGCCTCGTCGGCCTGGCGTACCAACTTCATCGGGTCGGTCCCCGAATCGCACTGCGTCAGGGCAACACCGACGCTCGCCTCGAGAGGAACGACACGGTCATCCACGCGAATCGATTGTCGGGACACGCTGTGGCGAATATTCTCTGCCGCTGCGTCCCCATCGCAGCTGTGTTCGGGACACAGCACGACGAGGAATTCGTCGCCTCCAAGACGGCCGACCACGTCGCACTCGCCGGTGGCTTCCACCAGCGCCAGGCCGGTGTTCAAAATGGCCGTGTCGCCTACCCCGTGCCCATAGGTGTCGTTGAGCGGCTTCAGGCCGTCGATGTCGATGAACAACACCGCCACCGTTTCGCCCGCCTCCCTGCGCCGATTCACGTCGTTGGCGAGATGATCGAGCACCGCGGCGCGATTCAACAGGCCGGTCAACTGGTCGTGCGTGGCCGCTTCGTGCAACAGCTGACGTTGCAGCTCGCGTTCGCGAATCCGCAGAGAGAGTGCGTCGACCGAGGCTTGTAGGGCGCGGCCTGTCCGACCGGGCAGTGGGCTGAGTTGCTCGAGGTGTGAGAGATCTTCGTCGGCGAGGGCGACGGCCGTTGTTTCCACCGCCTTCAAGGTGGAGCTCATATCGTTGAACGCCGCCGTCGTGGTCACCACCTCCCTGGGGCCGGTCTCGGGTAGCGGCGCCACCTCGAAATCACCGCTGTGGACCTGAACCGCGGTGGCGGCCAGTCGCTTGAGCGGACGGGTGAGCACACGACCGGCGATGATGACCCCGCCGACACTGACGAGGATCAGTACGGCCAGGAAGACGATCTCGCCGATGAGCCGGTGCGTGGCGCTCGATGCCAGTGCCAGCGCGGTGTTGTGAAGGTCCTGCGACGCTGCGATCACCAGCGTATTGAGGTCGGCCAGATAATGAAGCCCCGGGGCCATGGAGCTGCCGGCGAAGGCCAGGTTGCCGAAGAACGGCGGTGGCGAGCCGTCGAGGGCGACGGTCAGCCCTTGCTGAATCGTCCCCGCGAAGTGCTGGTCCGCGGGGTTGTGCTGGAGGCGACTCCAGGCCGCTTGCGCTAGGGGGCTCAAGTGGCCGGCAAACTCCGAGGTGGCGGTGTCGAACTCACCGGCGGCCTGGATCAGTTCCTGCTTGGCACCGGCCGGGCCGGTCCCTTCGAGCACATAGATGGCCCCATCGACCTCGTGGCCACCGGTGAGGAAAGCTTGGTAGGCCTGGCGGAGCGCCGCGGCGTGTACCACGAAGGATCCCGGCGCCTGCCACGTCGAGATGTCGGCCAGCAGGCGGTTGTAGTCCCGGTACCAGATGTCGTCGATGTCGGCCGACATCTTGATCATGAAGGCATGGGCGGCGGTGTATGAGACGGTGTTGGCCATCACCTTCGGGATCAGGGCCTGCAGCTGCGCCACGTCCGCCCTAAGGGTCGGTGTCGATGAGAATGTCGGAAATCCGGCAATCCGCGCCGTTTCCTGCGCCAGCTGAACCCTAAAGGGGACCGCCGACTTGAAGAGGGTGTCGAGGACGGGTTCACTGATGCCGAGCTGGGCGGCGTAGGACAGCGTCAAGAGCGGTACCGACAAAGGGTTCATTTGCGCCCTGGCGGACGCGACGGTCTGCAATTGGGTGGCGTCGTTGGCCACCACCTGCGCATGTTGGCGAAACGACCAGCCCGATGCCACTCCGGATCCAGTGAAGACACCGGTAGCAAGGATCGGGAGCACAACGACCAAAACCAAGATGAAACGCACCCCTGGATGCCAACCGACGTCTGTCGTCTGGCCGCGCCCCTGCCCGTCAAATACCGATCCGGAGCTCAACCCCCCTTCGGCATGCGCGCTTTCGTTATCGTGTGGAGGCTGGCCGGTGATTCCCATGACTCTCATGAGTATCGACAACTGCCCACGGATGCTTGACCCGTGCACAAAAGTCCACCTCACGCCCCCAGAGCGCCCAGCCGGTCGAATCACTCGCTGGAATTGATCGTGATCGTGGCCCGGCCCCGAGCAATACGCCACGGTTGTCCGGGCACGCCGGGTCCGTGTCGCGCCAGAACGATCCTCAAGCTCGACCGGCGAAGGCCCAGGGACTTCACCATATTCGGCGTTCACGGGCACCCGACCGAGCACAGAACGCCGCTCCAGAACGACGACCGTCATTCTCGTGGCGGCAGCGCATATCGGCACCTACGCGTGCGGCTGGCGCCCTGGTGACTTGTGAGGCTCACGATCGTTCAGTCGCCGTCCGACCCGGGGCGCTCGCAACCGGATCCATCGTTCAGTCGCGATCACTTTCCAGCAGAAGTCGCTGTTCGGTGCTCGAGTTCGGTGCTCGCGCGTCTCCAACCGAATCGGGGATCTCGGAGGCGCTCCTTCTAGCCGTGCCGACTGGTATTCGGCGTAATCGCAAACGGGGCCGGCATTTAACCAGCACGTCGCGGCTGACGCCGATGTGGCCGCACCTTTGTTCCGTTTTCTCGAACGTAACCTCGCACTTGAGCGTCCGAGCTATCGGAAGGCTCTGAGTGCTCATCGATCTCGATCGGGCTTGGCTCGTCGAAGAGGCGCTTAGAGGGGAGAAGGAGGTGCACCCCTTCGTCGTTATCGAAAGCGTGCGTGGCCGCCATCTGCTCCTTTGCGCTCTCGAGGTCGGTGAAGTCGATCCGAGACGTCCATTCCTGTGCATACCGGAGGGCCTTGATCAACACCGAAGGGTCGTCTTGACGAGAGAGGCGGCGCAAGGCGCCGAGGTAGTCCTCGCGAAAGACGGTTGGGATGATCATTCTTGACTGGTGTGCCGCTACCAGTTCGGCATTCATCGCGATGCGGGCGACGCGGCCGTTGCCATCGGCAAACGGATGGACTTCAGATACCAAGAACATCGACAGCACCGCGCGTTCCCACGCAGTGTCGAGATCGACAAGGCGTTGAAAGCCTTCGCGTAGCGTCCCCATAACAAGATCGGGCGCGACAAAGACTGTGGTGCCGGCGCGATTTGCCTTCGTTTTGAACGAACCAGGGTGGTGCTCGGGCCGACCTTCCATGATGGCGGCGTGACGCTGCCGCAAGATGTCGAAGAACTCTTCGGGAGTCGTGGCCATTCGCGACATTTCGGTTCGGTCGGAGACAATCTGGTAGGTGCCCACTATGTCGTGTGCATCTTCCGGCCGATCGGTGGGCCTCTCACCGTCGAACACAATGGCCTCGGCCTCCTTGGGGGTGAACTCTGTACCCTCGATGAAGTTCGAGAAATACGCCTCGTAGAAGGGGAGGAATCCGTCTTCGGCGGGTTCATCGATGGACTGAGGGGGTGCTTCGCGTAGAGCCTCGACAAGACGATCGAAACGCTCCACGCGCTCCGAGTCGTACGGCTCGCCACGTCGGCGCGCATCGAGAGCGCGAGGAAGGTTCGGCGCGTCGCTAGTCCCGAGTGCAGCACCGATAAGACTGTCGAGCACGGAGAAGCTCTGGTCACGAACGCCGACCGTTGGTGCAAGTGCTCGCGCCTGGTCGCGCAGCGTGTTGAGCGCCGTCTCTCCGTACTGCCGACACAGTTGATCAACCCAGAGTCCGAGCTCTTGATGTGTCAGTCGGCGCGGAGAGCGGCCGCGGCCTCTGGTCGGCTCTGCATTCTCTACGAGGCCTCGCGCACGCGAAGCGACGTGCAGTCCGCCGGGAAGGGCTGTGTCATCAGGCAGCGGCCCCGCTCCCTGACGCGCTCGGACACGCAGGCCCGGGAGTTCGATCTCGCGGTCCCGGTGAGGATGGGCCAGGAACAGCTCGCCGTCGATCGGGGCAATGCGCTGGGCCGAGCGATCGGTGATCACTGCATCCGGAAAGAGGTGTCCCACGATCTTGAGCCATTCGCGCTTGACCGTCTCCTCTGGGGGCGTAAGGACGTTGTTTGTGAAGACTCCTCGCACCAGGCGGAGCGCTTGGCCGCGTCGCACCATGTCAGAAGCGGTTGACGCCGGAAGCTCGTCGCCGAAAAATACGGTGCTCTTATCCACGTCTCACTCCAGTTAGATCGTAGAAGTATGTAGTTAGTATATCAGTTGACGAAGAAAGCCGCTTATAAGGTGACGGGCACCGGAAGGAAAGAGGCGATCCTTATCCACGCCATACTCCACCTAGCTCGCACAATCACGTAGGTAATTGCGGAACGGCGAACAAATCCGCTCATAAGATGAACCAGCAGCCTCCTCCTCCTCCTCCTCCTCCTCCTCCTCCTCACGTCCGCCGGACGCGGTCGACGATGACGGAACCGTCTCGGGCGATGAGATCGAGGTGCTCCCCCTGGCCGTCGAGGAGCGAGAGGTCGGCCAGGGGGTTCCCGTCGACGAGGAGCAGGTCGGCGAAGGCGCCGGGACTGATCACGCCCAGCTCGCCGGGCCTCCCCAGCAGCTCGGCGTTGACGGTCGTGGCCGACCGGAGGACCTCTGCTGTGCCCTGTACCTGCGTACGCAGGATGAATTCGCGCGACTGGGCGTCGTGGGTCTCGCCGAGCAGGTCGGTGCCGAATCCGATCCTCACCCCGGCCGAGGCGGCGATGTCGACGGCAGCGAGGCCGGCGTCCTTGACCGCGTCGAGCTTGGCCAGGCTCTCGGCGGGGAAGCTCCACTCGCGGCCGAAGGCGGCGAGCTGGTCGTAGGTGACCAGGGTGGGCACCAGGAAGCAGCCGTGCTCGGCCATCAGCCGGGCCGCCCCGCTGTCCAGCAGATTGCCGTGCTCGATCGAGCGCACGCCGGCGCGCACGGCGCGGGCGATGGCCTCGGGGATGTAGGCGTGGGCGAGGACGTAGGTCCGGCGCGCTGCCGCCTCCTCGACGGCGGCGCGGATCTCCTCCTCGGTGTACTGGACCATGTCGATGGGGTCGCTCGGCGTGGCGACGCCGCCTCCGGCCATCACCTTGATCTGGTCGACGCCGGACTTGAGCTCCTCCCGGGCGGCGCGGCGGACGGAGTCGGCGCCGTCGGCCACGTGGGAGTACGCGGAACTGGTGATCGAGCATGAGCAGAGGTGGGGATCGGCGCTGACCGGGGAGGTGTCGCCGTGCCCGCCGGTCTGGGAGAGGACCCGCCCGGAGCGGAACACCCTCGGCCCGGTGATCAGGCCGAGCCGAAGCGCCTCCTGGATGCCGGCATCGAGACCTCCGGCGTCGCGTACCGTGGTGAACCCGCGGCGCAACATCGCCTCGAGGACCGCCTTGGCCTCGATCCCGATCCGTGTCAGCGGGCGCCGTCCCATGGCGGCCAGGTCGAGGGACGTGATGGCGGCGTGCACGTGGGCGTCGATGAGCCCGGGCATCAGGGTGCGGCCGTCGGCGTCGATGACGTCCACGGCGTCTCCGGCGACGAGCGTGGCGCCGTCCTCGGCCACCTCGACGATCCGGTCCCCCTCGACCCGGACCGACGCCTCGGGCCGCACCTCCCCGGCGACCGGATCGAGCAGCGCGGCGTGGGTGATGACGAATGCGCTCATGGGACACCCCCCTTTCATGGCGGTCGGTGCTTCGTGGGGCCCCGGTGGGATCACCGTCACTGTGTGACCAGTTCCGGTCACACTCCAGACCCTACGCCGAGGGCCCGATCGACCCTCGGACGGGTCGTCGTCCGCCACGCGCTGCCCGACCCACCGGCCGGCGGCGGTTCCCCACGGTGACCGGTTCGGGACTTTGGACTCTAATGATTCGGATCCCTGCGGCGTAGGTTCGTCCCATGGGATCGGGGGAGGGCGCGCTCTTCTTGGACCTGGCGGGGCCCGGAGAGGACGAACAGGTGCTGCGGGACCAGGCGCACCGGGTCGCCGTGGAGGTGCTCCGGCCGGCCGCCTGGGCGCTCGACCGGATGACCCCGGCCGAGCGCATCGCTCCCGGCTCCCCGTTCTTCACGGCGATGGCGACGTTGAAGTCGCTCGGCTACCACCGGTTCTTCCTGCCCGCAGAGGCGGGTGGCCCCGAGGAGCCGCTCTCGGCGCTCGCCCAGTCGGTGGTCCTGGAGGAGCTGGGATGGGGAAGCCTGGGACTGGCGACCGCCTTCCTGGTCGACATGCTCCCGGTGATCACCATGGCGCGCTTCGGGAGCCCGGAGCTGCTGGCCGAGCTGGTGGTGCCGTGGGTGGAGGACCAGACCGGCGCGTTCCACGGATGCTGGGCCATCACCGAGCCGGACCACGGGAGCGACTTCCTCGGACTGCGCGACGGCGATGCCCCGGCCTACGGCCGGGCCCAGCTGGTGGCCGAACCGGCTGACGGCGGCTGGCTGCTGCGGGGCCAGAAGTCGGCGTGGGTGAGCTCGGGGCCGATCGCCACCCACGCGGCCGTCCACGCCCAGGCCGGGCGGGAGGGCGATCTCTTCCACAGCCTCTTCGCCGTCGTTCCCCTCGACGACCCCGGGGTGCGGCGGGGCCCTCCTGCCGACATGCTGGGCGTGCGGGACGATCCCCAGGGCGAGCTGTTCTTCGACGGTGTCTTCGTGCCGGAGCGCAACGTGCTCGTCCCGCCCGGGCCCCTCTACCCGGCATTCGGTGACCAGCTGCTCTGCCTGACCAGCTCGGTCATCTCCAACGTGGCCGTCGGCGTGGCCCGGGCAGCCTTCGAAGAGGCGCTCCACCATGCCCGCCGACGGGTCCAGGGCGGTGCCCCCATCGCCCGCCACAAAAACATCCAGCTCACGTTGTACGGGATGTTCGAGCGCGTGGAGACGGCACGCTCCTACACCCGCGCGGCGTTGGCTCACACGCAGGCGAACCTACCGGGGGCGTCACCGGATGTCCTCGGGGCCTCCCCGCGCCACGCCCGCGCCGCGCAGGTCTACGCCAAGCGGGTGGCCTACGAGGTCGCCCATGACGCACTGCAGGTGTTCGGTGCCCAGGGGCTGAGCCGCGACTCGCTGATCGAGAAGCTGTTCCGCGATGCCCGGAGCCTGCTGATCGAGGACGGGACCCTCGAGGTGCTGGCCCTCGACGCGGCCCGGGACCTGATCCAGAACTACGAGCACGTGACCTACGACCTCGAGGAGATGATGGCGACATGGTGACCATGAAGAGCACACCGCTGGATGCACCGCTGTTCCGGATGGACCCGGAGCGTGGGATCGAGTACTGGGGATGCAGGGCCGTCATGGCCGGCTTCACGGTGTCCGGCGACGTGGGCGACCTGGTCCCGCGCGGCCTCCACGTGGACTCCCCGGCGATCGGCGCCGTGCTGGTGGCCGACTACGGCGCCAGCACCCTCGGCCCCTACGGAGAGTTCGTCTCCTTCCTGCGGGTGGTGGACGACGCCGGCACCGAGGGCCTCTACGTCCCGTACATCTATGTCACCGACGACGCGGCGATGGCGGCGGGCCGCGAGGTGCTGGGCGCACCGAAGAAGCTGGCGGCCATCGACGTGCAGGTCCGGCCGGAGGCAGTGGTCGGCACGCTGGCACGTCCGTCGGACTGCACGCTGGCCAGCGTCGTCGTCCAGCCGGCCGAGCGGCTGCCCGCTGAGCTCCTCGATGCGTTCCTGCCGTCGGGCACCCCCCTCTTCTCGCTGCGGCACCTGCCGGGGCCGCAGGGGGCGACCCAGGTCAGCGAGCTGATCCAGTGGAACTGCGATCTGGCGGTGCACAAGGACGCCTTCGGCGACGACCTGGCGTTCACCGGACCCGGTTCGGTGAACTATCCGGGCCGCTCGGGGGTCGACCCGGTCCACCGGTTGGAGGTGGACACGCTGATGGCCGCCACCTACCTCGAGTTCGACATGCGCCTGACGGCGGGCAGGGTGGTCTGGTCCGACACGGTGGCCGCGACCGTGCGGGAGGCCGAACCGGCGGTCGCCACTGCCTGAGGTGCGCCGGGCGGCGTCGGTGCCGCCTCGGGTGCGCATCACGCCGGCGATGCCGGGTTCCCCCGCGATGCGAGGTTCAGCAGTTGGCGACGCTCAGGGCCAGCTGCTGCAGTGACGCCGCGGACGGCTCGCGTTCCCCTCCGTCGTCGATGATCCAGGCAGCGGCTGTGCCGGTGTCACCGGCCACCTCGCAGGCATCCATTCCCCCGGCGGGAACGGTCACGGTGAACGTGGTGCCGTCGGGCCGGAGTAGGGTCGAGATCCGTCGGCCTCCTACCTGCTCGCAGCGGACAACGGTGGCCCGGCTGCGCGAGCCGGCTGCACCCGGCTCGTTGGTGTCACGGGGGCTCCCGACGCCCCGGTGGAAGGGGTACGGGGCGCGCTGCATCCCGTCGGTGGACCAGGGCAGGGCGATGGCCGCCCGCAGTGTCGTGATCGGAGTGCTCACCTTGTCCCGGACGTTACCGCCCGCGGACGGGCTGGTGGTGCTGCCTCCATATGGGCAGCTCGCCGGGGTCGTGGCTCCCGGAGCGGGGCGCGGTGACAGGTGTGGCACAGCCTGTGTAGGGTGCGTTCATGGCCGATCAGGCGATGTTCTCCGATCTCGCGATGGAGTACATGCCTGCCCTGTACACCGCGGCGCTGCGGATGACCCGCAATCCGTCCGATGCCGAGGACCTCGTGCAGGAGACGTACCTCAAGGCATATCGGGCCTTTGCCAGCTTCGAGCTCGGTACCAATCTCAAGGCGTGGCTGTACCGGATCCTGACCAACACCTACATCAACACGTACCGGGCGAAGAAGCGGCGGCCGGAGATCGCCGACGTCGAGGACGTCGAGGACCTCTATCTCTACCACCGCCTCTCGGGCGACCAGCCCTCTGGCCTGGGACGCAGCGCCGAGGACGAGGCCCTCGACCGATTCACCGACACCGATGTGAAGGCGGCCATCGAGTCGCTCCCCGACACGTTCCGGATGGCCGTGCTCCTCGCCGACGTCGAAGGTTTCTCCTACAAGGAGATCGCAGAGATCACCGACGTGCCCATCGGAACGGTGATGAGCCGCATCCATCGCGGAAGAAAGGCGCTCCAGAAGGCGTTGGTCCAACGTGGAAGCAAGCGAGGCCTGGTCGGGGCCTCGGACGAGGCCAGGTAGGGGAGTACCGCAGTGGGAGATCAGGAGACACCACCGAATCCGGCAATCCCCTCGGACGGCCCGTTGCCGGCCGGGTTCCTCAACTGCGACGAGACCATCGAGCGGCTCTACTTCTACCTCGACGGCGAGCTCACCGAGACGCGGCGGGTGGAGATCACCCGGCATCTGGACCTGTGCGGCCCCTGCGTCGGCGCCTTCGGCTTCGAGGCGGAGCTGCGCAAGGTCATCGCCAACCGGTGCAAGGACCATGTGCCCGACTCCCTGGTGGCCCGGGTGGCGGAGGCGCTGCAGGAGGAGTACAGCCACCAGGACGGGTAGTCCCCGTGCGGGCCGGTGGCAGGGCGGGCCGGGCAGTGGGTGCCGGAACGCGACGCCGTTCCCTACACTGGGCTGCGTGAGCGAATCCGTGGCCGTGCCGAGCGGTGAGGGCGCAGTGGCGTGGGATGTAGCCGAACGGGTGGCCCGATGGGTGGGAAGCCGCGGCCGGACCCCCGCCCCCTACCGTCCGGACCTCCTCCAGCAAGACTTCGAGGAGCTGACCGCACAGGCCGAGGAGCTCGTGGCCGAGGCGACCGGCCTTCGGTCCTCGACGGGACCGGCCCGGGCCCGGGTCACCGACCGCGCCGGTTGGGTGCACGCCAACATCGCCAGCTTCCAGCGGCTCATCGGTCCCCACCTCGACAAGCTCGATCCGGCCCGGGTGGTGCGGACCAATCCGGTCACCGCCCGGATGGCCGGCCCCCTGTCCACCGCCGCCCGTTCGGCCACCGGGGCCCAGATGGGCCTCGTGCTGGGGTGGCTCTCGACCAGGGTGCTCGGTCAGTACGACCTGCTGCTCACCGAGGAGGCAGTCGAGGACCAGGACCTGGTCTACTTCGTCGGCCCGAACGTGGTCGCCCTCGAGCAGCTGCACGGCTTCGAGCCCCGGGAGTTCCGGCTGTGGCTCGCCCTCCACGAGGTGACCCACCGCTGCCAGTTCACCGCCATCCCCTGGATGCGCGACTACTTCGTGTCGCTGGTGGAAGAGGGCATCGGCTCGCTCGAGCCCGACCCCTCCCGGCTCGCCGAGGCGCTCCGCAGGATGACCGAGGAGCTCCTGGCCGGCCGGAACCCGTTGCGGGACAATGGCGCGCTCGGGCTGGTGGCCACACCGGAGCAGCTCGAAGGGCTCCACCGCATCCAGGCTCTGATGAGCCTGTTGGAGGGCCACGGGGACGTCACCATGGACCGCGCCGGCGCCGCTGCCATCCCCAGCGCGGCGCGTTTCAGCGAGGTGCTCCGCCAACGGCGGAAGGAGACCAGGGGGCTGGTCCGCCTCCTCCAGCAGCTGATCGGGATGGAGGCCAAGCTCCGCCAGTACGAGGAGGGCGAGCGGTTCATCGCCGCCGTGGAGGACTCCGGCGGACCCGAGCTCCTCGATCGGGCGTGGCGCGGCCCCGAGTGGCTGCCCTCGTTGGTCGAGATCCGCAATCCGTCGGAATGGATCTCCCGTGTCGGAACTGCGCCCGCACTGTCCGGCTGACTCCCCGGGTCCGGCCGCTCCGGAGACCGGCGCCCTGCTGGCCCGGTGCACCTTCCCCGATCCGGGGTCGGACCTCGTCTGCGGTGTCTCGGGAGGGCCGGACTCCCTCGCCCTGCTCGTGCTGGCGGCGGGGTCCGGTTGCCGGGTGACCGCGGTGCACGTGGATCACGGCCTCCGTCCCGGTTCTGCCGCCGAGGCCGAGGTGGTGGCCGAGGCGGCACAGCGGTTCGGCGCCCGGTTCGAGTCGGCGCGGGTGGTGGTGGAGGACGGTCCCAATCTGGAGGCCCGTGCCCGCCATGCCCGGCGCGAGGTGTTGGGGCCCGAGGCGGCCACCGGGCACACCGCCGATGACCAGGCGGAGACCGTGCTGGTCAATCTGCTGCGGGGCGCCGGGGTCGACGGGCTGGCGGCGATGCGGCCCGGCCCCCGACATCCGCTGCTCGCTCTGCGGCGTGCCGAGACCGTCGACCTGTGCCGCCGCCTGGGCCTCGCGCCGGTCCACGACCCGTCGAACGACGACCCGCGGTTCGTCCGAAACCGGATCCGCCACGAGCTGGTCCCCCTGTGCTCCGCCATCGCCGGGCGGGACATCGTACCGGTGTTGGCCCGCCAGGCCCGGGCACTGGCCGGCGACGCCGACCTCCTCGGTGCGTTGGCCTCGTTGGTCGACCCCCGGGATGCCGCGTCGCTGGCGGGGGCACCGCAGGCCGTGGCCCGGCGGAGCGTGCGCGGCTGGCTGACCGGACAGGCTGCCCACCCGCCGCCACTCGACGCGGTCGAGCGGGTCCTCGAGGTGGCGCGCAAGGAGCGGCGGGCGACCGAGGTGCCCGGCGGCCTGCGGGTGTCGCGATCCGGCGGCCGTCTCTCGGTCGGCCCGGCGAACCCGTCACCCGGGCCGGGGGTGACCGGCACTCCGGTACAGTCTGGCCGTGGCCACCCCGGTGAATGAGGCAGTAGTCGGTCCGGAACGCCTCGAGGACGGTGACGAGGTCGGTCGGGTGATCGTGCCGGAAGCCGACCTCCAGGCCCGCATCGTCGAGCTGGGGGACCGGATCACGGCCGACTACGCGGCGGCGCCTCCCCTGCTGGTCGGCGTGCTCAAGGGCGCCTTCATGTTCATGACCGACCTGTCGCGTGCCATCTCGCTCCCGGTGGACGTCGACTTCATGGCGGTGTCCTCGTACGGCAGCGCCACGCGTACCTCGGGCGTGGTCCGCATCGTCAAGGATCTCGACATGGACCTGACCGACCGGCACGTGCTGGTGGTCGAGGACATCGTCGACAGCGGCCTCACCCTCAGCTACCTGCAGCGCTATCTACGGGCCCGCAACCCGGCCAGCCTCGAGGTGTGCGCGCTGCTGGTGAAGGAGGGCCAACAGCGCACCCAACTGGACCTGCGGTATGTCGGGTTTCACATCCCCCCGGAATTCGTGGTGGGATATGGACTTGATGTCGACGAGCGCCTGCGCAACCTCAAGGCGATCTACGCCTATGCAGGCCCCCCGTCGTAGGGCAGCGGCCGCCCGGTGAGCGTCGACACCGCCCGCATCGAGCGGGCTGTCCTCGAGATCCTGACGGCAGTGGGCGAGGATCCCGGACGCGACGGCCTGCTCCGGACCCCGTCGCGGGTGGGCAAGATGTACCAGGAGCTGTTCGCCGGCTTCGGCGAGAACCCCGCCGACCATCTCGAGGTGACCTTCGCCGCCGACCACGACGAGATGGTGATGGTGCGCGACATCCCCTTCGCCTCGCTGTGCGAGCACCACATGGTGCCGTTCATCGGGAAGGCCCACCTCGCCTACATCCCCGGCGACGACGGCCGGATCACCGGGCTGTCCAAACTGGCCCGCCTGGTGGACGGCTATGCCAAGCGGCTGCAGGTGCAGGAGCGGATGACCTCGGAGATCGCCGATGCCATCGAGGAGGCACTGGCACCGAAGGGCGTGTTGGTGGTGGTGGACGCCGAGCATCTGTGCATGTCGATGCGGGGGGTCAAGAAGTCGGGCACGTCGACCATCACCTCGGCGGTCCGGGGACTCTTCCGGAGCGACGCATCGACCCGGTTCGAGGCCATGCAGTTCGTACGCGGCCGCTGATCGATCCGCCGGGGCGGGAGCGGGTGGCCCCGTGCTGGTTTACGCTGTGCCCCCATGCCCGGACCGACGACAGAGGAGCGACCCCTGGTGATGGGGATCCTCAATGTCACCCCTGACTCCTTCTGGGACGGCGGCCAGTGGTTCGAGACACAACAGGCAATCATGAGAGGCCATGAGATGATCGCCGAAGGCGCCGACATCATCGACGTGGGGGGCGAGTCGACCCGGCCCGGGGCGTCCGAGGTCCCGGTGGAAGAGGAGTTGGCACGGGTGGTCCCGGTCGTCGAGGCCCTGGCCGGGCGGGTCCGGATCTCGATCGACACCACCAAGGCGGCGGTGGCGGACGCCGCGGTGGAGGCCGGGGCCTCGCTGATCAACGATGTGTCGGCCACCTTGTGGCCGGTGGCGGCACGGCACGGCGTGGGATGGGTGGCCATGCACCGGAAGGGGACTCCTGCCTCGATGCAGCTCGACCCCCGCTACGACGACGTGGTGGCCGAAGTGTCCGCCCTGCTGGTCGACTGGGCCGCCCGGGCCGCGGACGCCGGGGTGGACGACGTGTGGATCGACCCGGGCATCGGCTTCGGAAAGACAGTCGACCACAATCTCCAGCTCCTCGCCGCCCTGGACGCGCTGGTGGCCACCGGCATCCCGGTGCTGGTCGGCACCAGTCGCAAGGGCTTCCTGGGTGTACTGGCCGCCTCCCCCGACGGAACGCCGGCTCCGGTGGGGGAACGCCTCCCCGGATCGCTGGCCACGGCCACGTGGGCCATGCAGCAGGGGGCGGCCATGGTGCGGGTCCACGATGTGGCCGCAACCGTCCAGGCCGCGGTGCTGGTCGGTCGCAAGGGTGCGGATACGGGGGCCGGGGCATGAAGGGCAAGTGGGCGGCGGGGATCCCGCCACGCAACTTCACCTGGGTGATCAAGGACCGCCTGGCCATCAGCGAGCGGCCCGGGGGATTCGCCCCCAACCATCGCAAGGTGCGGCGCCAGGAGGAGATCATCTGGCTGCAGGTGCAGGGGTTCACCCGGGTGGTGTCGCTGCTCCCCTCCTCCCACAACCTCCAGGCCTACGAAGAGAAGTCGCTGGCCAGTGTGCACTTCCCCCTGCCCCTCACCGGTGACGTCCGGGGGGTCCTGGCCGACATCTACCGCGAGCTGCACACCGGCCTGGCCGGTGGCGAACGGATCCTGGTCCACCAGGAGGAGCTCGGCGACCGGGTCACCGGCGTGGTGGCCGGGTACCTCCTGTGGTCGGCACGCCTGCCGAGCGGGCCCCAGGCCATCACGGTGCTCGAGCACATGACCGGGCACGCCATGGGGCCGGGTGGCCGCGAGCTGGTGGAAGTGGCCGGCCAGCTGTCGCCGGCCGCGGTCCGGCCCGGCACCGGTGATGACTCCTCGCGCCACGGGTGATCCCCGGGTGATGGCACCCTCGGGGACGCGGGACACGCTCACGGCCGGCGGGCCGGACGCCGGGGACCAGATCGAGCTGCGCGGCCTCCGGGTGATCGGCACCCACGGGGTGCTGCCCGAGGAGAAGAGCCGGGCCCAACCCTTCGAGATCGACCTCGACCTCTCCGTCGACCTGACCCGGGCCGGGGCGACCGACCGCCTATCGGACACCGTCGACTACGCCGGTGTCGCCGGAGCGGCGGCGGGGATCGTGTCCGGGCCGACGTCCTTCGAGCTCCTGGAGGCCCTGGCCGGGGCGGTCGCCGAGGCGGCGCTCGCCTCCGACGTGCGCATCGCGGCGGTGACGGTGAGCCTGCGCAAGCTCCAGCCCCCGCTGGCCGTCGACATCGGCACCGTCGGTGTGCGGATCACCAGGCACCGGTGACCTCGTCACAGACCGCACCGCCGACGGCCCGGGCGTTCATCGGCCTCGGCTCGAACCTGGGCGATCGGGCCGCCCACCTCCGCCGGGCCGTGGATCAGCTCCGAGGCGGCAGCGATGCGCCGGTGACCGCGGTGTCCCGGGTCTACGAGACCGAACCGATCGGCGGACCCGACGGGCAGGGCCCGTACCTCAATCTCGTGGTGGAGCTGGCGGTCGACCCGGGGGTCAACCCCTACCGGATCCTCGAGCAGTGTCACCGCCTCGAGGCCGCCGCCGGCCGGGTACGGACGGTCCGATGGGGCCCGCGCACCCTCGATGCCGACGTCCTGTGGATCGACGGCGTGGTCCTCGACGACCCCTCGCTCACCATCCCCCATCCGCGATGGCGGCAGCGCCGGTTCGTCATGGCGCCTCTGGGAGAGCTGGCCCCCGACCTGGCCGACGACGAGGCGATCGCCACCGCTGGTGGCGAGGTGACGGCCGTGGGTACACTGTGAGGAGCAGCACCAAGAGTTCCTGATGCGAACGGCACCCGATGATGGGGCTGGAACGTCGAAAGGGGTCTCGTGACCACATTCCGTCTCATCGGACCAGGCCGGGCCGGCCGGTCGTTGATGGCAGCGCTGGACGCTGTCGGGGGCTACCAGTGCAAGGGCGCGCTCGGGCGCGACCGACCGTTGACCGGTGCCGCCCGCGGCGTCGACCTGCTGGTGATCGCCACGCCTGACGACGCGGTGGCCGAGGTCGCATCGAAGGTGGAGCCGGTGGACTCGACAGCGGTCATCCACCTGTCGGGCTCGTTGGGGCTCGGGGTGCTGGGGACCCACCGCCGCCGTGGCTCCCTGCACCCGCTGGTCCCCCTCCCCGACGAGACGATCGGGTCCCGCCGCCTGACGTCGGGTATCACCTTCGCCGTGGCCGGTGATCCGATCGCCCGACGACTGGCGGACTCGCTGGGCGGGCGGGCACTCGAGGTCGACGAGGACGATCGGACCGCCTATCACGCAGCCGCAACCATCGCCGCCAACCACCTGGTGGCCCTCGTCGGCCAGGTGGAGCGGGTGGCGGCCACCGCCGGTCTCCCCCTGGACGCGTTCGCCGGCCTGATGCGAGCGGCCCTGGACGACGCCGTGGCCCTCGGCCCGCGCTGTGCCCTGACCGGTCCGGCGGTGCGCCGCGACTGGGGCACGGTGGAGCGCCACCGGGCCGAGCTGACCGGGATGGCCGGTCACCGGACCGAATTGGCGGCCTACGACGCCATGGTGGGCCTGGCGCGGAGGCTCTCGATCGACGCGGCCGAAGGGCGGACGCAGTCGTCCGCGGTGGCCGCAGGGCGGACGCAGTCGTCCGCGGTGGCCGCCGGAGCGGAGCGGGTGGCGTGAGCACGGCCATCGCCCCGGCCCCGGCGGGTTCGACCGCCGTCACGCCCGCCACCGTCACCGGCGGGCTCGACGTGGTCGTCATCGAGACCCTGGCCGAGTACGCCGAGACCCTGGACGCCGTGCGGCAGTCGGGCAGGACGGTGGGCGTGGTCCCCACCATGGGGGCGCTCCACGCCGGGCACCGTTCGCTCGTCGAGCGGGCCGCGGCGGAGTGCGACGTGGTGGCGGTCTCCATCTTCGTGAACCCCACCCAGTTCGGCGAGGCGGCGGACCTGGCCAACTATCCGCGCACCCTCGAGTCCGACCTCGAGGTGGTGTCCGGCGCCGGTGCCCACCTCGTCTTTGCGCCCTCGGTCGCCGAGATGTACCCGGAGTGGCCGGCGGCAACCACCACCATGGTGTCGGTCCCCGCCCTGAGCCGCCGGTGGGAAGGTGCGTCCCGCCCGGGCCACTTCGACGGGGTGGCCACCGTGGTGGCCAAGCTCCTCTCCACGGCAGGCCGGTGCCGGGCCTACTTCGGGGAGAAGGACTTCCAGCAGCTCGCCGTGGTCCGGCGCCTGGTGCGCGACCTCTCGCTGCCGGCGGAGGTGGTCGGTTGCGAGACGGTCCGCGACTTCGACGGCCTGGCCCTGTCCAGCCGCAACGTCCGGCTCTCGACCGAGCAGCGACGGGCCGCCCTCGTCCTGTCCCGTGCGCTCCGGGCCGGTGCGTGGTCGCTGTCCCGGGGAGAGTGCGATCCGTCGTCCGTCGAGGCGGAGATGGTCCGGTTGGTCGCCGACCAGCCCGAGGTGGAGCTGGACTATGCGGCCGTCGTGCACGCCGATGACCTCGAGCCCGCCCGTAGCTGCTCCCCGGCCCGCCCGTTGCGCCTGTTGATCGCCGGCACCGTCGGCCCGGTGCGCCTGATCGACAATCTCGGCCCCCACGGCGCTCGTTGATCCGTGCCCGGATCTCAGCCCCGTCTCCCCACTCCCCATGACCCGCGCCCGTGTCGCTCTTCCGGCCGGGTGACCCCGGCGTGAGCGATCCGGGGGCAGCACCGGGCGATCTGGACGTGCTCGTCCTCGGGAGCGGGGTCGCCGGCCTGTCGGCCGCCGTCCGGCTCGCCGCACCGATGTCGCCCGAGGGTGGGGCGTTCGGGATCGACGCCGGCGGACTGCGGGTCGGCGTGCTGACCAAGGCGGAACTGTGGCAGTCGGCCACCCGGTGGGCGCAGGGCGGCGTGGCCGCCGTGCTCGGGGGTGACGAGGACTCCACCGACCTCCACCTGGCCGACACCCTGGCCGCCGGGGCGGGCCTGTGCGACACCGATGCCGTCCGGGTGCTCGTCGACGAGGGCCCGTCGCGCGTGCACGAGCTGATCGCCATGGGCGCGGTGTTCGACCGGCAGCCCGGCGGGGCCCTGGCCCTGGCCCGTGAAGGTGGCCACTCCACCGCCCGGGTGGTCCACGCCGGCGGTGCCGCCACCGGTGCCGAGGTCGAGCGGGCCCTGGTCGATGCCACCCGCGCCTCTGCCGCCGCGGTGCTCGAGGAGTGGTTCGCTCTCGACCTGCTGGTGGAGGGAGGCCGATGCCGCGGCGTGCGCGCGCTCAGCGCAGAGGGCCGGATCGTCGAGGTGCGGGCAGAGCACACCGTGCTGGCCACCGGGGGAGCCGGCCAGCTGTTCGCGGTGACCACCAATCCGGCCGAAGCCACCGCCGACGGCCTGGCCATGGCCCTTCGTGCCCGGGTGCCGGTCGCCGATGTGGAGTTCATGCAGTTCCATCCCACCGCGCTCCACCATCCGGCGATGCCCCGTCCGCTGCTGTCGGAGGCATTGCGTGGCCATGGTGCGCTGTTGCGCGATGCACGCGGGGAGCGCTTCGTCGACGAGCTGGCTCCTCGCGACGTGGTGAGCCGGGCCATGGCGCAGCGGATGCACGACCAGGGGGTCGACAACCTGTGGCTCGACGCCACCGCCCTCCCTTCGTTCGACCAGCGCTTCCCCACCATCGCCGCCTCGCTGCGGGCCATCGGACTCGATCCCTCCCGCGACTGGCTGCCGATCGCTCCCGCCGCCCACTACCTGTCCGGAGGGGTGATCACCGACCTGTCGGGCGCCACCGCCCTCGCCGGCCTGTGGGCCGCCGGCGAAGTGGCGTGCACCGGAGTGCACGGCGCCAACCGGCTGGCCTCCAACTCGTTGCTGGAGGGGATGGTGTTCGGCGCCCGCCTGGCCGAGGCGATCCTGGCGGGAGAGGACGGCCCCTCGCCGACCGGGGTGATGGGTGCGGTCCTCGACGGGCGCACCGAGCCGGTGGCTCCCGGCCTTGCCGCGCCGTGGACCGGGCACGAGGTGGACGAGGAGGTCGGCCACGGGCCCACCTGGCCGGACGTGGCCAAGACCAGGGACCGTCTGCAGCGGACGATGACCGAGGGGGCCGGGGTGGTGCGCAGCGCCGACTCGCTGGCCGGGGCGGGGAGCGTGGTCGATGCGATCGGATCGGCGATAGGCCACGGCACGCCGGTGGACCGGGCGCACGGCGAGTTGGCGAATCTGGTGACGGCTGCGGGCAGCGTGTTGCGCTCGGCCACCGTGCGATGCGAGACACGCGGGGCGCACGCCCGCAGTGACCATCCGGACACCCTCGACGAGTGGCGGTGCAGGATCGTCCACTCCGGTGACCGCATCGCCATCCTGGGGGACCCGCTGGCCCCGGCGCCGGACCCCGCCCGCCGTAGACCTGAGGCGGCCGGCCGGTGACCGGACGTTCCGCCGATCCGGCATCCTCGGCGTCGGGGTCGATCCTCGATCCGCCCCGGCCTGCCGTGGTCGAAGCGGTGGCGAGGGCCCTCGCCGAGGACCTCCTGCCGCTGGGCGACCTGACCGCGAGCCTGCTTCCCGAGGGCACGGTGTCCACCGTGTCGGTCGTCAGCCGTTCCCACGGCGTGGTCGCAGGCCGGGCGTGCGCGCTCGAGACCTTCGCCCAGGTCGACCCGTCGGTGCAGGTGGAGTGGCACCTCCCCGACGGCACCGCGGTGGCCCCCGGGGACGTGGTGGCCACCGCCACCGGGTCGTTGCGATCGATCCTCACCGCGGAGCGGACGGCGCTCAACTTCCTCGGCCACCTCTCGGGGGTGGCCTCGCTCACCCGGCGCTACGTGGACGCCGTGGCCGCGGCCAACCCGGAGACCCGGGTGCTGGACACCCGCAAGACGACCCCGGGTCTCCGGGCCCTGGAGAAGGCCGCCGTGCGGGCCGGCGGAGGCCACAACCACCGGGGCAGCCTCTCCGAGGCCGTGCTGGTCAAGGACAACCATCTGGGGGGCATCTCCATCACCGATGCCGTGGCCCGGGCGCAGCGCCTGTGGACGGGCCGTATGGTGGAGGTGGAGTGCGATCGGCCCGACCAGGTCGCCGAGGCGGTTGCCGCAGGGGCCACCGTGGTCATGCTCGACAACATGGGGCCGGACCAGGTGGCGACCTGCGTGGCGCAGGTGCGCGCTTCGGGCACCGGTGCACTGGTCGAGGTCTCCGGCGGCGTGGACCTGGCCGGCGCGCCGCTGATGGCCGCGGCCGGCGCCGACCTCATCTCCGTCGGGGCCCTCACCCACTCCGCCCCGGTGCTCGACCTGGGATTCGATCTGCCGCCGGGCCCCGGCGCGAAAGGCTGACCATGCTGCTTGCCATCGATGTCGGAAACACCGAGACGGTCGTCGGGCTGTTCGCCGACGACCTCGCCGCCCCCCTGGGGGAGACCGGCCCCCGCGACGGGAACGAGCCGACCGGCCTGGCCCACCACTGGCGCCTGTCGACGGTGGCGGAGCGGACGGCCGACGAGCACGCCCTGCTGATCACCCAACTGCTCGACCTCGACGGTCTGGACATCGACGACACGGTGTCGGGGATCGCGGTGACCTCCTCGGTCCCGCTGGTCACCTCCAATCTCCGCCTCATGGTGGCGCGGTGGTTCGACGTGCCCGCCGTGGTCCTCGAGCCCGGCGTGAAGAGCGGCATGCCCATCCTCTACGACAACCCGAAGGAGGTGGGGGCCGACCGGATCGCCAACGCCGTCGGGGCCCACGACCTGTTCGGTGGGCCGTGCGTGGTGGTGGACCTGGGCACGGCCACTACGTTCGATGCCATCTCCGCGGCAGGCGAGTACCTCGGTGGGGCGATCACCCCGGGGGTGGCCATCAGCCTCGATGCGCTGTTCGCCCATGCGGCGGCACTCCGCCGTGTCGAGCTGGTCGAGCCGAGGAGCGTCATCGGGAAGTCGACGGTGGAGTCGATCCAGTCCGGCGCCCTCTACGGCTTCTCCGGCCAGGTCGACGGCCTGTGCCGCCGGTTCGCGGCGGTCCTGGGCGAGTGCACGGTGGTGGCCACCGGTGGGCTGTCCGAGCTGATCTCCCCCTACTCGGAGGAGATCGAGTACGTGGAGCCCTGGCTCACGCTGCACGGTCTGCGCATCATCTTCGAGCGCAACGCCGTGCGCCCCAGGGCGCCCCGGGGCGACTGAAGGGCCGACCGCGCCCGTCCCGGACCTCGGGGCGCGAGGTCAGCCGGCCGGGGTCCCCACCGCCAGGCGGCTGACGGTGGAGAAGGTGACCAGGTAGGCGTCGCGGTCGAACCCCGCCGCAGGGAAGAGGACCGACTGCAGGGGGCTCCCGGTGTCCGCACGCGCCAGCTCCGCTCCTGTCCCGATGTCGAGCACGACGGCCTGGTCGATCATGCGGTCGGGATCGTGGTGGCCGGTCAGGAGCTCGCCGGAGCCCGGAAACAGCAGCAGATGGGAGCCGTGGTTCTGGTGCCGGTCCCAGCGTGGGGTGAGGGCTCCGCCGGCCCCGATGTCGAATGCCCGCATGACGCCGTTCCCGCTGTCGTAGCCGACGGCGATGGAGCGGTCGGTGTCGATCAGCGGGGGGTTGGCCACCAGCCCGCCGGGCTCCGCGCAGACCTCGACCGAGGTCACCGCTCCCGAGAGCAGGTCGGTGCGCACCAGGTGGAGGGGGGCCGTGGACAGCCCGTGGCCTCGCAGGGTCCCGGTGTAGCCCTCGGTCCCGTCGCCGTTGTCGAGGAACCACGCCGCCCCCAGGGCGAGCACGCAGTCCCAGCCGTAGGTCTGGCCGGACCGCGTCCGGTAGGGGGCGTGGAACCCCGTGTCGGGGCGCAGGCGTCCGTCCCAGCGGACGCGGAGCAGGCCGGTGTCGCCGACCACGTAGACGTCGTCGCCCTCGGCCGACAGCCGGGCGATCGACGGTTCGGCCAGCGCGCACCGGTCGAGGATCTCCAGGCGGTCCGGCTCCAGGGCCACCAGCTCGCACGCCTCCCGGTCGGCGGGGGCGACGGGGAGGCCCGGACGCGAGCCGGCGAAGTCCTTGGTGACCAGGCAGCCGTCCGGCATGATCACGAACCCGTTGTAGGGGCGGGTGCGGGGGAGGGTGGTGGTCGCCACCACCGACAGGTCGGCCTCCAGGCGGTGGGCGTGGTTCCCGAAGACCACGTAGAGCGAGCCGTTGGCATGGGCGGCCAGGCTTCCGGGCCAGGTCGGCCCCCCGGCCAGGTCGGGCGACCGGAGGATCGGCTCCAGTGTCACCGGGTCGATGCGTTCGACGAACGAGATGGCGTCATCGCCGGCGGTGTGGCGCAGCAGGTACACCTCACCGGGGTCCCGGGTGACCACCATGGTGGCGGCCGGAGCCAGGCGCGAGGTGACGGTGAGGTCCCGCCCCGGCCCGACGCCGAGGCTGACGCCGGAGCCGGGGGCCGCACCCGCGGCAGGGCCGCCCATGGGGACCTGGAGGCGGCCCGGTCCGCCGTCCTCGCAGGACCAGGGGCTCGGCCAGTACGGGGCGCCCCGCGGGGGCCCCGCCATCAGACCGGCGACTCGAGCACGAGCCGGTCGAGGCGGGAGGGCGGCTGGGAGCTCCACAGGTCGTCCACCAGGTCGTCGCGGAGCGGACGCATGGCCGGGTCGTCCCACCGGTTGTGGCGCTGCAGCGGATCGTCGACGAGGTCGTAGAGCTCGCCCTCGGTTCCGTCGTGGGAGGTCCCGGGGAGGTAGGCGGTGCACACCCACCGGTCCCGCATCATGGTGCGGAGGTGGACGTCGGTGCCGAAGATGTCGCTGTCCCACTCGGTGAGCACGCGTTCGAAGCCCCTGGCCTCCGCGTCGGCGTCGTCCATCGGGAGGGACCCGCCCTGCATCCACGGGAGCGGCTCGATGCCGGCGATGGTGCAGAAGGTCGGGGCCAGGTCGACCAGACCGACCGGCCTGGTCACCACCGACGGGGTGGCCGAGGCCGAGGGTGCGGGCCGCCACACCAGGGGGAGCCGCATCAGGGCGTCGACGTGGTAGGGGCCCTTGAACAGCAGACCGAAGTCGCCCTGGAGCTCGCCGTGGTCAGTGGTGAACACCACGTCCACCTCGTCGGTCCAGCCACGCTCGTCGATGCGCCCGAGCACCCGCCCCAGCGCCTCGTCGATGAGCTCGCACTCGACGGCGTTGCGGGCGTTGACCTCCCGGACCTGGTCGGGGGTGAGCGTGGCCGGCACCCAGGTGGCCGGGGCCTCGTAGTTGGACACCAGCGTCCCGTCGTACCAGAGGCGCCAGTGCCGGGGCTTGCCGTCGATGACAGCCTCACGTTCGGAGCGGTCCTCGGGGTAGCCGGCCGGGAGGGGAACCTCCCGCCAGTCGATCCGGCCCACCTCGGACTCCGGCGGGTCCCACGAGTGGTGGGGGTCGGGGAAGCTCATCCAGCAGAACCAGTCCTCGTCTGCCCCGAGCGAGTCCAGCCAGGTGATCGTCCGGTCGGCGACCCAGTCGGTGTGGTAGATCCCGCGGGCGATGGGGTTGGCCTTGACCTGGGGGGCGCCGGTGTCCCCGCCGCCGGCCCCGTTGACCTGCAGCGACCCGTCGAGGATCGGGTAGAACCCGCCCACGGCATCGGGATGCTCGGCGGCCAGCCACTGCGCATAGTGCAGGGGGCCGATTCCGCCGTGGGTGGCCAGCTCCAGGTGTTCGAACCCGCGGTGCAGCCCGCCGGGCGGCTCGGTGCCGGTGTGGCTGAGCGCGTTCTCGGGGAAGCGGAGGAACGGGTCGAGGAACGGCTCGAAGTGGGCCTTGCCGACCAGCGCGGTCCGGTAGCCGGCCCGGTGCAGCACGTCGGCGACCGAAGGCGCGTCGAGGGGCAGGGGGACCCCGTTCATCCACACGCCGTGGGTGGTCGGGTGCTGGCCGGTCAGGATGGTGGAGCGGGAGGGCATGCACACCACCGACTGGGGGTGGACCCGCTCGAAGCGGATTCCCTGAGCGGCCAGCCCGTCGACGACCGGGGTACGGGCGAGGGCCCCGCCATTGCAGCCGAGGGTGTCATAGCGCTGCTGGTCGGTGGTGACGAAGAGGATCTTGCGGCCCATCGGCGGGCTCCTTTCAAGAGGCCGGCGCGTCCGTCAAGAGGCCGGCGCGTCGGTCAAGAGGCCGGCGCGTCGTTCCCCAGGAAGGTGGGGAGGTACGCCAGCGCGGCCCGGGCGGCACCGCCGATCACCAGCGCCAGGGCGGCCGGCTCGGCGTCGGTGCCGTAGACGACCAGGCAGGTCCCGTCATCGAGGTCGAGGACGTCGATGGTGCCGAGATGCTCGACGAACATTGGGGCGGTGATCCGGTACTGGAGGCGCCGTAGGGTCGGGTCCACGGTCAGCAGGTGCTCGGGCATCGGCAGGCCCGCATGGGTGACGACCACCCGCTGGTCGCCGTCGACGGTGCACGAGTCGATGCCCGGAAACCACTCGTGGACGCGTTCGGGGGCCCCGACCACCTCCCACACCTCGTCGGGAGGGTGGGCCAGCCGCACCTGGTGCCGGACGCTGCCCCGGGTGGCGGTCACGGGTTGGCGGTCGGATCGCCGGCGCCCGTCTGTGGCGGTGGGCCGTCGACACCCAGGATGGCCGTGACGCCTCCGACCATCACCGACTTGGCCCGGGCCGGGCCGAACTGCTGGTCTTCGGTGAGGAGCTGCCAGGACTCGAACGACGTCATGACGTCCACTGCGGCTGCTGCATGGGCGGACCGGGACCCGCCCATCCGGTGCAGCTCGGGGGCGAACAGCTCGATCAGCTGCTGGCGGAGGAACGCCCGGTTCCGTGAGGTTCGTTCGGCCAGCAGCGGCTGGGACGGTGAGCGCAACCGCGACACCTTGGCGGCCTGCCCCGACTCCTCGAAGATCAGGAACCGCTGGTCCACCAGCGCTCGGACCCTGTCCACCAGGGGGTCGCCCGGGGATGCGGCGATGGGCAGCAGGGGGATGGTCCGCTCGAGCTGCCGGTCCACGGCGGACCGGGCCAGGTCGTCGACGTCGTCGAAGTACCGGAAGATCGAGCGGGGGGACAGCCCGGCCCGCTCGGCGATCTCGTCGGTGCTCGGCTGGAGGTTGCCGTCGCGGTAGATGTCGAGGAGCGCGTCGACCACCGCGTCGCGGTTGTGGACCCGCCGCTGGCGCCGCCCGTCCGTCTCGGGCGGCCCGTAGCCGTCCTGGGCCTCCCCGAAGGCTGCGGCATCGGCCGGGCTGGCCTGGGGACCCGGCTTCGTCGTATCGATCATGTCGTGGGCGACGCTACCGCTCATCGGTGGGTCGTGGTCCACCGACCGTCCCCGCAAGCGTGCAGACGTCCCCCACCCCGGGGTCGATCCGGCCGTCGAGGAGGCCGTGGTAGACCGCCTCCACCTCGTCGGCCCCGGCGGCATGGCGGATGGTGAGCCACTGGTCGGTCCACGGCACGAAACGGTTCCACGCGGCGGCCACCGTGCGCTCGAAGCCGTCGCGTCCCCAGTCGCGCCGCCGCTTGGCGATCTGGTCCGGGGCGAACAGGAAGACGGGTCGGGGGCCGGTCAAGGGCTCGGACCGGTCAGCCCGGTTGTCCCAGTGGGTGTCGCCCACCACCATGCTGTAGCGCAGGTGGTCGCCGAAGTGGGCGTGGACCCGTCGGGTGACGTCCCTGCGGCCGGCGATGTCGATGAAGCAGGCGTCGCCCGCCGGGAGCGAGTCGACGTCGTCGTAGGTCACGGTGGTGTCGTAGCAGCCGAGGCCCGCCACGAACCCGAGGTTGGCGCCGGAGGTCAACCCGACCACCTCGACGCCGTCCCGTTCGGCCAGCAGGAACGCCGCGGCGATGGCCGTCTTCGCCGATGCGCTGGAGATCACCGCGGTCGTGGCTCCGAACAGGTCGTTGTCGCCCAGGAAGTCGTCGACCACGAACGACGTCACCATCAACGGCCACAGGAGCATCTGCTGGGCTTCGTGATCGGCGTCGTAGACGGGGTCGCTCTCGACGAAGGAGTAGCGGCTGTAGACGGCGGGCACGGCGCCCCGGGTGGCCGTCAGGTCGGAGAAGCCGCTGTCGTCGATCCGCCCGGGCTGGACCACCACCTCGTCGGCCATCGGGAAGTAGCCGTAGACCCGGGTCGACTCGGCCACGCCCGGCGTCGACGACTCGACGACCTCGCCGAACCCCCACACCGGGACGCGTCCCCAGCCGGTCCCCTCCTCCGGTGTCGGGAAGCACGCCCAATAGCGCATGGCCTCGCCGTAGACGGCGTAGGTGATGTTGTTCGATGTCAGGCCGAAGGCGTCGACACGCAGTCGGGCCTGGCCGGGCTCGAGCGGCACAGGGGGACGCTCGACCGCCCGCATCCGGTGCAGGTCCGACTTGTCGACCTCGAGGTTCATCTGCTCACCTTCCGTCTTCGGATCGGCCCTCGTGGCGGCACGGGCGATCGGGGGCGATGGGCCCGGACCATCCGGACCATCCGGACCATCCTGCCCTCCGCCGACGCGGGCGGGGGACCATCTGCGGCCCCGGACCCGGCGGCGCGTACCGTAACAGTTGACAGTTAATATGACAAGTGTTTGGCTGATGGTTCCTGCCCGTTCCGTGCGATGGCCGCACGGGTGCCGCCGGGACGACAGCATCAGCCGAGGAGTGGCCATGACCGACAGCATCGTGCTCGACTCACTGCAGCGGAGGATGCGGGCCATGCACTCGCTCTACTACGACGCGGTGTCCACCATGGACCTCGACCAGGTCAACCATTTCGAGCGCGAGGGTGTGCTGCCCATCGCCTTCAGCCTCTTCCACTTCGCCAACATGGAGGACGCCTCGTTCCTGTTGATGACCGGGACCGCTCCCCTCTGGGACGACGACTGGGAGGCGCGGGTGCGACCGGCCATCGCCGACCATGGCAAGAACCGGACGGTCGCCGAGATGGTCCACCAGCGCATCGGCGATTACCGGGAGTTCGAGGCCTACATGCGGGCCGTCTTCACGCGCACCGAAGAGTGGTTGGACGGCCTCGATCCCGAGGAGCTGCTCCGCGTCGTGATCTCCCGCCCGTTCCCCCCGGAGATCGCCAGCACCTACAGCGCCCGGGTGGCGGGTGACGACGGGATCACCCTGCTCGATGCCGCCGAGTGCTGGATCTATCAGCACGGGCTGCGCCACATGGGGGAGATCGAGCTTGCCCGGGGCCTGGTCGGCCTGGGCGGCATGACGTCCTGACCGGCGCCGTCGGGCGGCCCGACCGACCCCTCCTGCCCCACCCCTGTCCCGCGCCGCCAGGTAGGGGAACCGGTGTGCTGGGAAGCCGGAGCGGGGAAGCCGGAGCCGGGACTCCCTCACGCTCTCCTAACATCCGCCTCACGAGCCGCACATGTCCATCGGCGATAACTGGAGTACAGCCGGAGACACCGGCATCACCCAGGAGGTGGCAGGACCCATGAACAAGCTCGTCCCCGCAACGAAGAAACTGGTGGTCGGCGCCGTGGCCGTCGGAGCCCTGGCACTGGGCACGGCCGGCGTCGCCGGTGCGGCCACCACCACCACCCCCGCTCCCCGGGCCGCGGCCACGTTCAACTGCGCCCGCGCCGACCGGGTGCTGACCCGCATCCAGAATGGCGAGGCCCGCATCACCGCCGGGCTTCCCAAGTTGACCGCGGCCGAGGCCAAGGCCAACGCGGCCGGCAGGACCAAGCTCGCGGCCGGCCTCCAGAAGCGGATCACCCGACTGGAGAGCTCGCAGTTCACAGCCCGTCTGGACCGGTTGTCCGCGGCGATCGAGGCCAAGTGCCCCTCGTCGGCACCCTCGTCGCCGTCGACCTCGTCGACCCCTGCGACCACGTCCTGATCCAGCAGCCCGCGGCTCCGTCGAGTCCCCGGGCAGGTGATCGGTCGACCGGGTGACCCGTCGACCGATCACCTGGGGGCTCCGGCAGCGGGTCAGGCGGTGGGCAGGCCGTCGACCAGTGAGTGGGCCAGTTTGGCGAAGCCGGTGGCCAACTCGGCCGACGGCCCCGAGGTGGCGGCGGCGGCGGCCAGTTCGGCGTAGCGCCGGGCGACCACCACCGACCCCTCGATCGCCCCGGACTCGGCGACGATGGATCGGGCCTTGTCCCGTTCGGGCTGCCCGAGCGGCTGTCCCAGCAGCGGTCTCAGCTCGGGACCGGCGACCGGGTCGGCCAGGGCCAGCAGGACGGGAAGCGTGTAGATGCCCTCGGCCAGGTCCTGCCCGGCAGGCTTCCCCAGCTCCGCCTCGGTGCCCACCACGTCGAGGATGTCGTCGCGCACCTGGAAGATCATGCCGAAATAGCGGCCGAACGTGGTGAAGGCATCGATCTGCAGGCGGGGCAGGCCCCCGGTGAGGGCCCCGATCCGGCACGAGGTCGCCATGAGCGACGCCGTCTTGCCGGCGATAGCGTTCGAGTAGTCGTCCTCGGTCCGCCCGACCTTGAAGGCGGCGTGCACCTCGGCCACCTGCCCCTGGCACAGTTCCCCGAGGGTGGTGGCCAGCAGTCCGGCGATCTCGGTGCCCAGTCCGGCGGCGATCTCCGCCGACCGGGCCAGGAGGAAATCGCCGGCGACGATGGCAACCAGGTTCCCGAATCGGGCGTTGACACTCTCCACGTTCCGGCGCATGGTGGCTTCGTCCATGACGTCGTCGTGGTAGAGCGAGGCCAGGTGCACCAGCTCCACGGCGACGGCGCCGAGGAGATCCTCCCGAGAGGCCGGCTGGATCCCGGAAGTGGCCGTGGCCAGGGCAAGGACGGGCCGGAGCCGCTTCCCGCCGGCGGCCAGCAGGTGAGTGGTCACCTCGTCGAGGAAGCCGTCTCCGGTCACGACGGACTCCACGAGCAGCGGCTCGAGCCTCTTCAACTGTTCTTCGAGTGCGGGAAGCCCGAGGAGTTCGACGACGTTCACTTCCTACAGACGATACGCCAGGATGTCGATGACTGAGAAAAGCGACGGATAATTGGGCACTGCGCGGGTGCGGGGACACTCTCACCTGTAGACTTTGGGTCCAGTTACTGAACCGCGGATGGAGGCGGTGGAGTGTTCGAACGATTTACAGACCGAGCTCGTAGGGTCCTCGTGCTTGCGCAGGAGGAGGCGCGGCTGCTGAACCACAGCTTTATTGGCACCGAGCACATCCTCTTGGGTCTCATCCACGAGGGTGAGGGAGTCGCGGCCAAGGCGCTGGAGTCGCTCGGGGTCTCCCTCGAGGCGGTCCGCGAAAAGGTGGAGGAGACCATCGGCCTGGCGGGCACCGCGCCGACCGGCTCGCCGCCGTTCACCCCCCGGGCCAAGAAGGTGCTGGAGCTCTCGCTGCGCGAGGCCCTGCAGCTCGGGCACAGCTACATCGGCACCGAGCACATGCTGCTCGGCCTGGTCCGTGAGGGCGAGGGAGTGGCCGCCCAGGTCCTCCAGAGCCTCGGAGCCGATCTCCCCCGCGTCCGCCAGCAGGTCATCCAGTTGCTCTCGGGGTACCAGGGCAAGGAGTCGGTGGGTGCCGGGGCACCGGGCTCACAGACCTCCGACGCCCCGACCGGGTCCCCGGTCCTCGACCAGTTCGGCCGCAACCTGACCGCACTGGCCCGTGACCACAAGCTCGATCCGGTCATCGGCCGCGAAAAAGAGATCGAACGGGTCATGCAGGTGCTGTCCCGCCGGACGAAGAACAACCCGGTGCTCATCGGCGAGCCGGGGGTGGGCAAGACCGCCATCGTCGAAGGGCTGGCCCAGCGGATCGTGGCCGACGACGTGCCCGAGACCCTCACCGGCAAGCAGCTCTACACGCTCGACCTCGGCGCACTGGTGGCCGGCAGCCGCTACCGCGGCGACTTCGAGGAGCGCCTCAAGAAGGTGTTGAAGGAGATCCGCACCCGGGGCGACATCGTCCTGTTCATCGACGAGCTCCACACGCTGGTCGGCGCCGGCGCGGCCGAAGGGGCGATCGACGCCGCCTCCATCCTCAAGCCGATGCTGGCCCGGGGCGAGCTCCAGACGATCGGTGCCACCACCATCGACGAGTACCGGAAGCACCTCGAGAAGGACGCGGCCCTCGAGCGGCGGTTCCAACCGATCAAGGTGGAGCAGCCCAACGTGGCCCTCACCATTGAGATCCTCAAGGGCCTGCGCGACCGGTACGAGTCCCACCACGCGGTGACCATTACCGATCAGGCCCTGGTGGCGGCGGCCAACCTGGCCGACCGGTACCTGGCCGACCGGTACCTCCCGGACAAGGCGATCGACCTGATCGACGAGGCCGGCAGCCGCCTGCGCATCCGGCGGATGACCACGCCCCCGGCGTACAAGAAGCTCGAGGAGGAGATCACCCGTCTCCGCGCGGACAAGGAGTCCGCCATCGAAAAGCAGGCGTTCGATCAGGCGAAGAAGCTCGCCGAGCAGGAGAAGGACCGTCTCGACTCCAAGGAGGCCATGGAGGCCGAGTGGCGTGCCGACGGGGTCGACCTGTTCGACGTGGTCGACGAGGAGGTCATCGCCGAGGTGCTGGCCAACTGGACGGGCATCCCGGTCTACCGGCTCACCGAGGAGGAGACCGCCAAGCTGCTCCGCATGGAGGACGAGCTCCACAAGCGGGTCATCGGGCAGGAGCCGGCCATCGCCGCGCTGGCCCGGTCGATCCGGCGCACCCGCGCCGGCCTGAAGGACCCCAAGCGGCCGAGCGGGTCGTTCATCTTCCTTGGGCCGACAGGGGTCGGGAAGACCGAGTTGGCCAAGACGCTGGCCGAGTTCCTCTTCGACGACGAGGACGCCCTCATCCAGCTCGACATGTCCGAGTACATGGAGAAGCACACGGTCAGCCGGCTGGTGGGCTCCCCCCCGGGGTACGTCGGGTACGAAGAAGGTGGGCAGCTCACCGAGGCGGTGCGCCGCAAGCCCTTCTCCGTGGTCCTCTTCGACGAGGTCGAGAAGGCCCATGCCGACGTGTTCAACACCCTGCTCCAGATCCTCGAGGACGGTCGCCTGACCGATGCCCAGGGCCGCACGGTCGACTTCAAGAACACCGTGCTGATCATGACCTCCAACCTGGGGACCGCTGATCTGCGCAAGACCTCGGTCGGCTTCGCCAAGACGTCCGAGGCGGTCACCTACGAGCGGATGAAGGCCAAGGTCAACGAGGCGCTCAAGGCGCACTTCCGGCCCGAGTTCCTCAACCGGATCGACGAGGTCGTGGTCTTCCACGAGCTGTCCAAGGTCGAGGTGGTCGAGATCGTCGACCTGATGATCCAGCGGGTGTCCACCCAGCTCGAGCTCCAGGGGCTCAGCCTTGTGCTCACACCCCCGGCCAAGCAGCTGTTGGCCGACAGGGGCTACGACCCTCAGTTGGGTGCCCGGCCGTTGCGCCGTGCCATCCAGCAGCTGATCGAGGACCCCCTGTCCGAGCGGATCCTGTGGAAGGAGTTCCGGGTCGGTGAGACGATCATCGTCGATGTCGAGACCATCACGCCGGAGGCTGCTGCGGCCTACGACGTGAAGGGCGCCCCTCCTCTGGTGGCCGGCGAGCAGCAGCTCACCTTCACGGCCATCGAAGGGATCGAGCCTCCCCCGGTGGAGCTGGCCGGGGCCGATTCGTCGGCGGACTGAACGACGGGGCGATCCCACCAGGATCGCCGAGCGGAGAGCGGGACCACGAAGCCCTGCCGGTCCCGGCAGGGCTTCGTGGCGCCCGGGTGGGAGGTCGGACACGGCGCCGTCCGGGCGGTCGACAGGACGGACGCGACGATGCCCCCGGCGTGCAGGTGATCCTCCGGCCGACGGGTCACCCCCGCTGACACACCCAGTCCCTACCATCGGGGAATGGCAAAGACGGCCAAGCGCCACCGCTGCATCGACTGCGGCTCGACCTCCGCGAGGTGGGCCGGGCGGTGCCCCTCCTGCGGGGAGTGGAACACCCTGGTGGAAGAGGCACAGCTCGGTTCGTTGGTGCGGGCGGTGGAGGCGCTCGATCTCTCCGCCATGCCGGTGCCGCTCTCCTCGGTGGACCTGTCCGAGGCCACTGCCGTCCCGACCGGCGTCGAGGAGTTCGACCGGGTGCTCTCCGGAGGCCTGGTCCCCGGTTCGGTCACCCTCCTCGGCGGTGAGCCGGGGATCGGCAAGTCCACCCTGCTGCTCCAGGTGCTGGCGGCCCGGGCGGCCTCCGGGCACCGGGTCCTGCTGGTGTCGGCCGAGGAGTCGGCCCACCAGGTGCGGCTGCGAGCCGAGCGCCTGGGGCCGATACCGCCGGGCCTGCTGATCCTGGCCGCCACCGACGTCGGCACGGTGATCAGTTCCGTGGTCGAGGCCGAGCCCGATCTGGTGGTGATCGACTCGATCCAGGCGGTCGCCATCGGCCCGGCCACCCTCGGCGAACGGCGGGCCAGCGGCGTGCCCGGCAGCATCACCCAGGTGCGCGAGTGCGCCGACCAGCTGGTCGGCCTGGCCAAGTCGCGGCAGGTGGCCACCGTGCTGGTCGGCCACGTGACCAAGGACGGCGCCCTGGCCGGGCCGCGGGCGCTGGAGCACATGGTGGACACCGTGCTCAGCTTCGAGGGCGATCGCCATCACGCCCTCCGCCTGCTGTTGGCAGTGAAGCACCGGTTCGGGCCCACCGGGGAGTTGGGGCTCTTCGAGATGGGCGACCAGGGCCTCAACCGGGTCGACGACCCGGGCCGCCTCCTGCTCGGCGACCGACTGACCGGCGTGCCCGGTGGGGTGGTGCTCCCCGCCCTGCAGGGCCGCCGCACGCTGCTGGTGGAGCTCCAGGCCCTGGTGGCCCCGATGGGCCAGGCCCAGGCGAAGCGGTCGGTGGTGGGCCTGGACAGCGGCCGCCTGGTCATGACCCTGGCCGTCCTCGCCCGGCACGCAGAGCTGCCGATGCTGGCCATGGACGTATTCGCCTCGGTGGCCGGGGGCATTCGGGTCACCGAGCCCGCCGCCGACCTGGCGGTGGCCCTCGCCGTGGCCTCGGCGGCCACCGGCGTGGCCCTGCCGTCGAACCTGGCGGCGGTCGGCGAGGTCGGCCTGGCCGGAGAGATCCGCCAGGTGTCCGGCCTGCCCCGGCGCCTCGAAGAAGCGGCCCGGCTGGGCTTCGACCGGGTGGTGGTGCCGGCATCGGCGCCCGGGGGCCCGGCCGGTGTGGAATTGATCCGGGTGGACACCGTGGCCGAGGCAGTGGCCCGGTTCGGCTGTATCGACGGCGCGAGCCGTTGACCCCCGGCCCGCCGGAGTCCTGCCGACCCGATGGGGGCCGACGGTTGAGGGCTACCATTCCTCCGTGAACGCGCGCCAGGGTTCCCCGCTGAGTGTTGCGCTGGCGATGGCGGCACCGGGCCGGCCGTTGCGGGACGGGCTCGATCGGATCCTCCGGGCAAAGCGCGGCGGCCTGGTGGTGGTAGGGGACGGCCCCAATGTGTTGTCCATCTGCTCGGGCGGGTTCCTCCTCGACTCGGAGTTCAGCCCCCAGCGGCTGTCCGAGTTGGCCAAGATGGACGGCGCCATCATCCTGGCCGCGGATGCGTCGCGCATCGCCCGGGCCAACGTGCACCTGATGCCGGACGCCTCCATCCCCACCACCGAGACCGGTACCCGGCACCGGACGGCCGAGCGGGTGGCCCGGTCGATCGACGTCCCCGTCCTGTCGGTGTCGGCGGCCATGTCGGTGATCGCCGTCTACCGGAACGACGTGAAGCACACCATCCAGCCCACCGGCTGGCTGCACGATCGCACCGACCAGGCCCTGGCCACCATGCAGCGGTTCCGCAGCCGGTTCGACGTGGCCCTCAACAGCCTCTCCATCCTGGAGGTGGAGGACACGGTGTCGGTGGTGGACGTGGTCGGCGTGGTGCAGTCCGCCGAGATGGTGCTCCGGATCGCCGAGGAGGTCGACGGCTATCTGGTGGAGTTGGGTGAGGACGGCCGCCTGGTCGGACTCCAGTCGGCCGAGCTGGTGGACGGGGTTGCCCCGACCCTGCACCTGGTGGTGCGCGACTACTGCGTCCACGCGCCGTGCGAGGATGCCGACCGTCTCGCCACGGCCAAGCGGGTGGTCGAGCAGCTCGCCAACCTCCCGTCGGACCAACTGCGCGATCCGGCAAAGGTGGCGGAAGTGCTGAGGCTCTCGGGGTCGTTCCGCGACGCCGAGTCCGGCGTGGAGCCCCGGGGCTACCGGCTGCTCTACCGGCTTCCCCGCTTCTCCGAGACGATCATCGAGCGCATCGTCGACCGGTTCGTCAATCTCCAACAGATCATGCGGGCGTCCCTGGCCGAGCTCGAGCAGGTGGAGGGCGTCGGGCAGGCGAGGGCGCATCTGGTCAAGGACGGCCTGGCCCGCCTGGCCGAGGCGAGCATTTTCGAGCGGTACCAGTAGGAACGCCAGTGGGTGGCGGCCGGCGCGATCGACGATCGGGCTGCCGGGCGCTGCCCGGGGGGTGGCCCCCAGCGTGTACCATGGCGTGCTTTCCCTACGCGTTCCCGATGATGCTCACCAGCCCGGGATCAGCACGCGACGCCAGGAGGAACGGTGTTCGACATCGGTGACAAGGTCGTCTATCCGCACCACGGCGCGGCAGTAGTCGAACGACGTGAGACAAAAGAGGCGTTCGGGAAGAAACAGGAGTACCTCGTGCTTCGCCTCGCCTACGGTGATCTCACCTTGATGGTTCCCGCCGACAACACCGACGGCGTCGGTCTCCGTGAGGTGATCAACGACGAAGAGGTGGAAGAGGTGTTCGCGGTCCTCCGCAAGAAGGAGGCCCGGATGCCGACCAACTGGTCCCGGCGGTACAAGAACCACTCGGAGAAGCTCCGATCGGGTGACATCTACCAGGTGGCCGAGGTGGTGCGGAACCTGTCCATCCGCGACAAGGACAAGGGTCTGTCCGCCGGCGAGAAGCGCATGCTCAGCCGGGCCCGCCAGATCCTCGTCTCGGAGCTGACCTTCGCCCTCGGAGTCGACGAGGAGGCTGCCGAGGTGCGCCTCGACGAGGCGCTGCCCTGAGCCGACAGGGGCCTGTCTGGGCCATTGTGGTGGCGGGCGGGTCGGGTCGCCGTTTCGGCGGCCCCAAGCAGTTTCTCCAACTCGCCGGCCGACCGGTTGCCGCCTGGTCGGTGGCGGCAGCCCGCACGGTGGCCGACGGGGTCGTCCTGGTCGTCCCGGCCGGTGCCGACCATTCCGACAGTGGCGCACCCGGGCCTTCGACGATGGGGGCCGACCGGGTGGTGGTGGGCGGTTCGTCCAGGGCCGGGTCGGTGCGGGCGGGTCTGGCCGCGGTGCCCGAGGATGCCGCAGTCATCGTCGTCCACGACGCCGCCCGCCCACTCGCCACGCCCGCCCTGTTCGCCGCCGTGGTCGATGCGGTCCGCTCCGACGGTGCCGACGGGGCCATTCCGGTGCTTCCGTTGTCGGACACGCTGAAGCGGACCTCGGAGGGGAGGGTGCTCTCCACCGTGGACCGGGCCGGGCTGGCCACGACCCAGACGCCGCAGGCCTTCGTGGCCGCCAGGCTGCGCGCCGCCCACCGAGGCGCCGGCGAGGCCACCGACGATGCCGGCCTGCTGGAGCTGGAGGGGGCCACGGTGCGCACCGTGCCCGGGGATCCGCGGAACCTCAAGCTGACCCGTGCCGAGGACCTCGTCGTGGCCGAGGCATTGATGGCCGGGATCGACCGGTGAGCACGGGACCGGGAGAGCTCCGCATCGGGCAGGGCGTCGACGTTCACCGCTTCTCCGACGACGATGGGCGGCCGCTGGTGCTCGGCGGGGTCGTCATCACCGGCGAGGGGGCCCAGGGCCTCGAGGGGCACAGCGACGCCGACGCCGTCGCCCACGCCGTCTCCGACGCCGTCCTCGGTGCCGCCGGGCTCGGTGACCTGGGTCGTCATGCGCCGGACACCGACCCGCAATGGAAGGGGGCGGACAGCATGGCGCTCCTCGCCCGTGTGGTCGGGTTGGCCCGGGAGGGTGGATGGTCCCCGGTGAACGCCGACTGCACCGTGGTGGCCGAGCGACCGAGGCTGTCGCCCTTCGTCGACAGGATGGCGGAGCGACTGGCCGCGGTGCTGGGGGCCCCTGTCAACGTGAAGGCCACCAGGGCAGAGGGACTCGGGGCGCTGGGACGGGCAGAAGGCATCGCCTGCACCGCGGTGGTCCTGCTCTCCCCGGCGGACCGTGGCGATGACCGAAGTGGGGACTCCGGAGGGGATGCCCGATGAGTCCGGCGGAGCGAAGCGGGGGCAAGGGCCGGGGGCGTGGCGCCCGGGGGAGCGGGGCCCGGGGGAGCGGGGCGACGCCGACCGGGGGCAGGGGGGCCGGCAAGTCGGGCAGGGCCGGCGGTGGAGATGGGGCCGGTCGCGGCGGCGGTGCCAAGGCCCAGGGAGGCCGGGCCGGAGGCAACCGCTCCGCCGGGAGCCGGGCCGGGGGCGGCCGGTCGCCGGTGCCGGGCAGCAAAGCCCGCGGGGCCCGCGGGGCCCCGGACCGGTCGGGGGCCGGCCGGCGGGGTGTCGAGGGTCACGGGCTGGGAGGGGAGCAGGTCGAGGGCCGCCAGGCCGTGCGCGAGCTGCTCAGCGCCAATCGCCGGGCCGTGAAGTCGTTGACGATGGCGGAAGGGATGGATGCCGCTGTCATCCTCGACGAGATCGAGGCGTTGGCGGCCAAGCGCCGGGTCCGGGTCGAGTACGTGTCGCGCCGACGCATCGACTCGACGGCCCGGACCGACGCCTCCCAGGGGGTGGTGGCGATCGCTCGGCCGATCGACGAGACCCTGCTCGAAGCGCTGTGCGAGCCGTCGCCACGTGGGCGGCTGCCGTTCCTGTTGGTGCTGGACGGGATCACCGACCCCCACAACCTGGGGGCCGTGCTGCGGAGTGCGGAGTGCGCCGGGGTGACCGGCATCGTCCTCCCCAGGCACCGGTCCGCCCACCTCTCCCCCACGGTGGCCAAGGTGGCAGCGGGCGCCATCGAGTATCTGCCGATGGCCCTGGTGGCCGGCGTCCCCGCAGCCCTGCAGCGCCTCTCTGCCCTCGGAGTGTGGACGGTCGGGCTGGTCGGTGAGGCCCGTCAGTCCCTCTACGAGCTCCCGCTGGGCGACCAACCGGTCGCCCTGGTCCTCGGGTCGGAGGGGGCCGGCCTGGCTGCGTTGACCAGGAAGCGCTGCGACGCCCTGGCGTGCATCCCCCAGCACGGGACCCTGTCGTCGCTCAACGTGGCCACGGCGGGTGCGATCGCCTGCTTCGACGTGGCCCGCCAGCGATCCGCCTGACTGGCTCCCAGGTGGGGCTAGGCCACTTCTTCGACCGTGACGCCCTTCCAGAACGCCACACGGTCGGTGATCTCCTTGGCGGCATCCTTGGGCGAGGGGTAGAACCAGGCGGCGTCGTCGTTGCGGGCGTCGCCCACCACGACCGAGCGGTAGCTCGCCTCGCCCTTCCACGGGCAGGAGGTGTGGGTCCCACTTGGCTCGAAGTGCCGGTCGTCCACGTCCTCGGCCGGGAAGTAGTGGTTCCCCTCCACCACGACCGTCCGGTCGCTCTGAGCCAGTACCGCACCGTTCCATGTCGCACGTATCGTCATGGCCTGCCCAACCCCGTTGCGGCCCGGCGTGTTCCCGCCGCCGGCGATCGTGGTGCCGAGGGGTGGGCCGGATGTCCCGGCGAGTAGAACCGGGGGAGCACCCGACGAAGTGGCGGGGCCGACCGATCAGAGGAGTGGGGGATGACCGAGCACGCTGACGTAATCGTGGTGGGAATGGGGCCGGGGGGCGAGGACGTCGCCGAGCGACTGGCCGGCGCCGGCCTCGACGTGGTCGGCGTGGACGCAGAGCTGGTCGGCGGCGAGTGCCCCTACTGGGGGTGCGTCCCCTCGAAGATGATGGTCAGGGCCGCCGATCTGCTGGCGGAAGCCCGTCGCGTCCCCGGGATGGCCGGCGGGGCCGACGTGCGGCCCGACTGGGCGCCGGTGGCCCACCGCATCCGGTCGGAGGCCACCGACAGCTGGGACGATGCTGTAGCCGTCGAGCGCTTCGGGGGGAAGGGCGGCCGCTTCGTCCGTGGGTGGGCGCGCCTCGAAGGACCCGGCCGGGTCGCCGTGGGCGACCGGGTCATCGAGGCCGGTCGCGCCGTGGTGATCGGGATCGGCTCCCGGGCATGGGCCCCGCCGGTGGCCGGCCTGGCCGGCACGCCGTACTGGACCAATCGAGAGGCCATCGAGACCGAGAAGGTCCCGGGGTCGCTGACGGTGCTCGGCGGTGGCGCCATCGCCGTCGAGCTCGCCCAGGTCTTCCGCCGGTTCGGGTCCGAGGTCACCGTGCTCGAGGCAGCGCCGCACCTGGTCCCTCCGGAGGAGCCCGAGGCAGGCCGGCTGCTGGCCGAGGTCTTCGGGGCCGAGGGGATCGACGTCCGGACCGGCACGTCCGTCGAGTCGGTGCGCCACGACGGCGAGCGCTTCGCCGTGGAGCTGTCCGAAGGGGAGCCCGTGATCTCCGAGCGGCTGCTGGTGGCCGCCGGCCGCCGGGTCGACCTGGCGACGCTGAACGTGGCATCCGTCGGCATCGACGAGTCCGCCCGCGCCCTGCCGGTGGACGATCGTCTGCGGGTGGTGGGGACCGAGCGGACGTGGGCGGTCGGGGACGTCACCGGCAAGGGTGCCTTCACCCACATGTCGATGTACCAGGCGGACATCGTGGTCAACGACATCCTGGGACGTGAGGTGGTGCCCGCCGACTATCGGGCGGTGCCCCGGGTCACCTTCACCGATCCGGAGATCGGGTCGGTCGGGCTCAACGAGGGCGAGGCGCGTCATCAGGGCCTCGACGTCCGGGTGGGCAGGGCCGAGATCCCCTCGTCCACCCGGGGGTGGATCCACAAGGCCGGCAACCAGGGGTTCATCAAGTTGATCGAGGACGCGGGCCGCGGCGTGCTGGTGGGCGCCACTTCTGTGGGCCCGTGGGGCGGCGAGGTCCTCGGACTGCTCACCCTGGCCGTGTACGCCGAGGTGCCGACCGACCGGCTCCGGCACATGATCTACGCCTATCCGACGTTCCACCGGGCTGTCGAGGCCGCGGTCAAGGACCTCGGCGAAGCCTGAGCCACCCGGGGTGACAGCCCGGTCCCGGGCCCGGCGACCGGATCCGGGCCTTCAGGCCATCAGGCCCGGCGGGCCAGGGTCAACAGGAACTCGTCGCCGTCCGAGGGCCACATCGATTCGACCACGAGGCCGTAGCCGCCCAGCTCGGCAGCGAGGGGCCCGGGCGAGAACTTGGTGCTGATCTCGGTCAGCATCTCCTCTCCCGCAGCGAATTCCACGTCGAGATCGAGGTCGGCCACGTGGATGTGCTGCTCCTCGGTGGAGCGCAGCCACATCTCGATACGGTGGTCCACCTCGTTCCAGCGGGCCACGTGCTCGAAGCGGGCCGGGTCGAAGTCGGCCCCGAGCTCGCGGTTGAGCACGTGGAGCACGTTGCGGTTGAACTCGGCGGTCACTCCGGCGGCGTCGTCGTAGGCGTTGACCAACCGTGCACGGTCCTTCACCAGGTCGGTGCCGAGCAGCAGCCGGTCGTCGGACGCCATCGCCTCGCCCAGGTCGGTGAAGAAGCGCTGCCGCTCCTCCGGGTCGAGGTTTCCGATGGTGCCGCCGAGGAAGGCGAACAGGCGCGTGCCGTCGATGGGCAGGTGGCCGAGGTGCCGGTGGAAGTCGCCGACCACTGCGTTGACCTCCAGGCCGGGGTACTCCTGCGACAGGGCGGTGGCCGCCTCCCACAGGGTGGTGTCGCTGACGTCGAGGGGCACGAACCGCCGCAGGCGCCCGGTGGACTGCATGGCATCGAGGAGCAGGCGTGACTTGTGGCAGGTTCCTGCACCCAGCTCGACGAGGACGTCGGCCAGCGATGCGGACACGATGTCCTTGGCGTGGGCGTCGAGGATCGACCGCTCGGCCCGGGTCGGGTAGTACTCGGGCAGGCGGGTGATCTCGTCGAACAGCCGGCTGCCCCGATCGTCGTAGAAGTAGACGGGGGGGATCTGCTTGGGCCGGGAGGTGAGGCCCGCCCGGACGTCGTGCTCGAGCGCCCGGCGGAGGTCGCTGCCGGACAGGTGGACGTCGATGGTCGGGGTGATGACGGAGCTCATAACTGTCTGCTTTCTCGGGCGTCCCTCGGATGCGGTGGTGGTCGCGGGTGCGTTGCCCCGGCGTCAGGCGTCGCGGGCCAACCGCAGGCCGGCGAAGACCCAGCGGGCCGAGGCAGGGAAGAAGTTGCGGTAGCTCGTGCGGATGTGATCCGGCGGGGTCACGCAGGACCCGCCGCGGAGCACGTACTGGTTGACCATGAACTTGCCGTTGTACTCGCCCACCGCACCGGCGGGGATCTCGAACCCCGGGTAGGGGCTGTAGGCGGAGGAGGTCCACTGCCAGACGTCCCCGAAGGGGCTGGCATCGGCAGCGGAGACGGCGACCGGGCTCGGATGCAGGACGCTCCGATCCAGGAGGTTGCCCCCGGCGGGCCGACCGGCGGCCGCGACCTCCCACTCGGCCTCGGTGGGCAGGCGGTTGCCGGCCCACCGGGCGAAGGCGTCGGCTTCGTAGTAGCTGAGGTGGCAGACCGGCTGGGCCGGGTTGAGCGGGATGGGGCCGCCGAGGGTGAACTCGCGCCAGGCGCCGTCGGCCCGTGACCAGTAGAGCGGGCACTCCCACCCTTCCGTCCTCACGGTTGCCCATCCGTCGGACAGCCACAGTTCGGGACGTCGGTAGCCCCCGTCCTCGAGGAAGGCCAGCCACTCCCCGCACGTCACCGGCCGGTCCGCCAGGGCGAACGGCTCGACGTACACCCGGTGGCGCGGGAACTCGTTGTCGAAGCCGAAGCCCTGACCCTCGTGGCCCAACAGGCAGATACCCCCGGGGTGGGAGGTCCACGTGGTGGACCCCGGCACGCTCGGAGGGGACAGCTCGATCCGGTCGTAGGCGGGAAGCATGGGATTGCGGGACAGCACATGCTTGATGTCCATCAGGAGGAGCTCCTGATGCTGCTGCTCGTGCTGGATCCCCAGTTCGACCAGTGACGCGGTCGGATCGTCGAGTCGACGCTCGAGCAGCGAACCCATGGCCCGGTCGACGTGCACGCGGTAGTCGGTGATCTCCTGGATGCCCGGGCGTGAGACCAGCCCCCGCTCCTGTCGCGGATACTGGGCCCCGACGGCCTGGTAGTAGGAGTTGAAGAGGTAGCCGTAGTCGGGATGGAACTGCCGGTACCCGGCGAGTCCCGGAACCAGCAGGAACGTCTCGAAGAACCACGAGGTGTGGGCCCGGTGCCACTTGGTCGGGCTGACGTCGGGCATCGACTGGACGGTCTGGTCCTCGGCCGACAGCGGCCCTGCCAAGTCTTCGGTGAGCGAGCGGGTGGCGACGAGCCGCTCGGCGAGCATCCGGTCTTCCACTCTCGCCAGCAGATCGGCCATTCCCGCTCCTCCTGGTTTGCGTTCGGGGCCTTCGACAAGGCCTGCCGACGAGCTCGGCCTGGCTCCACCCGGAGAACTTACCCGGTCGTGCTCCGCACCGACCGCTCACCCCCCGGCCGGACAGGTTCGGGCCAACAGAGCCGGCGGTGGGAATGGAACCCACGACCTGACGATCACAGGTGGCCTCCCGGCCGTCGCCCGGCGTCGCCACAGATCCCAGGATGTCTCCTTTCACCTGTTCAGAAGGGTTGGTCCCAGTGACGGCCGAGAATCGGTGAACCGCCACGCGACGGCGTGAGACGCTGTTGTTGGGTGGATGTTGGGTTGAACGGGGCCAATTTAGGCACTCAGACGACCGAAAATCGCCAGTTCGCGATGATCGCATCTGGCTCCTCAGCAGTCGAGCCACCTCCGTCCATGGCGGACCCCAGCCTTTGCAGTTCCGCTGCGCGCCACAACGAGACAGAATGGGGAGATGGCCGTCATCGATGTCTCGGAAGAGCGCCGCAGACGCCGTAGGGCAGGAGACCCGCGCTTGTCCGAAGAAGGGCGGTCGATGCTCGCCCGGATGACGGCCGGAGATCTTGCGCACGAGTTTCAGGCCGCACTTGACGCGGATCTCGCATCGGATCCGATCCTTGGCGGCCGCGACGACTCGGACTGACGCGCGAGTAGCTATTTCGCTGTGATCGTGGTCGACGAGTACCTGGCGTGCGCGTGATGGGTGGCAGCTGGCCGTCTGGTCTGCCAGACACCGAAGACGTGCTGCTCCCGACCAGCCGGCACTGGCGTCTCCTCCAGAGGGTTCATGCGCCCGGCGACGGGCAGCTCTCCCGACTGTTGGCCACGCTGAGCCCTGCGGACCGAGACACCATTCGCTTTCCCCATCCTGAAGTGCTCCAGGTCGCGGATGCACGACCTTTTCTCGACAAGGCTGCCGAGATCGCGGCTCGCTTCGGCGGAACCGGATGGCTCACCGCCGAGACCCTTGCCGCCGGTCTCACGTACGGGCGGGCATTGTGGTTTGGCACGGAACGCAATGTCGGGAGGTTGCTAGCCACGGCGGCCGACGACCTCTGAATCACTATTCACGTCGCCGTCTGACGGCACTTGGGAACCGATCGGTCGATGGTGACCTGACCGGCTTGTGCTGGGTTCAACATGCGCCCTCACCCCCTCATTGTCCCCAAATCGCGATTACGCGGGTGAAGGTGACCCCTACCGAAACTTCCGGGCGTGTGGACAACTCGCACTTCAAACGGGGCCTTGGAGGATTCGTGCAACCAAGCGAGTGGTCCTGGTCCGGCATAGCTCCTGCTTCTCCGGACGCCCGAGGACGCCAGGCAGGGATCTTTCCGAGGTCGTATCATGTCAGTCGGTAACTACTGCGAAGAGGAGGCGGGACATGGCAGGGTTTGTTCAGTTCGTCGAGTTTGAGGCGACCGATATTGATGCGGTCGCGGCGGTACTGGAGCGGTTTCGAGATGAGCATCCTGGCGCATTGACAGCTTCGGCTTCAACGATCACTGAAGACCGCGATCGCCCCGGAACCTACATATCGATAGTTGAGTTCCCCTCCTATGAAAAAGCGATGGAACAACAGAGCAATCCTGCGACCTCGGAGTTCACGGCGAGCTTGGCCAAAGTAATGAGTGGGCCGCCTCGCTTCCGCAACCTCGACGTGCGTTCGGTACTGACCAACCCCTAGTTGTCGGAACCCTCTTGGTTCGGGGCAGCGGCCAGCCCGGAGGCTGCTCCACAACGCTGCCGGGAGGGTGACATCTAGATCAGCCACCGAACAACAGTCTCGCCCGGGCCGCAGCCTTCTCAACTTCACCACGATCGGGAAGCTCTCCGGCGGAGAACATCTCCGCCTGCAACTTTGGTCCGTAGACCCCAAAGGTGACCATCTGCGTCTTCGTGACGGGCTGGACGACGTAGTGGATGTGAACGGGATGTCCCCCGGCATGCGACCAGAGGCAGTTGTACACCTGTTCGGCGGAAACGAGCTGGCCTGTAACGGCCGAAGCTCGATGGAGCAGAGGACCGAGTTCGATCGCCTCGACCTTTGTGAGACCGGCTACCGAGGTGACATGGCGCTCCGGTTTCACAATCAGGGTTCCAACACCAAGGGGGCCGATGCAGTGCTCGACTATCCAACATCGAGCCCTATGGATCAGGCCACCGGGAAGATCAACTTCCCCCCTTGACAGCTCGCAGGCCATGCACTCGGTCACCACGACAGCCTCTCACCGGTCGCCTGGACTGACCTGTCCCCGACCGGGACGGTGACCCGCTGCGGCACTTACGGGCTAGCCCAGGGTGCAAGGGGGTTCCGCTCGGACCGCCAGGCATGTTCGGTCGGTCCGAGCGGTGAGCCGTGTGCCAAACTGGGCCGCAATGTTGCGTCGCCTGTTCACCTGGCGGATGAACCTCTACCGGCTCATTGTTGGCGCCATAGTCCTGGCCATCGTGATCCCTGCATGGGTATTCGGGGTACCGGCGATGTGGCTTGTCGCGATCGTGTGCGTCCTTGTCGTCGTTGGCGCCGTCGGTGCCGGAACGCGTGTGCCGTCGATCCGAGAATGGTTGCGTCGTTGATCACTTGGGCTCCCCTGAAGCGCCGTCCAGCCTGAACTTCATCGAGGCAGCCGATTCGAGCCAGGGTCGCCCCGCTGCCGGGTAGGTGGAGCAGACCGGCACCGCGGGATTGATCCGATTTTTGGGTTCGAGGCGCACCACTGTCGGGCGCCGGGCGCTACCTTGGTGCTGAGCGAGTGGTTGCTCGATCGCAGCATTCGGAGTATCCGGAAATGACACCACGCCCTCTTCACACCGTCCTGGTGCCAGGGCTTGCCTGCTCGGCGAGGCTCTACGAGGAGCTCATGCCCTTTGTCTGGGCACACGGCGCAGTGACCCTTGCTGACACTCGGCGAGACCGCTCAATCGGCGGCGTTGCCGAAAGACTGCTCGCGGACGCACCACCCCGGTTCGCACTCGCAGGGATCAGCATGGGTGCTACGTGGCGCTCGAGGTCATGCGTCAGGCCCCAGAGCGGGTAGCGGGACTCGCGCTGATTAGTACGTCGGCTGCGTCCGACACCCCCGAGCAGGAGGCGAGTCGCCGACAGCAGATCGACCTTACGCACGCTGGAAAGTTCAACGAGCTCGTCGAAGCGGCCTTCCCGGTCCTGGTCGATCCGGACCACCGCGATGACGTTCGCCTGGCGGGATTCTGGTCCCAGATGGCTCACGAGATCGGGCCCGACGCCTTCTGTACTCAGCTCGAGGCGGTTATCAATCGCCTCGACTCCCGGTCCCTCTTGCCCACCATCGATTGCCCAACCGCTGTCATACACGGAGCCGGCGACCAGCTCATTCCGCCAGACCATGCGCATGAGACGGCCGCCGGAATCCCACACGCCATCCTTACGATTATCGATGGCGGTGGTCATATGGTCGCCCAGGAACAGCCGGCAGCCGTCGGCACGGCAGTCGACCTACTTCTGAGGCAAATCACGACACGGCCATAGCTTCTTGACTGTCCCAGATCGCCGAATCGGCGACCCACTCCTGGTTATCCAATGCGTCGCAGTTCTGCAGTGAGATGGCGAGAAAGTGGCTGCCCGACTGCTGTCATCCGAAGCGAGTAACGGAGGACCTCACCCTCAATAGTGAAGTCACGTTCGACCGCTGTAACCTCCTTGGCGGTTCTCGTGCGGGCAACGCAGGTCGATCGCAACAGGATGGTGGAGTCCTCGAAAGTGCCTTCTGCGACTTCCACGATTCCATTTGGGTGCGACACGACGAGTTCGACCCAACCTGGATTCGCCATACGCCAGAAGCCGCTCTCCCCGTGAAGAAGGCGACCATCGGCAGCGTGCTTACTGACTTGGGTGTAGGAGAGGAATGGCTTACCGACGTGAGAAAAATCGATGGTCTCCTCGTAGTCAAAGTCATCGATTGTCGGATACTCGCCGTGGCCGGACCCCGACCAGATTCCCAGAAGGACCGCTAAAGGTTCTACATCGGGGTTCAGGGGAGTCTTCACATCCCGAGCATGGCACTCCAATGGAGGGTGTGCTGAAGCATCCAAGAACGCCTGGTTCGACGGCGATTATCGATCGTGACCGACGCACATCTGGGACGATCCGTGAGCGGCGGCGGGCACATCGGGAAGTGGCCGACAAGTCATTCATCCTTCGCCGATTGTCGCTTCCGCCGATGTAGCAAATACGCAAGGCCAGCAACGACCAAAGCAGCAGGACCGCAATGCACGGCGAGCACCCCCGCCAGATGAGGCCCACCCCAATCTCGCTGGTAGCTGGAAGGCTTCGAGTAGTCGAAGGTGAACAGTTCCACAACGCCTCGAACGACGAGATACAGCGCGAGAATTCCGCCGAGCACAATCCCCAGCCATTGCAAGTAGCCGCGCTTCGTCGACGGCGCCACCATCCAACTGTACGTCGCGGGATTGACTGGTGGAGACGGCTGTGGGTGCATTATCGACGGACGTGCGCTTGCCGGGTGCTAACTGCCACCGACCGTCGGGGATACCCATGCGACCTCAAAACACGAATCTCCGTGAGACGCTACGGAGGTGAACCATTGGTGCGACTGGGTAAGGGGCTGTTATCGACTGTCACCGACCGCACGGCAGCGACCATGAGCAAGGAGATCTGATGAGCGCGACCAGTGTCGAGGAAGTCGCTCCATCCCGAGCGGCGAAGAGCCCGTGGGCCGTCGAGACCCACGGGCTGACGAAGCGATTCAAGGACAACGTCGCCGTCGACGGTGTAGAGCTCCTCGTCCCCCGAGGATGCGCATTCGGCTATCTGGGCCCGAACGGCGCCGGTAAGACGACGCTCATCCGGGTCCTCCTGGGCCTGACTCACGCCGATGCCGGGACGATGTCCCTACTCGGTTATCCCGTCCCACGGCATCGTGACTTGGCGCTGGCAAGGACGGGCGCCATCGTCGACGAGGCCCGGTTCCACGGGCACCTCACCGGGAGGCAGAATCTCCAGATCCTGGCCGCAGCCCGCGAGCCGGCGGCGCGAACTCGCATCGGGGCGTCGCTCGAACGGGTAGGCATAGCCCACCGCGCAGACGACAAGGTCTCCAAGTACTCCATGGGCATGCGCCAACGCCTGGGCGTCGCCGCCTGCTTACTGGGGGACCCGCAGCTGCTCATCCTGGACGAGCCGATGAACGGGCTCGATCCCGCCGGCATGCTCGAGATACGCGAGATGATCCAGTCCCTTGTGGCTGAAGGCCGGACCGTGGTCCTGTCGTCCCACCTGCTCGACGAGGTCGAGCGGACCTGTGACGCCGTGGCAATCGTCGACCGCGGCAAGGTCATCCGACAGGGGCCGATCGCCGACTTGCTGTCCGGTTCCGCGTTCGAGCTGCAGATCGACTGCGCCACCCCCGAACGGGCCGGTGCCCTCCTGGCCGGAACGCAGTGGGGTGCCAATGTCCAGGTCGGCCCTGATGGCTTGCGGGTCGATCTGGCCGCAGGCACCGACCGGGAGGTCGCCGCGGAAGTCAATCGGCTCCTCGTCGAGGGCGGCGTCTCCGTCTACCGCCTCCAGGAGGTCCACGCCTCGCTCGAGTCCTGGTTCCTCGAAGTCACAACCCGTCTGGGGGCGTCTCAATGACCACCGCCACCATGGCCGACCCACCGGCAGCGAGTTTCGGATCCGAGACCAGTCAATACCCGACGCACGATCACCGGGGGTCGTGGGTGCCCAACGGCGCCATGATCGCCACTCGGTTCATGGAGCTCCGGAAGCGCCGGGGCCTGATGGTCGCCCTGATCCTGGTCAACATCGGTGTCCCCACGGTCTTCCTCACCGTGCGGCTCTTGGCCCACGCCTTCGCCCCCCACTCCTACGGGCCGGCCGGCGGCTACGACATCTTCACCAGCCTCGTGGCCGGGGTGATGTTCGTCTTCGGCTTCATCGTGGCCGCCACGCTGGGGTGCACGGCCGGGTCGGTCGACCTGACCGAGGGCATGTTCCGCCACCTGGTGGTAACCGGCCGGTCGCGGCTGGCCCTCTACCTGGCCCGGATCCCGGCCGGCCTGGCCATCATCGTGCCCCTGGTGGCCGTCGGCTTCACCATCGTGTGCGCGGTGTGCGTGTTCGCCGCCCCGACCCAACTGAGCTACCAGGGTGTGATCGTGCCCCCTGGGCTGTCACACACGGCGTTCGAGACCTGGGGCGCCGACCACGCCGACGAGGTGATCTGCAACTTCAACTACAACGGGCCGATCACCGCCCTTGTCAACTGCGGCAACGGCCCGGGTGGTGGCCCGTCCACACGGGTGGCCCCGGGGGGCGCCGTTCCCCAGCCGACTTCACCGGCGGTGGACCGGGCCCAAGCCGTCAAGATCGCAGACCAGGACTACGTGGACTACTCAGGCCACTTCCTGTCACCATCGATCTCGCTGATGGTGAAGGCGGGTCTGTGGATCGAGCTGTACGCGGCCATCGGGTTCCTGGTCGGTCTGGGTCTCGCCTCGCTGATGGGACAGCGCACTGTCCCGGTGATCCTGCTGATCGTGCTCGAGATCGTGCTGACGCCCTTGCTCTCGCGGGCGGACATCCCCCATGTGGTCAACCTCCAGCGCGGCCTGGTGGGCCTGGCGACGACCCACCTGGAGCCTGCCGGCCTTCCGTCGGTATTCGGTGGCATGCGGGGCGGGGGAGGCGGGGTTGGCATGGTGACCGAGTCCAGCACCGTGGCCATCTGCGTGATCGTGGGATGGATCGTCGTGTGGACGACGCTCGGGGCATGGAGGATGGTCACCCGGGACGCCTGACGCAACGCGTCGCAGTGCTCCCACGCCGGTACGGCGACGCAGTACGAAGGTGCCCCCGTAACGCCGGCTGTGGGCGCGTTATCGACGGACGTGCGCTTGCCGCCCGCTAACCGCCCATGAACGGCACTTTGAGGCGGCCCTCCGGCGCTGTTTCGGGCGGATCCACTGTGCTCTCGGGTTTGTTCAGGCGCAGGACTCCTGTGAGTGAGGACCTTTGCCTCTAACTGGCCTTAGCCGCCGGTGTCACGCTGGAGAGTGTGGCCCCGGCCAGTACACGTCCGGGACGGAGTTCGACGAAGAAGGAGGAAGGTTATGGCTGGGAATGCTGATCAGATGAAGGGTAAGGCCAAAGAGGCCGTCGGAGACCTGACCGGAAACAAGGATCTCAAGTCAGAGGGTAAGGCTGACCGTCAGGCCGGCGAGGCCAAGGAGAAGGTCGGCAAGGTCGAGGAGAAGGTTGAAGAGGTGATCGACAAGGCCAAGGGCGTGCTTCACCCGAAGTAGTCCGCTGCCTCGCAGTCCTCGGGGTTATCGCTGGCCGATAGGGCAGGTGGGCTGAGCAAATGAGAGTCCTGAAGTAACGACGTGAGCCTCGAGGTCGCACTGGTGCCGAGACCGATGTCGTCTACGCAGGGTGGTCGCCAGTCTGTTGCCATCGAAGAGAGGAGATTCCTATGTACATCGGTCTTGGAACACTCATTGTCATCCTGGTGGTCGTGGCGATCATCTACTTCGTGCGTCGTGCCTAGTAGATGTCGGCTGATGCCCAGTCACCAGGGGGGCAAACGAGTCGACTAAAGGAGGTACTGTCCTGATGCCAGCTCGATCATCGGAGACTCGACGCATTCACTCGTTGCTCGGTCAGCGCAGGGTGTCGGACGTCGTGATGGTGGCAATCCTTTCGGTCGCCCTCTTGGCTGGCCTCGTCGGTTTCGCCGTCCACGTGCTTTGGATTGCTGCCATCGTCGTGCTCGCGCTCGGGCTCGGCTACGTGGTCGCCAACGCCCGTCAAGATCGCAGAGAGGCCATCGACCGGCACCGGGAGGACGAGGAACGGGCCGCGTGACCCGTCCGGTGCACACTCCGGACGGGTACTGAGCCCCATGACCAAAACACTCGTCACCGCCAGCACCAACGCAGTTCAGGTGTTCGCCCTGATCGCGGTGATCCTGTTCATCATCGCCGGGATCATCGCCTTCAGGGACAAGACCCTATGGGCGACGTTGATCTGCGCCGGACTGGCGTTCCTGTCCGCTGCGGTGATGTACCTCGCTTAGCGCCATAGGCCGGGTACCTGGGCGCCGATCGCCGAATGCGGCCCGGCCACGCGCTTGCCGCAAGGTGAGTCCATGACGGGTGAGCCAGGCGCACGAGCGCGTCCCGGAAGACGCTCCCCCGAATGCCACGTGAGGGGTCGCCCAGATCGCCGGTCCCGGGGCGCTCCTACGACCGGACCCGATCGATCTGCAACGAGGTATGGCGGGCAAGCACGTCGAAGTCGGTGTCGTGGTGGAGCACCGGTGTGCCGATACGGATTGCGATACTGGCAATCAGGCAGTCGATGATCTTCCTCACGGTCTCCCCGCCCCGTCGGCACGTGCGATACAGCGCCGCCGCCTCTTCGTAGTCGGTGGACTCAGTCGCGAGGAGGGTGCCTCGGGCGAGCAGTCGACGAAGGTCATTGAGATGGCGCTCGTCGCGCGCCCCGGCGAGGACCTCCATCCGGACGGGCTCACAAACAGCAAATTCCACGCCCAGCAGATCGTCGACCCGAGCACAAACGGGGCTGGCGGTGTCGCGCAGGAACTCGATCCAACCTGACGTGTCGATCAAGATCACCGGACGCGGTCGGCGCGCAGGTCATCGAGTTCGCCCTCCCAACCAGATCCCCGGAGCGCCCTGGCCTGGCCAAGGTCGAGCGGTTCGGCGGCCACGGTCCTCAGCGCGAAGTTCACGGCCTCCCGTTTGGTGGACAGGTGATACCGCTCCATCACGATACGGCAGGCATTGTCGTCCAGATCTACGTTGGTGCGTGCCATACACCTACGATACACCATTGCTGCCGACGACCAGGCTGACTGACCCGAACGCCGATGGGTGGGCACTGAAGGCCCGATACGTCCGACTCCTCGGGAACGCCTTGGGTGATCAGACGAGTCCGAGTTCCTGCCCTACGGCGGCGTACCGAAGGAGATACTCGGTGCCGGCGTCGCCCGTCATCGCGAATTCATAGGACCAGTCCTGGGGCAAGGACTGCCCGTTGGCCAGCAGTCGTTGCGCTTCTTCTGCTGCGTGGAGCTGCCACAGGGTGTCGGGATCGCCCTTGATCATCCACATGTTGTGCCCGGAGAAGAAGAACATCTCAGGTTCAGAGCACTTGCCCTCAGTCGCCGACTTGCTCCAATACGCGTTCGCTTCGATTCCGTAGTCGAGCGCCGCCTTCTCGCGTCCCGGAATAGGGATCGTCCAGGTATGAACCACCGCGCAATCCATAACCCGCCTCCTCTGTGGATAGTCCTCTGGAGTGGGCGATACACCGATGCCCAGGTCGTCGGTAGGGGCGAAGGCCATGAATGGAGTGGACGGAACCACGAAGTGAACCTGTCTCCTGCCGGTCCTGGGACTCGAAGGAGGGGGATGCGTGGCAGTTATCCGGGCGACCAAGGGTTGACGAGTTCAACGCCAACGCCGGCGAAGTCCTTCTCATTTCTCGTTGCCAGACGTGCGCCATGGGCCCGGCAGATCGCAGCGATCTGTGCGTCGTATCCGCTGATCGGCGCTCCTTGACGGTCGCGATGGTCGACGATCTCCGGATAGGCCGTCGCTGCGGCGGCATCGAACGGTAGGACGTCCTCGGTGAACCGGCTGAATATGTCCATCGCACCTTCACGCAGCGCGGTCCTCCGCCTGCTCTTGGGAAGTCGCTCGATGCCGTAGAGGATCTCGGCCTCGGTGATTGCCGTAATCCGTAGCTCGTGAGGATCCTGCGCGACCACCCACCCCCGGACCGCAGCTGAGGGCTCGACCTTCATCAACTCCGAGACGACGTTGGTGTCGACGACGATCACGTTGTGAAGTCGACAGCTCTGGGCGGTGCCGTCCGGGACGGAAGATCCAGGTCGACACCTCCGAGCTCACCGAAGCGGGCCGCTAGCGCACCGAGGAGGCCCTCGTCATCGTCTGGCTCCCGCACCGCCTCGACGAGGATGGCACGCATCTCTGCTTTCATCGACCGACCGTGGGCAGCAGCCCGAACCCGCAACCGTTCTCGCACCGTGTCGTCCAAGTTTCGGATGCTCACCGCTGCCACCACGACCACCTCCGCTAGCAATGCTGGCACTTCGAAAGGCCATCGCAGGCAGGCGACATGGGGCATGCTGCGGAACCGGGCCTGCGACGGTCTCCGACCGCCGGTCAAGGTCGATATCTGCAACCGTCACCACGTCGATCTACCGTTGGGACGATGGCGCCGAACAAGCAGCCAACTCCGGAGGATCGGACCGATGCCATACGGATCGCCCTGGCCGGCCTGGCGAGTGGCGATGAGCCCGAGACAATCCTCGCGAAGCTCGGTGCCCTACGCATCCGGAGCAACACCTTCCCCGCCGAAGAGCTCCTCGAACTCGCCTCCGACGCCATCGACGAAGCAGGCGCCACGGCGACTGATCCGATCGGCTGCGAGAAGCTCCGGGAGCGACTGCTCCCAGAGCGCCCGTTCTCCGGCAAGACGGAGCATCACAAGAGCAAGTACGCAATCTCTGCCGCTGCCATGATCCATGGCGGCGTCTATCCGGACCTCTTCGATGACGCCGCATGGTGGCAGGCCGATGATCTCTGGGCGTACTCGTTCTATGCGCTCCTCATCTACGTCAGGGTCGCCGCCGAGCGGACAGGACGGACTTGCGAAGACGTTGCCCTCTCGATCGCCGGTCGTCGTGGGATGACGTTGGTTGCGCCCGGCATGTGAACGTTGGCTACCCGCCGGCAAGGAAGGCGACGACTGTGAATTGGACTTATATGGAGCCGGCGGTGGGAATCGAACCCACGACCTGACGATTACAAGTCGTCTGCGCTACCAACTGCGCCACACCGGCACGGCCCCCGGGACCAACCGGGTGCCAGCCACATTGTACGGGTGTTGGCCGGG
>Ga0224558_1000367_pt1 | contig 52691 bp, 37 predicted proteins | sample 714S32024metaG_FD_180682 | JGI IMG/M metagenome (GOLD analysis project Ga0224558, IMG submission 180682) | Peat soil microbial communities from Stordalen Mire, Sweden - 717 S3 20-24 | ecosystem: Environmental > Terrestrial > Soil > Wetlands > Peat | place: Sweden: Norrbotten County, Stordalen... | reverse complement strand
ACCGAACGAACAGGACAGTCCGTCGAAGAGGTTGCCCTCTCGATCGCCGATCATCGAGGGGTGACGTTGATCACGCCCGATCAGTGAAGAGTGAGGCCCTGGTCCAGGTGGTTCCCTGACCGAGTGTTGACATTCTCTGATTGCCCGCCGGTCACGAAGGCAACGGTGGCGTAGGCGGCGTGCCGGTCGAAGTTCTCTCGTCTGCGGTCATAGACCGTGGTGGTCCTGGGATCCGCACGGCGAGCGGCGATCTGGACGTAGCGAAGCGGTACACCCGCATCGAGTGCATCCATGATCAATGCTGACCGGAGCATGTGGGAGTAGACGGCACGCAGTCCTGCCTGTGTGCCGATGGAGCGCACCCAGCGGTGGGCCGTCCGCCTATCCAGTCTCGCTCCGTTCTTCCGGTGCAGGATCGCACCTTCCGTGCCCTCGCCAATGGCCAGGCCAATGGTCCGAGCGGCCCTCGGCACCAACGGGATCACCGCCGGCTTGCTCCCCTTGCCCATGATGCGGAGGGTCCGGTGCCCCGGGGTGAAAGCGAGATCCTCGACGTTCGCACACCGTTGGTTTACCACGACCCAACTGCTAATCCAGCAACGTGGGGGCGAGATGGCAGTGTGAGATGGCAGGAAGCCTTCGGCAGCCGAGGCCGGGAACCTGGGAATTGCGCGTTTACCTCGGTCATGACGACACCGGGCGGGTCCGACGCCGCTGCACCACATCCGAGGGAACCAAGCGCGCGGCAGAACTTGAGCTGGCTCGGCTCGTCACCAACCAAGAGGAGAATCCCGAACGCGTTCCCCTCAAAGAGGAGCAGGCGTGGGGACCGGAGACGACCATCAACGACGCCATCGAGGGATGGAAGCAGAACGGTAGGCAGGACCTGAGCCCGAACACCGTCCGGGGATACGAGGGAGTGTGGCACCGTAACGTTCGAGACTCCATCGGCAAACGGCGAATTGCCACGCTCTCCCCCTACGACATCAAGCGCTACTTCCGCGACCTCAAGGCGGCTGGAGCGGATCACACGACGGTTCGATTGGCCCGGGCCCTCCTCAATTGCTCGTGTCGCTTGGCCCGGAAGTGGAGCGGCAACGCGCTCCCCAATCCGCTGAGCGACACCGAATTGCCGTCCTGGGGACCCGCGGAACGTCCCAAGTCGGTGCGGTCTCCCGAGCCGGCGGAGGTGCTCGCCCTCCTGCAGGCAGCTCGGATCGCTGAGGTCCGGGTCGCTGTTCTGATCCGCCTGGTCGCCGCTACCGGGCTGCGAAGGGGGGAAGCCCGCGCGGTCCGGTGGAACGACCTGGACACGAAGGCCGGCACTGTGATGATCGACGAGGGCGTGGTCAGCACTCCTACCGGCGCCGAAGCCCGCCAACCCAAGACTCGGTCGAGCACCCGGCGTGTCGTACACGACAAGGCCACGTTGATGGAGATCGCCGACCTCCGACGCGAGCAGGAGCGACTGGCCAACGCCTGCGGATTGACGCTTGCCCCCGAGTCCTTCGTGTTCTCATTCGAGCCCGGCGGTGAGGTGCCGCCGCACCCGGACACCATCAGCCATGCCTTCGCCAAGATCCGCACCAAGGCCAAGGTCGCTTCCGACATCCACCTGCACTCGCTCCGGTACTTCCACCCCACCCAGATCGACTCGGTGATCTCCGAGGCCCAGAAGCAGGTCCGCCTCGGTTGGTCGACCGTCCAGATGGCCCGTCACTACACCGACGGCGTGCCCGAGGAGGACCGTCGAGCGGCCGATCACATGGGGCGACTGCTCACGGCCAAATCCCGCAAGCGTCCGAGCAATGTGTCCGCTAGCTGAGTCCGGCCTCGGTGGCGACCCCAGGCCGACTGTGGCGATGGAGGAGGTTGCTCAGGATCGAGCCCGTCGACGAGTCTCTCGACGGCCCGCCGTGGGATCCGGATGCGACTCCCGATCCGGAATACAGGAAGGGGCGATGTCCCCGCCTTCAGCGCCCGGTACAACGTGGAGCGGGTCTCCCCGAGCAGAATCGCTGTCTCTTCAACGCTGAGCAGGGGTCGGGGGGACTTTGGGGAGGAGTTGTCGCGCATGGATGTTCACCGGTCTTGTGCCATGCCGTGCCAGGCCGTGTGCCGTGGTCGCAACACATCCTCCGAATCAACGTCACGAGTCGTCGTGTTCCTGACCGAGGACGACTGAAGTGGCCGCCACGGGCTTCACCAGGAGATTCTCCAGAGAGCGCAGGAGAGCGGGATCGCCGGCGCAACACTCTGGCGGGGTATCGAAGGCTTCGGTTCGTCGGGGAACCGGCGAACCGGTCGATTCCCCGATTCTTCGACCGGGCTTCCCTTGGCTGTCGAGCTCATCGACGTCCCCGAGCGGATCGAGGCATTTTTCCCCACGCTGACAGAACTTGCACCCGGGTCGCTGGCGACCCGCGAGCCGGCGCGCATCAGTCGGATCACGCCGACACGCTGACGCCTCGCCGGCGAAGTCAGCCGGCCGGAGACCCCACCTGTGCGTCCATGCCCACCACCGGCTTGTTCAGTATCAAGGATCCCGTCGACCCTTCGAAGGGGGCGTTGAAGGAGAAGATGCCGCCGTCGGAGGCCACCAGCCAGTAGCCACCGGTGGCCGGGTCAACCGTCATGCCCACCACCGGCTTGTTCAGTATCAAGGATCCCGTCGACCCTTGGAAGGGGGCGTTGAAGGAGAAGATGCCGCCGTCGGAGGCCGCCAGCCAGTAGCCACCGGTTGCCGGGTCAACCGCCATGCCCACCACCGGCTTGTTCAGTATCAAGGATCCCGTCGAACCTTGGAAGGGGGCGTTGAAGGAGAAGATGCCGCCGTCGGAGGCCACCAGCCAGTAGCCACCGGTGGCCGGGTCAACCGCCATGCCCACGATCGGCTTGTTCAGTATCAAGGATCCCGTCGACCCTTGGAAGGGGGCGTTGAAGGAGAAGATGCCGCCGTCGGAGGCCACCAGCCAGTAGCCACCGGTGGCCGGGTCAACCGCCATGCCCACGATCGGCTTGTTGAGATGCTGGCCGCCCATCGACCCTTCGAACGGTGCGTTGAAGGAGAAGATGCCGCCGTCGGAGGCCACCAGCCAGTAGCCACCGGTGGCCGGGTCGGACGCCATACCCACGATCGGGGCGTTCAAGGCCAGCGACCCTGTCGAACCATAGAAAGGGGCGTTGAAGGAGAAGATGCCGCCGTCGGCAGCCACCAGCCTGTAGCCGGTCGTGGTCGGGGGCGGGCAAGAGCCGTAGCCGTAGCCACAGCTGGCGTCGGCATTGACGGCCCCAGAACTGGCCACGAGCCCGGTGACGGAACCACCCACGAGAACGAAAGCGGCGACGGCCACAGGGATGTAGTGCCGGCGAATCGATGCCAGAACACTGCGGGCCTGCGTCCGGATCTTGTCCACCATCGGACCTACCTTACTTTGTGAAGTTTTGGATCTTCACTGCTAGTCAAAAATGACGGTATCTTCGCCTTGCGAGCAATCTAACCTGCTGATTCGCGCAGAGTCAAGGATCGTGCCTCTCACCCGCTTCCGCCCCCGCCGACCGCCGGCGGTCGACCGTACAGAAGATGGCAAGCCCGCCGACAATGGCGAGCGAGATCAGGTCTCCTGCCACAACCAGGTGCCAGGGCTGGAAGCGCAGAACACCTCCGGCCCGGTCGGCGCTCACCGTCACGGTTCCCTGGCGTGTAGGCCGCCCGGGCGAACCGTTCAACGACCACCCCGGCTCATACGGGATGGCCACGGTGACCGAGCCCGGCTTTCCGGGCGGAATGCGGTACGCAACCGGTGACAGGCGGAGGACAGGTGACGCCCCCCTGTGGCCGATTCCTGCATAGGCGAGGTTCTCCCACAGTTCGAGGCTGGGTGAGTCGAAGACGAGGCGCAACGTGGGTTGGACTGAAAGCCACAGGTAGGACCGCCAATCAACCGTCTTGGCCAGGGCGATGTACTGCACCCCCAGGGGTGCCATCAGCGTGCCCATGGGTCCCGCAGCGCCATCGTCGTCCAGCACCCGCTCGATGTACGCCGAGCTGGGAGACGGGGTGGCGGGTAACCCTTCGACCTGGGGATTCGTTCCTGAGATGACCCCGCCGGTGAAGGACGACGGTGCGGGATTGGCGATGCCCCGGTCATTGGTGAACGGGAAGGACAGGTACTCGTGCCAGGGAAGGAAGAGCAAGGCTCCCGTGCGTCCGGCGCTGATCGACTGGACCCGGTTCCATGAAGCGGGCAGCTGGCTCGCGGCGATCTGACCGTCCAATCCATCGAAGATCGTCGGGGTGTAGGCAAGAGGAAGGCCCACGGCAAGTGCCACCGCCCCGACGTGTCCCAGGAGTCGGTGATGCCTCGTAGCACCGGTGACCAGACGTTCGACACCGACACCGAAGCACGTGGCGTAGCCCAGCGCCAGAAGCACGGAGAATTTCTCCGGTTCACGCATGATGTCGAAGAAGGGCACGTGCTCGAACATCCACTGGAAGAGAGGACCCGTAGGGCCTTGCGAGCCCAGCGCCAGGAAGAAACCGAGCAGAGCCGAGACGACGACAACGCCGACCACCGCGCGGCGATCGAGGCCTCTGGCAATGACCGGCTCTTGCCGAGGAGGACTTCCGCCCCGCTGAGGATCACTGACAGTTCCCTCGCCCCGGAACGTACCGATGGCGCCGACCATCGCCACCACGAGAATCGCCCCGAGGAAGAACAGCCATCCCGAGACGACGTCCTTTGGCAGCACCGGCCCCGGACCCAAGCGCCAGAAGCCGTAGAGACCGGCGACGTTGCCAAAGAGGCCGGCGTGTGGGTCCCCGCTCGTCTGGAAGACACGGAGACCACTGGTTGCCGCCGTCACAGGCAAGACGGTTCCAGTCGGCGGAAGGAACACATAGGCCAGCGAAGCCACGAAACAGAGGCCCACGACGGCGGCCCAGGCCAACGCAGCCAGGCGGCGACGGTGGCACACGACCACGGCGAACAGGATGACGGCGGTGATCCAGGCGAAATGGGGACTCATGGCTGTGACCAGCGCCATCCACAGCACCGGGATGAGCCTGGCCACCCCGCGGGCGTCGACGGCCCGCAGCATTGACCGGACGACGAAGGGGAGCAGGGCATAGCCGAGCAGTAGGGCGATCTGGCCGGCGAACAGGCGCTGGAAGACGAACGGGTTCACCGCGAACAACGTTGCGGCACCGAGACGAGCCCAGGGAGAACCCCCCACCAAACGGCTCATCCCCGTGGTGGCGACCGGGAAGAACACGGCGATGGGAATCCAGGTCGCAGCTGAGCCGACAAGGTACGAGGCTGCGCCCATCACCACGGCCAGGGGGGTTCCCGTTGTCAGTCCACCGTTCAGACCGTAGAACGACTCGGGGAGAATGGGGGTATGAGGGCCGAAGACCCAGTCGAGGAGAAAGGTTCGGCCACCGCCGACCAGCGGCCAACAGACCCCGGCGGCCAGAACCAGGCCGAGCCCCACCGCTGGCAGATCGGGGTGCTGCCACCATCGATGCTCCCTGGTGCCGAGCGGCCGGTCGCCGGATCCAGGACGTATCGGCGATGGACTCCACTCCCCGGGTTCGACGGCAGGGGCGATCGCCCGATCGGTCATGGTTCTCCGGCGCCGTCGTGCGCACCCGTTCGTCGCGGCGGCCCAAGCGGGGAATCGAATCTCATCCAGAATTCCAAACCTTGCCCTCGGAATGTCGTGATGGGTAGCATGCGACTGGTGAACTTCCTGGCAGGTTCGGCGTAGCACGTGAGCATACGGCGGCGGTAGCTATCAGCCAGGATCCCTACGCAACTGCGTCAACCAAGGCGCCCGGCCAGATGCCCTCTTGGGAAGGCCGCAGGATCCGTCGAGCTCGACAGCGTCGCCGTATGCCACGTTGCTACCGTAGGTCATGAGCGAAAGTCGCGGACTGGCAGAGAGGGGCCGGCGACTGCCTCTGGGTGAACTGGCCGGTGGTGGCGGGCTCGTCTTCCTCATCGCGAGCGCCACCGTCGGCCTCTCCAACTTCATCTTCCACATCGTCATCAGTAGGCTGCTCGGACCGGACCAGTACGGCGCCCTAGGCGCCCTGTTGACCATTGTGCTCGTTCTCAGCGTGCCCCTGGTTGCCGTGCAGACGGCGGTCACCCGCTCCGTGGCGCTGAAGAAGGCGGAGGAACCGATCGCCCTGCGCCAGATGGTGACGCGGGCGACCCTCGCCGGGTTGGTGGGCATGGTCGTGCTGGCCGGGCTGAGCCCGGTCTTCGCCGAATTCCTCCACCTCGGCTCCACGGCACCGGTCCTGATGCTCGCGGCCTGGCTTCCCCCCGCGGTTGTCGCGGCGGTGCTGCAGGGGGTCCTGGTCGGGAGGCTCCGATTCACGCCATTGGCTGTCGCCATGCTGGTCGGAACCGGCGCAACACGTCTGCTGTTCGGCGTGGTGTTGGTGGAGGCGGGGCTCGGGGTCACCGGTGCCATGCTGGCAGGCACCCTTGCCGCAATCGTGACCCTCGGCATCGTTGCCTGGCCGCTGCACAGGGAGTTCCGTTCCTTGCAGCGCCCATCCGAGCGACTGTTGGCGCTGGGGAACAGCTTGTCGGTATTGCTGGCGCTCGGCGGGTACTGGGTCTTGGTCGGCATCGACACGTTCCTCGTCCGCCATTTCTTGGCCCCCCACCCGGCGGGCCTCTATGCGGCAGCGGCGACCGGAAGTCGGATCGCCCTCTTCGCCCCCGCTGCGTTCGTCATGCTGGTGTTCCCCCGGTTCGCCGCCGCCCGTGGCCGGGGCCCAGAGGCGAGGCGCCTCCTCGTGCAGTCGATGGGGGTAGTGGTGGTGATCGGCTTCGCGGTCGCCGGAGTGATCGTCGCCCTACCCGGGCCCCTGGTCCACATCCTCTTCGGCAAGGGATTCAGCGGTTCGGCCGGGACCATCGGCATCCTGGCCGTCGAAGCGGCCGTCCTCGGGATCATCGGCCTGCTCGTCTACTTCCACGTCGCCCGGGGCTCGCTGTTCGCCCAGTTGAGCTGGCTCGGCGTCGCCGTGGCGACCGCCGGGATCGCCCTGTTCCACCGAAGCCTCGTGGACGTCGCCGGCGTGATGCTGCTCACGAGCCTCCTCGTTCTCGTCCTCTCCATCGTCGGGGTCTTCCTGTCGGATGAAACCGCCGACGGTCCGACGACCGCCGACGGGAAGGGGAAGCCCGAGCCGGACGCCTTTGACCTCAGCATCGTCGTCCCCTTCTTCAACCCGGGTGCTCGGTTCGGCCCACACCTGAGCGACATCGTCGACGTGTTGGCGTCCACCGACTGCACCTTCGAAGTGATCGCCGTCTCGGACGGGTGCACCGACGGCAGCCAACATGTGGCGGCCGCACTCAGCGAGCGGAACATCCGACTGATCACGCTGCCGAAGAACGGCGGCAAAGGTGCGGCCCTGCGGACCGGCATGGCCGAAGCCCGCGGGACGTACGTCGGGTTCATCGATGCCGACGGGGACCTCGCCGCCAGCCTCATCCCGCGCCTGGTCGAGCTCACTCGGCTGGATGACCAGCCGGACATCGTGCTCGGCAGCAAGCGTCACCCGGACTCCGAGGTGGTCTACCCGCCGTTGCGGCGCGTGTACTCGATCACCTACCAGGCGCTGATCACCCTGCTCTTCCGCCTCCCCGTCAGGGACACCCAAACGGGTCTCAAGCTCGTCCGTAGGGAAACGCTGTTGGCGGTTGTACCGCGCATGATCGAAAAGCGCTTCGCTTTCGACCTCGAGCTATTGGTCGTGGCCCGTCACCTCGGCTACCGACGATTCGTCGAGGCACCCGTCGTCATCGGCCAACGTTTCACCAGTACCATCTCCCCCCGCGCCGTGAGAGGAATGATCCAGGACACGCTGGCCATCTTCTACCGTCTTCGCATACTGCACTTCTACGATCAGGCGCAGACCCCGACATCGGAGATCGACCACACGCCCGGTACGTTCGAGATCCATGACGGTGCTGTTGCTGCCGCACCAATGGAAACAGTCGGCATCGACACGGCCAGCCACGATCAACTTCAAGGACAACCGCTCTGATGCGCATCCTGATCTGCAATTGGCGGGATCTGGATCATCCACTGGCCGGGGGGGCAGAGGTCTACACCGACCACGTGGCTCGGGAATGGACCCGACAGGGACATGACGTGACGCTCTTCTGCAGTGCGGTCGAGGGTAGGCCAGAACGAGAGACCACCACGAACGGATACCAGATCGTTCGACGCGGCGGCATGCACGGTGTATACCGGGAGGCTCGTCGATTCTGGGAAGATGAAGGCCGAGGAAAATTCGACCTCGTTGTGGATGAGGTGAACACCCGACCGTTCGGCTGTCCGCGTTGGGTGACCGGAACGCCCGTCGTGGCTGTCATCCATCAAGTGGCCCGAGAGGTCTGGTTCCACGAGACATCTCTTCCGGTGGCGCTGGTCGGTAGGTTCTGGTTGGAGAAGCACTGGTTGGCCACCTATCGACACTCTCCGACGGTCACTCTCTCAGAATCGAGCCGCCGGTCCCTCCAGGACTACGGTCTCCGAAACCTGACGGTCGTGGCGCCGGGGTTCCGGCCAGAGCAGGGGGCTGCCCCCCTGTCGGAAAAAGAGGCGACGCCCACCTTTGTCTTCGTAGGACGCCTGTCCTCGAACAAGCGACCGCAGGACGCGCTCCGCGCCTTTGCCTTGGCCAGAAAGAAGCTTCCTGAGGCGCGACTGTGGGTCCTCGGAACGGGTCCCATGGAACAGCACCTCCGCCAACGACCTCAGGAGAATGTCGAATTCTTTGGACGCACCTCTGAAGCCGACAAGCTCAGTTTAATGGCTCGTGCCCACGCCCTACTGGTGACGTCGGTCCGCGAAGGGTGGGGCTTGGTCGTCACTGAGGCTGCATCGGTGGGAACGCCGAGTATCGCCTATGACGTTCCCGGGCTTCGTGACTCCGTCGGTGCTTCGGGTGGCATGCTGGTGGAGCCGAACCCTCGATCATTGGGCGCCCGCCTCGTGGCGGAAACCCCTCGGCTACTGTCGCGATCCTTCAGTGTCGCCCCCTTGGGCGTAACGTCGTGGGATGAAGTCGCCGACGGGGTACTCGCAGCCGCACCGGAGATCCCGTTACCGGTAACCTAGGTGATGACGGCCATGGACCAGGGTTCGCTCATAGCTTCGCAGATCCCTGAGCTAGAACCAGGAGGGTCGGCGAGTGACGCGCCCTCACGCCCGGACGTCGCCATCATCGTGCCGACACGTAACTCTGCCAGGACCCTACGTTCGTGCCTGTCTTCTATCAGGGCCCAAAGCATGCCCTGCACACTGGTGGTCGTCGACAACGGCTCGACGGACGACACAGCGCTGATCGCCCACGATCTTGCCGATATCGTCTTGGAGGCCGGCCCTGAACGCTCGGCCCAACGGAACGCGGGGGCCGCCGTCACCGACGCTCCGATTGTTGGATTCATCGACTCCGACATGGTGCTAGCTCCCGAAGTCGCGCGCGAGGCGTGCCAAGCAATCCGGTCCGGAGCAACAGCTGTCGTCGTACCCGAACGAACCGTCGGTGAAGGATTCTGGACAGCTGTTCGCGCTTATGAGCGAACGCTCTATGAGGGTAGCGATGCCATCGAGGCTCCTCGCTTCTTCTCAAGAGCCGGCTTCGACGCTTCAGGAGGATTCGACGAAGAGATGACGGGGCCGGAGGATTGGGACCTCGCTATACGCATGAAGGAATTCGGGCTCCAAGTCCGTATTGAATCGGTGATCTTCCATTGCGAAGGACGGGTCAGGTACATCGACGCTTGTCGTAAGAAGGCCTACTATGCACCGGGTGTGGCGCTTTTCTTTGCAAAGCATCGCTCAAGAGGGATGGCACTCTTCTCACGCAGGCCGTGGCTGAGCCAACCCAAAGTTCTGGCCAGACCCCTTGGCATCGGACTGCTCGCGCTTAAAGCCGGCGAAATGGGGGCTGTCTTGGCAGCCCTTGCCCGTGGTCGTTTTCGCAAACATGGCTTGCAGCTGAGCGTGGCCCCTCTGGTCAAGGGTTCGCAGGACGACAGGCATTGACTGCGCTCGCCCCCGATCGGAGTGAGGTAGCCCAGGCGACAGAAATTGAGCAGCTACCTGCAGGAATGTCCGTACTACACAATCAACTGGGCCGCTTCGTGGCAGCGATCGGACTGCTCTGTGTGGTGGTTGCCGAAGTATTGCCAGCTCGTTCACCGCAGAAGTTTCTTGCTGGCTTCGGTTTCTTTGCGCTCCTCGTTGCTGCAATCATGGCGCTCGCGGGCACGAGAGGCAGGCAGAAGCAGCGCGCAATATGTGAAACGTCCGTTGGCCCGCTTTCTGCATGGCGCTGGACTCTGATAGGGCTCGGGGTTATTGGCGCAATCGTGGTCCAAACATGGTTTCGCTCTGGCACGCTGATCGCCGGAGGGGATATTGCCCCACCAATTGGTACGGCTTGGATCCAGCGGATCTTTGCTGACTACGGCTGGTCGGGGAACAACCTTGGAGGCGCCCAAGCAAATCAAGGACTACTTCCTTTCGCAGTACTCGATTCCCTGGTCCACACATTGGGAGGATCGGGTGCACTCGCGCAACGGATCTGGTATTCGCTTCTCGTGGCGGGGATCATGGTCGCTGCTGGTGCGCTCGCCCGCAGCCTTGGGCTGACTCCAAAAGCCGGCATCGTCGTTGCCATTCTCTTCTTCTTCAACCCAATGACTCTGAGCCAAGTCGGGATCAATGACGTCTTTCTGGTTGCGATGTTGCTCCTCGCTGCACTACCGGCTGCCGTAATTTCTTACGGGCGCGGAAACCTTCGTACGTGGCAACTGTCATCAGTCTTCGTGATCTCCGCCCCACTGTGTGGATACGCGTATTCGAACCCTCCGCTCGTGGCGATGATTGCGATCGTCACTGCCGCGTCTCCGCTACTCGTATGGATTCGATTCGGGGGCAATGCGGCCGGCCACTCAGTGCGAGGATTGTTGATCGGCTCCGCATTAACAGCTGCCGCATCCGCCTACTGGCTGATTCCTAGCGAAGCGGCAGTTGCCAACCTCGCCACGGGGAGTCTTTCGAGCTTATCGGCATGGGCATTCACCGAAACCCGTTCCACCTTGGCAAATGGCCTATGGCTGAACACCAATTGGGCCTGGCAGTTCCCACAGTATTTTCCCTACGCTCACTATTTCGAAGACTTCCCCTTGATCCTCGCCCGGCCATTCGTTCCACTGGTCGCCTTTGGCGGACTGATATTTCCGAGTCCCTCCGACCAACGTGGACAGAGGATCGCAAGGTTGACAGGCGCATTGGCTATTGGCGTCCTAGGCATTGCCCTGCTCAGCACAGGAACGAACTCGCCCGGTGACCTCCTCTTCGATCCGCTGTACCGCCTTCCCTATGGTTGGCTACTGCGCGAACCGGGGAGATTTCTTATGGCTGCCTCTCTTGGCTTCGCGCTGCTGGCGGGAATTTTGGTCGACAGGTTACGGTCAGCCGATCGAGCGGCAACATCGCCGGCTCGATCAAGCTCCTTCACCAACTTGTCATCAACCTGGCGCGGACTGCCGATATCAACGGGCGTTGCGTGCCTCGTAGTCATCATCGCAATAGCGACCGCATTTCCCCTCTGGACAGGGGCGGTGGTCATAGGGCCCCACAAGGACTACCCTTCGACGCACGTGATCGTCCCTACGTACTGGGGCGCCGAGGCGAACTATCTGAATTCTTCGTCCGCACCTCCGGGTAGGCTGCTTGTACTGCCGCCTGACGACTTCTATCAGATGCCGTACACGTGGTACTACGGTAACGACGGCTTCATCCCGAACCTTCTCATTCGTCACGTCGTCGTGCCAAGTGGGCAAGGCTATGACAGTGTCTCCTCCGCACTGCTGAATGCCGTTGCCTTGGAGGCGCAGGCGCTTGTCAGTGGACGATGGGTTCTAGCGGGTCAACTGCTGAACGCAATTGGAACTCCGCTTGTTCTGGTCCGTGGGGACATCAATTCCAGCCTTCCCGGACGAAATATCATCCCTCCGGTTGCACTTGCCAAGGCGCTTGCGGCGGACCCAGAGATGAGAAGGATCAACTCAGATGGCCCGCTGTCTTTGTACCAGATCCTCCCTCGTTACGACTTGCCCCCGACGAACTACGCCACAATGGCAACGACCGATCCAGATCTACAGGCGCTCGCGACGCTGCCCACGCGTACTGCCCTTATCTCGTCGCCGCCCAAGCCCGGGCGCATCTTGCTCGTGAGCCCATCCCCGCCGGCCGCCTGGTCACTAGCTTCGAACGCCCTGACGACACAACTTCACCTTCCCTCGGGATGGGACTACGCCGTACGATCAATTGCCATAGAGTCCGCGCCCGCGAAGGCAGCGCTACCAACCACAGCATTCTCTCACGAGTCAAGTGGAGGAACTGAAGTCCGGCTTAGCATTCCCCTCAGTAGATCTCTACTTCCGAACGGTAACTTTCAACAAGGTGTATGGAGCTCCGTCGGGAATTGTGACAACGCAATCCCTGTCAATTCGTCCGACACGTTCGGAGGTACCGTGATCCCCCACGGAGCACCAGATGGGGGCGCGGCACTTCAGCTGAGCGCTTCAGTCGACAGCGCTTGCGAATCAGTTCCTTTAGCGTGGACGAGTGGCCCGTTGGACATTCGCCTCTCTTCACGATCGCGATCCGGCTCGTCTCCGCGTCTCTGCCTCTGGGAAGAGCCCATCGCCCGGTGCGCTGCCACTCCATCTTTGCCATCAGGCGGCGACTGGAGTACGTCCAACGCAATCGTGACACCGGACGCCGGAACACAGACAATCTCTTTGTTCGTGTACGCCGACGCCACCACGATCGGAAGCGTGTCAATAACCCAGTACGCCGATGTAAGCGTTCGGTCCGTCGTCTCAGTACCCAACACTATTATCGTCGGCACACCCGTGGTTGCACCTGGTTCCGGCCATCTTGTCGAATCAGCCGAAGGCTATTCATCCCAGTGGACAACGCCAAGCCACACAACTCACGTCCTCGTTGACGGAATGCGTAATGGTTGGATTGTTCCCGGGATTAGCACTCCGGCAGGTCCCGTCACTTTTTTGCCAGCCGAGCACGAGAAGCGGAACACTCTCGTCTTGACCATAGTTATGGTTGCCATTGCGATGGCAATTTGGCGCTTGACAATGCGTCGCTTCAGACGGTTGCGATCCGAGCCGAACTAGTAATGCCATTTATCAGTAGGCCAGTACCTCGAAATGAGCCAGTTCTACCAGAATTGTCTGCACTTGGAAGAGTTGTTTTTGGAATGTCTCTGAATGTCGTTCATGTGTAGATCGCTACTTCCTTATTGCTCCGTTATTATTGTTTCATTCCGAAACGGACCGGAACTCGCGAAGTGCATTAATGCTGTCGTCGATGATCCCACAGTGGTGGAAGTTATTCTCGTCGACAACAGCCCTCTCGACTGGGTCACTGTCGTTCCCGATCACGAGAAGGTGAGAGTGATGACCCAGCCTGAGAATCCCGGCTTTGCTGGCGGTGCAAACATTGGTGCTAGCTCAGCAATAGGTGACGTCCTTGTATTCCTGAATCCAGACACCGAAGTCGAATCAGGATCCCTGGGCAAGCTGCGAGCTCGGCTCATCGATCATCCGGGAGTAGCTGGCCCTGCAATAGTGTCGGATGAGAGTGTCGATTACGGGGCGACTCTCGATGTCTTCGCGATGCCACGAGGCCTTCACAGTCCGAAACATGGACACTCTTCACCCATGTATGCGATGGGATGTTGCCTCGCCACCAACCATTCAGTTTTTGATCGGATGCGAGGCTTTGACGAACGCTATTTCATGTTTTGCGAAGACGCAGAATATAGCTGGCAATGCTTACGCCATGGGTACGCCGTAGAAATCGTGAGTGACGCAAGGATTTACCACAAAGGCGGAGCCAGTACACCGGGAGGATACCTTCGGGGCGGGCGGATCGAGGTCACCGCATTTCGAATTAGCCTTCGGGAGCGTAACTCTACCGCCATGGTCATCGCGTGTGCCCCAGGCTTTCTCCTGCCCATAATGTTGATCCTCTCGCTCGTCAGATCACTGGCGGTGGGCACAACCGCTGCCTTCATAGGCCGAACTGACCTCGCAAGCTCGGTGTTCAAGGGAATGCTGTGGAATCTCCGCCAGCTGAGCGGCACGCTTGAGCGCCGACGTTCAGCTCCAATGTCGACTGCCTCCAACGGATGGACGCGGATCCGCTGGAGGTGCTTTGCCATCGAGCTTGTCATCCGCAGAGGGCTGCCGGTAATGGTCGACTTCGTGTCGTCGGATTCGACGGAGCAGCCGAACTGGTCACCGGGAGAACAAATCGACGGAGCATCAGATCCCAGCTGAATGGATAGTGGCACGAGGCCGATCGCGGGCGATTGGAAATTCGAAATGAGAAGGGTCTGAGCTGATGAATGATGAGAACGGAGAGTCAGGCGGAAGTTGTCCAGCGTGCACCGGCTCGATCGCAGCGAAAGGGGCAGTCTCAAGATACTTGAGTGACAGCTCGGATGCACCGATCTACCAATGTGCCACGTGCTCATCCCAGGTTGCCGTTGGTCAGAGGCCTTCTCAAGGCCTCTACGATCGAATCTATGCCGTTGGTCCTCGCTTGGGGGGTTACTCTCGCTACTATCGCTATGCGCGCATTGTAAGCAGAAGCCATGACCCGCTCAAGGCGCTCGCTCGGTATGAGGACGTGTACTGGGCCGTGCGCCAAATTCTCCGAGCAGAACCAAGAAATGCTCCACTTCGTATTATTGAAATGGGGTGCGGCCTCGGCTACTTGACGGCGGCTCTACGAGCTGCGGGATATGAGGCACACGGAATTGACCTTTCTGGTGCCGCGATCGAGGAAGCGACGGCAACTTTCGGGCCATGGTATTCGGTGGGGAGCGAGAGGAGCTTCAGCGCGCAGATGCCGTTTCAGCCAGATCTCATAGTTGCACTTGAGATCATCGAGCACGTTCCTGATCCTGCCGGACTCCTCGCCGCCTTGAAGGACGCCCTAGCACCGCTAGGGTCGTTGATCGTCTCCACACCTAACCGGAGTAGTTGGGATCCCGTCGCCGTGTGGCAGACGGACCTCCCGCCGGTGCATCTCACCTGGTTGAGCGAAGAAGGCATGATCGCTTTGGGATCTCGTGTCGGGCTTGATACGGAATTCGCCAACTTCGAAAACTTCAATGCACTGACATTTCGGAGTCGAAAGCGTGCCGAAGTCACCCGCGAGCCGCTATTGAATAGCGAATTTCAAGTGATCAATCCGGTGAACGAAAAGCGAGAGGCACTACTCTCGAGCCGCATCGCACCAATGATCGCCCTTGCGATGCGAAAGATTCAAGGGCGCACCAGTGACAAAACTCGATCCGGAAGTATGGTCGTCCGGATGCGCACCACGGAGCGGCCGGTGGTTGCCTCCTACTAATACTAATCGGGGGGTCAGTGCCTCGTACTGACGTCACGGACCGATTCTTTGGCCAACCAGGCTCCCGACAGCGCGTCGTGCGGGTCGCCGAGGCGCAGTCCGAGTTGCGGGCGACCGGTTTCGTTGCTGCCCAGCCCCTCCTATCGCGACGCTCACATCGTTCAGGAGTGGGCGGACGGCCGACCTTCGACCGGCCCCTTCGTAGAAGAAGCCTGCGGATACTGATCGGTGAACTCAAGCCGGCGGCGATGATGCTTGACCGCGGCTATCGCTCGAGCGACCGCGTAGCAACACGCCCCGACTGGGTCGGACGACGCGGTAGCCCCAAACGCCCGCACGTTTGTCGTTGCAATCGAGATCCTGCTTTCAGCCCTGGGCGTCGACCCCCTCGCCACATCGAGTGCGCGGTAGCCCCTATAGGTCCGCAAGTAGAAGTCCTCGTAGCCGCGCGGCTGCGTGACGAGGACTTGTGCGTCGAACGCGGATATAACCGGCAGGTTGTGCGCCAACGCGAAAGCCGATAGCTGGGTATCCTCAACAACCATTCCTGTCTGCCACGTGAACTCAGCGAGCGGCTGCACCCGGTATGCGAGAAACCGGCCGTACGCCCGAGGCGCCCGATTACCCCTGAGCCGCGCCGGACGATCGCAGGCCTCAAGCTGGAAGGCCGAGCCTCTGCGACCCCAGGAGCGGTCGTCGATGAAGTCGGCTCCCCAAACGACGGCCAGCTCTGGATCGCCGGAAAGTGGTTGCAGTAGCTTCTCGACGGCTCCCGGTAGAGCCGCAAGGTCCGCATCGATAATGACCACGGTCTCGCCACAACTCCGGCAGCGACCAGCTCGGCATGACAAGTCGCCAACTTGTCGGCTTTGGACCAACACGTCAGGTCGGCATTCACGCTCACTGGCGGGGCCGAAGAGCGGTCATGGTGAGCTGCCCAGTTGGCGACGAGCTGCGCCGTACCGTCCGTGCTCCCCCCTGCGAACACGACCCATTCCCGCCACCCTGTCAGCGGGGAGCTGCTGGTTGACCATGCTGTCGAGACAGCGGAGGATGCGGCTCGCCTCGTTGTACGCGGGCACAAACAGGACGCAAGCCGTCGAGGTCTGGTCAACGCTGGCGTGCTCGGGCCCCTTGGCGACGGCGCCCTCGGGCACGAATGGTCTTCCCACGCTCGTCGACCCACGAAGTACGCGGTGCCAAGGCCGGGCTCGAACTGGTCTCGCACCCAGCACAGCTCAAATCTGAACGCTGCGAGCCGCGACTCCACCTCGGAGAACGAGCGACCTCGGACTGGATGGAATTCGAGCACGATTGCTCGAACCGGCTCCCATGCCTCCCCCGGCGTTGCTTCGAAAATCTCGTATTCCCCGCCCTCGCAGTCGATCTTGGCGAGGTCGACGGTGCTCCCTACTGACTTGATCACTTGCTCCATCGAGATGAGGTCCACTGTGTGCGCCGGGGCCGGCCCTCGACAGAAACGAGCGAACTCAAATATGAGCCATCGGTGTTCTCGTAGAGCTCCCCTCGCCCCGAGCGACCAGCCACCGCTTGCTCGAATGCGTGAACGCGATGCGCCATACCGTTGCGCTCAACGTTGCGGATGAGGAGCCGATAGGTACTGGGTGCCGGCTCGTAGGCCCAGATCTCGCAGCTCGGGAAGTGGTCGCCGAACTTGATCGCGAATGAGCCGATGTGTGCTCCGACATCGACGATCCGCGGACTGGAAACGTTGAGGGTGGCGAAGTCGTCGCAGCGATAGATGTCGCGACCCAAGACCTCCAGCACAGGGTAGAACGAATTGGGATGGTTCGCGCACGAAAGGCTGACGCCGGATCGGCTGCGAAACGTCAGCTCATCGTGGCGCAGCGGAGGGGGCCAAAGCGCAATCTGCGAAAGGACCTCCGGCCAGTTCGAGAACTGCCGGCGGACTTGCATGCTGTTGTGCGCCATCGACGCAGCGCGGCTCGCTACGTGACGGATCCTTGAGTTTCGGCGAGTCTCATTTGGCAGAATGCCGGCGCTCCGGACGATGGCGGGGTCGGCCTGAGCGTAATAGGGCGCCGGCCGTCGATAAAGACAGTAGTGGGCTTCTCCCCACAGGCCGGACAATTGATTGTGCGGCTTGTAGTTGGCTCAGACGGTGCTTCAGCTCCCACTCGACGGGCGCGACGGCACCCATTCAGATGGTCACACCCACTTGGGCGTTCAATTTCGCCTCCGTGGTCAGCTAATCTGCTCGCCCGCATCTCGGACCAGGGTCTTTGGTCGCTTGTCCTCGGTGCGACCGAGCAAGGCCGAACATACCCAACCGGACGTTTCCCGAGGACACAGCGACCCGCTCGAGCGATTTCCCCTGCTTGGACACATTCACTCGCATTCCATTGGCACCGCAGTCACCAATCGAGGCATGGACCGGAAAATACTCTGGTTGGAGAGCATTCAGCCTGGATCCACCGATCGGTGACCTGACGGGGCACAGTTTGGTGTGATCGGAAAGGGAGGGGACGGGTCGATCGACTCCGCACTGAGCAGGCGTGGGATCCGGAGACGACCATCAACGACGCCATCGAGGGATGGAAGCAAAACGGTTGGCAGGACCTGAGTCCCAACACCGTCCGGGGATACGAAGGGGTATGGCGTCGCAACGTGCGCGCCTCCATCGGCAAACGGCGAATTGCCACGCTCTCCCCCTACGACATCGAGCGATACTTCCGCGACCTCAAGGCAGACGAAGCCAGCGCGACCACCGTCCGTCCAGCCCGGGCCCTCCTCCACCTACGTGCCGCCTGGCCCGGAAGTGGAGCGGCAACGTTCTCCCCAATCCCGTGAGCGACACCGAGCTGCCTTCCTGGGCGCCGGTGGAGCGTCCACAGCCAGTGCCGCTCGCGGAACCGGATGAATTGTTTGGTCTCCTGCAGGCAGCCCGGATTGTCGAGGTACGGGTCGCCGTATTGATCCACCTGGTCGCCACCACAGAAATGCGTCGAGGGGAGGCCTGCACCGTGCGCTGGATTGACATCGACAAGAAGGCCGCATGGTGATGTTCGACGAGGGCGTGGTGAGCACAGCTACCGGGCCCGAGGCCCGCCAGCCCAGGGCCCGCTCGAACGCCCGGCGTGTCGTACACGACAAGGCCACGTTGACGGAGATCGCCGACCTTCGACGCGAGCAGGAGCGACTGGCCACAAGGCCTGCGGGCTGAAACTCTCCCCCGAGTCCTTCGTGCTCTCCTTCGAGCCCGGTGACGACGTGCCGCCGCATCCGGACAACATCAGCCATGCCTTCTCCAAGATCCGGGAGAAGGCCGAGGTCGCCCCGGATAGTCACCTGCACTCGCTCCGGCACTTCCACGCAACGCAGATCGATCCGGTGATCTCCGAGGCCCAAGAGCAGGTCCGGTTCGGCTGGTCAACGGTGCAGATGGCCCGTCACTACACCGACGGGATGCCCGAGCAGGACCGCCGGGCGGCAGACCCCATGGGCCTCCTTCTCGCTGCCAAGACCCGAAAACGGCCGAGCGAGGCATCCGCAGCCCATTGATCTCGGCCCCACCGTCAGGCTGATTGTGGAGAAGGAGAGGGCTGCCCAGGTTCCATTTCCTCGATGAGTCGCTCAACAGCGCGGCGCGGGATCCGGATGCGACTCCCGATGCGGAACGCAGGAAGCGGCAGTGTCCCCGCTTTCAACGCCCGGTAGAGGGTGGAACGGGTTTCCCCGGGCAGCATGGCAGTCCCATCGACGCTTAGCAGGGGCTTGAGGGACTTCGAGGAGGTGCTGGTGTACATGGGTTCTCTCCGGCCTTGTGCTGTACCAGGCGGTGTGCCGTGGTCGCAGTACATCCTCCGAACCGACGTCACCCTCAACGCCCACGGCGGGTTAGAACCGAGTCCCGAGTATTGCTTCGCGGAACCGACGGATTGGGACAGCGGCATGCTCATGGAGGGTCGGCCGAAGACGTACGGCCCCGAATACGAGACCACGGACTGGGTCGCGAAGATGCCGCTGGTCTGAGTACGACAGTTGCGTAACCGTTCATGGCACCGTTGCCGGCACCGACCCACATGAAGACCATGAGGTCACCCTCGTTGACGCGGCCGGCACGGAGGTCTTCGTCCAGCAGGATCAGGGTGCTGGCCGCCGACGTGTTGCCATAGTGATCGACGCTGATGGGTACGCGGTCCGGTGGGAGGCCAAGCATCTCGATCGCCTGACGGACCACTACCCCATTGGCCTGGTGCAGATACCAGCGGGCGACGGTGTCGATGTCGAAACCGGTTCCGGTAACGGGTTTGACGGTCGTCGGCCAATCTTCCTTGAGCATCTCGAAGTCTCGCGCCATGAGCGGCGGGAGCACTTCAGCCCGTGATGTCCGAGCCGTGCGTAGCGGTTTCGGTCGTGACTGGTCAGACAGGGTGACTGGCTAGACAGGGTGACTGGCTAGCCTCGATGACATGGAGACTTGGGACACGATCCGAGCTCGTCGTGACGTCCGTTCCTACGACGATCGCCCGATCGCTCCGGAGCACCTCGATCGGATTCTCGAGGCCGGGCGGCGCTCGCCTTCGGCGTCGAACCGCCAGAAGTGGGATTTCATCCTCGTGACCGAGCCGAGCCAGCTACAGGAGCTGTCGACCGTCTGGGTCGGCGCCGGCCACCTGGCGACAGCCAAGGCAGCGATTGTACTCGTCCTGCCCGAGCCTGAGGCCGAGCGCTATCGGACGATGGACCAGTACGACTTGGGGCAGGCGACCATGGCGATGATGTTGGCCGCCGCGGACCTGGGCATCGGGAGCGGCCACTCCGCGGTCGGAGACCAAGAGGCGTGCCGGCGCTTCCTCGGCACGCCGGCAGACCACACCTGCGCCTACATGATCGCGTTCGGGTATCCGGCCGATCGGCCGCTGAGGCCGATCGCCAAGCCTGACAGACGGCCCTTCGACGAGGTCGTCCACCGCAGCCGCTGGTGACGGGCTGCACATCCGGTGCATGCGAGGCACCTCACCCGGCCCGGCCATACGGACTCGGCCAAGCTCGCAGTCACAGTAGTTCGGCCCTGTTTCTCACCCTGCCGCCGAACTCAGGTTCGCGCGAGCCCCGAGACTGCGGTAGAGCTCGAAAGTACGGTGCGCCGATTCCGGCCAGCTGAAGCGTTGGACGACTCGGCGCCGGCCGGCCTCCCCCATCCTGCTGGCGAGTTGCGGGTCAGCGACCAACTCATTGATCGCGTCGGCCAGATCCCGGGCGAACCGCTCCGGGTCCGCCGGGTCGCTGTCACATGAGCTCATCGGCTCGAAGGGCACCAATTTGCCGGTGACCTCGTCTTCGACGATCTCCGGGATGCCGCCCACCGCTGACGCGACGACCGATGCCCCACACGCCATCGCCTCCAGGTTGACCAGTCCGAACGGCTCGTAGACGGACGGACAGCAGCTGACGGTTGCGTGGCTCAGCAGCTGGTTGAGCTGGCGAGGGTCGAGGGACTCCTCGATCCAGATGACCCCGTCTCGCTGCGCTGCCAGCGCACTGATCTGGGCAGCCGCTTGGCGCGCCAGCTCTGGCGTGTCTGCGGGGCCTGCCCGTAGTACGAGCTGGGCCGACGGGTCGAGGGAGCGGGCCGCGGCGAGCAAGTGGGTGATGCCCTTCTGATGGGTGATACGCCCGACGTACATCACGATGGGCCGGCCGGGATCGATGCCGAAGGACTCGAGGACGTCGCTGCGCGGGTCGCGACGCCACTCATCGATGTCAACGGCATTGTGGATCACCGTGATCCGCCCGGGATCGACGGCGGGGTAACAGGTGGTGATGTCCTGAGCGGCTGCACCGGACACGGCGATGACCGCGTCAGCCGATTCGATGCCGGCCCGCTCGCAGAAGCTCGACAAGCGGTAGCCAGTACCGAGCTGGTCCACCTTCCACGGCCGTTTGGGTTCGAGGCTGTGGACGGTCACCACGTGCGGAACGTCGTAGAGCAACTTGGCCAAGTGGCCGGCCAGGCTCGTGTACCAGGTGTGGCTGTGGACGACATCCGTCCCGCTCAACGCAGCCGCCATGGCCAGATCGATGGACATCGTGCGGAGCACCTCGAGATGGCGATCATCACCGCGAAGATGGTCCCAGGGCTGATATGCGATGACGTTGCGGTCGGCCGACGCCGGACGTTCCGCCCCGAAGCAGTGGACCTCCAGATCGGTGAGGCGGGCCAGCTGGGCCGCCAAGTGCTCGACGTGCACGCCTGCTCCGCCGTAGACGTCAGGGGGGTACTCCCGGCTGAGGAGGGCGACCTTCATGATGTCCCAAAACCAAAACAGGTCATGGCTCAGAGTCTGATCGGCAGGAGACGGGAGGACCAGAGCCCATTGTCACATGAGTCTCGAGGAGTCGCATCGCCGACGACGCGGTGACTCAGCGTTGGGGGCGCTCGTTGTGCCGAAGGAGGATGACCGAGTGGGCGGCGAGGTTCACTGTCGACCCGTGGACGCGGCGGCGCCCGGCGGGCCGGGCCGTGTTGAGGAGTTCCTCCCAGATCCCCGGCCATTCGATCCGGGGCAACGTGTAGGGCCGTGAGCGGTTCCCCCCGTTCAAGAGGAAGAGGATCGTATGTCCGAAGGTGGGCCGGCCCCGTTGGTCGATCTCGTCGGTGGCACGGCCCGAGAGGACCATGCCGATGGAGCGGAGCTCGTGATCGGACCATTCGGCCTCGGTCATCTCGTCGCCGTCGGGCCGGATCCAGGTGACGTCCTTGGTACCTCCCGGGGTGAAGGGCCGGCCGTTGAAGAAGTCCCGGCGACGGAGGACGGGGTTGTCGTTGAAGATCCGGATCAGCTCCCTGGTGTAGGCCAGGAGATCACGACCCGCCTCGTCGAGGTTCCAGTTGATCCAGCTGATCTCGTTGTCCTGGCAGTAGGCGTTGTTGTTGCCCTGCTGGCTCCGGCCGAACTCGTCGCCGCCGAGCAGCATCGGGACCCCCTGGGAGAAGAAGAGGGTGGCCAGGATGTTGCGCTTGATACGCTCCCGGCGGCGGACGACGCGGTGCGAGTCGGTCCCCCCCTCGGCCCCCCAGTTCCGGCTGAAGTTCTCGCGGGCCCCGTCGTGGTTGCCCTCGCCGTTTGCCTCGTTGTGGCGCTCCTCGTAGCCGACCACGTCGGCCAGGGTGAAGCCGTCGTGGCAGGTGACGAAGTTGACGCTGGCATAGGTCCGCCGGCCGCTCGGCGCGTAAATGTCGCTGGAGCCAGTGAGCCGGGAGGCCAGCTCGGGGATCATTCCCAGGTCGCCGCGCCAGAACCGGCGGACGCAGTCCCGGAAGGCCCCGTTCCACTCGGCCCAGCCGGTAGGGAACCGGCCCAGCTGGTAGCCGTCGGGGCCGACGTCCCAGGGCTCGGCGATCAGCTTCACCTGGGAGAGGACCGGGTCCTGCTGGATGACCTCGAAGAAGGCACTGCGGTGGCCGTCTTCCAGGCCCCGCAGGAGGACCGGGGCCAGATCGAAGCGGAATCCGTCGACGTGCATGTCGGTCACCCAGTAACGAAGACTGTCCATGATGAGCGCGATGGTCCGGGCATGCATGATGTTGAGGCTGTTGCCGGTACCGGTGAAGTCCAGGTTGACCCGCTTGTCGTCGGGTCGGAGCCGGTAGTAGACGGAGTTGTCGATGCCGCGCAACGAGAGGGTCGGGCCGAGATGGTTACCTTCGCCGGTGTGGTTGTAGACGACGTCGAGGATGACCTCGAGCCCGGCCCGGTGAAGGGTCTTCACCATCGACTTGAATTCGGCGACCTGCTGGCCGTTGCCGTCGGTGGCGTAACCGACATGGGGGGCGAAGAAGCCCAGGGTGTTGTAGCCCCAGTAGTTGGTGAGGCCCTGGTCGACCAGGTGCTGGTCGGCGACGAACTGGTGGATCGGCATCAGCTCGACGGCGGTCGCCCCGAGGGAGAGCAGGTGGTCGACGACGACGTTGGAGGAGAGGCCGAGGTAGGTGCCCCGAAGGTGCTCGGGGACCCCGGGATGGTTCATGGTCATGCCCCGTACGTGGCACTCGTAGATGACGGTGCGGTTCCATGGGGTGCAGGGGCGGCGGTCTTCCCCCCAGGTGTAGGCCTGGTCGACCACGACCGCCTTGGGCATCCCTCCGGCCGAGTCCCGCGCATCGAGGACCAGGTCGCTGTCGGGCCCGGTCGGGCCGTGCACGAAGCACTCGTCGCCCCAGCGGATGGGCCCGCTCACGGCCTTGGCGTAGGGGTCCACGAGCAGTTTGGCCCGGTTGAAGCGGTGTCCCTGCGCCGGGTCCCAGGGCCCGTCGACCCGGTAGCCGTAGAGGCAGCCGGGTCGGGCATCGGGCAGGTAGCAGTGGGAGACCCGGTCGGTGGCTATCGGCATCGTGACCCGTTCCACCGGGACGGCGTCGTCGGCGTGCTCGAAGATGCTGAGCTCGACTGACGTGGCATGCTCCGAGAAGAGGGCGAAGTTGACCCCTTCCCCGTCCCAGGTTGCCCCCAGGGGGTGGGGGGTTCCCGGCCAAACCCGCATCGTCACGGCCCACCGTCGGGTTCGTGCCGGAACAGCATCACGGCCAGTGGCGGGGCGGTGAGGTTCACGGTCCGTGGCCGCCCATGCCAGGGGACGGGCTGGGCCTCGACCCCGCCGAGGTTGCCGACCCCGCTGCCGCCGTACACGGCGGCGTCGCTGTTGAGGATCTCCCGCCAGTACCCGCCCTCGGGCACCCCGAGGAGCATGTTCGGGCGGGGCACCGGGGTGAGGTTGCAGACCACCAGCACTGCGCCGCCGGCCTCGGATCGCCGGAGGAAGCTCAAGGTGGAGTGCGAGGCGTCGTCGGCCTGGACCCATTCGAAGCCGGACGGATCGGCGTCGAGCTCGTGGAGGGCGGGCTCCTCCCGGTACAGCCGGTTGAGGTCGGAGACGAAGCGGAGCAGCCCGGCGTGGGGGGCGTGGTCGAGGAGATGCCAGTCGAGGGAGCGTTCGTGGCTCCATTCCTGCCACTGGCCGAGCTCGTCGCCCATGAAGAGCAGCTTCTTCCCCGGCAGGGCGTACTGGTAACCGTAGAGCAGGCGGAGGTTGGCGAACTTCTGCCAGTCGTCGCCGGGCATGGCACCGAGGAGGGAGCCCTTGCCGTGGACCACCTCGTCGTGAGACAGGGGCAATACGTAGTTCTCGGTGAATGCGTAGAGGCCACGGAAGGTCAGCTGGCCGTGGTGGTGGCGGCGGTGGACGGGGTCCCGCCGGAAGTAGGCCAAGGTGTCGTGCATCCAGCCCATGTCCCACTTGTAGCCGAAGCCGAGGCCGCCTTGGTCGGTCGGCCGGGACACCCCGGGCCAGGCCGTCGACTCCTCGGCCATGGTCTGGACGTCGGGATGGGCACCGTAGACCCCGATGTTGAGCTGGCGGAGGAACCCGATGGCCTCGAGGTTCTCCCGGCCTCCGAAGCGGTTCGGGATCCACTCCCCTCCCTCCCGGGAGTAGTCCAGATAGAGCATGGAGGCCACGGCGTCGACCCGAAGGCCGTCGGCGTGGTAGGTCGACAGCCAGTGCTCGGCCGAGGACAGCAGGAAGCTCCGGACCTCGTTGCGGCCGTAGTTGAAGATGTAGCTCTTCCAGTCGGGGTGGAAGCCCTGGCGGGGGTCAGCGTGCTCGTAGAGATGGGTGCCGTCGAACTCCCCCAGGGCGAAGGCGTCGGTCGGGAAGTGCGAGGGAACCCAGTCGAGGAGTACCCCGATGCCGGCCCGGTGGAGCTGGTCGATCAGCGACATGAGTCCCTGCGGCGTCCCGTAGCGCGCCGTAGGGGCGAAGTAGCCGGTGGTCTGATATCCCCAGCTGCCGTAGAAGGGATGCTCCATGATCGGGAGCAGCTCAACGTGGGTGAAGCCGGTCTCGACCACGTGGCGCACGAGGAGGGGGGCGACCTCCTCGTAGGCAAGGACCTCGTCGGGACGCTCGGAGGAGCGCATCCAGGAGCCGAGGTGCACCTCGTAGATGGAGATGGGGGCGTCGAGGCCGGCCTTCCCGGCCCGGCCCGCCATCCACTCCCCGTCACCCCAGTCGTAGTCGAGGTCCCAGACCACCGAGCCGGTCCGGGGGGGGCACTCGGCGGCGAAGGCATACGGGTCGGCCTTCTCGAGCCGCTCGCCGCCCTCAGTGGTGATGGCGTACTTGTAGACATCGCCCGCGGTGGCGCCGATCACCACACCCACCCAGATCCCCGAGGAGGCTCGGGGGCTGAGAGGGTCGGCGGCGGGATCCCAGCCGTTGAAGTCCCCGATCACGCTGACGGCACGGGCACCAGGGGCCCAGACAGCGAAGCCCGTGCCGCCCGGGTCCAGCTGGTGGGCGCCGAGCTTGTCGGCCAGGCGGCGATGGGTCCCCTCGTTGAAGAGGTAGACGTCCTCGTCGGTGAGCTCCCAGTGAGCGCGGACGGTCGGCCCGGTTCCGCGTCCGATCTGCTTGGCGGTCACGTCCCGGCCTCCTCTCGACTCGTGGTCTGCTTCTCAACCAGGGAGTCTCCCTCAACTTCGGGGTCGGGGCGCCCCGACCGGCCCCGCCGGGCCACGTCGACGAGCCGGAGGACGGCCACCGGCTGCCGGTTCCGGGGCCGGAGGTCGTCAGGCCAGCGCCGTGCCCACCGCCGGCGGAAGTTACCCTCCTCGGGTCCGGTGCCGGGTCGGTTCTGCGGTTCCCGCTCCAGCCAGAGGTCCTCGAGGTCGACCAGGACCAGCCGGGCCGGGCCCGCCGCCAGGTGGAGGAGGAGGAACCGGAGCGCCCGTCCGGGCGACGCCGGCCGGCCCGTAGGGTGGCCGGCGGCGGCCTGCAGCGCAGCCCGCTCCGCCCGCTGCGCCGAGGCGACCTCGGGGGTCAGCTCCCCCCGCCGGACCCGCTCGTGGATGTCGAGACCGGCCCACCATGCCGCGAAGGGGGGGAGGTCGTGGGTGCCGAGCGACGCCAGGGAGTCCGGCGGCGGGTCGGGAAGGGGATCGTCCGGGGTGGCAGCGAACTGGTGGACATGGGACCGGAGCATCCCGTCGCGGCGCATGGCGGCGCGGACGGACGGGGCAACGGTGCCGAGGTCCTCGCCCACCACGGCCACGCCGGCGCGGGAGGCTTCGAGGACGGCGATGGCTCGGAGCTCCTCGGCCCGGTAGCGGACGTACGCCCCGTCGACGGCGGCCATGCCCTCGGGGATCCACCACAGTCGGTGGAGCCCCATCACATGGTCGATCCGGACCGTAGCGGCGTGGCGCATGGCGTGGCGGAGGAGGGCGATCGGATAGCGGTAGGCGTCCTGGCGGATCCCCTCCGGGTGGAGGGGGATCACGGCCCAGTTCTGACCGGCGCCCTGGAAGCTGTCCGGGGGGGCGCCGCCGGTGACGCCGGTGGCGAACGCGTCGGGATGCCACCAGGGATCGAAGCCGTCCGGGTGGACCCCGACGGGGAGGTCCAGGTAGAGCCCGCCGTGGGTGGCGGCCTCGGCCAACTGGCTGTCGGCGACCCACTGGGCGTAGCAGTGATAGCGGACCCGTCGCTCGTCGGCGGCCCCGGCCGGGATCTGGCCCGGCCGGGACTCGGCCCACGCTGTCCAGGGGCGGCCCAGGGTCTCGGTGGCGGCCCGGAAGCGGGCGTAGGCCTTCACCTCGGGCCGCTCGGCCAGGAACGCCTCGAGAGCGCGGCGGCGGGGAGAGGGGCCGGCGGCCAGGGCTTCGGCCAGCAGTTCGAGGACCTGGCGCTTGACGGCCATGGTGGCGACCGGGTCGGCGCTGGGAGCGGACCTGAGCCGGACGAGGCGGCGGCGGAGCCCGGCCGAGGCCAGCAGCGCGCGGGCCTCGGGGGAAGCCCCGAGCTCCGGGAGCCGCTCGACATCGACGTAGAGCTCGTTCCAGGCCAGGCGGCTGGCCGGCCGGTACGGGCTCGGCTCCACCACCGGCCCGTCGAGGAAGCCGGCGTTGAGGGGCAGGGTGCCGATGAAGGCCCCTCCGAGGCCACCGATCCAGTCGCCGAGCTCGGCCAGCTCGCGGTAGGTGGCCACCCCCCAGTCGGTCTCGGTCCGCACGGCGTGGAGGGGGGCGAAGGCTCCCCAGCCCCGACCGGGGTCGGGGCAGCGCCGGGGGGCGGAGATGACGAGGGCCGAAGCGGCCAGTCCGGGGCCCTCCACCTCGAGCCGGTGGTAGCCGGGTTGGGCGTCGAGGAGCCGGGCCAGGCTGTAGCGGCGCCGGGTCAGGGCAGCCCCGTCGATCCGCTCGGGCCGGTCCCGGCCAACCAGGATCGACGGGAGGGGGCGCCGCTCCACAGTGCCGTCCTCCAGGCGCAGGGTGACCTGGACCCGGCCGGGGGCGACGGCGGAGGGGAGCGTGAGGGCGTAGGCGGCCGGGACCCCAGGCCGACGGACCAGGACCGGCTCGAGGACCTGCCGGCGCGCCGAGGCGCTCGCCGCGGCCAACAGCTCGGGGGCCTCGTCGCGATGGCTGATGGGGACGCCGAGGGCGGCTAGCACCCTGACGAGGGACTCGTCGCCGATCCGGCCGCGGGTCTCCGCCTGGGCCTGTGCCTGCGTTTCGTAGTTGACCTGCACCCCGTACCGGCCGGCCAGTGCCTCGAGGGCGCGGCGGCCTCGGGGCCGGCCAGGGCCACCGGCTGTCAAAGGGGCGTCTCCAGGAGGTCGAGGATCCCCTGCGCCGGGATGGCCACCCATTCGGGCCGGCTGTTGGCCTCGTAGCCCAGCTCGTATACGGCCTTCTCGAGGAGGTGGAAGCCGAGGACGTCGGCCAGCTGGTCGCGGTCCGAGGGGACGAAGGGTGCACCCGCTGCCGTGTCCAGATAGGACCGGAGGAACATCCCGGCCACCGAGGAGTACCAGAGCGCGAGGATGGGGTCGAGAACCTCGGGGGCGCTCGAGCCGGGGAGGTCCCGGGTCATCTGGGCGGCGGCGGCCCGGGAGGCGTAGTGGAAGGAGCGGATCATCCCGGCCACGTCGACGAGGGCCGGTCGCTTCAACCGGCGCTGGCCGATGGAACGGGCCGGCTCCCCTTCGAAGTCGATGAGCACGAAGTCCTTCCCGGTCCACAGCACCTGCCCGAGGTGGTAGTCGCCGTGGCAACGGATCCGCTCCACGGCGACACGGGTGGCGGTCAGGGCCCGGAGCCGCTCGAGGATCTCGTCGGACCGGTCCAGCACAGCCTGCACGGCCGGGACGGACGCGGCCAGCGGCCGAATCTGCCGGACCGTGCGCTTCAGGAGGCTGCGGGCCCCGTGGTACATGGCCTGGCGGTCCATGGAGGTGAGGGCCTCGGGGGCGAAGGCAGGGTCGCTGGCGTCCGAGGCCAGGGCCAGGTGGAGCTCGGCGGTCCGCTGGCCGAGGAGGGATGCCCAGGTCTCGTGGGGGCCGGGGAGGGCGGCGTCGAGCTCGATGCCGGCGTGCTCGGCCACGGCCAGGATGCTCGGATGCGTCCGGCGGCGGGTCTCATCGGGCTCGTGGCGGGCCAGCGCTTCCTCGAGCCCGTGGCGGAGGGCGTCGACGACGTAGGTCCAGCCGTCGCACTCGTTGATGGCGTACTCCTCCACGGTCGCCAGGGTGGCGGCCGCCGTGCCGGGTCGGTCGGGCCGGTACTCGAGGCTCCCACCCATCACCGGCGCGTACGGGAAGTGGGCCCGCTCCGCCAGGAACCGGCCCAGCTCCACCCCGGGGTTCGGCCCCTCCTCGACCCGGCGGACGAGCTTCATGATGAGGTGGTCGCCGAAGGCGATGGAGCTGTTGGACTGCTCGGCGGCGATGGCCTGGGGCTCGACCTCGGCCGGTAGCTCCGCGTGGAGCCGGCGCAGGGTGGGGGTGGGCAGCCCGGCGATCCGTCCCGACCGACCCGGAAGCTGGCGGCGACGGCGAACGAGGTCGAGGAGGGCTCGGGCGAAGTCCGGGTCCCAGGCGGCGTCGTAGAGGACCCCGTCCTCCCCCCCCGCACGCATCACGGCGATGACGGCTTCGGGGTGGGACCGGACCAGCTCATCTGCCCGGTCCCCGGCGAGGTACGCGAAGGGAAGGAAGTAGGTCTCGGGGTTGCCGACGTCGAGCTCGATCTGGATCAGGGCCAGCCGGGCCCAGGCCGGGCCGGTACGGCGGGACTCCGACACCGGAACCACCTCGACCACCCGGACGCTCTTGATCCTCCGGGCCTTCTCCCGGAACCAGCGCCGGTCGGCGACGTAGGCCGGGAGGACTTCCTCCAGGCGGCGCAGGGAGGCACCGACGAGGACCTTCTCCCACTGGTCGCCGACCTCGAGGGCGGGACGGGGGGCCCAGCCGGCCTGGTCGCGACTCTCGAGGGAGAACCAGTAGAAGCCGTGGGGGCCGAGGGTCACGAAGTAGGGGAGGTCTCCCACGGCGGGGAACTCGCTGCCTCCGAACAGCTCGACCGGAACGGTGTTGCGGTACTCGGCCAGGTCCAGCTCGACGGCCTGCGCGTACCGGGAGAGGTTCACGACCACGAGGATCCGCTCGTTCTCGAAGACGCGCAGGAAGGCCAGCACCTTGCGGTTGTCCGGCAGCAGCATCTGGAGCGATCCCCGGCCGAAGGCCCGGTAGCGCTTGCGGAGGGCGATCACCCTCTTCATCCACCACAGGAGGGAGCTCGGGTTCTCGCTCTGGGACTCGACGTTGACGGCCTGGGGCCGGTACTGCGGGTCGATGATCACCGGCAAGTAGAGCTGCTGGGGGTTGCCCCGGGAGAAGCCGGCGTTGCGGTCGCTCCCCCACTGCATCGGGGTCCGCACCGCGTTGCGGTCGCCCAGGTAGTAGTTGTCCCCCATGCCGATCTCGTCGCCGTAGTAGAGGATCGGGGTGCCGGGCAGCGACAGGAGGAGCCCGTTCATCATCTCGATCATCTGGCGGTCGTTGCCGAGGAGGGGAGCGAGCCTGCGACGGATCCCGGCGTTGACCCGCGCCTGGGGCTCCTGGGCGTAGGCCCGGTACATGTAGTCCCGCTCCTCGTCGGTGACCATCTCGAGGGTGAGCTCGTCGTGGTTACGCAGGAAGAGGGCCCACTGGCAGTCGGGTGGGGTGGGCGGCGTCTCCTGGAGGATGTCGACGATCGGGAAGCGGTCCTCTTGGCGGGCCGCCATGAACATCCGGGGCATGAGGGGGAAGTGGAAGGCCATGTGACAGGCGTCCCCATCGCCGAGGTATGCGACGGCGTCCTCGGGCCACTGGTTGGCCTCGGCCAGAAGCATCCGGTCACCGAAGCACTCGTCGACATGGGCCCGGAGCTTGCGAAGGAAGGCGAAGGTCTCCGGGAGGTTCTCGCAGCTGGTGCCCTCCCGGGCGTACAGGTAGGGCACGGCGTCGAGCCGGAGCCCGTCGACGCCCATCTCCAGCCAGAAATCGAGGACGTCGATGACGGCCGTCTGAACCTCGGGGTTGTCGTAGTTGAGGGCGGGCTGGTGCGAGTAGAAGCGGTGCCAGAAGTAGGCCCCGGCCACCGGGTCCCAGGTCCAGTTGGAGGTCTCGAAGTCGGTGAAGATGATCCGGGCCTCGGAGAACCGGTCGGGGGTGTCGCTCCAGACGTAGAAGTCCCGAGCCGGGCTGCCCGGGGCGGCCCGCCGCGCCCGCTGGAACCACGGGTGCTCGTCGGAGGTGTGGGCCAGGACCAGCTCGGTGATGACACGGAGGCCCCGAAGATGGGCCTTGCGAAGGAGCTCCTTGAAGTCCCGGAGTGTCCCGTAGGCGGGATTGACCCGGCGGTAGTCGGAGATGTCGTAGCCGTCGTCGCGCAGCGGCGAGGGGTAGAAGGGCAGCAGCCACAGGGCCGTCACCCCCAGGTCCTGGAGGTAGTCCAGTCTGGAGATGAGCCCCTTGAAGTCCCCGATCCCGTCGCCGTCGGAGTCCTGGAAGGCCCGAACGTGAACTTCGTAGATGACAGCGTCCTTGTACCAGTGGACCGGGTCGGAGCCGACCGTCTCCGTCGGGTCGTGCCGCTCGGAGGCGGTCTTCGGTGTCACGGAGTTCCACCTCCGGGGCGTTGAACGTGGAAGATGTGAGCCGGGACGACCTCGGGGTCGAGCCGGATGAAGTTGTGGGAGCAGGTCCAGTCGTAGCGGGCACCGGTGAGCAGGTCGTGGACGACGAAGGTCTCCGCCCGCTCCAAACGAAGGGCGGCCAGGTCGAGGGTGATCGTGCCGGCCTGGGCCGCCCGGGGGTCGAGGTTGACGGCAACCAGGATGGTGTCGTCGAAGCCGGCCCCGTCGGGGTTCGGCCCGGCCGTCTTCGAGTAGACGAGGAGCTGGTCGTTGTCGACGTTGTGGAACCGGAGGGAGCGGTTCTGGTGGAGCGCCGGATGGGCGTGGCGGATGGCGTTCACCCGGGTCAACAGGTCGGCGAGACTGTCGGGCCGGTCGAGGTCCCAGTGGCGGACTTCGTACTTCTCCGAGTCGAGGTACTCCTCCGAGCCGGGTTGGCGGGGCTCGTTCTCGAGGAGCTCGAAGGCCGGCCCGTAGATCCCGTAGCTGGACCCCAGGGTGGCGGCTAGGACTAGCCGCGCCGTGAAGGCCGGCCGGCCCCCGCTCTGGAGGAGCTCGTGGAGGATGTCGGGGGTAGTGGGCCAGAGGTTGGGCCGGAAGTAGTCGGCCACCGGGGTGCGGGTCAGCTCGGTGAGGTACTCCTCGATCTCGCGGGCCGAGTTCCGCCAGGTGAAGTAGGTGTAGGACTGGGAGAAGCCGATCTTGGCCAGGTGCTCCATGATCCGGGGCCGGGTGAACGCCTCGGCCAGCATGATGACCTCCGGGTGGTCGGCCCGGACTGCGGCCAGCAGCCACTCCCAGAACCGCAGGGGTTTGGTATGGGGATTGTCGACCCGAAAGATCCGGACGCCGTGGCCGATCCAGAACTCCACAACGCCGTGGAGGGCCTCCCACAGTCGGCGCCAGTCGGCCGTCTCGAAGTCAAGGGGGTAGACGTCCTCATAGCGCTTCGGCGGGTTCTCGGCCGGCCGAATGCTGCCGTCGGGGAGCTGTCGGAACCAGTTGGGGTGCTCGCCGACCCAGGGATGGTCGGGGGAGCACTGGAAGGCAAGGTCCAGGGCCACCTCGATGCCCCGGCCGGCGGCGGCGGCCACCAGCCGGTCGAAGTCGGCCAGGGTGCCGAGGTCGGGGTCGATGGCTGTGTGTCCCCCGGCGGCGTTGCCGATAGCCCACGGACTGCCCGGATCGCCGGGCCCGGCCCAGCTGACGCCGTTCCGGCCCTTACGGGCCGTGACCCCGATGGGGTGGACGGGAGGCAGGTAGAGAACGTCGAAGCCGAGGCGCTCCACGTAGTGCAGTCGGGCCTCGACGTCGGCCAGGGTGCCGGTTCGGGACGGGTCGGGAGAGGCCGAACGGGGGAAGAGCTCATACCAGCTGCTGTACCGCGCCCGGCTCCGCTCCACGTCGACCGGGTAGGCCTTTGAAGTGGCAGCCGGCCTCGGGTCGCGGTAGCGGGCCGTGAGCGCTGCCAACTCGGCGCTGCCGGCCAGCCCAAGTCCATGGTCCGGCACGGCGGCGGCCGCCTCGATGCCGTCGGCGAGAGCGCCGAGCCGTAGCTGGTCCGTCCCCTCGGCGCGGGCGGCGGCCTGGCGGACCAGTTCGGCCCCGACGAGGAGCTCGATGTCGATGGGCTGCCCCGCCTCCGCCCGGGCCTGGAGCGCCCGGCGCCAGCTGCCGAAGCGATCGATGGTGGCCCGGATGGCGAACCGGTAGCGGCCCGTCCGTTCCACCGGGAACTCCCCCCGCCAGTGGTCGTTGCCGACCGGCTCGAGGCCGACGGTCCGCCACCGGGAGTCCTCCTCGTGTCGGAAGCGGACCTCACCGAGGAGTCCGTCGTGGCCGTCGGCGAAGATGTCGGCCTCCACGGCGACGGCCTCGCCCAGCGCTCCCTTGGCCGGGTAGTGGCCGCCGTCGACGGTCGGCCGCACCCCGGTGATGACGGGCCGGCTCCGACCGACCTTCCCTGGGAGGGCCGCCGCCGTCGGAACGGCTTCCTGCCTACCCATCGAGACGGGCCGAGCGGTGGTAGGCGCGGGCCGCGTACTCGGCCACCATGCGGTCGGCGGTGAAGAAGGAGCCGTTCAGGGCAATGGCGGAGCGGCGGACCGCGGCGAACTCGTCGGGATGGCCGTAGTAGAGGGGAGCCACCACCTGCTCGAGGACCCGGTAGAGCTCGGCCCCATTGGCCCCGTCGATCTCCGGATCGCCGATGGGCAGATCGGCGGCGGCGCCCAGGTCGGAGCCGATGGCCCAGCCGGTGACTCCCTCCACGTGGCCCTCGACCCACCAGCCGTCGAGGACGCTGAGGCTGGGGACACCGTTGAGGGCGGCTTTCATCCCGCTCGTACCCGAGGCCTCGTGACGGGCGACCGGGTTGTTCAGCCAGACGTCGACCCCGGCCACGAGGAGGGCGGCCAGGTCCATCCCGTAGTCCTCGAGATAGACGACGGTCACGGCGCCGGCCAAGGCCCGGGCGGCGGTGTTGATCCGCTCGATGAGGGCCTTGCCGGGCTCGTCCAGGGGGTGGGCCTTGCCGCTGTAGACGACCTGGAGGGGCCCCGCCCGGTCCACGAGCGACCGGAGTCGGTCGGGCCGGGACAGCAGGAGGTCGTTGCGCTTGTAGGGGGTGGCCCGGCGGGCCACCCCGACGGTCAGTACTTCGGGATCGAGGGCGACCCCGCTGCGGCTGGCCACCTCCTCGATCAGCACCTGTTTGGCCTCGGCCTGGGTGGTCCGGATCTCTGCGAGGGGGATCCCCCCGGCGTAGCGGAGCATGGTGCTGTTGTGGCGCCACTGGGGCAGGTGCCGGTCGAAGAGCCGGGCCGTGCTGGGTGCCGCCCAGGTAGGGACGTGCACGCCGTTGGTGACGGCCTCGATCCGGTACCGGGGGAACATGGCCCGGGAGACCTCGGCGTGACGCTGGGCCACCCCGTTGATGAACCCGGAGAAGAACATCCCGAGGACCGTCATGTTGAGGAATCCCTCCTCCAGGCACCCGATCCGGGCGAGCCCGCCGGTCAGCTCTGTGCCGAGGACCTCGGCGCTCACCTCGGGCGGGAACCGGTCATGGCCGGCCGGCACCGGGGTGTGGGTGGTGAAGACACAGCGGTCCCGGACCGCCTGGATCTCGTTTCGCGAAGCGTCCGCCACCCTCCCGTCGAGCCGCTCGGACAGGAGTGCCACCGGCACCAGGGAGGCGTGGCCCTCGTTGAGGTGGTAGGTGGCAATGTCCCCGTGACCGAGCTCCCACAGCATGGCCGGTCCTGCCAGCCCGAGCACCGCCTCCTGGGAGAGTCGTTCGACGGGACCTCCGGCGTAGAGCCGGTCGCTGATGGCCTGGTCGATGGGGCCGTTCTCGGGGAGCCGGGTGTCGAGGAAGTACACCGGGACGGTGCTGCCACCGACGCCGGTCAGGACCCGCCGCCACGCCCCGACGACCACGGTCCGGCCCGCAACGGTGGCCTTCACCCGGGCATCGAGCCACTCCAGGTGATCGCTGGGTGCCCAAGGGACGGGATACTCGACCTGGCGTCCCGCGCTGTCGAGCTCCTGGCGGAAGAAGCCCTCGTGGTACACGAGGGTGACACCCACGACAGGGAGTCCGAGGTCCGAGGCGGACTTGAGGAAATCACCGGCGAGTACCCCCAGTCCCCCGCTGAAGGTGGGGATCTCGTCGCCTAGGGCGATCTCCATGGAGAAGTAGGCGATGGTTTCGCGGCTCACCTGCCTGAGTCTGTCGCATCGACGCCGGATGCGCACCCCGGGCACCGGTCCCATCGCTGCATACTCGGGGAACCGGCGCGGATGGCGAGGGTGGTCGGGGGGCGGTGGTGGATGCTGACGGTGCGGTCGGGGTGACACGCACGCGCTTCGACCGAGCAGCGCGTGCAAGCCGGGTCTCCGCCTTCCCCACCGACCATGGAGCCGGGAGGAGAACCGAACTCCTGGCCTACGCATTACGAGCTCGAGAATGCACCCGAACTGACGGGTGCCAACCGGAGGGAACCGGACAGCTTCGCAGCTCAGCACCGTAGCCGAGGAAGGAGCCGGAATCCGGCGGAATCCGGGCTGTAGGCAGATTCGTACGGTGAGAGCACGCGATCTGGGACTCCGCGACGTCAACGGATCGCTCGACTCAGCCGTTCACACGGGTTGCCTCCGGCGGTCCTTCTACCGCGGTGTCAGCGTGGAATTGCGGCCGCACAGGCAGCGTGAGACCGTCCCCAGGGGTCTGGTCGAACTGTCCACGTATCGGGTCAATCGAACATCCGACGGGTGGCGGCGAATCGCACAGATCAAGCGGCGACGGAGGATCCAGGCGAATTTGTCTGTCACTGACACATTCTGGTCGATCTCGAGACCCTGTCGCCGCTCAGTCTCTTGACGGTGCCGATCGCACACCGGGCCGGGTGTTGGCCAGCGCTTTCCATGCCTCGGCTCCCAGACCCACGTTCGACCGGCTCCAGTCGGCGCACACTGGCGGCCAAATTCATACCCGTCGGTGGCCTCAACTCGCGACCTGCAGTGAGGAGACGTACGGGGGCCGGACCCCATCAGAGGCGACGTCCGCGGGGCCACTGGTACCCGACAGGTCGTGGGTTCGATCCCCACCGCCGGCTCTCACCACCGCAGGCTCCCTACCGAGAGGCCGCGACGGCGCGCATGGCCGGAGGGACTTCCGGGTAAGTTCTATCCAGCGCGGCGGGCCGGGCCCCGGTACGGCGTGCCTTCGATCCCCAAGGAGCAGGAGGAGCGGCGATGTCCGATCTGCTGATGAGCGTGGGCGATCTGACGACGACCGACCGGTTCGTCGCCACCCGGTCGCTGACCGAGTCGCTGGCGTCCCCCCTTTCGGCCGAGGACCAGACGGTGCAGTCCATGCCCGATGTGAGTCCGACCAAGTGGCATCGGGCCCACACGACGTGGTTCTTCGAGACATTCCTCCTCGCCCCCGGGCTCAAGGGGTACCAGCCCTTCCACCCCGACTACGGGTACCTGTTCAACTCGTACTACGAGGGGGTGGGTGCCCGTCACCCCCGAGCCGAGCGGGGGCAACTGTCCCGCCCCGGAGTGGTGGAGATCGGCGGGTACCGCGCCTCGGTCGACACGGCGATGGGCCGCCTGCTCGAGGACCCCGGGCCTGCCGTGGGCCTGGTCGAGCTGGGCATCCAGCACGAGCAGCAGCATCAGGAGCTCCTGCTGATGGACATCAAGCACGTCCTGTCGCGGAATCCCCAGTTGCCTGCGTACGACGCCATCCGGCTTCCCCGCCCCACCACGGTCGGCGACGCCGGATGGATCGACCACCCGGAGGGCACCTACGAGATCGGCCACACCGGTACCGGGTTCAGTTTCGACAACGAGCTTCCCCGCCACCGGACCTATCTCGATGCCTTCGCCATCACCGACCGGCCGGTGACCTGCGGCGAGTGGGTGGCCTTCATCGAGGACGGGGGCTACCAGCGCCCGGACCTCTGGCTGTCGGACGGTTGGGCCACCGTGCAGTCCGAGGGCTGGCAGAGCCCGCTGTACTGGTTCGAGTCCGACGGCGGATGGAGCGAGTTCACCCTGGGTGGGCCCCATCCCGTCGACCCGGCCCAACCGGTCTGCCATGTGAGCTACTACGAGGCGGACGCCTTCGCCCGCTGGGCCGGCCACCGCCTGCCCACCGAGGCCGAGTGGGAGGTGGCCGCCGCGGACCGGCCGGTGCGGGGCAACTTCCTCGACCAGACCCGGCTCCACCCGGTCCCGGCCACCCGGTCCCCGACCGAGGCCAGCCCGTTCGGGGACGTCTGGCAGTGGACGTCGTCGGCGTACAGCCCCTACCCCGGGTTCAAGCCGGCCCCGGGGGCGGTCGGCGAGTACAACGGGAAGTTCATGGTCAACCAGTACGTGCTGCGTGGTGGCTCCTGCGTCACCCCACCTGACCACGTCCGGTCCACCTATCGGAATTTCTTCCCTCCGTCGGCCCGCTGGGCCTTCAGCGGGATGCGGATGGCCCGGAACGCCTGATCCGGGCCGGCAATCGACCGTGCAGCCTGCCGGAGGAACCAACGAGCCCATGAGCACGCCCATCCCCCCGACCATCGACGTCCATCTGACCGGTACCGACCTGCGGGAGGCGATGGAACGGGACGTGCGCACCGGGTTGACCTCGGAGCCGAAGCAACTTCCACCCGTCTACTTCTACGACGATCGGGGCAGCCGGCTCTTCGACGAGATCACCCGCTTGCCCGAGTACTACCCCACCCGCGCCGAGCGCTCGATCCTCGAGGCCCACGCCGGTGACATCGCCGAACGCTCGGGGGCGGCCACGCTGGTGGAGCTGGGCGCGGGCACCTGCGAGAAGTCGCGGGTGCTCCTCGATGCCATGCGGTCGACGGGGAGGCTGCGGCGCTTCGTGCCCCTCGACGTGAGCGACACGACACTGTGGGAAGCGGCCACGACGCTCTCTGCGGCGTACCCGGGCGTGGTGATCAGCGCGGTGGTCGGGGACTTCCACGAGCACCTCGACCAGCTGCCCGCCGACGGGAGGAGGCTCTTCGCCTTCCTGGGGGGGACCATCGGCAATCTCGACCCGGTCCAGCGCCGGCACTTCCTCATCGGGCTGGGAAAGTCCTTGACCATGGACGACCGGCTGTTGCTCGGGACCGACCTGGTCAAGGACCGGGACAAGCTGGTCCGGGCCTACGACGACGGGGCCGGTGTGACCGCCGCCTTCAACCGCAACGTGCTGCACGTACTCAATCGCGAGCTGGGGGCCGACTTCGAGCCCGAGCACTTCGAACACGTGGTGCGGTGGAACGAGGACGACCAGCGCATCGAGATGTGGTTGCGATCTTCACGGCCGGAGCGGATCCGGGTGTCCGACCTCGACCTCGAGGTCGAGTTCCGGCAGGGCGAGGAGATGCTGACCGAGATCAGCACCAAGTTCACGCCGGCGGCGCTGGACGCCGAGCTCGGCGAGTGCGGCTTCGTCACCGAATCGATGTGGGCCTCCACCGGCGACGAATTCCTGCTGACGCTGGCCCGACCGTCGTCCTGATCGGCTCCCGGGTGGCACCGGCCCGGCTCAGCCGCCGAGGAGGTCCTTCACCGCAGCTTCGACGGCCCGGTGGAAGGTGGGGTACGCGTAGATCATGTGGCGCAGCATGATCGTCGGCACCCCAGCGTGGACGGCGAGCGTCAACAGGCCGAGCACCTCCCCGCCCCAGGGGCCGGCAGAGGTGGCCCCCACCAGGACGCCGCGGTCCGCGTCCTCGACCAGCTTGATGAACCCCTGGTTGCCCGCCTTGTGGATCCATCCACGGGCCGAGGACGGGATCTGCGCCGTGCCCACCCGGACCTCGAGGCCCCGCTCACGGGCATCACCCTCGGTCAGCCCGACAGAGCCGATCTCGGGATCGGTGAACGTCACCCGGGGCACGGCCCGGTAGTCGGCGGTGACCACCGGCCGGCCGAGCACGTCGTTGACCACGATGTCGGCCTGGTACATGGAGACATGGGTGAACGCCCCTTTTCCGGTCACGTCCCCCACCGCCCAGGTACGGGCCACCCCTTCGACCCGGAGACGGCCGTCGACCGGGAGCTCCCGGACGGACTCGTCCAGGCCCACCGAGGACACGTTGAGCCCGGTCAGGTCCGCCCGGCGCCCGGTGGCCACGAGGAGCCGGTCCGCCACCAGCGGCGCAGCGCCCTCTGCCGCCACCGTGAACTGCCATCCGTCGTGGCCCACCGACTCGATGGACACGCCGGTCCGGGCGTCGATCCCCTCGGCGGCGAAGACCTCGGCCAGCAGGCTCCCGGCCTCGGGCTCCTCCGGGCCGACCAGGTGCGGTCCCGCCTCGAGCACCGTCACCTCCGAGCCGAACCGCCGGAAGACCTGGGCGAGCTCGACCCCGATGGCCCCACCGCCGATCACGGCGAGCGAGGCCGGGACGTCCTCCGCTTCGATGGCCCCGCGGTTGGTCCAGTACGGGGTGTCGGCCAGCCCGGGCACCGGCGGTGCCCAGGGCCGGGTCCCGACATTGATCACGACGGCCCGGGCGGCTTCGAACACCCGGTCGTCGACGGCCACGCGACCGGGCCCCTCGAGCCGCCCCCACCCCCGCACGAAGCGGCCGCCCTTGTCCTCGAACCGCTGGACAGCGACGGCGTCGTCCCAGTCGTCGGTGGCCTCGTCGCGGATCCTCCGGGCCACCGGCGCCCAGTCCGGCACCACCGTGGACGAGCCGGACATCCCGGTGACCCGGCGAGCCTCGGCCAGCAGGTCGGCCGCCCGGATCATCATCTTGGACGGCACGCACCCCCAGTACGGACACTCGCCACCCACCAGCTCGCCGTCCACGCCGACCACGTCGAGACCCGCCTCAGCCAGGCGCCCGGCCACGTCCTCCCCGCCGGGGCCCATCCCCACCACGACCACGTCGGCCTGCTCGCTCATCCTCTGCTCCCCCTTCGATCGGGTCGGGTCTGCGTCGCTCGGCGGCAACGGGACCGGCCGCCGGGGCACCGCCACCCGGCGTCGCTCCCGGTTCTACCTCACCGGGCTCCCGGCACGCTCGCCCGGCCGGGTCCGGTCGCACGGGTTCGCGGGACCACCAGCGGGAGCCCCGGGGTGGTACCGGCCATGACGGTGAGGGCGACATGGAACGGCACGGTGCTGGCCGAGGGCGATGACTCCGTCGTCGTCGAGGGGAATCACTACCTCCCTCCCCAGGACGTGCGCGACGAGTACTTCGAGGCCGGTGGGACCCAGACCGCCTGTCCGTGGAAGGGGGCGGCCAGCTACCGCTCGGTGGTGGGCGGAGCCCGCAACGACGACAGCGCCTGGTACTGCCCGGATCCCAAGGATGCGGCCGAGGAGAGCGCCCACTGGGTGGCCTTCTGGGAGGGTGTCACCGTCGAACAGGTGGCCTGACCGGTCCTCGTCCGACCCGGTCCTCGTCCGACCGCATCTGCGGCCGGGGGCTCAGCCGGTCAGCCCGAGCGCTGGCGGGCCACGTCGAAGCAGGCGATTGCGCCCGCCGTCGAGACGTTGAGCGACGAGAGCGTGCCGTGTTGGGGAATGGAGGCGAGTTCGTCGCACCGCTTCCGGGTGAGTGCGGCCAGGCCGGCGCCCTCCGAGCCCAGGACCAGGGCGACCGGCTGGTCGCCGAGCGGGAGTTCGTAGAGCGCACGGGCCGCCTCGCCCACCAGCCCGACCGTCCACACCCCCCGGTCGGAGAGGGCGTGCAGGGCCGAGGGGATGCCGGACACCAGGGCCATGGGCAGGTACTCGATGGCCCCGGCCGCCACCTTGGCCACCGTCGGCGAGAGGTGGGCCGACCGGTGCCTCGGCAGCACGACCCCGGTCACCCCTGCGCACTCCGCGCTCCTCAGCAGAGCGCCCAGATTATGGGGGTCGGTGATGCCGTCCAGCACGAGCAGGAACGGGAGCCGGCCCCGGCGTGACGGCTCGCAGAGCGATTCGAGCGGCGTCTCCTCGACCGGCCGGGCCAGGGCCACCACCCCCTGGGGGGCGTCGGTGCGAGCCACCGAGTCGATTCTGCGCCGGGAGACGTACTCGACCCGCACCCGCCTCGTCGCCGCCAATGCCTCGATGTCGTCGAGGACGGCTGCGGCGTCCATGCCCTCGGCCATCAGGAGCGACTTCACCTGACGCCGATTGGCGCTGAGCAGCTCGCGCACTGCCTGGCGTCCCTCGACCTGGTCGCCGCCGAGCCCCTGGACCGCCGGCGCCCGTCGCCCGGCCGGGCCGCCGGCGAACCGGTCCTGTGCCCCCGCACGGGCGCCCCGCACGGGCGCCCCGCCCACCCGCTTCGACGAGGCCCCTGCGCTGCCCGTGCGCCTGGCCCCGCCGCTCGGGGCACCACCCCTCGAGCCGCCGGCGCCCTTCCCGCCGCCTTGCGGCACGCCTCCCCGGCGGCCTGCGGCGCTGCCACCCGACCGACCGCCGCCACCCTTGGCCGGGCTCACCGGTCTCCGTTCGGCGGTCGCGTCCCGGGGAGCGCAGCCATCAGCACCACCGCCGTGCAACCGATCCCCTCGGAGCGCCCGAGCGCGCCCAGGCCCTCGGCCCGGGTGGCCTTCACGTTGACCGGCACCCCCAGCACCGAGCCCAGGCGCCCGGCCATCGCGTCGACATAGGGGGCGAGGCGAGGCCGTTCGGCGACCACGGTGCAGTCGGCGTTGACCGGCGTCCACCCCGCCTCCCGGGCGAGCTGGACCATCCGTCCCAGGATCTCCAGGCTGTCCGCACCCTCCCATCGGGGATCGGTGTCCGGTGCGTGCCGGCCCAGGTCGCCGAGCCCCGCCGCACCGAGGACGGCGTCGGCGATGGCGTGGGCCACCGCATCGGCGTCACTGTGGCCCTCGAGCCCCTGGGCGTCGTCCTCGGTGATGGCCACCCCGCCGAGGACGAGGCGCCGCTCCGGCCGGTCGGAGAACCGGTGGACGTCGACTCCCTGCCCGATGCGCATCGCCGGTCCCTCGCTCACCGGGCCACCGGGCCGATCATCGACTCGGCCATCCGGAGGTCTTCCGGCCTGGTCAGCTTGACATTCCGCGGGTCGCCGTCCACCGTGCGCACCGTAGCGCCCACCCGCTCGAGCAGGCTGGCGTCGTCGGTGCCCTCCCCGGCGCCCCGGTGGGCCGCCCGCAACGTTGCGGCCACGAAGGCCTGGGGGGTCTGCACGGACACCAGGCCCTCCCGGTCGACCGTCTCACGAACCCAGCCGTCGGCCACCCGCTTCAGCGTGTCGGCCACCGGGACGACCGGGATGGCACCGTCGGCGCCCCCGGACCGGACCGCGTCGACCACCGCGGAGAACAGGGCCGGGCCGGCCAGCGGGCGTGCGGCGTCGTGGACCACGATGATGTCGGCATCGGCAGGTACGGCGGCCAGTCCGGCCCGCACGGAGTCGGACCGGGTGGCTCCGCCGGCGACGATCCGGTCCGCGCCGAGGTCCCTCACCGGGGACCCGCCTCGGCCGTCCGCTCCCCCGGGGCGGAGGTCGTCGGCCGGGACGACCAGCACCACCCCGTCACTCGCCGAGCGGGCCGCATCCACCGACCAGGCGGCCACCGGCCGACCGGCCAGGTGGAGGTACTGCTTGGGACCGCCGAACCGCCGACCCGACCCGCCTGCCACCACGATGGCCCAGACGGGGCCGGTTCGGCTCAGGGCAGCGCCTCGTTGAGCCGCACCTCGGCGGTCTCCTCGTCGACCCCGAGCGCGAAGGTCAGCTCCGACACCAGGATCTGCCGGGCGCGTTGCAGCATGCGCTTCTCCCCGGCGGACAGGCCTTTGTCCTTGTCGCGGATGGAGAGGTTCCGGACCACCTCGGCCACCTGGTAGATGTCCCCGGAACGGAGCTTCTCCGAGTGGTTCTTGTACCGGCGCGACCAGTTGGTCGGCATCCGGGCCTCCTTCTTGCGGAGGACGGCGAAGACCTCTTCCACCTCTTCGTCGTTGATCACCTCGCGGAGGCCGACCCCGTCGGTGTTGTCGGCGGGGACCATCAGCGTCAGGTCCCCATAGGCGAGCCGGAGCACCAGGTACTCCTGCTTCTTTCCGAACGCCTCTTTGGTCTCGCGTCGTTCGACTACTGCCGCGCCGTGGTGCGGATAGACGACCTTGTCACCGATGTCGAACACCGTTCCTCCTGGCGTTGCGTGCTGATCCCGGGCTGGTGAGCGACATCGGGACCGCGTAGAGAGAGCACGCAATGGTACACGGTGACCGGAGCCCCCGAACCGCGGGCTCCGGTCCGAGCCGCCCGCCAGGGCCCGATGGGGAGGACCGTGGCTGGAAGCGCTACCGGTAGCGCTACTGGTAGCGCTCGAAGATGCTGGCCTCGGCCAGGCGGGCCAGTCCGTCCTTGACCGAGTGGGCCCGGGTCTGGCCGACCCCTTCGACCTGCTCCAGCTCCCCGAGGGACGCCCGCATGATCTGCTGGAGATTGACGAATCGCTCCACGATCCGCTCGATGATGGCGTCGGAGAACCGGGGCAGGCGGTAGAGCAGCCGATATCCCCGCGGCTCCACACCGGACTCCGTGTCGTGGAATGACCCGGGAAGCCCGATGATCTCCGCCACCCGGCCAGCGTCCCGCAGTTCGTCGGAGGAAAGGCTGGCCAGCTGGTCCACCACCTTGTTGACCACCGAGAGCCGGTCGCCGCCGCGGGCGGGCGGATGCCCGCAGTAGTCGCGGACCACCAGATGGAGCGCGGGCGCCACCCCGTCGACCAGCTCGGCCGACTGCAGCCCGACCAGTCGCCCGTCCTCGCCCAGCTCGACCAGGTACCCGTCCACCTCCTCGGCGATCCGGAGGACCATCTCCGCCGCCTGCACCACCCCGACGACGTCGCCCACCGACACGGTGTCCTCCACCTCGAGCATGGAGAGGCCGCTCAGGGCCACGTCGAACCGGTTGCGGAACCGCTGCATGGTGGCGAGCGCCTGGTCCGTGCGGTCGTGCAGCCAGCCGGTGGGCTGGACCGTGTGCTTCTGGTCGTTCCGGTACACGGCGATCACCGACATGGCCGCCGACACCGACAGGACCGGCACGTCGATCGAACGGGCCACCCGCTCGGCGGTACGGTGCCGGGTGCCGGTCTCGGAGGTGGGAATGGTGGCCTTCGGCATCAGGTGGACGTTGGCCCGGGCGATCCGGGAGGCGTCCGGGGCCAGGATGATGGCCCCGTCCATCTTGGCCAGCTCCGACAGGCGCTGGGGGCTGAACTCGGCGTCCAGCAGGAACCCGCCGGAGCAGATGGACAGCACGCCGGGACCGTCGCCCACGACCACCAGGGCGCCCCGCTTGGCCCGCAGGATGCGGTCCAGTCCGTCACGCAGCGGCTGCCCGGGCGCTGCCATGGCCAGCGCTTCGCTGAGAGGTGAGCTCTGGCGGCCGATCACAAGGGAATGGTACCTGGCGACGCCATGCCGGGTGCCGGCGGTGGGGCCGGCCAGCCGGGCGCCCGCCCCGGATCCGGACCGACGTCAGTCCCGGGGCGGCACCCGAACCGGTCGACCGCCTGGGACACCGTCTCCACCCTGACCAGCACCATGCCCGGCGGTCCGTCGGGGGACGAGGCGGGCACCACCACCCGATCGAATCCCAGCCGGGCGCACTCCTCGAGCCGCCGGGGCAAGTTCGTCACCTGCCGGATCTCGCCGGACAGCCCCACCTCCCCGACGGCGGCCAGGTCGGCCGGCAGGGGGGCTCCCGTCGATGCCGACGCCACAGCCAGGGCGACCGCCAGGTCGGCGGCCGGTTCGGTGACCCGGATCCCTCCGGCCACCGAGGCGAAGACGTCCATCGCCAGCACCGGCAGCTCGGCGTGTCGGACCAGCACGGCCAGGGTCATCGCGAGGCGCCCGGCGTCGAGACCGACCACCGAGCGTTTGGACTGGGCCTGACCCATCGGGGTGACCAGGGCCTGGAGCTCGACCACCAGGGTGCGGCGACCCTGGACGGCGGGGAGCACGACCCCTCCGGGCACGCCGGTCAGTCGGTCGCCCAGCAACAACCGGCCTGGATCGTCCACCCGGTTGAGGCCCTGATCACCCATCTCGAACAGCCCGAGCTCCCCGGTGGGCCCGAACCGGTGCTTGACCGCCAGCAGGAGTCGCAGGGCGTGGTGACGGTCGCCCTCGAAGCTGAGCACGGTGTCCACCATGTGCTCGAGGGCCCGGGGGCCGGCGAGCGAGCCGTCCTTGGTGACGTGCCCGACCAGCACCGTGGCCACCTGGCGTGACTTGGCCAGGCCCACCAGCTGGTCGGCGCACTCGCGCACCTGGGTGACGCTCCCGGGCACGCCGGTGGCGCGCCGCTCGCCGGGGATGGCCGGGCCGATGGCCACCGCCTGGATGGAGTCGACCACCACCAGGTCGGGCTCGGACTCGACCACCGCGTTGATCACCGCGCCGATGTCGGTGACCGAGAGGATCAGGAGCCCCGGGGGGATGGGCCCCAGCCGCTCGGCCCGGAGGCGTACCTGGTGGGCCGACTCCTCCGCCGACACCAGCAGCACACGGTGCCCGGCGGCCGCCCGAGCCGCCAGCACCTGGAGCAGCAGCGTGGACTTGCCGATGCCCGGTTCGCCGCCCAGCAGGGTGACCGAGCCCGGGACCAGCCCGCCTGACAGCACCCGGTCGAACTCGTCGACCCCGGTCGGGACGGCCACGGCCTCGGAGACGTCGACCGACGACAGCGGCACCGGCATCATCGAGAGGTCGAGGGCGTCCACCGCCCGCACCAGCGGACCGAGCTGCGACTCCTCGACCAGGGTGTTCCACTCGCCACAGGTCGGGCACCGCCCGGCCCAGCGGGCGGTGGTCGAGCCACAGTCGATGCATCGGTGCCGCTTCGCCGTCTTGGCCATGGCCCCGATGGTAGGGACTGGGTGTGCCGACCGGGGCGACCGGCCGTGCGGAGCGCCCGGTGGCCCGCACTGCGCCGGCACGGTTCTACGACGCAGCGCCGCCCCACCCGGTGGGTGGGGCGGCTTGCCGCGATCCTCTCCCGTACCTCGGGATCAGGTCATGACGACATGGAGTCGATCGGTGCGTTCAGGCGGCTGTTGGCCAGTGACCCCAGGAACTGGGCGTCCCCGAAGGAGAAGACGCCGCCGTCGGACGCAGCCAGCCAATAGCCGTTTCCGTCCGGGGTGGCCAGCATCGCCACTTCCGGGCCGTTGAGGTGCTTCCCGTACATGGAACCGTAGAACTGGGCGTCCCCGTAGGTGAAGACGCCGCCGTCACTGGCCACCAGCCAGTAGCCGTTCCCGTCGTGCGTCGAGGAGATGCCCACCACGGGCCCGTTGAGGAACAGGCCGGCCCTCGAGCCGTAGAATTGGGCGTCCCCGAAGGTGAAGACGCCGCCGTCGGCGGCGGTGAGCCAGTAGCCCTTGCCGTCCGGTGTCGAGGCGATCCCCACCACCGGGGCGTTCAGCCTCGTGCCGCCGGTGGAGCCGTAGAATTGGGCGTCCCCGAAGGTGAAGACGCCGCCGTCGGCGGCGACCAGCCAGTAGCCCTTCCCGTCCGGCATGGCGGCCATCCCCACCACCGGTGCGCTCAGCCTCGTACTCCCCATCGACCCGTAGAACGACGCGTCACCGAAGGTGAAGACGCCGCCATCGGAGGCGACCAGCCAGTAGCCCTGCCCGTCCGGTGTGGCGGCCATGCCCACTTCCGGGCCGTTGAGGTGCTGGCCGGTCATGGCGCCGTAGAAGGCATCGTTGCCGAAGGTGAACACCCCCCCGTCCGACGCCCCCAGCCGGTAGCTCTGGCCGCCCTCGACCTGCTGGCCCCCCGTGGTGCACTGCGGGTTGTAGGTGCCTGTCCAGGTCAGCTTGACGTCGACCTCCTTGGTCGAGGCCGACTCACCGTTGAGCGTGATGAGGAACTGGGGAAGGGGGCTCTTGGTCGCCAGGTCGAAGGGGGTGAGATTGAGCGACCCGCTGTTGTCGAGGTTCTGCTGGGGGATGCCCGGAATCGGGTTGCCGTCGAAGTCCTCGAACTGGACCGTCCCGGTGGTGTACGTGCTTCTCCCCGGCACCAACACCTGAAGCCCGGTGTAGTTCGAGGGGATGCACACGTTGTACGGCGCCACGATGCTGGCAGCGAGGACCCTCGTCGCCCCCGCACCGCAGGCTCCCCCGGTGTAGGCATCGAAGTTCTGGATCTGGGCGACGCCGTTGTCGGAGTTGACCCAGATGCAGGTCGGACGTTGCGGATCGGGGTTGACCGTGTAGAGCAGGTCCAACCCCGAGAAGGACTTCGGGAAGTTGGCGCACTCGGCCGACGCGGAGAAGTCGTAGCAGTCCACCTGGTTGGTGTTGGCGTTCGGAACGTAGACCCGAGCCCCGAGGACGATCGCCGACCCGTTGTACTGGATGGTGTCTCCGATGGCGGCGGCCATGCCGGGCGGTGTGGCGACCGAGGCACCGTCGAGCCCGTAGCAGGGGTTACCGGTGATGGGAAGGCAGACTCCGGTCCCGGTCCCGGTCGAGTTCAGGTACGGGAACGGCGCTCCTGCCGCGTCGGTCACGGTGATCGGCCACGAACCGGCGCACGACCCGTTCGTCGTCGTGTCGAAGCAGGCCAGCTTGTCCGTCGAGCCCACCACCTGCAGGAACACGTCCGTCCCCACCGCACCGATGGGATACGAGTAGGTGAACGGGGCGAATTGGTCCCCGCTGTCGTTGACGGCGAAGGGCTGGCCCGCGCAGGCGCTGTCGGTGGCCAGATCGAAGCAGAGCAGCTTGTTCTCCGTGCCGGTGGGCGCTCCGACCACCTCGTTGAAGGAGTACCAGTCGGTTCCCACCTGTACCGGCGCGGACAGGCCCGCGGTCGAGGAGATGGGAGCGTCCCCGACGCCGCTCAGGGGGGTGAAGCCGCAGAACAGCTGCGCACCCGTGGCCGACGCCGGGAGCGTGATGTCGATGCAGGCCACGCCGGCGGTCGAGTCCGAGGTGCGGACCACAAAGACGTACAGCTTGCCGGTGGCCTGGTCGAGATAGAGCCCGGGCCCGATCGAGGTGGCGAAGTTGTCACCGCTCCCGTCGGTCACCGTCTTCGGAGCGCTCCAGCACTCGGAGGCGTCGGACTGCTCGTGACAGGCGACCTGCAGGGTCGGCTGGTGGTGGAACACGTTGAACACCTGGTTGCTGCTGAGGGCCACCGCCCAGCCGTCTCCTCCGGCCGACCCCGAGAAGTTCGACGGGGGCGGCGCCGGGATGTTCAGCGTCGCCGAATAGGTGACGCTGCCGCCGGTGGCCGTCGCCGCGCCCGCTTCGGGAGCTATGGCACCGGAGAGCGAGACGACGAGGCCGACCCCCGCCGCCACTGCGATGATGCTCCGGGTCAGTGCCCGGGTGAAGCCGGGCAACGTCTTCCTTCGGTTGGTCACGATGTCCTCCGCTCGGTTTGGCTCGCACTCAACTATCCCGCCGCCGGGAGATTCCCCTGCCAAGACCGCCACACCGACGCCGGAGAACGAAGGCCTTGCGCCCGGATGCGCCGAGTGCCGAAGCCCGTCGTCCTTCCGAGATGGAAACCTAGCCCGACCGGACCGGGCGTGCGCAGCTTGCCCCGCAACGCGCCGCCACGGACACGGAGAGGGACGATCGGTCCAGGCCGCTCGAGGGGTGCACCGACCCCGGCGCCCATCCGCAGCCGGTCGAGCGCTCCGCCGGCGCTCGTACCGGCGCGCGACGCCTCACCGGTGAACCGGTGCGGTGTGCTCGGTCGGAAGCGGCCCGTTCAGTCGGCGGAAGAGTCGGCGCCGGCCAGCTCGACCGGGGGTGGCGGCTCGACGCCCTGGATGGCGGTGAAGGTTAGCTGCTGCTCGCCGGCCACCAGCGGGGGGGCGCCCTTCACGTCGTAGGCAGCTGCGGCCTCCGGCGTGATGGTCTCGACGTCGACCAAGATGGTCTCGCCGACACGGAACTCTTTCCAGAGGATCCGCTCCGACAACGGATCCTCGATCATCTGCTGGATGGCCCGACGCAGCGGCCGCGCCCCGAGCTGGGGGTCGTAGCCCTTGTCGGCCAGCAGCTGCTTGGCCGGCGGGGTCAGGACCAGGCTCAGACCCTGGAGTTCCAGCTGGGACGAGACCCGCTGGATCATCAGGTCGACGATCTCGACCACCTCGACCTTGGACAACTCGTGGAACACCACGACCTCGTCGATGCGGTTGAGGAACTCGGGCCGGAAGTGGGCCTTGAGGGCCTCGTTGACCTTCGACTTCATCCGCTCGTAGGTGATGGCCTCGGACGTCTTGGCGAACCCGACCGAGGACTTGCGCAGGTCGGCGGTGCCGAGGTTGGAGGTCATGATCAGCACCGTGTTCTTGAAGTCCACCGAGCGCCCCTGGGCGTCGGTCAACCGGCCGTCCTCCAGGATCTGGAGCAGGGTGTTGAACACGTCGGCATGGGCCTTCTCGACCTCGTCGAAGAGGACCACCGAGAACGGCTTGCGCCGCACGGCTTCGGTGAGCTGACCACCCTCCTCGTACCCGACGTATCCCGGAGGGGAGCCGACGAGCCGGCTCACGGTGTGCTTCTCCATGTACTCGGACATGTCCAGCTGGATGAGGGCGTCCTCGTCGTCGAAGAGGAACTCGGCCAGCGTCTTCGCCAGCTCGGTCTTCCCCACGCCGGTGGGCCCGAGGAAGATGAACGAGCCGCTCGGTCGCTTGGGGTCCTTGAGGCCGGCTCGGGTGCGACGGATCGACCGGGCCAACGCGGCGATGGCCGGCTCCTGCCCGATGACCCGCTTGTGCAGCTCGTCCTCCATGCGCAGCAGCTTGGCCGTTTCCTCCTCGGTGAGGCGGTAGACGGGGATGCCGGTCCAGTTGGCCAGCACCTCGGCGATGACCTCCTCGTCGACCACGTCGAACAGGTCCACGCCCTCGGCGCGCCACTCCGCCTCCATGGCCTCCTTGCTGTCGAGGCGCTCCTTCTCCTGCTCGGCGAGCTTCTTCGCCTGGTCGAAGGCCTGCTTCTCGATGGCCGCTTCCTTGTCGGCCCGGAGGCGGCTGATGTCCTCCTCGAGCTTCTTGTAGGCCGGTGGCGTCGTCATCCGGCGGATGCGCAGGCGGCTGCCCGCCTCGTCGATGAGGTCGATGGCCTTGTCCGGCAGGTAGCGGTCGGCCAGGTAGCGGTCGGCCAGGTTGGCCGCGGCGACCAGGGCCTGGTCGGTGATGGTCACCGCGTGGTGCGACTCGTACCGGTCCCGCAGGCCCTTCAGGATCTCGATGGTGAGTGCCACGTTGGGCTGCTCCACCTTGATCGGCTGGAAGCGGCGCTCGAGAGCGGCGTCCTTCTCCAGGTGCTTGCGGTACTCGTCGATGGTGGTCGCGCCGATGGTCTGGAGCTCGCCGCGTGCCAGCATCGGCTTGAGGATGGAGGCGGCGTCGATGGCACCCTCGGCCGCGCCGGCACCCACCAGAGTGTGGAGCTCGTCGATGAACAGGACGATGTCGCCGCGTGTGCGGATCTCCTTCAGCACCTTCTTGAGGCGCTCCTCGAAATCGCCACGGTACCGGCTGCCGGCCACCAGGGCGCCGAGGTCCAGCGTGTAGAGCTGTTTGCCGGTCAACGTCTCGGGGACGTCGTCAGCCACGATGCGCTGGGCCAGCCCCTCGACGATGGCGGTCTTGCCGACGCCGGGCTCGCCGATGAGCACCGGATTGTTCTTCGTGCGGCGGGACAGCACCTGCATGACCCGCTCGATCTCCTTCTCGCGACCGATCACCGGGTCGAGCTTGTGGTCCCGGGCCAGTGCGGTGAGATTGCGCCCGAACTGGTCGAGCACCGGCGAGCCGGTCGGGGCGTCGGAGGACTGGGAGCCCGGGGCACCTGCGCCCACCGACTCCTTGCCCTGGTACCCGGACAGCAGCTGGATGACCTGCTGGCGGACACGGGGGAGGTCGGCCCCCAGGCTCACCAGGACCTGCGCCGCCACTCCCTCGCCCTCGCGGACGAGGCCGAGCAGCATGTGCTCCGTCCCGATATAGCTGTGGCCCAGCTGCAGCGCCTCGCGCAGCGAGAGCTCGAGGACCTTCTTGGCCCGTGGGGTGAACGGCGGCGACCCGGTCGGTGCGGTTCCGGCCAGGCCGATCGTCTCCTCGACCTTCTCCCGGACCGCCTCCAGCGAGACGCCCAGCGACTCGAGGGCCTTGGCCGCCACGCCCTCACCCTCGTGGATCAAGCCCAAGAGGATGTGTTCCGTGCCGATGAAGCTGTGGTTGAGCAGGCGCGCCTCCTCCTGCGCAAGCACAAGAACTCGTCGAGCCCGGTCTGTGAATCGTTCGAACACTCCACCGCCTCCATCCGCGGTCAGTAACTGATGCGAAGTCTACAGGTGCGTGTACGCCACGCACCCGCACGCGCCAGTTTTCGGATCCCTTTTCTCAGCCATCGGCATCCTGGCCTATCGTCTGTAGGAAGTGAACGTCGTAGAGCTCCTGGGCCTTCCCGCACTCGAAGATCAGCTGAAGCGCCTCGAGCCCCTGCTCGTCGAGTCGGTGGTGACCGGCGACGGGTTCCTCGACGAGGTCACCACCCACCTGCTGGCTGCCGGGGGTAAGCGGCTCCGACCGGTGTTGGCCCTGGCCACGGCCACTTCCGGGTCCGGCACGGCCTCCCGGGAGGACCTGCTCGGGGCCGTCGCCGTCGAGCTCGTCCATCTGGCCTCGCTCTACCACGACGACGTCATGGACGAGGCCACGGTGCGACGCAACGTCGAGAGCGTCAACGCCCGGTTCGGGAACCTGGTGGCCATCGTGGCCGGCGACTTCTTGTTGGCCCGGTCTGCCGAGATCGCAGCCGGCCTCGGGACCGAGATCGCCGGCCTGCTGGCGGCCACCCTGGGTGAACTCTGCCGGGGCCAGGTCGCCGAGGTCCACGCTGCCTTCCAGGTCGGCCGCACCGAGGACAGCTACTCGGAGGCCATCGCCGGCAAGACGGCGTCGCTGATGGCCACGTCGTGCCGGATCGGGGCCCTGACCGGGGGTCTGCCCCGCGAGCAGGTGGAGGCCTTCACCTCGTTCGGCCGCTACTTCGGGATGATCTTCCAGGTCCGCGACGACATCCTCGACGTGATCGGCACCGAGGCCGAGCTCGGGAAGCCCGCGGGACAGGATCTGGCCGAGGGTATCTACACCCTGCCCGTGCTGCGGGCCCTCGCCGATCCGGCGGTCGGGCCCGAGCTCCGGCCGCTGCTCGGACAGCCCCTGGGCCAGCCCGAGCGGGACAAGGCCCGGTCGATCGTGGCCGAGTCGGGGGCCATCGCCGACTCGGTGGTGGTCGCCAGGCAGTATGCCGAGCTGGCCGCCGAAGCCGCCGTGGCCGGGCCCTCGGCCAGGCTGGCCGAGGGATTCGCCGGCCTGGCCCACTCGCTGGTCGACGACCTGCCGACCGGCTGAGCCGCCCGTCGCAGGGCCGCCTGACTAGGCGCCGGTGGTCGGGGTCGGAGCGGTGGTCGGGGTCGGGGCGGTGGTCGGGGTCGGGGTCGGGGTCGGAGCGGTGGGAACGGTCACGTGGCATTTCGCCTCGGCCAGTTTGGCCACCCGAGCCCGCAGCCCGGTCCGGTGGGGATTGAGGAGGAAGGCCTCACGCTTCTGAGCCTTGGCGACCCGGCGCTGCCAGTATCCCTTCAAATAGGTGTTCTGGGC
>Ga0224558_1000364_pt1 | contig 52766 bp, 59 predicted proteins | sample 714S32024metaG_FD_180682 | JGI IMG/M metagenome (GOLD analysis project Ga0224558, IMG submission 180682) | Peat soil microbial communities from Stordalen Mire, Sweden - 717 S3 20-24 | ecosystem: Environmental > Terrestrial > Soil > Wetlands > Peat | place: Sweden: Norrbotten County, Stordalen... | reverse complement strand
GGATTTGGTGACCAATGGTGACGAGTTGGGCCAACTCGGAGGGAAGCCGCCGCTCGCGACTGAGCGGATTCAATGAGATAGATGGTAGGCACGAGGAGACTCGAACTCCTGACCTCTACCGTGTCAATCAGCCTCTCTTGAATACTTTCAACAACTTAACACGGCTGCTAGGACTGCCACAATACCTGTAGATACACGGTAGCCGAAACAGGAACGGGTGCTGGTGCGGGTGCTGGCGAATGCACGTCGCACTGGGCGATTCGCCTTTGTGATCTAGCCGTTCACGCTACCGATCCCTGCTCGAAGCCCGCGTCGATCTTCTGTCGTCCAGCTTGAAAATTCCCGCTTCGATTGCGGACTTCTACGAATTCCCTTACGGAAGTAGTTGGAGATGTTGCGTTAGTTCGGATTGCTCGATTGCAATGTCCACCGCGTTATCTGTTACCAGCCGAGTGATTTCATTGATCGTCGTCGGAGATGCCCAAGGCGATATGACTATCTTTGTGAGAAGAGCCTGCAAATCTACTTTCCGCCTGAGACCGTTGGGAACGTGCGGCGGCGGAGGCGTGAGCGGGTAGGGGTAGACTCTATTTTGATCGTCAATATGACGGTCATCGCCAAGGTATTGCGGAAGCCACAGGAACGCCCGCACTTCACGCTCCTGTGCGAATTCAACTCTCTTTGTGGTAATCAATCTGAAAAGGTTCCAGCCATGTCCTTCAAGTTGCCGCCTTACGAGATGCTGCGCTCCATATCGGACTAGACCGATATAAGCTTGGTCGCTGAACTTGCTGAGAGCAGATTTCAGCAACGAATACCGCGAGCAAATCGCCACGCCCTTTTTGCCGAATTCCTGCCACATCCTCAGCGTTTCTTCACGAAACAGATGCCAGCAACTCACGTAAAAAGATTCCCGATTCTGTGCAAGCGTGCCCATGGTGTGAGCCAGCGTTCGCCTGTCGTTCACGTCAAGCGGATGGAGTCCCAACATCGCGAGAAGTTCTTCGGGCGGCAAGCCCTCGCGCTTGTCATTCTCGAAAAGATCGGAGCGACAAAAATAAAGCTCGCCGCTGGTAATCAGATCCTTGAACCTATCGAACTTCATGAATCGCCAAGTCTCAACGTCTTGGTTCTCAGGTTCGAGTTGATCTGGATAACTTAAGAGACCCATGGCTTTATATATAGCACTGTCCGCATCCACATTCGGGTCGAGGCGCTCGTGCACAAGCACACCGAGAGCCGATTCTGGCGCTTCGGCTCGCGCGACGACCTAAACCCCATTCCAACGTTTCAACCCCTGTGTCCAGCCTTTGTGACCACGCAGTCGGCAGCATTCCTTGGGTCTCCCCCGTCGAATACCCTGCTCGGCAGGGGGGAAATTCTCGCCTCAGCCCATTATAGGCGAACAAAAGACGAACATGCTAGAATGCTTCCGTGGACGAGGGCCGAAAGCGCGTGCTGCTGATTGCTGCCAGCATCCTTGCGGCTCGGAAGCTGGCACAATATGAAGGCGGGAGGCGAGTTCCTGCCACGGTCACCGCGATCAGCGATGCTCTTCACTGGGCTGAGCAGATCATGGAGGAAATAGATCGGCGCTGGTCAGGGCCAATGGGGAAGACAGGGTGACCAGTATGCAATCGCGAAACCTGTGCGACATGAAAAATAGACTCAACAGCGTCGGGTGGTTCGTGCCGCCGTATGTCTCGTCGAGCCTCCTCGATATGGTTGCATTGACTATCGCCCGCAGCAACGGGCATTTTGCCCAAGGCGATCTTGAGAGGGTGCTGGCTCGCGTCTATGATGCGGAGCGCCTCGCTTCAATGGTTCTAAACCGATACCCTCAGATGCCAGTCATAAAACTCTTTACGCTGACAATCTCTGAGGCAACGATGGCTCATTTCCTAGGACTGCACCACGTTGCAGTTGGCGGGTTGATTCCCGTTATCGAAGGCGCTGGGAGGCGTCTTGCAAACGAACGTGGGCTCAAGAGAAAAGCCTCCATCAAGAATGTGTTCGAAGACTTAGCAGCCTACGCGAAAGATGACGTTATAGCGCGACGAATTGGGGCTACGGACGAGATCGTCAACATGCTCGACTCATTCGTCTGTTTCATTAAAGATTACTTCTTTTTCTCGAATTCTCAGGGATACCCTCTGGCGGACAAGACGAACCGAAATGGCATCGCGCATGGAGCCTACACCGACGCTGAATATGGAAGGCCGATCAGTTTCTACAAAACGATAGCAGCAGTCGATTTTCTGACATTCATATCTTCTTTGAAAACATCGAAGATGTCAGGATTCGTCCCCAGTCGCACAGCCGAATCGAAGGCTCTCGCGGCACGTTACGACGCGGCTGCATTAGAAAAGGTCACATGATGTTCTGGCTCGTAAGAGAATTGATAAACGAGTGTGCCGTTCGTTGCACTGGGCTGCCGTTGCGTTTTTGCGGTATCATGCAGAGCCGTGGACACGTACAAGGTGGTAAACTGGGGTCTGCCCGTTGGTATCGGTGTTTCCAACTCAAGCTACCTCCATCTGGAAGCGGTAGGCAAAGCAAGCACAACCGCCCTTCCGTACTGCGTTGCCAACGAGATTGTGGCGGCTGAGGTTGGCAGACGTGTTCGTTTGCCGATCCCGCCCTGTTGCGTGGTGGTAGATGGCACAGGCAAAGCCTTCTTTGCAAGTCTCAGTTTCAATCTAACAGGCAACGCGCTGCCGCCCATCATTCCTGCGAACTTTGCTGCCGCGTTTGGCAATGCAGTTGCGGACATTTTGGTGTTTGACATTTTCATCTGTAATTCAGACAGACACGCAGGCAATCTGACTGCCGACTACGCAGCGCCAGCCCGATTCAATGTGTTTGACCATTCACATGCGGTGCTTGGCGGCAATCCACCAGTCGGAAGTGCTCGGGTAACGGCGATGCAAAACGCACTCGTGATCGACGGACGTGTCGGTGGCAACCGTCACTGCCTTATCGACCTAGTTACAGACGATAGGGCCTTCGACAAGATGCTAAGACGTATTGAGGGCCTTGACGACTATTTCATTACAGAGTTGGTGAGCGACGTAGCGGATTACGGATTGAGTGCACAGGAAGTGACGGATTTGACGGCGTTTCTGATGGCAAGGCGTGCGTTAGTGCGCGGCCTGATTTCCAACAACAAACCTGCGTTCACGGGAATCGCACAATGGAGCCTTTTATGACAATGCGATATTTGATTGTTCGTTACATTCCCGATCTCGCACGACAAGAGCCGAAGAACATCGGCGTTCTGCTCGCATCGTCGCGGGGTGTCATGGCGAAGTTCCTCGGCGAAAAAGATGCCAAACTCGACCTCCGTTCAGTGCGCTCGCTAGTCTCGCACACGGGCACCTACAAGCAGTGGATAGACTACTGGCGGCATGTGATCTCGCAGGACGCTGACCCCGACTCGAAGCTCAATCAAGTGCTCGAATCATCTCGCGGCAACTTCGTTGTCAGCGAAGGCGGCGTTGTGTACCTCCCGCCAGACATTGCGAGCGACCCACACAAAACGCTCAACCACTTATTCTTTCTGCTTGTGTCGGAGTTTCCAGCGCAGCAGGAAGAAGAAGCCGAATTGAGTTTAGGAGCACGCTGCGATGAAATCATCAGGAAGTTTGAACTTCGCAGGAACCCTCATTTCAAGGAGACGCCAGTTGTTGAACTTCTGATCGGCACTGATGTTAGGCAACACATCATGCCGAGCTACGCTTGGGTGAACGGCACCGAGACGTACTTCCAGAAGGTTTCTATCGTCCAAGCCAAGCCCGAAGCCTGTCAGAAGAATGTGAACAACGCAGCGTGGATATTCGAGAAGTTGAAAGAGGGCGACGAAAGGCGCATCACAAAAGCCTTGGTGAAAGTGACCGAGCAATCGGCTCCAGAAGAAGTCAGCCGTGCTCTGATAGACCCAGCAGAGTACCTTGCGGTTCTAAAGAGGCTCTCTGATGTCGTCGATGTGGACGACGATGAGCACGTCGAGAGGGTCTTTGCACCCCTCATGGCGAATGCCTAAAACTGGTGCTGCTCGCTGTCACTGACCCACCGCGTCTGAGCATGAATTGGGCGAATGCTGTACACGTAGGCGGTGAGTGGGCCGTTGGGCTGCTCTGGCGACCGTATACTGGGGCCGCTATTCAGCTTTTCATTTCAAAAAGGGACAGCGTGTCGCCCTTCTTGGAGCCTACGACCAGAAATCCCTCAAACTTGTGCGCACCATAATCTTCGGCACCAGCCTCACGAAAATCGCCGTACTCAAACACGCAATCTGACAATCGGAACTTGATTTGGTCGGACTCGCCATCATCTCTTCCGATGAGAAGATGAGGGACGCCTCCAACGACGGAGACGCGAATCGTGCCGACAACTCTGGCAACTGACAACGATGGAGTCACAAAAGCAGCAAGCACAGGAGTTCGTTCCTCTACGTACTTGCTCAGAAGGGACAGTGCATCTTCGAGGGTGACTTTCATGGCTTGAACTCGCAGAAGGCTCCACTGGCTCTAGGCAGCCCTCGTTTTTGGCTGCGCCTTCAATCGTGGCGCGTGTCTCTCGATGATCTTGTAAAGGCGGGAGCGATGGCATCGCGACTCGTCTTCGCAGAAACACCCGATACTAATAGTTGTGCGTGCTGCGACTTGCGCGAGGAACTCAATAGTCTGTCTGCCCTCGGCGGTGGCTAAAAGCTCACGCTCGTAGCTATCGAAGAATTTCTTTAGAACGTCGGGGTCGTCAGCATCACGTCGCTTCAGGTGCGTAAGAAGTTTCGCTGAAGGGGCTATTGCGGGGGGCCACACGTCAAAGTAGCCGTCTCGTTTATAACGGGCTTTTGGTACGCCACGAGGTGGCCGTCGAGTCGTGCCAATCCGAAGTCCCTGCCCGCGCTTCACTGGAGAGCCAATCTGGAACGTTGAAAGCTTGAGTGCGGTTTTCATCCGAGTTCTCACTCCCGTCGAAGTTTAGCCTGTCAAAACGACTCCTTGCTTTCATGCCAAGACTGTAGTTTATGCTGAAACCTGCGAGGCTGACCTGACAATGACGCCCCATCAACTAGCCGCCAGAATCCGCAACCTGCGTGAAACAGTTCCGATAACAACCGAGTTCGAGCGTGTTCTGACTAGACGTGACATTTGGAGCAGCAGTCGCGCTTGGTATACCACACAGAAGGAGCACTGGCTCGGCTGGCTGAAAGGTTACGACGGGGAGGGGCACTACCATCGAAAGAACTGGCTCCGATCAGCAGAGTTTGTTTACAACCACATCAATTGCCCGCCGATGGTGCTATGGCTTGCCGAAGCATCTGGTGCCCCGAGAGCGAAAGTTGCTAAGGCCAAGCAGGCTGCTCTGTCGGCCAAACCGCATCTTCCCACTCAAAGTGCCGCTATCAGAAGAATCATCCCTTGGGAAATGATCGAGGTTTGCCTCGACAAGCGCGGCAAGTATGGTGGGAAATCGAACACTCGTAGCGAAGCAAGCAAGAAGACCGCGAGAACGCGGAAGTTGCGTGCTAACGAACAGGCGGGAAAGACACGGCGAATCCACTGGGTGGTCGAGTCCGACGAACTCGATAATTTGGGACACGGCGTCCAGTTTTTGCACGACAAACTCCAACGCGAAAAGCCTGACGAACTCCGATCTCAATACCCTGTCGCATTTCTAGAAGGGTTCAACTGGCGGGAAAGCATTTCAGCAACCGTGAGGCTCATCGGAAGCCGTCCAACCTTTATCACCGCCGACCAGTGGCCCGAGATAATTGAAAGCACCCGTGAAGCCGTGCTCGCCTTCCTGTCGAACGAAGGCGAAGTCAACTGGCAATTCCGCCACGGCCCCGTCTACGTCTTAGCTAACGCCTAACATTCCATTACGCCGTCGTTCCAAACTGCACTCCCCATCAAACTGAGGAGCATTCTTGGAGACTGGCAGCTACAGTTGGCGTTCTCTGCGACTCTGTGAGAGAACGCTCGTCCGTGAGACGACGATCAGGCAATTCCCGCCTCGATAAGGTCAAGCCAATCCCTCAGCTTTTGCACGTGCCCGACTCTTTGCGACCATCAGCAAGGTCTCCGCAGCCGAAGGGGATGTTTCAAGGGACCCCAGCCAACGTCTCCAGACTTCGCGATCTTGGACGTGAGGGGCTGGTTCGGCTTGATGCCATTCGATTGGAATGTCCTCGTCATCCAAAAGGTCTGCGAAGAAAGCTCCTTCTGACCAGCGTCCGTTTTTGTCGTCTACACAAACACCCTCGGCAATGGGGAAAATCCAGTCTTCGCGAGTCATCCGCCCTCCATATTGTGATTCGCGTGGCCCCTTGGTCATGATTACTCGACCGACGCCTTCATTCGCAAGTTCTCGGGATAGTGGACATTGTTGAAACCGCGCAGCGCGAGCTTTCCGCTTTTCCCGACACTCGGGTCAAATGCATAGTGAGTCACCGAGCAGTTCTTCACATCCATGGCCTTGTTCGCGTCGATTGCCATGATTTCTTGTTCCGTGAGCCGCTCAAGCAGCTTGCGGAAGATCAACACCACAACTGAGTGACACACAACAAGGACAGACGCACCAGTCGTTTCGCGAGTCAGAGTTCCTAGAAAGCTGTGGACGCGAAGGGCAACGTCTGGGTAATTCTCGCCTGCTGGAGGTCGGTGATGGTACTTCCCGAGCGTTGAACGGCGCTCCTTTTCCTCTGGGTGATAGTGAGCTATGCCATGCTTGGTCAATCCGTCAAGGATTCCGAAGTCGATTTCGCGCGCCCTCTCTTCCTCGGTGATCTCAACCTGATAAGGGAATTGCTCGATCATTAACCGTGCGGTCTGCATCGTTCGGGCGAAGGGCGAAACGAAGGCGCGGTCGAAACTAAACTCGGCACCGAGATGTCGGCCAGTAGCTATGGCCTGCTGCTCGCCGTTCGACGTTAGGGGGACATCCATGTCCCGCATTTTTCGACCGTAAACGAATTCACCCTTGGCTGTAGCGATCTCTTTCCAAATGTTCCGTTCTGATTCGGCGTGACGCACAATTACAAGGTGGTCAGGCCATTTCGGACTTCCAGAAACCATTTTCCACCTCGACATCGACTGTCGTGGAGCGCCCCGCGCGGTGGTGCCCCCTCAAGAATCCGCTTCTGGTGAGTCTATCCCAAAGCGTTAGACCACGCCGCACGGTTGGTATGAACCTGTGTCGTTTTGGGCTCCCAACTTTGAAAATCAACCGAGCGCGGCATAGAATTTGGCTGTCGTTTGACCTGCTCGCAGGGAGAAGGTGTGCGCTTCTTCGTCGGAATCACGGATCGTGAATGGTTCGACTTCTTGTCTCGCCTGAAAGGGCTCGATGAAGTCAACTTTTGGCAACCCAGCGGGAACCGACAGTTCAAGACTCTTCAGATCGGGCAACCGTTCCTTTTCAAACTGCACAGCCCCGACAACTACATCGTTGGTGGAGGATTTTTCAGCCACTCCACAATTCTGCCTGCCAGCATTGTCTGGCAAGCATTTGGGGAAAAGAACGGGGCGCAGACTGAGGAGGAGATGAGGTCAAGAATCGCTCGATATCGACGAGCCCCGAATCCGAGTGCAGCGGACGATTATCAGATCGGGTGCATTCTTTTGGAGTCGCCGTTCTTTTTTGATCGAACGGACTGGATTCCCCTGCCTGACTGGAAGCGGGAGATCGTCCAAGGCCGAGGCTACGATTCCGAAGGGGACGGTCGAGAGATTTGGCACCGAGTCGAAGCGTTGATGAGGGCCTCCACTCGGGAAGGGCAGCCAATCGAAGAGTCGCAACCCCGCTATGGTGATCCTGTGACAGTGCTTCCTCGTCTCGGCCAAGGTTCGTTTCGGCTGATTGTGACCGATTCATACGACAGACGGTGTGCTTTTACGAACTCTCCCGTACTCCATGTGCTCGAAGCAGCCCACATCAGGCCGTATTCCTCGGGTGGGACACACGTGCCCTCGAACGGCATCCTGCTCCGTCAAGACCTGCACACCCTCTTCGATCGTGGGTACATGACGGTGACACCAAGCCATCGGATTGAGGTCAGTCCCCAGATCAAGGAAGAGTTCCACAACGGAAAAGAGTATTACAGGCTGCATGGCGAGACCATGCGGCTACCAGAGTACGGTGATCGACGCCCATCTGCCGAGTTCCTCAGATGGCACAACGACAACAGGTATCGCAGTTAGGATGTGACGCGGAAACCCCACACCGATATAAAGCTGGTACCCCCTGTCGATGCGTGATTTTGCTTTTCCCGAAGAGTCCACTAAACTTCTCATCTGATGGCGTTTCCTGCACACTTTCCCGATCAGTGCCCGCCTAAAACATCTTCAGAGGCAAAAGGCGACCTGTTCCGATTCGTTAACAATGATCCGCCCCAAGCGACGGATTTCGTTTCGTACCATTTGTTGGGCATAAAGTATCGGAAACCGCAGCACTGCGAGGCGTGTGGCCTTTCGGTTCTGGTCAGCGAGACCTACGTAAAGCAGCTTTGGAAAGCAACGCCCTTTGTTCGGAAGAAATACAAATACGTGGCGAAAGGCATGGTCACACCCGATTGGGGGAAAATTGCTCAGACTGGCAGATCATCGCACTACACGTGGTGGGTTCCAGAGGGCAAAAGTCCAGAATTGATATTCAGCGTTATTGAGATTCAATGATCTTCCTAAGCCAAAACAACGTGCTCGGAGAGTTGGTGGTACAGGAAGTCTTTCTGTACTACGACGGCCCACGTCTGTTTGTCGCGGAAAATGCCGTTGAGCAGAAGTATCTGGTCAACTGTATTTTGTCGGAGGATGCATCCGATACATGGCTCGTCTCTGCTATCTCGGATAAGCGACTTTTGGCTTTAAGGAACGGCACCCTCGACCTGAGAGATGCCTTTACAAAGCCTGAGCTAGGTTATGTTTTTGATGTGACGGTGGACAAAGGTGGATTGCTTCTCCGCCATTCCATGAAGAAGCCCGAGCAACTGCAAACCGATGATCTGCCCGAGGCTGGGGTGTTCTTGAAAAGCAAATTGGACGACCGCGAAGATCTCAACGTCCCGCATTCCCAGCAGCGTCCCGTTGTCCCCGCGCTGAAGTTGTCCTCTGATCTCACCTTCATCACGAATGAGCCCGACAATTTGTTGCGCGATCGCTTTGGGAAACTGCTGAAAGACGATACTCGTTTCTTCGATTGCCTCGTTGGCTACTTCTTTATCAGCGGATTCTACAAGCTCTACCCAGTGCTGGAAAATGTGGAACGGGTTCGCATTTTGGTGGGCCTCAAGACGGATCGAACGGCATACAACCTCATCCAAAGAGCCAAGGAACAACAAGAGCTAACGCTGAAATCTCACGCGGAAGCGAAGCAGGAGGTATCTGAGCAAGTTCTTAACGAACTTGAGAAATCCCACGATAGTTCCGAGATCCAGACGGGTGTCGAGAAGTTCGTCGAGTGGGTACGATCAGGAAAACTCGAAATCAAAGCCTACCCCACGGAGAACATGCACTCGAAAGTCTACATCATGACTTTCGCGGAGGATGACAGAGACAAAGGACGCGTTATCACTGGTTCGAGCAACCTCTCCCAGACGGGTCTTCAGCAGAACTTGGAATTCAACGTCGAACTCAAGAATCGCTCGGACTATGACTTTGCGATTAACAAGTTTAACGACCTCTGGTCTGTGGCCGTGGATGTGTCGAAGCCGTATGAAGACACGATCAACAACCGCTCACCATTTGCCCACTTTACACCATACGAGCTTTATCTGAAATTCTTGTACGAATATTTCAAGAGCGAACTAAGCCAGTCTGCCGAGCTTGAAGGCACGTATGTGCCCAGTGGCTTCAAGAGACTCAAATATCAGGAAGAAGCAGTCCTAAACGCACGCAAGGTGCTAGACGAATACGGAGGAGTCTTCCTCTCCGATGTCGTGGGGCTTGGCAAGACGTACATGTCTGCCCTCCTCGCACAACAACTTGATGGACGCTGCCTCGTGATCGCCCCACCCCATCTATTAGATCCTAACAAGCGCGGCTCATGGCCCAATGTTTTTGGTGATTTCCAAGTCAGACAGACGGATTTTGTTTCTGTCGGCAAACTTGATGACCTATTGGATCGCGATGTATCGAAATACACAAATGTATTCATCGACGAATCCCATCGCTTTCGAACCGAAACAAACCAAACCTACGAAGTGTTGGCTCAGATCTGCCGAGGCAAACGTGTCATTCTCGTTTCTGCGACACCACTGAACAACACTCCGCGAGACATTCTAAGCCAAGTCAAGCTGTTCCAAAACGGCAAGAACAGCACGATTCCTAACCTCAAGAACCTCGAATCATTCTTCGCGGGTCTGGCAAGAAAGCTGAAGGGAGTAGATCGCCAGAGAGATCGCGACCTCTATTTCGGAACCGTTCAAGCGAATGCCAAGGCCACTCGTGAGAAGCTTCTGAAGTACCTCATGATTCGACGTACTCGGAAAGAAATCGAGACGTACTACGGCGAGGATATGAAGAGCCAAGGTCTCAAGTTTCCTGAAGTGCAAGATCCTCAACCGCTCTTCTACAAATTCAGCAAACTGGAGAACCAGATTTTCGAAGACACGATGCGCTTGCTGGTTTCTGAGTTCACGTATGCGCGTTACAAGCCGCTGGCATACTACGAAGGCAAGCGGGAGCAGCGCGATGTGCAAAGCCAGCAGAACCTCGCCAAGTTCATGAAAATCCTGATGGTCAAGCGTTTGGAGAGTAGTTTCCACGCTTTCCGCCTGACCCTTGGACGCTTCATGCATTCGTATGACCGAATGATCTCCGAATTCCGAAAAGGGAATGTGTACATCAGCAAGAAACACATCAACAAAGTTTTTGATCTGCTAGAAGAAGACAATCAAGATGCGATAGATCAACTCTTGGCCGAGGACAAGGCTGATCGTCTTGACGCAAAGGATTTTTCACCAAAACTCATCAAAGATTTGGAAAACGACCGTCGAATTCTTCAGGACATCAGCAAGCTTTGGGACAAGATCCACGGCGATCCCAAATGGGATGCTTTCCGCGATATTCTTCGCTCTGACAAGAGACTCAAGAAAAGCAAGCTCATCGTTTTCACGGAGTCAAAGGAGACCGCAGAATATTTGTTCGACAGAATCCGCAAGGAGGTCGAGCCCAAAGTCATTTTATTCACGGGCCAGTCCGATGATGCGGCTCACAGGGCTGTGATAGCAAACTTCGACGCAAACGCCTTCCACCCGAGCGATGACTACCGAATTCTGGTCAGCACAGAAGTGCTTTCCGAAGGCGTGAACCTGCACCGCTCCAATGTTGTCATCAATTACGACATTCCTTGGAATCCGACTCGGCTCATTCAGCGTGTCGGTCGCGTCAACCGCGTGGACACGAAGTTTGACGCGATCTACACCTACAATTTCTTTCCCACCGAAGAGGGCAACGATCTCATAAAACTCAGAGAGGCGGCAGAAGCGAAGATCCATGCGTTTATCGAAATGCTCGGTGCGGACGCTAGGCTGCTTACCGAGGGAGAGGAAATCAAGTCTCACGATCTATTCACGAGATTGACATCGAAGAAGACGATCACAGGCGAAGACGGGCAAGAAGATAGCGAACTGGAGTACCTCACTGAGATTCGCACCATCCGCGACCAGAATCCTAATTTGTTTGCCCGCATCAAACGGCTCCCCAAGAAGGCTCGTTCTTCGAGGATGCTGGCGAAAGGATCAAACCACGGCTCGCCTAAACACTTTCCAGCACTTCTCACATATTTTCGCCAAGGCCGACTGGACAAGTTCTACGTCGCCGAGCAAGACGCCTCTGGTGCGACAGAGCTTGATTTCTTTTCAGCCGCACGGACTCTCAAACCCTCTGATATTGAGGAGAAAAGACAGCCCATCCCACAAACTTTCTACGCCTTACTGGACAGGAACAAAGAAGCATTTGCTGAGGCAACGAGTCTTGTTGTAGCCGAAAGCTCCGCTAAAAGGGGGAGTCCCAACGACGCTTACATCCTCAAACGACTGAAGGCAAAAGATATCCGCCGCTATCAAGGCTTCACAGAAGACGACGAGGTATTTATCGAGCAGTTAACTGAACTGTTGGTCGATGGTGCACTACCCCGTCCAACAACGAAGAAAGTAGCAGAGGCCCTGAAGAAAGAGATCGACCCGCTGAAAGTGCTCGGCATCTTGCGCCGTGATGTTCCTGCGCTGTTCTTTCAGCCGACCCGTGCACAGCAAACTTCTCATGCCCTAAGCCCTCGTGAGGTTATTCTTTCTTCTTACCTCTTGGAAGCACAATGAATCGAGAACAAGCGCGAGACCTCATTCAGCGAACGTTCACTCAGAAGTTTGACAAGACCCGCTTCCTCAATTTCACGCGGAACCTGCTCAATCATATCGACGAGTCGAAAGCCTCGTCTTGGAATAGCCAATACGTCAAAGACGCCTTTAAGAACCACGTCAAGCGCTATGAACGCCTCGGGACGTATCACACGCCTAAGAAAGAAGCAGTGGATCTTCTTGTCGTCTATCTTACCGACGGGTCAAAACTTGAACGTGCTCGAACGGCTATTCGCAACTTTGTAGCCGATCACCTTAAGCAACGTGATGAAAAGGATGCCGCCCTCGTAGCGTTCGTTGCCCCCGCTGATAACACGTGGCGTTTCTCCTACGTAAAGATGGAATATGCGGCGGTCGAGAAGGATTCTGGCATTGTCGGCGTAGAAGCACGCCTCACTCCTGCCCGACGCTTCTCTTATATCGTCGGAGAGGGCGAAAGTTGCCACACCGCGCAGACCCGTTTTCTGGCTCTTCTGCAAGACACCGCCACCAATGCCACACTCGCCGACATCGAAGAGGCTTTCAGCGTCGAAGCGGTAACCAAGGAATTCTTCACCAAATATGCTGAACTGTTCGAAGAGATTCATAAGGCTCTGGATCGGTTAATTGCGAAAGAAAAGCCTATTCGTAACGAGTTCACGAGTAAAACCGTTGCCTCTGTGGACTTCGCGAAGAAACTCATGGGGCAGATCGTATTCCTCTACTTCCTTCAGAAGAAGGGCTGGCTGGGCGTAGCCAAAGGGGAGGACTGGGGAACTGGCCCCCGCGACTTTTTGCGGCGACTCGCCAAGGGCGACTATGGCAAGTACGATAATTTTTTTAACGACATTCTCGAACCGCTCTTCTACGACACGCTGGCAACCGATCGCGGTCACGAAGCATGGTGCAACCGATTTAAGTGCCGTATTCCGTTTCTCAATGGCGGCCTTTTCGAGCCACTTGGGGACTACGACTGGCGCAAGATCGATATCGCCCTCCCTAACAAGCTCTTTACCAACTCCGCTGATTTCGAGGAAGGTATCACTGGCACGGGCGTACTCGACGTATTCGACCGATATAACTTCACCGTCAACGAGGCCGAGCCTTTGGAAAAAGAAGTAGCCATCGACCCAGAGATGCTTGGCAAAGTGTTCGAGAATCTTATCGAAGACAACCGTCGCAAAGGACTGGGCGCGTACTACACCCCGCGCGACATTGTCCACTACATGTGTCAAACGAGCCTTATCAATTACCTTGACAAGCAACTGAACAACGGCAAACAAACCGTTCCCTTTGCCGATCTCCAGACCCTTGTTCGCCTTGGCGAGCAGATTTCCCACTATGAGGCAGTTGAAGCGAAGTACGCCGTGAGAATGCCGAAGAGTATTGAAACCCACGCCCGTCGTCTTGATGAAGGGCTTGCTGACATCACCATTTGCGATCCTGCCGTTGGCTCTGGCGCGTTTTTAGTCGGGATGATGACTGAGGTTGTGCGCGCTCGCTCAGCTCTCACACCTTACTTCAACGACGTTAACGAACGCAATCCATACCACTTCAAGCGTCATGCTATTCAAAACTGCCTATATGGAGTAGACATTGACTTGGGTGCGGTCGAAATAGCGAAGCTCCGTCTTTGGCTTTCACTCGTTGTAGATGAGGAGGAAACCGACCAAATTAAGCCGTTGCCGAATCTTCTCTACAAGGTTGTGGCGGGCAATTCGCTACTGCGTGTGGAAAAGACACTGTTCAATCAGAAAGCATTTCAGGAACTTGAAACCCTTAAGCCTCTGTTCTTCGATGAATCCGACGCAGAACAAAAAGCGTCTCTTAAGCATCGGATCGATGACCTAATCCACCAGCTTACAAACGGAAGGGAGATATTCGATTTTTCAATTTACTTTTCGGAGGTCTACCACAAGCGGGCTGGATTTGATGTTATGCTCGCAAATCCTCCGTATGTTGAGTTCAAGAATCTCGCCGTGCAGATAAAAGCTTCATTGACAGGATACGTTTCCACCAAGGGCAAATACGATCTCTATATCCCTTTCTTGGAGCGGAGTGTCGATCTTGCCAGCGGTAACTCGGTCATAACATTTATTTGCCCAACGCGGTTTATGCACCGTGATTATGGGAAAGCAATTAGGGCATTCTTGCGGGGGAATGTGCAGATACTTGAGATCATCGATTTCTCTGACCTTCAGATATTTGAGGGAGCGATGAATTACACAGGTGTTTTTGTGTTTGCAAAGCCGCACAACGCCAACTACCAGTTTTCGTACAGGAAGTTCGAGAACGACACTTCTTTGACCCAAACCGAACTTGCGGCTGCGTTGTTCGATAAGCAGGGGTGTGGTCACCTTCCTGTTGTTCCCATTTCAAGTAGCGACCTTTCTTCAGTATCTTGGTATTTTGGCAATTCGTCTCAGAGTTCGTTGATAGCAAAACTAAAGGCTGCTGGAAAACCGTTGAGAGATTGGTGCGATGGAATCTATCAAGGAATCTCGACAGGAAAGGACGAGGTTTTTATTGTCACATCGGACGAGCTTGAGGAATGGAGCATCGAGCCCGAGATTATTCAACCGATGTTGAAGGGAAAAGACATCAAGCGATACAGCCTTGAGTGGTCGGAACACTTCCTTGTCTACCCTTATGATGAGCAGGGGAAAGTGTTTTCTGAGGCCAGCCTTCGCTCGGACTTCCCCAACGCTTATCGATATTTACAAAAAATGAGGCCGAAGCTGGGAGGTCGCGGGTATTTTGAAAGCTCCAATAAGAAGTGGTACGAACTATGGAATCAGAGGAGGCTCGACCGATTCAAAGGTCGCAAGATTGTGACGCTCGACAACGCAAGTCGAAACAGCTTTACACTTGACGATGGTGGCTTTCTGGGGACGACGACCGTCTACAGTGTCATCTTAAACACTGCCGATTCCAATCTCTACCGTTTCGTACTCGGATTGCTAAATTCGTCAACCCTTGAGTATTTCCACAAAAAGAACACGATACCGCAAGCGGGCGGCTTCTTCCGTTACCAAGCGAGTTTCATAGAGACCATGCCGATATGCCAAGCGGCAGCAGCTAAGCAGGCACCGATCATTGAATTGGTGGGGCGGATCTTGAAAGCCAAGAAGATCGATCCAGCAGCCGACACCGCGACGTGGGAGCGGGAGATCGACCACCTCGTGTATAAGCTCTACGGGCTCTCAGGGGAGGAGATTGCCGTTGTGGAGGCAAACTGACGTACCGCATCGGAGGCGGCTGCGTGCGCTCGGACTATGAAAGAACCCAAGTCGCCACGTGCGAGTCTCAGGGCTTCATCTATCTTCCGTTGCATAACCGACGGAAAAATACCGCGTGAAGTTTGACGTACAAAGATCAGATACTATCCGTGCGATGCCGCAGAGCTTCTAGGAGCCTAACCAACGCCAGTGTGTCTTGCCCGCAATAATCCAGCAGCGCCTTCCGAACCTTTTCGTGCTCGGCTCCATCCAAGTTTCCCCGCACTAGCGACTCCCACGCTAACCCAGCGTCTTGTCCGTTGGCAACCGCCATGTTCTCGTAGGTCAACTCGGGCACGAGCGCAGGCAGAACCGCCTTTAGCGAAAACGATCCGCCAAAGGCTGGATGGTAGACGTGGTTTCTAACAACGGGGAGCAAGTCCCACAGACGACATTGGATTTTCTTGATCTGTTCCGCGAACTCGGGCAGCCACGCCGCGAGTTCCAAGAGCCTCTGCGATTCGAACGCGGCATAGACGACAATGCTGCCCGTTTCGCCGAGTGCACGACGCAGTGAACTGATGAACTCGCGGCGGGGGTCGCTCCTGTCCGTCGCGAGAAACTCATGATGTTCAGGTTCCGCGTCGGGTTCTCGTTGCACGTGCAGCGACCACTGAAAAAGAATCTGATCGAACGGTCGCATCCCCGAGAACCTTGGAATTGCTGGATTCACGCTTTCAAAATCCGTGAAATAGAGCGGGTACTTCAGACTCTCCAACTCCTTGTCGAGTTCCGCACTGAACCATGCCTGACCCGTCTGCACGCTCGTGCAAGCAATTCGCTGGCGCTCGCTTAAATGGAAATCTTCTGGGATGTCGAGGATGGATTCGACGCCCATTTCCTCCAGTTCTTCGGCGGCACTGGCGTGGAGTCGGGGCAGATACCCGATGTGATCTGTTGGGAGCGGAGGATTGCAGCGGTCGAAAAACTCGCACGTGATCGGATTGGTGCAATGCGGCCCAGTCGGAATCTCGGGCGGGTTCGGCATCACAAGAACGCGAAGCTCCGACCGTAACTGGAACGTGAGCTTGGGCAGCAACCTCTCGACTCGTCGTGTCAGGTTCTTGATCCTGAAGAACCGCCAGACATCGATGTCGCCTCCCGTGTATACGTAGTTGCGATTCACGTGGGCGAGGCACGAGGAAGCCAAATCCAGTCCTGAGCGAGAAACGACTCGGTGCTGGATCGCTACATCCTCAAGATGGTGCTCCTTGAGGTCGGCGGATGATTTCACTTCGATAAGACGCCATCTGCCGTCTCGACGACGGTGCAAGATATCCACCCGTACAAATACACCGCCGTCTTCAAATGCCGCTTCGAAAATGGCGGGAACCTCGGGGTTTGCGATTAGCTCGCGTGTCGTTCGGATCGCCTGCTCGGGGTCGCGAGAACTGACTTCCACGCCGCCCGCGAAAAGCTGACGTGCCAGCCTGCCCACCGCACCGCCTTGCTCCATGATGGCGACCGCTGCGGCATCAGGAAAAACGCCCAGTTCTGGCTCATGCACCTGCCAATACAAACGCTTGAGGCACTGGACGCCTGACATGAATTGCGACTTGGAAATGGTGATTGGCATTTATGTTCGCTGTGGGCACACGCCGCCGCAAAGACGCTCAAGCTCTTCGATTTCCGCTGTGCCCTCCACGAAAACGAAACACACGCCCTTGACCCACGCGCAAGGCACTGCGGCAGGTAGATGAACCCCGAATAGCTCGGCGAACGCTTCTCTCGTAAGCCTCATAACGCTCCTACCGATTGTGGAATGTCGCTGCGATCACACTGGCGCATGGGCAACTTCTTCGGCGCTCCTGTGCTGTCGCAGAGCGAGTTTAATCGGCCTTTGTATTTGGCGACCAGCCCAGAGACGGACTGGATCGCCTTCGATGCCTTTCCCAACTCCTTTTCAATCGCATCAATGTCGGCAAACGTGCGGCGGACTTCCTCGGCAAGGGCGGCGTTCCTCTGGAGAAAATCGGGGCCTTCAGTCCGCATCCTTTCCAGTAAGGGTCTCAGCACATCGAGATCACGAGGGAGGCACTGGCGCGTGGTACGTAGCACCCAAACACCGTCCTCCTGTCCCCAGCGGCACTCGCGATCAACCTGCCGAAGCTGGCTCACGTCTTTCGCGACGATGATCCCGACAGCGATGTTTCGCTCCTTCGTGTCGCGGATTAGTTTCTTGATGTCAGTTTCGGTGACAGCCGCTTTGTCCTTGTTATCGACGAGCATTTGTGGCTCAACCAACGCACCGCTCGGATCGCGGAATGACAAGATGTAGTCGCCGTTCTTGGGAAGCTTTTCGCTGACAGAGATGCCAGCCCACGTCTTTGCCTCGTCAGCGAAGTCATTCTCTTCGATTCGGCCTATTCGTGCCACTTTGGACATTTCGGCTTCCAACTCCTGATTCCGCTCTCGAAGCTGGCTGATCTCACGGAAATAGTCCTCGACGCGGCGATTCAGGTCTTCTTTCTGCGAGTGCTCCGAATGGAGCTTGTCCTCCAGTTCGGTTCTGACCCGTTGAATTTCGAGTGCCTTCTGCTCAACCGAGACATTCGCGGCGGATTCCAGTTCTTTGATTCGTACAACGAAAGGCTGAAGCTGGTCACCGTGTCGCCGTTCAATCTCGGCGGTTCGCTTCGTCAGTTCGGTCTCGAAACGCGCCCAGACATTCTGCTCATCGTGGTTGTTCTTTTGGAGGAACAGGCGGAAGGCTTCTTCCGCACTAAGCTGGGCAACGCGGGCGAAGTCTTTCACCCCGAGACGATCCAGAACCTCGGTTCGTTTCAGTTTGCCTTCGCCCAAACACAATGGGCACTCTATGGCATCGGTCGGCATTGCTGATCGTGTCGTCAGATGACCTCCATGAGGGTGGAAGAAAGGGGGGGAGGTTTGAGGGAACAGATTCCGCTACTTCTTGTTGTGCTCGCCGATCAAGAGACCAGCGTCAGCGGTGTTGATCGAAACCAACTTGCCATGCTCGTCGCGAGTAGTGTTGAATCGCTCACTGGTGCTGCCAGTGATGTTGTTTTGTTCGTCCCTGACGATTGTCTCGAACGAACCAACGTAGCCAGTCGTGACCGAACCGATGATCCTGCGCTTTCCGTCCCGAACAAATTCCTTTTCTAGTGACATGTTTCCTCCTACCGTATATATACCAACGGCACTCGCAAAATCGCTAGGAATCCCGAGAAAACTTTCAGGAGTAGCACGCGTGTAGCCACTTTTTTGCTCAAATTCCTATCGATTCCCGAGACCAAATGGGTATAACAGAAATGCAGGTGAATCGTGCACGACTACTACAGCGGAGAAGAAGAAATCAGCGTGGAAAGCCTCATCGAAGAACAACGGAGGCTTGCTCGTTCTAAGAGTCCCTGTGAGCGAGTGGTGGGCTCGCTCTATATGTCTGGGATTTTGAAGGAAAGGCTTGCCAGACTCACCGACAAGCAGATTGGACAATTGGTCTTCGATTTCGTCGATGAACAATTGGGTGTTTTCGATCCCGAAACGACAATTTGCCGACACGCTACGCTGCGCCTATTCCGCTCGTCAGGCGGACATCTCACGGTGGGAGAAATTGAGAGGCAAGAACAGCGACCAGCTTGTCCGAAGTGCGGCTCGGAAATGATTCGCCATTTTGGAATTGATGAACCTGACTTTCTTAAGTGTGCCCTCCTCGACTGCGGACTGCGGATACAAGCAACGAAGTTAACCCTATACAAGGAGCGCTTATCCAAATGAAACGAGCCGCACTTTATATCCGTGTTTCCACCCTCGATCAGCATCCCGAAACCCAACTGCACGACCTTCGGCAGTTCGCCAGCCAGCGTGGGTTCCAGATTGTGCAAGAGTACGTGGATCATGGATTCTGCGGGGCGCGGGCACGACGCCCTGCGCTGGACAAGATGATGGAGGACGCCCGCCGACACCACTTCGACGTGCTCTTGGTCTGGTCGTGTGACCGTCTGGCGAGGTCAACGAAGCACCTGCTCCAGACCCTCGACGAATTGAATGGGATGGGCATCTCCTTCTTGTCCCAGCGCGAGGCTATAGACAGCGAGGGGCCGCTTGGCAGAGCCATCATCGTCATCGTGTCGGCGATGGCGGAACTTGAGCGGTGCATCATCATCGAGCGGGTTCGTGCGGGAATGCGGCGTGCAAAAATCGAAGGTCGGCGTATCGGGCGTGCGCCGTTACAGGTGAACCGTGCTGCCCTGCTCCGAGATCGTGAACGCGGCATGAGCCTAAACCAGTTGGCGAAGGCTCACGGAATCTCAAAAGCCAGCGTGTGCCGTGTCCTGCGGGAGGAAAAGGAGGGTGTCTCCAGAGGCTTCGTACCGACCGCGCCCGCCTTTAGTGAACCTAAAGAGGTTGCGCCCCCAATGTCGATGGCGTAGCAGTTGTCCAGAAGACTATAGCCTTGGAGACGCCCAACACTTCAAACCCTCAGTCCTAGTTCGGCAAGAAAATCCTGAGCGTCGTTGATCGTTTTGATCTTGAGAAGCGGCGTTCCGTCCGATGCCAGAGGCCGACCTATACTGATTTGCGAGATGACGCCAAACAGATGCTTCCTGAGTCCCTGATTTTCTTTCTTCAGCCTCTCATTTTCTTCTTTAAGTTCCTTGTTCACTGTCCTTAGCTGTGCAAGTTCATTTGATGGTTGATTCGCTTCGCTCATGATCTCCCTCTCTCAAAAGCCTCATTTGAGTTCGTAGTCTGTAGGCTGCACGGTTACGCTAAATTCCTTCCCTATGCTGCAACTGACATCGAAGGCTTGATCGTTCTCTGGATCAAAATGAACAGTCAACTCAGCGTCAAAGCTCTCCGACTCCTCCGCTTCCTCGTGTTTTGTCGGCCTGTAGAGCCATCTGTGATCTTCGCTGTCCCAGATGCCCTCATCGTCATCTTCGTAGCTCACGTCTGCGGTGTAATCGAGATCGACGGATACGGAAATCGTGGCCGAAACATCGTCAATTTCGAGAATTTGTGGATCGCCTAATTGTAGTCGGGTGACAGTGACTTCATTAACGTCGCCGTCCACGTCCTCGGTATAGAATCCACAATTCGCAAACTCCTCTTTGATTGCCGTCTCAACTTTGGCGAGATTGGCTCGATATTGCCGAAGGACAGCGTTCGTCAGTTCTTCAGCCTCGTCTTTAACGGCTAGACCAACGAATTCCTGCAACTTCGCAATTGGAATCAGCGCTTTGTTCCCCTTCAAGGATTGCCAATCGGGATCAGCACTGACGACATACATCTTGGATTTGTTTTCCGCGCACCAGTCGCTCAAAGCCTCCTGCGCAAAGGCATCAGGGAATTCATACTTCTTCTTGGCATCTCCAAACGGGGGCTTTTTGTCGAAGTACTTCTTGAAAATTGAGTCTGCATCCGTGTTGTCGAGGTCAAGAATCGTGACATCAGCTTCAGCCAAGAATTTCTCAAACTTCTCCCGAACTTCCGCAAAGGCCTTCTGCTCATCAAAGTTCTGGAAGAGCGGGTCGAGGGCATTGACGTTCTTGAGCATTCGTCCCTTGCTGCGGAACTTCTCTAGCGCGAGAAAAGCGTCGTGGACCCGTTGCTCGATGTGCGCGAGAATTTCCGATTCCGTAACAGTCGTCAGAACAACTGACACAAGGGCTGCTTGGGATAGACGAACAAGTTCCTTGAACACTGTGGACTGAAAGTTGAAGTTCGAGGCCTCGAAGGCCTCAGTGTCGATGAAAACGTTCTTTGTTTCGAGGTTTGGCACTTGCTTGAAAACCACTTAGTTGGATTATAGCTAGGGTTTCCCGCGAGACCCACGACTTCTCGACATGCGACGGCGCACCGATCTCAGGCCGCTGTCCTCGGATCAGAGCCGACTGCGGAAATAGGCGGCTGACGATAATAGGATCGCAAGAATTGAGCGGCACTAGAATGCACATCGCGGCCTGAGCAGGTTCAAAAGTATTTTTCTAGAGTGCCTCGGTATGGTTCACCCGAGATATGACGCAGCACTTCTACGCAGATGTTATCGAGCTTCTCGATAGTCTCTCCGAGTTGCTCCCGCGAAAGGGAAAGCTTGCCGTTGTGAACCAAGTCTGATCGAAGACCAAACAACCGACCAACAGCAAGCCTTTCCTTTACGAGTTCTGGTGGTCGCCCGATAATTTGAGCCAGAAGTTCGCTGACTGGCCGAATGTCTGTCGTATCCGTCATAGGGTAGATTTCCAGAACGGTCCAGAGGAAGAGTAGCTTTTCTTCGCTCGGTTCATAAATCAAAGCTTTTGCAAAGAAACGAGACATTAACGCAAACCTCGCGTCAACATTTGGGTTCAGTTTGCGAGCCGCCTTTAGATGGGGCAATTTCTCGTGTTCGAGGTCGGAGGAATCGACTGCAACTGGGTTTTCCAGACGCACGTATGCCGCGCCCCGCGCCTCGCCCTCACCGACGACGAAGCCACGGTAAGCAGGAAAATTGAAAATATATGGCGAATAGACAATGGCTAGGTCGGAGACACACGAGTCAATCGCTGTTTCGCATTCTGAGAGTGCGTCACGCACTTGTGCCGCGCGGCTGCGAGCAGTCAGCGATATGTAGAATCGTTCGGGATGAAGCTGCAATGTCGGGAAGAACGCAACTTGTGAGCCTATACCCGTAGGCAGTATGCGATTCGGGGACAGGTGCGCAGTAAAGCTTTTTTCAGTCCCCTTGAAAAATTCGATTCTTACTGGATCGGCTACGACCTTCTTGTATTCCTCGCGGATTAAAGTCGTGTCGTAGATTGCCGCATAGTAGCTGAAATTAGACATTACCCCTCCCACACAATGGCCCTAGCTTCTCATTCACATTGTGAGACGAATATGCCGCGCGGAACTTACGGCCCTATCAGTGGGCAAATCATTAGCTGGCGCTCGGTGCCTTATCAAGGATTCCGAGGTTGAAACTCCAGTGCATCGACACGTACTGAGTCATTTCTTTTGGGTTCATCGGCTGGGTTGTGTTGCCAAGCCGAACGTAGAATTTGAACTGATCCCCTTGCTCGACATAGACAGGTTTCGAGCTAGGTTCCACTCTTATGCGGCAAACATCTTTGCCGTCCACAGTCCCAAAACTCGTGTTTACAAACGGAACGAATTCTTTGCCTAGATGGTTTGCCAACAGATGCGTCAGTTTTTGCTCGAAACCATCTCGATTCGGGTCTTTGGAGAAAGTGCCGTAGTCGTTTTCCAGCCCGAGGATTTTCCCATCTGGGCCCACGCCAATGAGTAAAGTGCCTCCTTTGCCGTTCATCAATCCCGCGATTGATTTCAGGATAACGAACTCCAGTTCTTTGTTCTTCGCGGCCTTCACGTAATCCCATCGGAGTGAGGACTTGAACTCGGCGGTTTCACTCTCGCCCGCTGCGACGAGGGTTGTGACCTGCTGATCGAATGGTTCTGGCTGTTCGCTATCAGCGAGCAAGGAACCAAGAAATGAGTTAATGTTTGCGGCGATTAACTTTCGGCGCTCCGCAAGAAAGGTCTCATAATTGTCAACCTCCCACAGTGCAGCGTTTGTGGGCACAAATTGCTGCGCCAAAGCCTTCGGATATTTGGCTTTTATTTCGGCGAGGTACTTTGAAGGCAAAGCATTCGACGCGCGCAGGTTTGCCTTCTTTGTGAGGAATGCGCGGTTAGCCAGTTCGTTGATTAGCTTCTTGCCTTGAGGCTCGGTGCTCTTGTAACCGCTTTTGCGCAGAACCGACTGGGGGAAAATGTGGTGGTCTTCTAGGCCGTAGCTCTTGCCAACATTGCTGTTGTACAGTTTTACACCCGTGAACCAGTCCACGGCACCCAGACTCCGTGCGACGACATAGGTAATCGGATAAAAACGGCTCTTAACCCCCTGTCCTGACAAATCTTGGGGCTCCACTTTTAGACGCCCTCTCTGTTGCGTAATGTTGCCGAGCAGCGATTTGCGAATGTCTTCTCCCTGAAGTGCGTTCACATCGGCTTGCAGATTGGTGTCCGTGCTGAGACTGTAACGACCCCACATGAGCGCCAAGTACATCCAGTACAGAAACCAACGTTTTTCTCCATCGTCCCCGAAGACGCCGCCATGACGAGCGAGGTAAACAAGAATGGGAACGAGCACATAGGGGCTGCTGAAACTCTCGCTTGAGTCGATGAATGCGTCGTTTCGCAGAATGTTTACGAGATATTCAAGAATCTTCTCGCTTTGATACCACGCATCTTGTAGTACGCCGCTTTGCACTTCATCGAATCCTGCTTCGAAGTAGACGTTGCCCACTGCTACAGCGGAAATGCAACGTGTTAGAAACTCAAGCTTGAAGGAAAAGCCAGCGGCTTCGAAGTGTTCCTGTGCTAATTTGAGGGTCTGACGTGCTTCGGGCCAGCCGACGCAGATTCGAGCAAGAGCAAGGTCAGCGTTCGATAAGGCCGTGCCACTGGAGTTCACTAGGTTAAAAATCTGCACGATCTCCTTGACAGGTTTTTCTGTGACTTCATCCAAGTGATACGTGTAAGAACGGATTGAGTCGAGCTTGTTGAATCTCGGCAAGTGCTTTAGGTACAAATCTCTTTGGTCGGAAGGCAATTGATCTAGCTCAGATAGCCACTGGCTGATGCCCTTGTTCAGAAAGGGAGTGACCTCAATCCAAAGCGGTTTATCTGCCATTTTCGCTGCTTGGTAGAACTCGAATTCTTCCTCCGCTATGTTGAAATACAAATTGAAATAGAGAGTCTCCCCTTCGTAAAAAGCGGGAGGCTTTCCTTCAAAGAGTGTGTAGACACTGGTCAGTCGTTGCTGCCCGTCAAGGATCAGCCTCCAGTACGAATTGTCCATCTGCGGAGCAGAGCCCCGAGATCGCTGGGGCTTGAAGGTTTTCCAGATCAAGAAATGCCCAGTGGGGTATTTTCGGTAGAGCGAACGAACGTATTCCTTTACCTTCTCCCGCTTCCAAACGTAGCCCCTCTGGAACTCTGGAAGAATGAGCGATCCGACTGAAATTTCCTTGATTAGTTCGTTGATCGACGGAGCGGCCATTTCTGTCCCCTTTGAAGCGAGTGCTTCGAATCACGAAGCGTCTTTCCTAAACATCACGGGCTGATCCCAAGCAAAGGTATTGCCCGTTTAATCAAACTTCGGGGGAATGCAGCAGCTTACCACTAACGATCTAAGGAACAAAACCCTTCGGTACGACGTTCTAGTCGAGACTCGAAACCTTCTGGCTCACGCCCAAGTGCGTACCGCCCGCACGCTAGAAGAAAAGCCGATTCTGAATCTGGGCGGGTTCCACGGGTGCGGAGCATTCTTCGTCGTCGTTCGCCACGTGGTTGATCCGAGTGCTAATCGGGTAGCACCGCATCTGTCGAGCGTCGTAGGGCTTCAGCAAATCGGACGCCGCAGCCATATCCTTTATCCACGGATCGAGCCATAAATCGTAGCTGTCAGGGTCAAGAATGACAGGCATTCGGTCGTGGACGGCTGAGGTCACCGAGTTTGGGGTCGTCGTCAGAATCGAGCAGGACTTAATCCAGTTGCCGTTCGGGTCTCTCCAGCGATCCCACAATCCTGCGAACGCGAACAACTCCCCGTCATTGACTTCAAAACAGTAGGGCTGCTTGGCCTTCCCTGTTCTCGCCCACTCGTAGAACCCGTCCGCAGGAATCAGGCACCTGCGAGATTTCAACGCATCGCGGAACGCGGGCTTGGTGCTCGCTGTTTCCGATCTCGCGTTAATCATTCCTGCCGCGCCCGATGCGTCCTTCGCCCAAGAAGGAATGAGGCCCCACCGCATCAGTTGCAGTTCGGGGATGGGTTCCTTCGGATGTTGGCGGATGACAGGGACAGGTTGGGTCGGCGCGATGTTGTAGCGCGGCGTCCAGTCCTCTTCTCCTGAAACAGCTTCGAAGTGCTCTTCGATAATCTGCTTTCTCCTTGAAAGTCGATATCGCCCGCACATGGGAAGTCAATTATCGCAGATCAGAATGCGTGCTGGTTGGAGCGACAACGGTTTTGCCCAGACGAGGACTGCTAGAATCGCGGTATGTGCGACAAGTACAAAGGAATGGCTCGCGCACTCGCTGGTATCGCCGCGATTTCATTGACGGCTTACGTGCTTGCGAGTCGCAAATGAGCGCAGAGTCCTGTTGAAATGGGAGTTCATTGAGTCTGAACTTATGACCGCCTCCATAAATGCCGCCTTTCAGCGGGCTGACGTGTACGCTGATCCAAAGGCGACTACTGACCATCGGCGTCCAGTTCTCCGAGAACAACTTGCTTCTTCGCTTCGCAATTTGGCAAGGCAATATTCCACTGCCGTGAGTAGTAAACAACACAAACTAAACATTGCAGCAATAGCGGACGATCTAACACGAGCATTCAACGGCAGCGGGTTGCTTCGGGCGGATAGATTCAGGATCGGCATCGCTCAGAAAGCACTCAACCTTTATCTCAAGTACTTGTGGTGCTTGGACAAGATAATGACTCCCCCACATTGCCCGTTCGACGACGGGATCATTGACGAACTTCCGTTAAGCGAACAGCAAAAGAAGGACCTTAAGTGGACAGCCCTTGATTCGCTGGACGGCTATCAAACCCTCGTCGATGCGGGGCTGGAGAAAATCAAGGGGACCAAGCACGCATCCCTGTCAGATTGGGAACTCGAAACATGGAACTAGGGTTTGACCGAAAGAACTGATTCCCGCTGACGAAGTTCCCCCAAGCTGACAAACCTGACCTTCCGCCTATCCCTTGTCAGGATGGTCTCGCCTGTGAACGGGATTTTTCTGAGAATCCCTGCTTTGTGTCGGACTGAGAATTTGCCAAAGCTGTCGAGCTTCAGCGTAAAGCCGTCCGTGCCCAAATTGTTGAGGAGCGTGGCTTCGATGCACTGAACCACCGCGCTGACCACGTGTGCGGCTTGTTTCTTCGTCGGTAGCAGCAGCACCTGCTGAACCCTCGTCGCCAATTCGTCTCGACCTCTTAGGCTTGCTTGCATGTAGTTCAAATTCCTTTCAAGGAGTGTCTCCATGCAGTGCAATACCGCAAGTTTCGACAATCAACCTTTCAAGTTTCCCAATTTTTCTGTTGGAAATAGGCCCTACAAATCGGACCCCTTCACGATCAGAGATGGCCGATATGTCGGGCACGACGGATTCGTCGTCCCGAAGGACTTCGACGAGTTCCACCAGCGGTTCCCCCACCACATCCCAAACTGGGTCAGAAAGCACTCCGACAGGTTTGTCCCGAAGGAGGATTTGGAGGACTGGACGCAAGACCTCGTGATCCACATGAAATACCTGCCTCCTACATCCAAGCATCGGGAAGCTGGCAAGGAGGACATCGTACAAACATTCGATCCTGCCAAGCACCACGGTGCCAACCAGCCTCGGTTTTTGAACTACGTTAACCTGTGTCTCGCGAACAAGTTCAGAACCATCCACTCAAAACGCAGGAAGGATGCGATGTGCCGCTGGGGAAACTTGTCGCTGACGGGGCAAATGGACTCCGAACAATGTGGCGAAGTGGATGACGTTTACTGCCATGCTCACTCTGAATATCTACGTCGGGCAGCTGACATTTCCGAGAAGCGGGCACGGGATGGAAGCTTTGTCAGTGAGTTCGTTGATTTCGTGAGACGGGAAGACCCGAGCGTTTTGCCGTCGATAGAGTCGATCCTAGCGACTGGCACGCTCGGGGACGCTGCTGAGTTCCTTGGAATCACTGATGCCCGATTTTCCCGCCTGCGGACTCGTATTCGGCAGTTGGGCAAGTGCTTCATGACGGGGGACGACCACATCCCGAAGCAGAGGAGGCCATACAAGAAGCGAGTGAACCCCAAACTCGCTGGTGCGGCTGTTGCAAGCGTCTGAGCTTCTCAGAACACTCTTGAGCACCGAATCAGCAACGGTTCGGTGCTCTCAGTGTGCCGAGCGGCGGCGGCAACAATCACAAGTTCTCGGGATACATCTTCTTCAGGTTGAGGAGGACGGGCCGCAGCAATCGGTAGTGCTTAAAGTCTGAGACAAATGCCGCCTCAGCCATCGCGGAAAGGAAGCTGGTGCTGTGTTCGCGTGCCCAGATCAGCCAGTTGTGGAGTTCGTTATCAGTAGTAGCGGAATGCGGTTCCACGTTTGCTCCCTGAGCTATCTCGGCGAGAGTCGCCACAACAACAGGGTTGTCAACTGTGGTGCCCGCTGTCCAGCCGAGAAAGCCGAGGCTTCCGTCTTCTTTCGGGTCGAGGTGAGCCTTCTTCGCTACTGCGCCGATGTCGGAATCGTCCCAAGTTGAGGCGACCGCAACGCCATCGCCGAGGAGCACGCAAACATAATCACCTGCGGCGAGTAGCTGGGCGACTTTGCCTACGAGGGCGGGATAGTTGTTGAAATCCGTCACGACTCTATCGTAAAGGCTCATTGCCGTTCCCCTGAGGGGTCAGCCATGTCCGCCCAATTTCCTTCTTTTTCGATGATCTTCAACCTTCTATCAAGCAATTCCTGCTTGGCTTCCCAGTCGGAGACTTCACGTTGCAGCATGTCCGCCAACAGATGTGGATCAATTCTTACAGTTTTTCCGACGCGGAATGCAGGCATACGACCTTCCTGAATCCACTTCAATACCGTGTCTTCGGTGACTCTGAATATCCACGCAAATTCCTTCACGTTCAACGGCTGAAGCCTGAGCCTCAAGGCCGCGATGATCGACTTTGTTTCTTGAACTGACATGTTTCCTCCACTTTCGGCTTGTTTGGGCGTGTTTCGCAGCCCTCTGTAGATGCAGTGCCGAAGTCGGGAAACGTTCGCGGGGGTTCGTGAGAGGTCGGATTTTGCAATAAGAACCCCAAAAGCAGGGTTGATGTCACACAGACTCAGGGGCAACCATTGACTTTCACATCGTTAGTAATTTTCGAGAGTCGGCCAAAAAGCCACTTCTTCGGGAGTTTGTTTCATATCCCAAGTTCTTCATCGAGACTGTCGGGCTCGCTTTCCAGAGTGTCAATCGCCAGACTGACGGACGACTCGGGTCGGAACAATCGCACGGAGTCATCGACCAGATAGTCTTCCAGCCTGCCGTTCTTGTCGAAAAAGAACCGAACCGAGTAGCGACCACCATCGTATCCGCGTTCCAGTTTGAGCACGGTGTAGCCTGTCAGCTCGACCTTATCGGGCTCATCCGTGAGACTACAGGTGGTGGTTGTCTCGGGATAGGGTTCGTCAACGCTCCCGATGTGTGGTGGTAGCTGATTGAAGATTGCTTGCAGTTGCTCCAAGTGATTCATTACTTGCCTCCAAATTCCCAGAAATGGGGTGTGGTCAAATCCTCGATGCGACGGAACGTTCCTTCGAGGTACTGGTTTTTGTCATCCAGATCGGCCTTGGTCATGTTGCCTGCGATCACCAGTTGAGCATTGTGCTTATAGCAGGCGTTGATGATGTCGTACATCTCAGCCATCCTGAACTCCGATTTCTTGACCTTCTCGAACTCGTCAAGGAACAGGTGGGTTGTTATGCCGTGGTCTACCTTCAACCGCTCGATCTTCTTGGCGGTGACCATAGGAGCATCCGCCTCACCGATCCTCCATTGCTGAATGCGATCCATGAGTTCCTTGGCTTCGTAGAACGCCACGGGATGGAGACCGCGATAACGGATGGGGTCCATGGAAACGTCCCAAGCGTTATCCACCAGAGCACGGCGGTAGAGGGCATACAGGAAGGTGCTCTTCGACCATCCCTGCGGGCTGAGGAAAGCGTAACCAGCAGCGGGGGCCTTCTGCATAATCTCGATGATGACCCTCTGCTTGTCCTCAGGCATGTGCGATTTGGGCGAAGGCGTCAGGGATTTGAGGCGCACGCTCTGGTAACGCTCGGGCACGTTCCGCCTCCAGATTTCCTCGATGCGGCTCCGCATGATCCTGTTCTGCTCATCCTGCTGCCGCTTCTCTTTGCGGGCGGTGACGGCAGCCTGCTCCTCGGGCGTCATATCCTTCCAACGCTTAGGTTCGGGCCTATCTTTGAGCAGGCGGTCGATGGTTTCGTCGTCAAATTGTTCGAGCATTTCTATACCTCCACCTGATTGAATTTGGTCGGGGTGTTGAGCAACTCTTTCTCCTTGCCCTGCTTTTTAGCGTTACGCTTCGCTTTGTCCAGATCGAACTCCCGAGCCGACAGGATGTTCTCCCATTTCTCGGCGATGCAATACTCTATCGGGTCACGCTTGACCCCCAGAGCCTTGATCGCTGGAGCGAAGGAGTCGGACTCGGTAGCAGCGTAGTGAAGCACATCCCTGACATGAGCCAGAGAAGAAGTCTTGGTCTTGGACTCGATCAGACCAGACCACAGCTTGAAGGTCGAGGCGTTCTTGAATCGAGCAGGCTTACCAAGCCAACGCCAGAAGTCATGAGCCAGACGGATCGCTTCATCAGGGACAGAGGAGTCAGGATCAGGAACTTCAGCTTCCTGTTCCTGAGGGGATAGTTCGGGTGGGATGCCGTCATCGGGGGGCGGAACTTCGGTTAACTTCGGTTTGGTTTTGGTTAGCTTCGGTTCGGTTGTCCCGAGGGCAACGTCAGAATTCACATCAATTCTGAGATTTCTGAGCTTCCTGTTCTCGCACCTTGCTCTCGACTTACTCGCACCGCACTCGCAGTCTTCTCTCGACCAACTCGCGGAGCACTCGCAACATACAAATAAATGCGAGTAATCCAAGAGAAACCTGAGAGTAGTGTCGTAGCTGGAGTCGATCTTCTTGGCGAAGTCCCAAGCGTTACGGGGAAGGCTGCCAGTTTGCCATTGATAGAGGAGTGCCTTGAAAAAGATGCCGACCTGAGCGTCGGTCATGGACTGCGTGTCAGGGTCGCTCTGCCAATCTTCCACAATGATCGGCAGGTACGGCGGCATCCGATTGAGTTTGTCTTGTTTTGCCATTATGATCCTCACAGTACGGGGTGGGCGGTCGGCTGTGAGTCCGCCGCCCGAATTCCCGATCATCGCCCCGCAGCTAGCGGGGCAAAGCTTTCTGTCTAACAACCCGAAAGTCCAAAAATCGGGCGCAGCCGAACCCATTCCGTCCCTTGGGAGGCCGACTGCGCCCGTTCTCCGCTCAGTGGAAGCGGAACTTTGCATTGATTTGAGCGCCGAACATTGACAATTAGAATCACGGAGTTCAGTGCCTTTTCCCGTTTCGAAACGTCAGGTTTATGCGCTCTCCAACTGGTTTTGCTGTTTTCGGAACCCAATGCTGCCACTCAGCGTTCGTCCGTCCTCTCATAACGAGAAGGTCACCGTGCTGGGGCAGGTACTCGACCGTTGCCGATTTGTCCAACTTTGATCCGCTGATTATCTTCGCCAGCCGAAATGGACGCGCTGCTCCAAGGGTTAGGCTGGGGATCGTCGGCTCGGAGTCTCCGTAATCATCGTCACTGTGCGGCGAGATGTAGTCCCGTCCATCTCGATAGTGGTTAATCAAAACCGCATTGAAATCGCCGAACCCCGCTGCTTTGATCCTGTCGATCACTGCTTGCAGGTAGTCGGGCATAGGAGCGGCCTTGAGCACAACTCCGTTCGAATAGGGGTAATCCCAAGAGCCATACCACGCTTCCAATCTCGGTATCGCCTTGCGCCCGTAAAGTTGAATGTAGTTCTGCCTAAATTCTGCTTCGCCACGAATACGCCGTAGCAGCGCGTCGGCTTCATCAGACTTGAGGAAACTCGGAACGACGATCACATCAGGTGTCATGTCTTCTCCTATAACTCCTCGACAGCAGGCACGCGGGAGTGATCTTTCGGCGTGACAGCGATGGGTTTAGTAACGGGCTCTGGCGGCGTTACGGTGTTTCCTGCGCCTGCGGGACTGGCGGCGTTCCAGCGGCATACTCGGGGTAATGTTTGGCGATTTCCGCACAGGCGCATTCCTTGTAGCCGCAATGTGTAGACATCGGTTGCTGTAATCATCACTGCACCGCCAGTTTGCTCTGCTCGTTGAGGAGCCGAGTCTTGAGCTTTTTGATTTCCCGCAGTTGGTGGGTGATGGTCTCGCCCACGGTGTGACTGGCATCGACCATCTCCCATGAAGCCCGACCGCTTTCGACCAGCGCCCACAGACTTGCTTCACGTGCCTTGATGATTTGCTCTAAGTTTTGCTTCTTCACGATGCGCTCCTGTGTTGATCGTTGCTTGGCCCAACGAGCAGATTGACGTTTGACCTTTTCACGGTCACGGACTTCGATAGCCGCTTTTCGAGCGGGTGTCATCTCGATCCCCCATAGCGTCTCTGTCTCTGGCTGCGTTATCTTTATGGCTTGGCACTTGGCGCAGGTGGGCACATCGCCGTTCTTCGCCAACTGCACTTTGTGCCGACCCACGTCATAGAACTTGCCGCATGCCGTCACACCAGCTACGTGCTTCGAGTTGGTGCTTGGGCTATGAGTCTTGCGGCGTGGGACTGGCGGTGTGACCCTTGGATTTTCGGCGTAATACTTGTCGATTCCCGCACACTGACACTTCTTGTAGCCGCAACTGTGGCAAGCGGTCGTACTTCCTTCCATGTCCGCTTTGCGGGCACGAGCCGCATGAAGCATGTCCCAACCTTTGTTGCCCTCGGTCTCGGGCGCAGGCTTGCCGCCCGCTGCGATGTGCGCTCGGTACTCCTTACAGGTCATGCCGAGCTTCTTGGCTTCCCTGTACTCCGCTTGCTTGGCTGCCTTCGAGATGTAGATGCGGGGATTCATTAGACTCTCGCCTTTACAGCCATCTTCAACATCTCACGACAGGTGAATGTTTCAATCTTCTTGCCGTCCGTGAAGAGTGCCGAACCGTCTTCGTAGTAATAGGCGATTACTCCCGTCGTCCCCCTACTATCGAGAATATCCGTGTGGCCCGATGTGAAATGGGAAGTCATCCCCGACTCGATTCCCCGTTTAATCTTTCTCGCTGTTTCCATTAGAGTGCGCCCCCTTCGGCTGTCGTCATTGGGTCCGCCTCGAAGTTGTCTTCTTCGTTTCGGATGTCTTCCAGCATGTTGTCGCACTCGTCACGTAAGATACGTGCCTCCTCCAGCGTGGTGCTTTCGAGAGCGACCATTTGCGTGTCTTTCTTGTAGGCGTGCCTTACGCACGCATCGTCGAGTTGCTTGCGAAACTTAGTGATTGCTTCCTTGTTTGTCATAAGTGTTTTCTCCGCTGCTATATATACCCAGCCCAACCCGATTTCAGTTAGGAATGCAGGGCGGCTTGCCTCTCGGCGTTGCTTGCGTCTTGGCGAATTCTTGGCATAGGTCACTCTTTCTCTCGCAACTACATCGGACTCAAATCTCTACACTTTTTGTAGTGTCTTTCGCACAACCAGTACCAATGTCGGTCGTCGTCCGTCCACAGCATGTTGGTGGGGACACCACACGCTCGGGGATTGTCCTCGGTGGTGAGAACGAAAGCGTCAGGCCAATCGTCGGTGTTGATTGTTTCGCCCCTATCACAAAGCGGCACCGATTTGGGCACCATTTCTTCCGTTTCCGAGAGCCTAAACTCAATACAGATGATGCCGCCCTCGCCGCCATCACTTTCATCAATCCACATCGCAAACTGGCATTTGTGCTGTGCGACGGGCTCTGTCAAGGGACGCGCTTTCTTCCTCTTCCCAAGATCCTCAATGTAGAATTCCCACGGCACGTCCGAATATCCCGCCGCATCCTTATCGGTTTCACAGAACAAAAACGACTGGTAGTCTTCCCCCTCGTCCTTCGTGCCTTCGTAGATGACGGGACGGAAGCCGTCATCTCCCCGCTTTGTATCCTTCCTCGTCAACTTCGCTTCGTACTTTTGCCCGACCACTAATTTGTTTGGCTTCATACTCATCTCCTTTTATTTCAAAAGCCGCCTATAATACCCGCGTGACAAGGCTAGTATCTGATTTGAGCGCGGAAACGACGAGGCAAAGTCGGAAGGAATTCTTACTGTGACTTTTCCAGTTTCCCAACGGCCTTGGGGAATGGTTTTGGAGTGGCTGGGCATTAGGCTGCTACCTCTTCACGCAACATAGCGATTTTCTCCTCAGCAGCCGCCGCTTTGCAGGCGGGATAAGTTTGGTTGATGATGTCGAGGATTTCCTTACCTTCGAGACGGCGTTTCTTATGGAAGATCGTGGCGAGGATGTTGACCAGATTCCAGATCGCTTTATCATCGAAACACTCGGTCACTACGGGAATGAGGCGGGATACCTGCTCTATGGCCTCTTTCTCGGTCATCCCCCCAATTTGCATTAGCTTCGAGACCGCCTGAAATAGGTGATCGGTGGTCTCGGCTTTGCGGAGCGGATTCTCGCTTGTTGCATCGGTTGACCCGAACACGCCCGCCAAAGTCACGAAGGCGTGCTGGAGGGCGAGGACGGTGCGCTCACCGATAGGTTGAGCTATCATGTCGGGAAGCGGCCCGCCGCCAACCGTAACCGCCGCCAGTTTGTCGGCATGGTTATTGTCTATGTCGGTGCGGTCGTCGTTGAATTGCATGTACCCAAGCTCGTGCCCCATGATCCAGTGACCGACTGCGTGGGCGGACTCATGCACGGCAAGATTCCGCTCATTGTTGTAGTCGTCCATGTCGGCCTTCGTTGCCACGACCGCCCGTCCGTTTATCTCGACACGCCACAATTCGTTCGAGTCACGGCGGCGGCTTTCGTCGGAGCGTTCGTGGCACTTCTTATACTTCTTGCCGCTACCGCAATGACAAGGATCGTTGCGTCCTATCTTCGATTGGCGTGGGCGGGGCAGTGAGCGAATTTCGTTTGGCAGTTTCATTAGATCGTCGCGCCCTCCAGACCGTAACGAGCATTGGCTGTCACCCCCTCCTGCGCCACAGGTACTTGTGCTTGGTTCAAAACATCGGCTGCATCCCATGCGGCGTCCCTCGTGGGGTGCTTCTGAAGACAAATTGAGGAATTGACCTCAAACACGCCATACCCTCCTGACGCGGCTGGGCGCACCGTATACTTCTTGCCCCGCTTCATTGGAGACTGGGCGAAAGGCGGAGCCTGCGCGATCGTGACGACGTTGGATTCCTCCGTCTCGCTATCGCCGCATGACATTGGATCGGACTTCTGAACATGCTCAGAACTTCCGTTTGTCGGCGGGTTGTAGGACGCGCTTCCCAGTGCTTCACCGTTCTTCTTGGCAAGGCGCTTGTTACGCTTCCGTTTCTCCTCTTTCGCTGCCTCGGCCAGAACTGTGGCGGGCTCAGCGGTAGGCCTATGAAGGAGCATCTTGCCCAGCAACCTCTTCGCTTCAGCCTTGATCTCCTCATCGGTAGCCGATGACGCGATCTTGGTGATGAAGCTCAGAGCCTCCGTGAAAACGTCGGGCGGGAGGGGCATCAGCGGAGTGGGAACATGCTCTGCCGCTGCGAGAAGTTGCTTCTCGATTTCTCCTTCGGGGTTCCTGTTGGCGATCTCCATTGCGGCGGTCGCGATGAACTCGTACCTTTTCGCAGCGGTGCTGTCTTCCTCGCGGCGTGCTTGCGGGCGACCGTTGGCCTCGTCTTCTTCTGTGTCATCGATGTCATCCGAGTCGGGGTCATCGATGTTGTCGCCGCCGTCTGTGAGAAGCCCGTTTGCTTTGGCGAATTGCTTCAGCTTGCGGTCAGCGTGTTGGAGGCTGTAGGCTGCACAGTTCTCGTTGAAGGTTTCCCAATCGGGAGCGCCAAAGTTCTTCTCGTTCTCTGTCGCCGTCCTGTCCTTACCTCCATTAACGTCAGTGCGGTAGCCTTGGTTAAGAAGCCGCTGCTTGACTTCGTAGTAATAGGCGATGTTCGCCACGAACTCGCGCTGGGCATCGGCACGGTCTTTCTTTGCCAGTTCTTCGTGAGCGATGGCGCTGCCCATGTGCTCCGTGATGATCTGCGTTGGTTTCTTGATTGCCGATCCAAGATCGGCATCGGACAACGCAATCGCCTCCAAATATTGCTTTTCGGCGAGCGACATTTTCTTGGTCGCAGCGATAGGATGCGACGACGTGGTGGTTGCTTCTGCATCGACCACATTCGAAACGCTTTCGGTGGTGGTACTATCTGGCGGTCTAGCAGGCTGCTCTTGAGACGATTCAGCGGCGTTAGTCTGGACGGACTGTTCGCTGATCTTCTCGGTTGCAGCCTTTTTGGGTTTGTGGTTCATTGCGTTCCTCCAATCGAACTGATAACAGTTTCGACTTTCAGCCGAAAAACGAGGAGGCAAAGTCGGGCGAGATTTTTGCTCCGACTTTCCCCCTTCCCTTCTCGGCGGCAGCCTTTGCTTATGTGCTTCATTGCTCTCTCTTCTCGAACTAATGACATCTTGGACTTTCAACGGAAAAGCTAGAAGGCAAAGTCGGACACACTTCTTACTCCGACTTTTCCGCTGATCTTCTGAGTGCTCCCTTTTCTTTGTGGTTCACTGCTTTTCCGCTTTACAAACCTCTGAACATGTTCAGAGGTTCCAACGTTTTGTGCTCCAACTAGATCGCTCCCTGCGACACAAAGTAAGGCTCGAAGTCGTTGAGAGGGCGAGGCTCCGTAATTTGTGTGCATCGCCCGACTCGGGTGTGGCACTTGCGGCAGAATTTCCGCTCAGGCTTGCCCTTTACCAAGAAGTCGTCCTGCTGCTTACGCGTGAACAGAATCTCGTTGCTGCATCCTTGGCACTTGATGACCCGATCACCCTTCTGAAGCTGAGTCGTCCGAATCGACAGGTGCACTCCGTCAATCAGGTTCTTGCACGTGCGGCAAAGCGTAGGTGCTATCCACTTGTCCCCGAATCTCTCCCTCATAGCGGTTCGATATCCGACCGTCAGGCGAATGTGCCCGCCGCACCGAGCACAGGGGCTATTCCCCTCTACGGGTCGTGGGCTCGGAACGAGGGCAGCCGCTGGCACTCCGCTGAACAACGTCGGAATGATCGTCACAAGTTGGTCTTGGAGCGTTGGCTTCCGTGCGAACAAACGCGGCCCCATTAAGGAGGAGGAAACTGGGCAGTGTTTCTCGGGGCGGTTACGCTTCTGGCGACGATCACCGACGACGGCTTCTTTACCCTGACTCCCAATGCCCAGACAATTCTTGAGATTGTGGAGGGCGTTCTCAGCCCAACCCTCGTCACTTGGGGTGCTTGATAACACCAAGGTTTTGCCCTGACGATTCTTGTAGACCTTGTGCTTCTTTCCCCGAATCAGTTCAAAGCCATATTGCTTCAAGAGACCGAAAAGCTCTCGCTCTGCCGCGCCCATAGTTCGTCTCCGCACTGGATTCCCACCACAGAAACCCGTCTGCGGAGTAACAAGGCTAGTATCTGATTTTGGTGCAGAGACGACGAGGCAAAGTCGGGAGGAATTCTTACTGTGACTTTTCCAGCTTCTTAAGGGCGGAATCGAAGTCAACGGGCGGGTAGCAATGCCCCTTGTAGTTGTGGGATTCTTCCAAACTTGACTTTAGTTCTCGGAATGCTTCTGAAAAGTTGTTCTGGAAATACTTCAATCTCTTCTTGAGCAAGCTTGTATCGGTGTACTCGTTACTAGCCTCGTCATTTGTGCAGGACTGAAGCAAACTGGCGACCAGATCGTACTGAGGCTTCCCAGTACCAATTTGAGCGCACACCAACGGTGCTATCACGCCGTAAGCACGGATACTGTCGGAACGGGGAGGCGTCCAGAGCTTCAAGACTTTGGCATAAAATTCCATGCTACTCGCCATGTCTTCGAATTGTTTTTCCAGCGACCACACGTCGTTTGTTTCCAGCGACCACACATCGGTACCTTTCCGCCCCGCTCTCTGTGCTTCGTTTCGTACCATTTCTGAATATTTGTCGAAATCGATTACTGCCGTTGAGATATGGTAGCGGGACTCCAACAGCGACACTTCACTAGCCAATTTCGACAACTTATCACTCAAGTTAATCAACTCATTCTGATTCGGAAACCTCGACCACTCTCGACCCTCCTTCGTACCACGTGCGGCTTGATAACCCTTGAAATTACCGATACTCTCAGCGAGCGCCTTAGGAGTGCATCCTTTTAGGGTTAACTCTCGGAAGGCCTCAGCAAAGCCACGACCATCGGTGATGAAGTTATCCTCGTTGGACAATATTTTGTGCGGCTCGTAGAGAGCACCGTCCATCGACAGGAATCCCATCATCATGGTTTTTTGAGTTGCCTTGCTCAGATGCCGCTCATCAGAACGGATACAGTCTTCCAAAGCCACGGGGCGTTCTTTTAGCGTCACCACCCGATGAACTAGCGACTTTAGTCGCGCACTTTCCTGCCGCTGTGAATAATATTGTGCGAGCCATCTCTCCAGAGGACGAAAGAATCTTTCAATCTCTTCGGGGTCATCGACGGTTCGTCCGTCGCACGTGTATTGTCCCTGTTGCACGATTTTCCACGCAGTCCAGTGTAGGCACACCATTCCCGCACTAGTCTTTGGATAGCGAATCAATAGAGGAGCGACCTGCGGCATTTCTGGGTCGTCTGTCCCGCTGTGGCCGAAGACAACGGACTCTGCAAGCTCTTTTTCTACCCACCACTTGTTTTTGTCCGATGAGATTGTCTTCAGAACCTTACGGAGGAATGTGACGTTTACGAGGAACGCCTCATCGATATCAATTTCGATGTCTTTTGTGAGAAGCTCAGCGGAACGCTTCCCCACGATCTGTTCTCGGTCGCCCTTCTTAGCTGGCATTATGCCTCTATCAAAACGCTCCTTTTGAGTCGGCACAAGTAACCTGCAAAGTTCCTCCAAAATCGGACTCCGACTTTGCCTCGTGCTTCCAGCCGCAAGGAACTAGATTGTGATCAGCCGAGCAAGATTAGGAGGACTCACATGACACCAGAACGATTCGTAACAGCCGACGAAGTGGCCGAGCATCTGAAGATCACTCGCCGCCAAGTGCTCGAAATGACGCGGAGGGGCATCATCCCCGCGTATCCCTTGGGTGTTGGCGAGTGTCGGAGAGTGTGGCGGTACAAGATCAGTGAAGTAGAAGCCGCCATAGCCTCGGGCACTCGCAAGCCTTCGACGACAAGCGAAAACGGCGTTTTGGCTGGAATGCCCGCCCCACGTACAATGCCAGACGGCAGTCCCCGCAGCCAGAAGGGGAAACTCTAATGGCTCGTTACCGAAGGGGATTTTTGAGGAAGAAGAAAGGAAAATGGGTGTATTGCTACACCGCAATTCGTTCGATTGACGGCGCACGGACGGAACGCGGGCGGGTAATAGGTTTTGTCTCGGAGTTGTCGAAGTCAGGCGCTTGGGCCGAGGTTGAACGCCGAGGTCTCAACGCGCTCGTCAATGAGCCCGACGCTGGCAGACCGCTTACGTTCGGTCTCATTGCTTCGCATTACCTTGAGAACCACAAATTCACGAATCACGGAACGGAATACCTCCACAATCACATTGTGAAAGATTACCTGATTCCACGGTTCGGGGATAAAGTGGCGATTGAGATAAAGTCCAAGGAAATATTGGGCTGGCTTCAGTCCCAAACCTCCGAGGAATGCGGAGACGATGGTCTTGAGAATTCTACACTCGGCAAAATCAAGACCGTGATGGGCAGCGTTTACCGATATGGGCAGTTTGAGGAACTCATCCCTCAGACTGTCGTACCAAATGCCAAAGGGCAGCTAAGGGCAAGCAACCCTGTGACGTTCGTGCGGTGGTCAAATAAGACGGACTACGAGGCGTTCATCTTAAAGCCCGAGCAGACGTTTGCTGTTCTCGATCTGCTCGTTCAGCCAGAGTACACGCTTCTGCTGATGGTCGCCGCAACTGGCGTTCGAATCTCTGAGGCGCTTGCCCTGAAATGGAAGTCTGTTCTCTACGACCAGAATTCGATCCGCATCAAGAATTCTTGGACGTATGGGCAAATGGGCTCAGGCACCAAAACACAGGCGTCGAAGTCCACCGTGCCGATGCATTCGGCGTTAGCCGAAGTGCTCAAGGCGTGGCAGGCCGAAACTCCGTACAACAAACCAGACGACTATGTGTTCGCGAGCTTCAAACTGCGTGGGAAGAAGCCCCGAACTGGGAACATGATCGTGGAAGACTATATCCGTCCAGCCGCTATCAAGGCGGGTGTGATTTCCGTGCGGGACGGCGTTACGTATGACACGGCTGGAAACCAGATCAAGCGATTCGGGTTCCATTGCTTCCGTCACACGCTGGCATCGTTCCTCTTGGCGCAGGGCAACAGCCCTGTGCTAATCAAGAACCTTCTCCGCTGGTCGAAAATCTCGATGCTCGATGTCTACGGGCACGTGATGACCGACGAGAAGCTGGCAGCGCAGGGGTCGATGCTGGAACGGATCATGCCGAAAACGGTTGCCGTGCAATAACGGGTGCTGAACGGGTGCTGATGCTATGAAGTCAAGCTGCTCAAGAGCGGTGGGAAGGGCTGAAAAGCCCATGAACACTGGAAAAAGAAATGGTAGGCACGAGGAGACTCGAACTCCTGACCTCTACCGTGTCAAGGTAGCGCTCTAACCAACTGAGCTACGCGCCTACATGAACTGCTTCAACGACTTGCCTTCGTCTAAGTTTATCAGACCGCCCATTTCGTGCTCAATTTGGTGCACACCTGCTGAAAAACCGACCGTCGCAATGGCATCCACCGCCCGCCGTTGCACTTCCGGACGGATGTGACCGTGTCGCTTCGCCATCCGTACGGCAGTCGTCGCGGACCAACTGAGAATTTGAGCCCCTGTTGCATATGGTACCGCATTCTCCAGCAGCTTCGTTGCGAAACTGTGACGCAGGTCGTGGAAGCGAAGTCGCGGCAGCCCGCAGCTTTGCAAATCCTGCGCCAGGCGGTTCGCCAGTTCGCAATTGGGCGATCCAGGCGGATTTTTCCGTTTTCGCAGGACGGGAACACGAAGGCTTGCGGCATACGATTGGAGAACCGTGCAGCCCAGGTATCCAGCGCCGCTAAGGCCGGCCCATTCGGAGGGACATAGTCGCGGATCTTCAGCTCGGTATGAACCATTTCCTCAAGTTTGCGATGGATTGTGGAGCGCCTTCTGAAAAAGAAGCATGGAAATTGCAGGAAGACATGTGGAAAGCGCTGGGGTCCGCCGCACGAGCACAATATCGCCATCAGAAATCTGAGGATCCGGTAAACCGTTTTCTTCAACTTATGCAATCACTCTTGGCGTCCGGTCGAGTCTACCTCCAAGATCTGGAATCTGAGAACGCACCTAACCCGAAGGGCGATCACGTGGGCTGGTTGGACAACGACGTCGCCTTGCTGCATCCGGATGCCGCCTTCGGCGCAGCACAGAAGTTAGCACAGGAGCAAGGTGAGTTCATCGTGATTGGTCAGAAAGCTCTTTGGCCGCGCATAAAAGACAGAGGGTTTCTGATTGGGTCGGACTCCGACAGAAACCTGAAACGAGAAACGATCAGGGGTAAACGACCACGCGTGGTCAAAATACCGAGCCGACTACTCAGGCTTGACGCTGAGGATCGAGCGTGAGGCTGCGAATCGGGACAATCGGGACTGACGGGATAGGGCGGCCGATTGAAAGGAAGACAAGTTTGCGATTCAGTACACACAGCCGGTAGTCCCGATCGTCCCGATGTTGGAGGGGTAGGCCTAGCTTGCCCCTACTAAACAGAAGGGGAAGAATGGCTATCCCCACCCTTGAATGGGACCAAGGCAGAAAGCTACAGCTTGGCAAACAATTCACCTGCGCGACTGTGTATACAGTAGTTCCGCTTGAAAGCATGCGGGCACGGTGATGAATGGAAGGATGCAATGAATGGGAATTTCTACGGCTTGCCCAAGCAGTTTTGAGACTGCACTCCGAAGGGGCTTGAAATGAAGAAGGCATGCTCAGCCCCGATTGCACAAACGCCATCAGCACCATCGAAGCACGCAGTTGCTGCTCGACGAAACGGCAGCTTCGGAGGACAGGAACGTGCCGCCCGCTACGGTCGTGAGGTTTTGTCAGAGTGGGCAAGCTGTGGTGGGAAGGCGGCGCTCGCAAAGTTCAATTGGGCGTACTTCAAAAAACTGCGAAAACGTCGGAAGCATTATCCGAAATACAGCCAGCCGGTGGCTCAGCCCAGTCCCCGTGTGCTCGCGGCGAAAAAGAATGCCGAGAAGGGTGGGAACGCCCGCGCCGAACAACACGGCACTAAGCAACTGCGGGAGTGGGCACGACAGGGCGGACTCGCGACAAGGGAGCGACACGGGCTTGCCCGGCAACACGCCGGAAGATTCGGCGCGCACTGGAGGAGCGTACCGAGTGCGTGGATCAAATAAGAAGAGCAGCGGCACTCGTGACAGTCCAACAGATCGGTCGATGGCAGCGATCCGCTGAGCAGATTGACTCTGCATTCGCGGGCCGACCGTGGTTGCCGAACTTACCGCCCGACTGCCCGCGGAACAAAGCGCGGTCCCGGGCGTTTTTCCGGATGCACATGCGGGCGTCGGAAAACATGTGGAGCTCCCTGATCCGCTTCATCGAACTCTCCCGATCGGAATCCGCGGATGAGAGCGGCTGGCTGAGAATTGCGGAGGCTTTCGAAAACAAGTGAGGGCGTTGATGCGCCGCGCTCTACTACCGACCACCGGAGGAGTTCGAGCAAGCCGTAGAGTTGGAGGCGGCTTCCGCCGGAGCGACCATCGAGCTGTCACTGCACCGCCCCCACTGTCGTACAGGAGCACGGGCGGCTGTGAGATAACGTATACTCCCGTTGCTGGTGAAATGCCAAGCGGTAAGTGGGGTCGGCCATGCAGGCGCGCTCACAATGACTTTTCAATCTGCGCGGTGTATTGTCCCAAGTCATCGCCGATCTGGTCGACAAGCGTGTCGAAGAGGCAAGGCCGATGAAACGCTAGAGTAGTGACGAAGGCATTTTTCGATGGCATTGCGGGTTGCAATCGCGGCGGCTTGGATCGTGCTATGGACCAGCGTTCCCATTCAGGCCCAGGTCGCGAGACCACAGGTTTCAATAAATCCGACTCAGCAAGCGAGCGAGCCCACCGAAAAAGCACAGCCAGATGCCGAAGCAGAACTTCGGAACGGAACTGCCCTGACTCGGCGTGGTTTGTTTGTGGAAGCTATTCCTCACCTTCTGGCTGCTCGAGGGCGAGTTACAAACGCGTATGCCGCCGAGTTCAACCTAGCACTTTGCTATGTGGGTACGGGCCAGTTTGTGCAGGCGGTCCAGATCCTCAGTTCGCTGCGGGACAACGGGCATGAAAGTGCGGATGTCTACAATCTTCTTGCTCAGGCTCAGATCGGCAATGCCCAGCCGCGTGAGGCGTGGGCGTCTTTCCAGAAGGCCGTGCTCCTGACGCCACAAAACGAGAAGCTTTATCTTTTCTTGGCGGATGCGTGCATGGAACGGAAGGATTACGCACTCGGTCTGAAAATTGTGAATCTCGGAATCCAGAATCTTCCCCATTCCGCTCGGTTGTATTACGAGCGAGCCGTGTTTCTTTCCCAACTTGACCAGTTCGACCGAGGCAAAGCGGATTTCGAACTGGCCCGTAAGCTCGCACCAAACAGCGATATTGGGTACTTGGCTGCGGCGCACGAAGAATTTCTCCAGGGAAATGTCAGGGAGGCGATACAAGTGGCGCGAGAGGGGATCCGGCAGGGTCACGAGAATTCCGTGCTCTTGACGATTCTTGGCGAGGCCCTGATGCGTGCCGGTGCCGTTCCGGGCCAACCCGAGCTTGGCGAAGCTGAGATGGCGCTGCAGAGAGCAGTGGCGGAGCGCCCTGGCGATCCGAGTCCACGCATCGCCCTTGGCAAGCTCTACCTCATGGCCGATAAGCTCGACGACGCGATCACCCATCTCGAGAGAGCGCGGCAGATCGAGCCGGGCAATGCGTCGGTCTATGCAAATCTGGCAAAGGCTTATCAGAGGCGTGGCGACCCGCAGCGCGCGCAGGAAATGCTCGGCATCCTCGCGAACTTGAATGAGGCAAAGGCTGAGAGAATCCGGACTGCTCCCGGAGATCGCAAAGCCGGCTACGTCGGGTCAGGAATCGAGCAGGAGGCGGAAGAAAAGCCGAGTCATCGATAATCGAACAACTGCGTCAGCCGTCCGAATTATTTTGCGGCGATGCGAGGGAACGGGCGCTCCACAATGCCGGCGCCTTCTCTGACGGCAACAATTTGGTCGCTCTTGAGGCTGGCTAGTTTGGTCACCATTCCGCTGGGCCAGGAAATCTCCACCGAGTCGACAAGCGAGTGTTGCCCGAGCCCGAAATGCAGCCGCGGATCCTGCGCGGATTGGTAGCTCATTCCGCCTTTTCTCTGATCGAACAGAACAAGATCTCCAGCCGTGACTCTGACGCGGGCGCCCACGCCATCGCGATTAGACTTCGTGCCGATCAGGAAAATCTCCAGCCAGTGATTCGCATTCCCGCCGTCATTGCGCAGTAGCTGGGGCGCTCCTCCACAGTGATTGACGAGGATATCCAAGTCTCCGTCATTGTCGAAGTCGCAGATGGCAGCTCCCCGGCTGACGCGCGGGAGTTGAAAATCGGGCCCCAATTCACGGCTCACATCCTCGAAAATGCCACGTCCCAGATTACGGAACATCAGTTTGGGCTCCGCATAGTGCGCATTGGCATGGTAGCGCTCGATGTTGTCGAGGACGTGTCCGGTTGCCATGAACAAATCCACCGCGCCATCGTTGTCGTAATCCATGAAGCGCAGGCCGAATTCACTCATGTTGAATGTGGTGTATCCGATCTTCGAGCTCAGCGTTGCATCGTCGAATAACTGGCCTCCCATATTCTGATACAGCCGCGCCAACTGCATGTCCAGGTGGGCGACGGCCAGATCGAGCCGGCCACTGCCGGTGGTGTCGGCAGCGTCGACTCCCATGCCCGCTTCAAAGTCGCCATCTGCGCTGACGGCGACGCCAGCCACGTATCCAATCTCGGTGAAGGTGCCGTTGCGGTTATTGTGAAACAGGAAATTTGCCATGTGGTCATTGGAGATGAAGATGTCCTGCCAACCGTCGTTGTCGTAGTCGAAGGTCACGACACCAAGACCGTTGCCTCCCTTCAGCCCCACGGCGGACGATTTGCTCACGTCAGTGAACGTGCCGTCGCCGTTGTTGTGGTAGAGCGTCGGCGGTTGGCCGTGGAAGTCATCCGGATGACAGTAGCTGCGCATGCCAGGACCAGCATCGCCGCAGTAGAAGTTGCGCTCGGGAGACCAGTCGACATAGTTTGCGATGACCAGATCCATTTGCCCGTCGTTGTCGTAATCGAACCACGCCGCGCTCGATGCCCAACGGCCCGAATTCTCGACGCCGGCGTGCTTGGTCACGTCGGTGAACGTTCCGTCTCCGTTGTTGTGATAAAGGATGCACCGTCCGTATCCGAGAACCAACAGGTCCGGAAAGCCGTCATTGTCATAATCGCCTACGGCAACGCCCATGCCGAAAAGACCTTCAGCGCCAACTCCGGCCTTGGCGGTGACGTCGGTAAAGGCGCCATCGCCGTTGTTTCGGTAAAGCGTGCTACGCAACGGCTGCTTCGGGTTATAGACACGGGTTGCGGCGCCGTTGACGAGATAGAGATCGAACAGACCGTTTTGGTCGTAATCGATCCATCCACAGCCGGAGCCCATCGTTTCAATCAGATATTTTTCCGAGGACGCAGCATTGTCGTGCTGAAAGGCAATCCCTGCCGTCTGAGCCACATCCACAAATGTCACCGGGGGAACTGCGGAAAGAGCAGGCCAAACGCGCGGGCCTCTAGTCAGTGCCAGACCGGCCAATCCCAAGTACCGCAGGAGATCGCGCCTGGAGAAACGCCTAGGAGTATTCACCGAAGTTGTTTCCCGACAAGGTTCTGCAAGCAGCACCGCCCAGTATGTCCTCCCCGTTCCCGGTGGAGAAGAGAAAAGCGTTGACAAATGGGGCGGATACAGTATACAAAATTTGGTCGATAGGAAAACGTTTGCCGGACGACAAGTCCGAACCCGTAAGGCTCCGGACTTTTCCGAAGGTGGCGCTTCGAACTCCAGCGAGCTAGATTCGCGGGCTGCCAACGCTAAGGAGGGTGTATGTCTTCATCGTATTTTCGCACGGTTCTCGCCACTGTTTCTTTATTGCTGCTGGTAATTGGGGTTCCACCCGTTTGGGCGCAGCACGGTTCTGAAGGGAAAGTCACGGTGACTGTCCTCGATCAGGCCGCTAGTGTCGTACAAGGCGCCGAACTAGAACTCCGCGACTTGGCAACGAACGATCTTCGAAAGGCAGAGACACAAGGCGCGGGCACGTACACCTTCACCAACCTGCCGCTTGGAACCTACAAATTGACTGTCTCCAAGACTGGCTTCAAAAGCCAAGTTTATGATGCGGTGGTCGTGGAGGCGTCCAAGACAACCGACATCAGCGCCACTCTCACCGTGGGAACGCTCACTGAGACCGTGGTTGTGACCGAGAGTGAAGCTCCGCTGGTGGAAACCACCTCCTCAATGATCGGGACCGTTATCGACTTGAAGCAGATTGAAGACCTGCCCATTGCAGGCCGCGATTTGACACAGATGTCTCAACTCGTCCCCGGCTACACCGGTACGCTCGCCGACGGCGGCGGAACCTGGAATGGGCTGCCGTCGATCGCGCAGGGAAGCAATATCGATGGGGTTGTAGGCAATGCGGGACGCATGAAATTCTTGGGAAACGCAGAGCCCGCTGTCGAGCCGCGCCTGGAAAACATTCAGGAGATGACGGTCCAGACCGATCAACTCGATCTGAACCAGGGCTTCGGCAACTCGAGCATGCAGATCAACTTCATCACCCGGCGGGGCGGCAACAAGTTTCACGGCAGAGCCTACGAAGATTTTAGAAACTCATGGCTGAATGCCAACAGTTGGTTCAACGATGAGTTGGGATTGCCGAAGAACCACTTGATTCTGAACGAGTTTGGCGGGAGTGTGGGTGGCCCGATCATCAAAGACAAGCTGTTCTTCTTTGGTACCTTTGCCATGTCCAAACAGCCCGGTTCGACCAACGCAGACGCGTGGCTTCTCACTTCTGCCGCGCAAGCCGGTAACTTCAGCTATACCGACACGAACGGTAATCCCCAAACTGTGAATGTGCTCAACATCGCGGCGAATTGTACGACTGCCTGCGGCGGGTCCATCCCCTCCACAGTGAATTCTTCGGTTACCTCAGTTCTGCAGGCCACGAATAGTGCCGAGACGTATGGGACGCTCAGCCCGCTCAGTGACCTCAATTTTCAGCAACTCAGTTGGTTAAACAACAATCCAACGACCACTTATTATCCGACTGTGCGCGTCGACTACAACTTGAACCAGAAGCTGAGGTTCAACGTTGCGTGGAACATGACTAAGACCGTGTCGCCTTCGACGTATGCGCCAAATCTTCCCGGGCTCACCTTTGCGAAAACCGGAGCCGGTTATAAAGGCAATTCCTATACCGCCGCTGCCGGGATTGATTACACATTCTCGCCATCGCTGATCAACGAGTTCCGCGGCGGCTTTCTTTATACCGCGAGCTTCTTCGCCTACAATGGAGTTATTCCCGGCCCGGACACCCAGCAACTCGGCTGGAATTTCGGCAATATCCCGTATGCAATGAACAACCAAATGAATGGTACGCTCTTTCAGATCCCAACGGGCTCGTACTATCCCGTGTTCAATTTTTCCGATACGCTGACCTGGCAACGCCGCGCACACACGTTGAGCTTTGGTTTCTCGTGGTGGCGGGAGCAGAACCACTACTACAACGGCGCCCTTGGATATCCCGGAATCACTTTTGGGTTAGCCAATGGAGACCCCGCGATAGGAGCCTTTACAAACAGTGCAGGTGGAACGGTGCCGAATGCTTCCGGAACCTCTTTGGCGGAGGCTCAGGAACTCTATGCGGTCCTGGTGGGGCGCATCAGTGGCGCCGGTGGAAGCTATGCGTATAGCCAGAAAACCGATTCCTACGCCCAGCAGATTGGAGCCTATAACCTCGACGAATTGCAGAAGGCGTTTGGGTTCTTTGTCCAGGACTCGTATCGCATCCGGCCGACCCTGACCCTGAACTATGGGCTGCGCTGGGATCTCACATGGCCCGATTACGACCTGACCAATGCCTACCACTCGGCTGCCCCGGACGCGGTCTGGGGGCCTTCGGGAATTGGGAATATTTTCAGTCCCGGAACGCTGACGGGCACGAATGACCCGTTGTTAACTCAGAATAGTTCACCCGCCAAGCCCTGGTATGTGACTCCGCAGCCCGCTTTCGGACTCGCCTGGAATCCGCGTGGAAAACTGCTTGGCGGGGATAAGACGGTAATCCGCGCGGGCTACTCTCTGCGCAGATTCACCGAGCCGCAGCAATACTTCTGGAACCAGGCCTCCGATTACGCCGCGGTCTACTACCAGAGCTTCTTCGCCAACGCGTATGGCACTGGAGCCGGGACCTTTCTGCCGGGGAGTCTGACCTGGCAGGGGCCCAATACAAATTTGCAGAGCTATTTGCCAAACGGCTACGGATATAACCCCACGCAATTCCTGAAGAGCTATCCGTTTTCCGACTTCACCTTCCAGGGGGGGCCGGGAATCAACGGCGTCGGGCCGAATATCAAGCAACCCTACACCGAATCCTGGAACCTTGGGATCCAGCGGCAGCTCACTGGAAACAGCGCGCTGGAGCTACGCTACGTGGGTAATCGGAGCCTCCGCCAGTGGATGGTAATCGATCAGAACGAAGTTAATATTTTCGAGAACGGCTTCCTGACGCAGTTCAAGGCCGCGCAGCAAAATCTGACGATCAACAATGCCAGCGGCAACGCCAACTACCAGGGCTCGTTTGCGAATCACGGGCTCGCAGGACAGCAGGCGATACCGATTTTCGAGTCCGCATTCGTTGGGGCTGGTGAGTTCAATTCCCCGTGTGCAGACGGGCTTGCTGCAGATTTTTGCAATAGCAACTTCGTCACCGATCTGACGACGGGACAAGCGGGAGGTTTGGCTAGCGTGCTTGCCGGCATAGCAGGCGCCGCTCCCTACCTTTGCAACTTGGTGGGCTCCACTAACTTTAGTCCGTGCGCCACTGAGGGATATAGCGGCGCAGGTGCCGGGTATCCGGTCAACTTCTTCCAAGTCAATCCGTATGCGCAGGGGATTGGCCTGAGTCAATTGGTGGCCAAGGGATACTCGAACTTCAACTCCTTGCAGGTGGACTTCCGCCAGCGGCAGTGGCACGGCATGCAGTTCGATGCGAACTATACCTGGTCTCACACGCTCGGAATCTCAACGCAGAATAACTGGCAGGGCTCTGTGAACATTTTCACGCTTCGCAATATGCGGGAGAGTTACGGGCCGACCCTTTTCGATATCCGCCACTCCGTTCACATCAACGGGACGTACGACCTTCCTTTTGGCAAAGGCAAGCAGTTTGCGAATCGTGGCGGTCTGGTGGATAGGATCGCAGGTGGCTGGATCGTCGGCTCCATTTTCACCTTGCAAAGCGGAAATCCGTGGCTGCTGCAAGGGGGATACGCCACGTATAACGACTACGCCGATGGGGGTGTTGTCCTGAATGGCGTCACGGCGTCTCAACTGCAAGATGCGGTCGGTGTATACCGGATAGCGGGAACGCCAACCGTATCGTTCCTGAACCCGAAATACCTGGCAAGCGCAACCGGTGGCGGCGCCAATTCGTCGTACATCACGCCGAACATAACTCCCGGCACCATTGGCCAACTTGTCTATCTCCACGGCCCACGCTACGTCAATGACGATTTGTCGATTAGCAAGCATGTCCCGATCGCTGAAGGCATCAGTTTCAGCCTGCAGGCGGAGATGATAAATGCCTTCAATCACCCAACCTTCCAGCCTGGGTCGGGCGCAGGGTGCTCGTACTATTGCTATGCCGCTGGCGGAGGTTTTCCGAACGTCACGGCGCCCGGGTTCGGGATCGGCGGAACTTCCCCGAGCTATGGTCCACGCCAGATTGAACTTCGGGCGAACATAGAATTCTGACGCGAGCCTCGGCGCCTATTACTACAGCGGAAAACACTCTCCGGGTACGATGAAACAGTCGCACCTGGAGAGTATATGTTCTAACATGTGTTTCTTTCCGGAGACTCTGGATCGCAACTCGCCTTACTCAAAGTCGGAAACGTTCCGTAAAGGGAAGAGACGTTCCATCGGTCAAGGCCCCGAAACCTGATAATGTCTGCCGTGGCTGCGGTGCTACTACGCGGAGGGGAGGCACTGTCCTAAGTGCGGACGTGGAGTATCCAGGGAAAAGCTAATCGAACTTGCGAAGATCGGCCGCGTAGCCGCGCGAAATCCGGAATCCCGAAGGAAGCATTCCGAAACTCAACGGCGACACGAAGCGGCAAAACGCGCTTGGCGTTTTTCAAGGCGCACAAGCAGGCGTCGGAAAACACGTGGAGCTCCCTGATCCGCTTCATCGCACTCTGCACAGCCGAACCCGCGGATGAAAGCGGCTGGATGAGAATTGCAGAGGCTTTCGAAAATAAGTGAGGGCGTTGATGCGCCGCGCTCTACTCCCGCCTTCGCGGGACACATTCCGAACGTTCACCATGTAGCCCAGCAGTGCCGACATGTGGCACGCAGGAGCTATTCACGAACTTTGGGGCAGAGCCTAAGTCGGAATTGAACAGTTTTCGGGGGAGGGCTGTTCGAACGAGCGTCCCGTGGCTCTAAACGGAGTCTGGGGCGCTTTCGTTTTGTAGTGTCTATCTCAGTGCCATCGGCGATCAATTCCGCGGCCTCACTACATTCGCGAGATTAAAGCGTCGGCGTAAAATCGACGTTGCTGCGATCTGCTGCTTTGTTGCGAAGGCCAGTCGCAGCAATCCTGCATGAGACGCCGAACTATGGAGGCGATATGGCGATGGTTTTGAATGTGGGGCGAATGGATCGCTCCTTGCGAGTGGCGCTGGGGATCGGCCTCGGGATTGCGGGAATCCTCGTCAATGGTCATCCTCACCTTGGCTGGGCGCTTGGAATCGCCGGAGTTTTGGTAATTCTTAGCGGTACCTGTGGGATATGACTCACATATCGCGTGCTCGGGCTGAGCACGAAAAAGAACAGTAACAAGAACGCCTGACTCTCGTATCTGATTTCCAGACCAAGGAATTGTTCTTGGATGCGGGCAAGCACTGGCCGGACTGCCTGAGGATCAACGTGAGTCCGGCTTGATAGCACGGATGAGCACATACCCAAGTTGTCCCTGTTTGACCGCCGCCATTGCGCTGCTCGCCATTCGTTTGGCCGCTCCTAGATCAAGACCGGGCAGTTGCAGTTTGTTTAGAGCATTTCTAGTGTTACTATAAGGTAGCTCTTGTGGACTCCGCGGAAGTGTATGCCGCGACCCTACGAAAATGATTTGCGACGGAAGCTCTGGGCAGCGTATGCGGCGGGCAAAGGCTCCCAGCCGGAACTGGCGCAGTGGTTCGGGGTGAGCTTGGGTTGGGTGGAGAAGGTCTGCCGACAACAGCGGCAGACCGGCCAGGCGGATCGTGTCGAGCAACGTCATGGTCCTCTCAGTCGCGTGGATGGGGCAGCCCAGGCGTGTTTGCTGCGAGCGATTGCCGGCCGCCCCGATCTGACGCTGGCCGAGTTGCAGAGGATTCTTGCCGAGCAGCAAGGGGTGCGGTTGTGCATCGCGCAGGTGTGGAACGTGCTGAAGCGGCTGGGGGTTCGTCTGAAAAAAAGTCGCTCCACGCCGCCGAGCGGAATACGGAAGCGAACCGCAAACGGCGCCAAGAGTTTACCGAACGCCTCGCGACGATTCCGCCGGAACGCCTGATTTTCCTGGATGAAAGCGGGGTCACGACCTCGATGACGCGACTCTATGGACGTCGCGTGGACGGTCGTCGAATCCACGAATCTACGCCCGCTGGCCACTGGAAGATCCTGACCATTCTGATGGCGATGCGCCTCGGCGGAGTGAATGCGGCGATGACCATCGAGGAAGCCACCGACGCCGATATCTTCCTCGCCTATGTCGAACCGGTCTTGTGCCCCACGCTCGGAATCGGTGACGTGGTGGTGATGGACAACCTCAGTTCGCACAAGGTCCAAGGGGTGCGCGAACGGATCGAGGCTCGGGGAGCGGAAGTGCTCTATCTGCCGCCCTATTCGCCCGACCTCAATCCCATCGAAAAGACCTGGGCCAAGATCAAACAATACCTGCGCTCGATTCGGGCCAGAAGCAAGCAGGACCTCGACCAAGCCATCACCGAAGCCCTCGCTCTTATCACTGCCGACAACGCGCAAGCATGGTTCAGACACTCCATGTCCACATTACAGTAACTATGAAAATGCTCTAAGGCGTAGGACCTGACGTTCTGCTACAGGCCTTTCCGGCGGGAATGACCGAAGTGGCCAAAGTCCGTTCTTGTCAACAACCCGGAACTTGGGTCAAATGTTGCTAAATCCCCATATCAGTCATTGACCCGGACCGGCCAATTCTCAATGAGTTCTATAAAAAGGGATGTCAAGAAAGAACCTCTGCCTCGACCGGAGGCCGAGAAGATTTGTGTCTCGAGATCCAGCCCACTGACTGTATGCGTACCCCTCGATTTGCTCGAGAGGTTTTGCTCTGGTTGGTTTGCCATTCCCGTGGGTTTCATCTTCCGGTGGTGACCACGCCAATCGAGTCTTGAAACTTGGCAAGCGGACCTGGTAGTTGAGTGTCAACCAAGGTTCTATGAGAGGCTCTTGGCCTATCGCTATTTCTGGTTATCCGAGGCGGCATAACGTGAAATGGGTGACTCGGTGCGGAAGCACACGGGGCCGATCTCATGGACTGATACTCACCTCGAACCGAGCGTCTCCAGGACCCGACCGACCACCACCCGAGAGAATCACCGGAGATGGGAAGGCCTCTTTACCAGAGACGCTCAAGCTGCTTGCCGATGCAATTGTTGGGCGTCGAAATTTGCTCCTTTCTTCCAAATCGTTAAAGTGATCGCGGCAATCTTTCGTGCCCAGGTGAGACGCGCCATGGTCGGCCGCATCCCCTTCTCCAGAAGGGCAACATAGAAATCGCACAGTGGTCCTGGGCGAGTTGTCGTTAGCACATGATATGTCCGGTTGAGATAGCAAGTGAAGTGTCCGCTTGGCAGGCGGCGGTTGTAGGAGAGCATGGAAGGCATGTTTTCTTACACGCAGGCCGCGATGGAGCGGACGATGA